>Ga0070706_100000430_pt1 | contig 50312 bp, 48 predicted proteins | sample KBSK5501metaG_FD_65476 | JGI IMG/M metagenome (GOLD analysis project Ga0070706, IMG submission 65476) | Corn, switchgrass and miscanthus rhizosphere microbial communities from Kellogg Biological Station, Michigan, USA - KBS K5-50-1 metaG | ecosystem: Host-associated > Plants > Roots >... | reverse complement strand
GACGCGTCGCCCGGTTGTAAACAGTCTTGTACGAAACCCCTGACATCTCACGAATCTGGTCGAAGCTGGCCGTGAACTGGATCTTGCCAGCGTTCAGCGTCGGACTGAACAGAAGAAGATCGGTCAGGAAGTTCTGCAGCTTCGCGGCTTCCAGTTCTGTCCGGGCCTGCTTATTGATGACCGGGTTGAGGTTCAGCTTCCACTCACGCAACAGCGCGAACGGGTGAGGACCGTGTTCTTTTTGGTTTGCCATAATTAGACCGCCTGCTTCTTGCCACCACGCACTCGTTGGCAGCCCTTCAGCTTGGCGACCTTCTCAACGGTTGAGATGCTAACGTTCAGCATCAGTGAAAGTTTCGGGTAGGTGAGATTGGGACAAGTCCTGATGACATTTTCAATCTGGCTGTGCAGGGCCACCCTGTCTATACGTTGTTGCGCATTCAAACGACCAGCTTTCATAGTTGGCCTCCTGAATGTGTGGGCGGAAGTCTAATCGCGGGTTTCATTAGCGATAATGCCAGGTTTCCGAACTACGGACCCCTTATACAGCGGCGCACGGCTCCTCCCAGGAGGATGCTCCTAAAGCGTTTAGTGAGTTCACCCGTGCTCAGATCGAAAGGTCTCCCGGCACGCGGGCATTTGAACGCTGGTGCGCCGCGAACAGTTTTGGTGGAGGTTGTATGCAATTCGTGAAGGACAAGACTCGTGATGCCCGAAGCGGTTTCGATGCTGGGGCTGCTCGTATCGATAAGTACAACCGGGGTCGCGCCGGGAAAGCTGGTCACCAGAAGCTCGACAAGGACGTAGAGCAAGTCTGTTGCGATATGTACCCCGAATGTGAGTGTCCGAGAATTAAATAAAAACTCCCCAGCGCCGGAAGCACTGAGGAGTGAAAGGTAAAACGCTGATAAATATCAATACTGGTCTTGCTAACGACCCATACAATCGCTTCAACGACGGCGATCCCTGCGCTAACAAACATAACGGTAATGCCGAGAGTCGCGCCGCCTGGGACAAGGCGAAGTTCGTATTAAAGGAATCCCAGGAGGTCATCTTCAACCTCATCAAGTCCGTTGAACCGGAGGGCATCACAGGCAAGGAAGCCGCTGAAATTCTGGACAAAGGCTTCAACGCTATTAGCGGTCGCATCACCGAGCTGTTTGAAATGGATCTGGTCTACGATACTACTAGCTATCTCATAAATAGCCCGAATTGGCAGCCGCGAGAAGAATGGTCGGCTATCGACGGTAATCTACCGCCGCTCCCTGGGGCGCCAGAGGTGTTCCACTATGTTCCCGCGAGAACACAACGCAGATTTGCCGGCTTTTCCGGCTGCCGGGCGAATCTTCAAGTTAAGCGACCTTGGCAGCGACAATCGGAGACTTCCACTCGACGCGCCAGTTGAAAGTCCGCCGTCTGTTCTAGATCGCAAAGTTGCACTGCGACGGAGACAACATTGTACGAGCCTCTGTACGAGCCTGTCTGGTCATGAATATCATTGGTGCATGACCACTGTGTGTACTCCGGCGTGTACTCAAAAAGGGCAGTCACTAAATAATTCGTTGTAGCTAATAGCCTTAGGCGCGATCTCGATGTTCTGTATTGAAAGTAGACTTATTTTGAGAGAGCAGCCAGTGCTTCGCGAAACATGGCATCGAACGGGCCGCTCTTTCCGTTTTTGGACATGCCCGCCAAAGCCTTCTCCGCGTTGGCTCGCTGATACCCGAGATTCACCAGGGCAGAGAGCACATCTTCTTCCACTGCGCTCAGGGTTGGTGAGGCCGCGATTTCTCCGGGTTGCTCGGCGGGCAGTTTGTCGCGGAGTTCTAGCACCATGCGTTCCGCGGTCTTCTTGCCGATTCCAGGGATGCGAGTAAGCCGGACTATATCGTTGCCGCGGATGGCGTTGACCATCTCGTCGGCGGCCATGCCGCTGAGGATGGTGATCGCGAGCTTGGGTCCAATGCCGCTCACCGTGATGAGCCGTTCGAAGAGTTTTTTTTCGGCAGACCGCAGGAAGCCGTAGAGGGCGATGATGTCTTCCCGCACATGGGTGTGGATGTGCAGCGCGACTTCGCCACCAACCCCGGGAAGATCGGAAAAGGTGGGAACGCTGATGGTGACGTCGTATCCGACGCCGCCAGTCTCCACGATGGCCTGATTGGGATGCTTGGCCAGCAGCTTTCCGCGCAGATGGGCAATCATAGTAGGTCAATCGTCAGTCTTCGGTCTTCAGTCGTCAGGCTAGACCTGGTCGGCTTGAGCTGACGACCGACGACCGAAGACTCAGAATAGGGAGCTCTGCTTACGGTTCGGCGTAATCCCGAAATGCTCGTACGCTAGTTGTGTCGCGACGCGTCCGCGCGGAGTGCGGTTCAGGAACCCGATCTGGATCAGGAACGGTTCGTAGATTTCCTCGATTGCGTCCTGCTCTTCGGCCAGGGCCGCAGCCAGGGTGTTCACGCCCACCGGGCCGCCCTGATACTTCTCGATGATGGTCAGCAGCAGCTTGCGATCCACCTCGTCGAAGCCATGGCGATCGACTGCCAGCATCTCCAGCGCGGCCTGGGCTGTCGGCAGATCGATCTTTCCCTCGCCCCGTACCTGGGCGTAGTCGCGCACGCGTCGCAACAAACGGTTTGCAATCCGTGGTGTCCCGCGAGAGCGGCTGGCAATTTCCAGCGCGCCGGGGTCGTCGATCTCCACTGCGAGAATGTCTGCCGAACGCTCCACAATGATGCGCAGGTCCTCGTTGGTATAAAACTCCAGCCTCAGGACGATGCCAAAACGCGACCGCAGCGGCGAGGAAAGCAGTCCTGCGCGCGTGGTCGCGCCGATGAAGGTGAACGGCTTCACGTCCATGGTGTGAGTGCGTGCGGCCGGGCCTTGCCCGATGATGATGTCCAGCTTGTAGTCCTCCAGTGCGGAGTAGAGGATCTCCTCAAGCGCCGGCTGCAGTCGGTGAACTTCGTCAATGAACAAAACCTGTTTGTCGCGGACGTTGGTCAGTATGGCGGTAAGGTCACCCTTGATCTGCAGCGTGGGGCCAGAGGTTTGCTGAAACGGCACGGCAAGCTCGTTGGCAATGATTGTGGCCAGAGTTGTTTTGCCCAGCCCCGGCGGACCGTAGAGCAGAACATGATCCAGCGCTTCGCCGCGCGAGCGGGCCGCTTCGATTGCGACTGCCAGGTTTTCTTTGACCTTGGGCTGTCCGATGAACTCTGCCAGGCGCTGCGGCCGCAGCTTTAGCTCGAAAGACGAATCGTCCTCGACGGGGGCTGCCGACACCAGCCGCTGCTTCAGATCGGGAATGTTTTTGGCCGTGGCCACTGACTGGATGGTAAGGCGAAATGGGAAATTGGGCAATCGCTGGGAAAGAATACGTAGGGGCAGACAAGGCATCCGCCCCTATGTCGGCGTTGCTGAAATCGACCTTATCCCCCTGCCTTTGCCGGCTCCTTTTCGCCCACGCGTTTGCTCACTGCAAACGCCATTTTGTGCGCGCTCTTGTCGGCGTCGACGACTACGTGGTCGCCGTGCAGGACCTCGCCGTCCAGAATCTTTAGCGCCAGCGGATCCTGGACCAGCTTCTGGATCGCACGCTTAAGTGGACGCGCCCCGAAGTTTGGGTCGAAGCCTTCGGTGAACAACAGGTCTTTGGCCGCATCGGTCAGCTCGAGCGAGATCTTGCGATCTGCCAGCAGACGGCGAACGTCTTCCAGGCGCAGCTCGATAATCCTCACCAACTGCTCTTTGCCCAGCGGGCGGAAGACGATGAGGTCGTCCACGCGGTTGAGGAACTCGGGCTTAAAGTGGCCATGCAGTGCGTTCAATACCTGCTTCGATACCTCCTCGAACTCTTTCTCCGAGCGCAAATCTTCGGCCTGCAGGAAAGCCGACCCGATGTTTGAGGTCATGATGATGACGGTGTTGCGGAAGTCCACGGTGCGACCTCTGCCATCGGTCAGGCGGCCATCGTCCATCATCTGCAGCAGGACGTTGAAGACCTCGGGATGCGCCTTCTCGATTTCATCGAACAGAACCACCGCATAGGGGCGTCGCCGTACTTGTTCCGTGAGCTGCCCGCCTTCTTCGTAGCCGACATAGCCGGGAGGCGCGCCGATCAGGCGCGAGACCGCGTGCTTCTCCATGTACTCGGACATATCGATGCGCACCATGGAGTTCTGATCGTCGAAAAGGAACTCGGCTAGGGCGCGAGCCAGTTCGGTCTTGCCGACCCCGGTTGGCCCCAGGAAAATAAAAGACCCGATCGGCCGCTTGGGATCGCTCAACCCGGCACGCGAGCGACGAATGGCATTGGCCACGCGTTCGAGCGCGGCGTCCTGACCCACCACACGCTGCCGCAGGCGCTCTTCCATGGTGATCAGTTTCTTGACTTCGCCTTCGAGCATCTTGGAGACCGGAATGCCGGTCCACTTCGAGACGATGCGGGCCACGTCTTCTTCGTCTACTTCTTCCTTGAGCATGCGCTTTGCCGCCGATCCCTCCAGCTGTGTGGTCAACTTCTTCAGTTCTTCTTCGGTCTGCACCAGTAGGCCGTATCGGATTTCCGCAACTCGTTGCAAATTGCCTTTGCGCTCTTCCGCTTGCTCTTCAATCTTGAGCTGCTCGATTTTCTCTTTGAGTGCCCGAGCTTTGCCGATCAAGTCTTTCTCCCGCTTCCAGTTGGCTTTCAGCGCGTTGGATTTTTCCCGCAGCTCGGCCAGCTCCTTCTCGATTACCGCCAGTCGCTCTTTCGAGTTGGGATCGCTTTCTTTCTTCAGCGCCTGCTTTTCGATTTCCAGTTGGGTTGCCCGGCGCTCGAGCTGGTCGATTTCGGTCGGCATGGAATCGATCTGGATACGCAGCGATGCCGCCGCTTCGTCGATCAAATCGATGGCCTTGTCAGGCAGAAAGCGATCCGAGATGTAGCGATGCGACAGAGCGGCCGCGGCTACGATGGCCGAATCTTTGATGCGCACTCCGTGATGAACTTCGTAGCGCTCCTTCAACCCGCGCAGAATCGCGATCGTGTCTTCGACGTTGGGTTCGCCCACAAACACAATCTGGAAGCGGCGCTCGAGCGCCGCATCTTTTTCGATATACTTGCGATACTCGTTGAGCGTCGTCGCGCCGACGGCCCGGAGTTCGCCCCGGGCCAGCGCCGGCTTGAGCATGTTGGAGGCGTCAATGGCACCTTCCGCTGCGCCCGCGCCGACCAGGGTATGCAGCTCGTCGATGAACAGGATGATCTGGCCCTGGGAGTCCTCGATTTCTTTCAGAACCGCTTTGAGCCGGTCCTCAAATTCCCCGCGATATTTCGCGCCCGCCAGCATCGCGCCCAGGTCCAGGGCGACCACGCGCTTGTTCTTGAGCGCCTCGGGCACGTCGCCGGAAATGATGCGCTGGGCTAGGCCCTCCACGATGGCGGTCTTGCCGACGCCGGGCTCGCCGATCAGCACCGGATTATTCTTGGTACGGCGGGAGAGCACCTGTACTACCCGGCGAATTTCCTCGTCGCGGCCGATGACTGGATCAAGTTTGCCGCGCCGAGCCTGCTCGGTCAGATCGCGAGCGTAGCGCTCCAGGGCCTGGTACTTGGCTTCCGGATTCTGATCCGTGACTTTCTGAGAACCGCGCACCGACGTTAGGGCTTTCAGAATGGCGTCGTAGGTTGCGCCGTGCCGCGCCAGGATTTCCTGGGCCGCATCGCGTTTGAGATGAGTGATGGCTAGCAACAGGTGCTCGGTGGAGACATATTCGTCCTTGAAGTTGGCCGCTTCCTTGAAGGAGCGTTCCAGAAGTTCGTTTGCGGCCTTGGAAATCGCGGCCTGCGCGGCCCCTCCGCCGGAAACTTTGGGTAAACGTTCGATCTCACGGTAAGTGTCGTTGAGTGTCGCTTGCGGACCGATGCCAATCTTCTCCAGCACCGGCTGGACAATTCCCTCCTTGTCTTCCAGCAGCGCTGCCAGCAAGTGGAGAGGGGCCAATTCAGGGTTGCCGTGCTCAGAAGCAAGATCATTGCCCCGTTGCACAGCTTCTTGCGCCTTTACCGTAAATTTTTCCCAACGAATTGGCATAGTGACTCCTTAAGCCGGCAGTTCGCACTTGGCCCTTCTGCTGAATGCTAAGTGCCAAAGGCTGATTGCTACAAACAAAAACGGGAGCCGGTCCATTGGCCGCCTCCCGTCACACCTGGTCGAGCTGCGCTCGACCGGGCGGGTGGGGACACCCGCCACTCGTGGTGTCCCTGCCGATTTATGCGGCCTGGCTGGTGCTCTTCGGCTGCTTGGCTTCCAGCGTTTTTTCTCCGCCCACGTTGACTTTGATCTGCTTGGGCTTGGCTTCGGCCTTCTTGGCCAACTGGACCTTCAGCACGCCCTTCTCGTAGTTGGCGGAGACGCTTTCGCTGTCCACAGTGTTCGGGAGCGTGAAGGTGCGAGTGAAGCTGCCATACTGCCGCTCGATGCGACGGTAGTTTTCCTCCTTCTCTTCCTTTTCGATCTTGCGCTCGCCGTGTACGGTGAGGGTGTTGTTCTCGATGCGGACGTCAATGTCCTTCTCGTCAATCCCCGGAACTTCGATCTTCAGGGTGATGTTGTGCTCATCTTCGTAGACGTCCACGGCGGGAGCGAAGCTCGAAGTGGCCAAGGACTCGTCCCGACCCTCGTTGCTGAACGACTCGTGGAACAGGCGGTTTACGCGTTCCTGCAGAGTGTTCAACTCACGATAGGGATACCAGCGGGTTAATACGGTCATAAAATCCTCCTCTGAGAAATCTTTGAATTGGTGTTTGGGTTGCTACCACTTGCTTTCGATGTCTATTTAGTGTAGTTGGATCATAAAACTTTAGTGTATTATTGTCAAGTACTATACTGCCTGTACTTTCAGTTACTTACGTAGGCAATAACACACTTCAAATACTCAGTTTCCGGCACGTTTAACAGGATCGGATGATCTCTGGCCTGCCCCCGGTTTTCCACGATGCGAAGATTTCTGTGGACATCGCGGGCCGAAATTCCCACCACATCCAGATACTGCGCCAGGCTAACGTGGTAGGAGCAGCAGCATGTGATCAGGATGCCGCCCGGGCGCAGCATCTTGAGGGCGCGCAAGTTGAGCTCTTTGTAGCCGCGGAGGGCGGTTTCCAGGCTGCTCTTGTTCTTGGCGAAGGCGGGAGGATCGAGCACGATGGTATCGTACCGGCGGCCTGCGTCGGCGTAGCCCCTCAGGAGATCGAAGGCGTTGGCTTCGATCCACTCAATCTGGCGACCGTTCAGGGTGCCATTACGGTCGGCCACTTCCAACGCGGGACGGGAACTGTCCACCCCAGTCACCTTGGCGCAGGCTTGAGCCAGGTGCAGGGCAAAACCGCCCTGGTAGCAGAACACGTCCAAAGCTTCTCCGTGCGCATGGGCCGCTGCCGCTGCATAGTTTTCACGCTGGTCAAGAAACGCGCCCGTCTTCTGACCCTCCAGGGCCTGGTAGTGAAAGCGCACTCCGTTCATGGAGAAAACCGTGCTGGTCTTTTCATTCTGAACCTCACCCTGAATCAGGCCCGAGGGCCGGGCAGGAAGTTGTTCCAGTTCCCGAATGCGAGGATCGACGCGTTCGGCGATGGACGCGGGTTTCAGCTGCTGGCTGAGCTCGCAGACGATCACCTGGCGGACCGGCTCCGCGTCCATGGCCTGGGTCAGGACCTGGACGGAGAGCAAATCGTGGTAGCGATCCACGATCAGCCCGGGAAGGAAATCGGCTTCGCTGAAGACCACGCGGTAAGCATCGGTGTCGCGTACCACCCGCTCGCGATAACTGATCGCAGCCCGGATACGCTCGCGCACCAGGCTGGGGAGGTTATCTACAGGGTGGGATGAAATCATGCGGATGGCGATTTGGGAAGCGCTGCTGTAGAGAGCGGTGCCCAGGAATTTTCCGCGCTCGTCGGTGACGCTCACGGCCGCGCCTGGAGCAGCTCCGGCGGCCGATACCATGTCCGAGCGATAGACCCAGACGTGCCCTTCCTGCAAGCGGCGTGCGCCGCGGCGAGAGATTTTTACTACGGGGAGCGAAGAGGACTTTGAGGGCATTTCATGATCTTAACCTGCCGCGAACCGCGTGAGGGCAGCTTCCGGCGCGGGGGGCGGGCGGACACTCTGGTCCCGCTGCCTTTGAATTTAACTTTCTTGGTTTGCTGATTTCGTTGTTCCCTTAGCTTGCCTACGGCATGAAAGGAGTCTAGCAATAAAGAAGTTCAAGTCAAAAACGCCGGACAAGAGTGTACGCCCAACGACAAGCCAATTAGCTAGCTGCCGGGTGCTGGGACGGTTGCGATTCCTCGGAAGGAGCTTCTCTGCGGGCTTTTTTCAGATCGGAGTGCAATTCGTCGAGTTCAGTCATGGGTAGCTCCGAGGCCCACTCTTCGAGTTGTTGAACGTCCAGCGTGGTGTGGAGGCGGATTCCCGACTTGATGTCCTCGGCAAACGCAGCGCTGAAGTCGCCAGGCTGGTACTGGGTATCACCGATTTTCCTGCCGGTGTGCGCGTCATAGAGCCGCCGGCTGGCACTTCCGTCGCTATTCAGGAAGGCGAAGAACACTTCGCCAAGGTCGCTGTAATCAGCCCGATAGAACCAGGCCTTGTCCACGTGTGTTTTCGGCCGCGCCCGGCGCTTCGCGGTCAGGCTGGGCCGCTCCACTGCTACTCCGGTGGCGGGATCGAAGTACAGAACGCGCTGGCAGGATTCACAGACCACAATCTGTCCGCTGCGCACTTCGTTATAAGTTTGCGGACGCAGCATGACCTGGCAGCCCATACATTTCTGGTCGCGCACTTCGGCCAGGCCCGAGCCACGAAACTTCGCTACCCGTTCGTAATGACGCAGCAGATCTTCGTTCACTCCCGCGCGGGCCTGGTCGCGCTTGGCATTCCACTCCGCCAGGAGTTTCTCGTCCTCGGCTGTGCGGTCGCGGGCGGCGGCTTTTTCCCTCTCAATTTCCGCCATCTCGGCTTTGAGTTCCAGCTCGGCCGCCTTTACCTCTTTTTCACGGGCCTCCGCGTTGAGCATCAACTCCAGAATCTTGTCTTCGTTGGCCTGGATGGCCTGTTCGGCGAACTGGATTTCGTGCAGCAGCGCCTTGTACTGCTCGTTGGTTTTTACGGCCAGCGACTGATCGCGATACTTGGAGATTTTCTGCTGCTCGTCGCGGATGGCGCTTTCGTATTTTCTGCGGGTCGCCTCGTCGGCCTTGACCGCGGCCTTGGCCCCTTCCAGCCCGGCTTTGGTTCCGGCCAGCTTTTCTTCGATGGCGACCACGCGTTTGGGCAGCGCGGCGATTTCCCGATTCAAACGGAGGATTTCCCGGTCCGCCCGCTGTAGCTCCATGAGGTGTTGCACGTCTGGAAGCATTTGGCTGATGTAATTTTAGCACGCGCCGTCAGTAGAGCCGGCGGCTGGCACGGCCCAAGTGGGCATGGTGGTCCCGGCTGTCCAGGCGAACAAGGTTCGCCAATTTTGATAGGCTCTAGTCAAGGCCAAATTTCCATGCAACGCATGACCCTGGGCGACTTCGAGCTTACCGCCATCTCCGACGGGACTTACCACCTGGATGGCGGGGGCATGTTCGGCGTGGTTCCCAGAAGTCTATGGGAACGCAAAGTAAAGCCGGAGGGCAACAATCTTGTTCCCCTGGGATTGAATTCAGTCGTGATTCGCGCCGGGTCGCAAACCGTGCTGATCGAAACCGGCGTTGGTAACAAGCTTTCCGAAAAAATGGTCAAGATATACGGCCAGCCCGCCCAACTGCTGGAGAAACTCGCCGAGGCGGGCATTGCGCCGGAAGACGTCGACATCGTCATCAACAGCCATCTGCACTTCGATCATTGCGGCTGGAACACAGTCCGTAAGGGCGACAAGATCGCCGCCACTTTCCCCAAGGCGAAGTACTACGTGCAGGAAGGCGAGTGGAAACACGCGCACGAAAATCAGCGCGATGGGGTCAGCTACACCACGGAGAATTACGATCCACTGGTGGAAAGCGGACAGATGATGCTGCTGCGCGGGGACGCGGAAATTGTTCCCGGCATCTCGGTCCGTGTCTATCCCGGACACACGCGCGACATGCAGGCGGTTCTGGTGCAAAGCGGCGGGAACACAGCGTGTTACATCTCCGACCTGATTCCGACCAGCGCGCATCTTGACCTGAACTGGGTGATGTCCTACGACCTGTACCCGCTTGAGACCATCGAAAGCCGCAAGCGTTATTACGCGCAGGCGCTGCCCGAGAAGTGGCTGACCATGTTTACTCACGACGCGAAATTGCCGTGGGCTTATGTGGCGAAGGATGAGAAGGGGAAGATGGTGGTGCGGGTGTAGATGGGGAAAACCTCCTCCTTCGATACGGGTGGGAGCGATGTTTACCCAACAACCCATCACTCCGTGAGTTCAAATTTAGTTGGTGCACCGGCTACTCCCGATGGCCGAACTGGGAACTTGCACAATTCACGCCGCCTCCAGTCATCAATTCGTGCTTGCAAACTTGAAGCATGCTCTCGGTAGTTGAATCAAAAAAGGATATTTCGGATTAGTTCCAACCGACCCGTTACTTAGGCGCGTCGTTTGACCCACCCCGAACCCTGCCATAAACTGAAAATATTCCGCAGCGTAGCTAACCTATGGCAGACAGCATCCACATCAAGCTTCCTGACGGAAGCGTGAAAGAAGTTCCTAAAGGGACGACCGCGCTCGATATTGCGAAATCAATCGGCCAGCGCCTAGCTGATGCGGCACTGGCGGCCAAGACTAACGGCGATCTGATCGACCTGACCCGTCCGTTGGAGAAAGATACCGAGCTTCGCCTGCTGACCGATCGCGATCCCGAGGCGCTTGAGGTTTACCGGCATTCGTCCGCGCACCTGCTGGCGGCTGCCGTGCTGGAGTTATTTCCTGAGACCAAGCTGGGCCACGGACCACCGACCGACAGTGGATTCTTTTACGATTTCTATCGTCCTACTCCGTTCACGGCGGAAGACCTGCAGAAGATCGAAAAGAAGATGCAAGAACTGGTGCAGCAGGACCTTCCCTATGCGCGCGAATTTCTGCTGCGCAACGAAGGGCTCGCGAAGTTCAAGGGCGAAGGCGACTTCATGAAGTGCCACTTCATCGAGCAATTCACCAAGCCCGACGAAAAGATTTCGATTTACAAGACCGGTAAGTTTCTGGATTTTTGCCGCGGCCCGCACATCCCTTCGACGGGGAAGATCAAAGCCTTCAAGCTGCTGAACATTGCCGGCGCCTACTGGCTGGGCGATGAGAAGAATCCGCAGCTGCAGCGCATTTACGGGACGTCATTTTTCTCGAAGAAAGACCTCGACGATTTCCTGAACAAGCAGGAAGAGGCCAAGAAACGCGACCATCGCGTGCTGGGCCAGCAGCTCGACCTGTTTTCGATCCAGGAGCTGGCGGGACCGGGGCTGATTTTCTGGCATCCCAAGGGCGGGATCATCCGCAAAGAGATGGAAGACTGGATGCGCTCCGAGTACCTGAAGCGCGGCTACTCGCTGGTGTACACGCCGCATGTAGCGCGGCGGCAGTTGTGGCAGACCTCGGGGCACGAAGGCTATTACGCGCAGAACATGTTCGACGTCATGGAGCTTGATGATGCCGAATACCGTATGAAGCCCATGAACTGCCCGTTCCACATTCTGATTTATAAGGACTCGCTGAAATCGTATCGTGACCTGCCGGTGCGCCTGGGCGAACTGGGAACGGTGTATCGCTACGAACGTTCTGGCGTAATGCACGGCCTGCTGCGAGTGCGCGGCTTTACCCAGGATGACGCGCATATTTTTTGCACGCCAGAACAAATCGAAGCCGAAATCGTCGGCTGCCTGGATTTCGCGCTTGATGTGCTCAAGGACTTCGGTTTTGACAAATTCCAGACCGAGCTTTCCACCTGGAACCCGAACGACCGCAAGAATTTTGTGGGCAGCGATGAACAGTGGAATCTGGCGACCCAATCGCTCGAAAATGTGCTGCAGCAGCGGAAGATTGAATACACGGTCATGCCCGGCGAGGCGGCGTTCTACGGGCCCAAGATTGACATCAAGTTGGTAGACGCCATCGGCCGCCTCTGGCAGCTCTCCACCGTGCAGTTCGATTTCAACCTGCCGCAGCGTTTTGACCTCGAATACGTTGCCGAAGACGGATCCCGCAAGCAGCCTCTGATGGTGCACCGGGCGCTATACGGATCCGTCGAACGCTTCTTCGGCGTGCTGATCGAGCACTATGCGGGAGCGTTTCCTGTCTGGCTTTCACCGGTGCAGGCAGTGATGATTCCGATCAGTGAGCGCCACGCGGACTATGCCAACAAAGTTGCTGATCAGCTCAAGGCGGTCGGTGTGCGAGTTCATGTGGACGCGCGCAACGAAAAGATGAACGCCAAGATCCGCGAGCACGCCATGCAGAAAGTGCCATTCCTGCTGGTGGTCGGAGATAAAGAAGCAGAAGCTGGCAAAGTTAACGTCCGCACCCGGGGCAAAGAGAAAACCGAAGACATGCCGGCGGCGGAGTTCGTGGAGAAGATCAATCGGCTGATTGAGCAGAAAAGTCCAGGGCTCTAGTAGGGTGGGGCGGACACTTTTGTCCGCCGCCTGTGAAGCTGGTCTTTTTTAGGTTTGGGATCTTGTAGTTGCTGTGGTCACGCGATGCCGGATGAGTCCTGCATTACAGAAATCCAAGTCAAGAGCGGCGGACAACCGTGTCCGCCCCACACTCCCAAGTAGTTCTTGCCAATCTCCAATTCCTAGATAAAGTTATAGAGTGTGATCATCGGCGTCATTTCTGATACTCATGGACTGCTCCGTCCCGGAGCTCTTGCCGTCCTGCGAGGCTCCGACCACATCATTCATGCCGGGGATATCGGCGATCCTGAAATCCTGACAAAACTCGCCGAGATTGCGCCCGTTACTGCCATACGCGGCAACGTGGATCGCGAGGCCTGGGCGAAGAAGATTCCCGCCACGAATGTGCTCGAAGTTGGCGGCGTCTCGATCTATGTGGTGCACAATCTTCGAGACCTTGATTTGAAGCCGGAAGCGGCGGAATTTGCGGCCATCATTTCCGGGCACAGCCATGTGCCCAAACAGGAAACGAAAAACGGAGTGCTTTATTTCAATCCTGGCAGCGCCGGGCCGAGGAGATTTCGGCTGCCGGTGAGTATTGGGCGGCTAAAGGTGAAGGACGGCAAAATCTTGGGCGAGATGGTCGAACTCAAGGTCGGCGAAACCTAGATCGTCAAGCTTAAGCCGGAGCCGGAGTAGCAGGCGGAGGAGGAGCGGGAGGCGCCGGAGCCTGCCCTCCTCCGGTATTGACCAGATCTTTTAACTCTTTGCTGGGCTTGAAGAAGGGAATTTTCTTGGCAGGGACTTCCACCCGCTCGCCGGTTTTTGGGTTGCGGCCCACGCGCGGCTTGCGTTGCCGGGTGCGGAAGCTGCCAAAGCCGCGGATCTCAATCTTGTCGCCCACGCGAAGCGAGCGCACGATGCTGTCGAAGATAGTCTCGACGATGACTTCACTGTCCTTGCGCGTCAATTCCGCCAGCTTGGAGACCTCGTCGATCAGATCTGCTTTTGTCATACGCTCCTCGCTCCGTTGTGATTTCCGTCTGCTCGTGACCTGGGGGCCTGGACCGGAGCCGCCAAGCCTGTATAAACTTCTCAAACTTCAGGGGTTCAGCGCAAGAGGCTTTTCCGCGCCAGGGCCGATTTCAGCTGTGGTCTCAAATTTGAGACTACACCTACTTCCACAGGAAATAGAACCCCGTATGCTGGTCCAGCAACTTTTCCCGGCTGGGCAGCCATTCGGAGATGTCCCCGAACAGCAGGTCAAGCACGGTCTTGCGGTCTTTATCCGGGTGTACGAGAACGGGCTTGCCGGTGATGCCCACTGCCTTCGCAGTATCGTCGACGGCGGCTTCGAAGTCCGCGATCTGGTCGATCATATGCAGGGCAAGGGCCTGCTCCCCGGTCCAAACCCTGCCGTCGGCGACGGCTTTGACGTCGTCTACCTTTGCGTGGCGGCCGTCGGCCACGGCCTTGACGAACTGGCCATACATGTTGTCGATCAGTGACTGCAGGTAGGCCCGTTCCTTCGGGGTCATATCGCGGGAAGGATCGCCGGTACTCTTGTATTCGCCGACCGTCAGGACCTCCGGCTTCAGATGCGCCCAACGCATGAGGTCCCCGTAATTGACCCACTCCGAAATCACCCCGATCGAGCCCACGACGCTGCCGTTGTCGGCGTAGATCTTGTTGGTGGCCGACGAAACGTAATAGGCGCCGCTGGCGCCCACGGTTTCTATCGAAGCCACGATGCGCTTTTTCTTGTCGTCGCGGACGCGCTTGACCTCGCGGTAGATTTCCTCCGAAGCGGCCACTCCTCCGCCCGGCGAGTTCACGTGCAGGATAATGGCCTTGATGGAATCGTCTTCGCCGAACTTCTTGAGCTGTTGCACGACCGTGCTGGGATCGAGGATGACGCCTTCCAGTTCGACCACGCCGATCTTGTCCCCGAAGCTGCTTCGCAAGGATGCGCTGTCGCCTCCCGCATGCAGGGTCAGGTAGACAAGCGTAAACACCGCCAGCACAAAGAGGAAGAAGGCTCCTCCCCCAATCACGATCCAGAGGAAAGTTCGCGAACGCCCGTTTTCAGCCATACAGATTGCATAGTTTAGCACTGGAAGGGCTCTACCGAGGTTTCTGGTCTCCAGTTTCTAGTTTCTGGTTTCAGCCATCGAACCCCACGGCGGCCCCTAAACCTAGTAACCAGACACCGGAAACTCGCTCCGGAACGCCCTTGACGTGCGCGCAGGAGCTTCGTAACATTGCGCGCCTAATGGGAGGCAATCAAAATGGCTGCATTCTGCGTGAGTTGTGGAAACCTACTGGCCGACGGAGCCAAGTTTTGTACCAAGTGCGGAGCAACCCAGCCGGCCGCGCAGGCCGCTGCGGTGAGCATACCCGCTTCCGCTCCGCCTGCTTCGAAGGGCAGCAGCACTGGTATGAAAATCCTTATCGGCGTGCTGGCCTTTTTCATGGTCCTGATCCTGGCGGTGGCGGGTAGCTGTGTTTATATCGGCTACCGAGTCAAGCAAAAGGCCCACGAGTTCACGAAGTCCATGGGCGGGGACGCCAGGCCCTATACCGGCAGGCGGCAGCCTTGCGCCATGTTGTCCACGGGCGAGGCTTCGGCGGCTCTGGGCCAGGCGGTTGCGTCGGTCGAACAGCGCGGCACCACGATTTGCGAATACAGCTTCGGCGCCAACGGCCAGCACTTCGATGTCGACTACACGTGGCAAGGCGGTGGCATGACCATGGGCCTCACCCGAGGTGCCATGAAGCATGTGGCCGGTATGAATACTTTCACGTCGTTGGACGGCATCGGTGACGAAGCCTACCTCGCTCCGGGGAACTCGGCCCTGATGATGCGCAAGGGAGATGTCATGGTGAATATCGATCTGCGCGAATCTGGAGTCAGTGCGGAGGCTGCCGAGAATATGGCGCGAACAATTGCCGGACGCCTGTGATCAGGCCGAAATTAGTTTCGATGTCGGCTACCACCTCTGAAGTAACGATGTGAACTTTCCGCCCCTCACGACTAAGGAACGGAGTTTCATGGCCTTCTGCAGGCAGTGTGGTTCTCCGGTGGGCGAGGTCAAGTTCTGCAGCAAATGTGGTGCTGCCGTCGCAGGCGCACCCGCGGCTACGGCGATGCCTCCTGCTTCCCCGGCCTCAGCACCGGTCGCGTTTCCTGCCAACGCGGCGCTCCAGCCGGCTGCCCAGGGCAGCAGCGTGCTGGCTAAGGTTCTGTGGACTTTCCTGGTTTTTGTTCTGCTGGTGATTCTGGTGGTAATGGGCAGTTGCGTTTACATTGGCTACCGGGCCAAGAAAAAGGCCGATGAAATTCAGCAAGCCTACAAATCGAACGATCTGAGCAAACTGGCTGGGGCGCTGGGAGTCGGAGCGTCGGACCGCGAGGGAAGTTCCTCGAGGGGATCTTCCAACTCATCTTCTAATAACTCCGGGGGCGGCTCGTCCTCATCCACGTCAGGACCGCTCGCCTTTCCAGTCTGGACAACATCTTCCGGAGTAACCGAAGCTGGAACCAAGATTCCCCTGCGTCCCGGACTCACCGTAGTGACAGCGATCGCCCAGTTTGGCGGCGACTACGAGTCCATCAAGCAAGTCCAGCAGGTGACTCCATCTTCGGTACGTCTTTCTTACCGCGCTGACAACGTCCCCAATCCTCTTGAGGGTCTGCAGAAATTAACGGGCGATAAAGCCCCGACAGCCACCGAGTCTGTTTCCGGACAGCGTACGGTCCGCGCCCAGGATCTGCAAACCGCGCACGACTATATGCAGTGGTTCGGCCCCAATGAACCCGAAGTCATCCCCGGGACGACTGCGATCAGCATTTCGCGTGAAGTGCTGGCCGAGCTCAAGGGAAAGGGAGAAACGCAATTCAGTTTCCGGGTTGGAGGACTGAAGGGGATGGCGGGATCGTGGCTCGGTGCACTGGGGCAGATGGCGGGAGGCGGCGCCCCGGGCGCTCCGAAAGAAACCAAAGACCTGGCCGGCATGGGCAAAGCGGAATGCGCACTGAAGCGCGTCGGCGATGGGTTGACTTCGTTTCCGGTGCTGCTGAACAACCAGAGGGTTTCGCTCCCGGCGGTGCACGCGCAGTGCTCCACTGACGACGGCCTGGCCGATTTTTATTTCCTGGATGACCTCGACAATCCTCTGGCTCTGGCCTGGAAGCTGGCGGGAAGTGACACATTGCAGCTGGTGAAGATTTCTTACCCCCAGCGACCACCGCCTGTCGCCCAGAATTCGGGCTCCTCCAGCGCGCCAGCTGGTTCGGGCGGCGGTGCCCAGCAAATTGAGCAGGAGCTGAAGCAGAGAGGACAGGCCGAGGTCTACGGCATCTACTTCGACTTCGCCAGTGACAAGATCAAACCCGAATCCGAGCCCGTGTTGGGTGAAATCGCAGATGCGCTCAACCACAATTCCGCATGGAAGCTGCGCGTCGAAGGGCACACCGACAACATCGGCGGCGACGACTACAACCTGGACCTTTCCCAACGCCGCGCCGAAGCCGTGAAACTGACGCTAGTCAACCGCCATCACATTGCTGCCGATCGTCTGACACCGCAGGGTTTCGGCGCCACCCGCCCGAAAGAGCCCAACGACACGCTGGCTGGCCGGGCGCGCAACCGGCGCGTAGAACTGGTAAGGGAGTAGGGAGCAGGTTCCGGTTTTGGGTTTCTAGTTCCTAGAAGACCGCCATGACACGCGCACTCCAGCACACAAAAGGACTCTCCTCTCCCCACGCAAGAGTACCGAGAGACTCAATTTGAGTTCTAAAAACCAGAAGCATCAGATAGGTCTGGGCTCAGGCAACGATCACCCGCAACGCTGCTCGCTTCAAACTGACCTCCACCGGTGTGCCGCACACGTACTCGCCGTCGGCGTACACGTCCATGGGCCGCTCGGTCTCCAGACGCAGATGTTCCGCCTGGAAATATTTGACCTCAGGGATGCTCAAGTGGCTGCCGGAATAGACTGAAGGAAACAATCGCAGCAGGCGCATTTTTCCCATGTTCCCGACCACGCAGATATCGAGCTTGCCGTCGTCGAGCCGGGCGCCGGGGGCGATCTTGATGCCGCCGCCGTATGCGGGAGCGTTGGCGAACGCGACCACAATCGCGGGCCCGTCGTACCGGGTACCGAACACGCCTGGCGAATCGTGTTGAGATTCCTGGACCGTTACCGAGAGCGGCTCGAAGCCGAGCAGCGCCGGCAAGAGGCTCAACCAGTAGCCGCCACGGCGGCGAATCCACCGGGGAAGTTGGTTGGCACGACGCGCGATCCCGACGTCGAGCCCGACTCCCCCGACACAGCAGAAGTGGTGCGCGTGTGGCTCGGGCACCTCGCCCGCGCTGATCGCTGACGGGAAGGGCGTGGCTTCGGCCGTGGCGTAAAGAGGCGATGAGAGACTAGACCTTAACCCCTTCGGTGCGAGAGGCGTGATGACACCGAGATCAACCGCACGCACATTGCCGCCGCCACAGGAGAAATTTCGCCAAGCGATGATCGAATCGCGAATGCTGCGCAGATTCAGGGCACGCGCGAAATCGTTGCCGCTTCCGCAGGGAACGACGAGCACAGGCAGTTGCAGCTTTACCAACTGCGCCAGATGACGGTGTACGGTGCCGTCGCCTCCGAAGATAAGAATTGCGTCAGCTTCGCTGATACTGGCGGGCAACCCAAGCTGCCAGAGCGCACCTGTGTTGCGTACAAACGGACGCAGATGTTTGGTCGACGAACCCAATCCAAAAATGGCGGCAGCTCGCATGCGCCGCCCGAGATTAACAAAACCTAATCGAAGGAAACATAGGCTGCCGCTGGCTGCCGCTGCTTTGCGCCCGCTTTGGGCCAAAAAGTGCAAGCGGTGAAGGCAGATTAAACCCTGCTCTGAACTAGTTATCCATCCCAGCGGTAGCCGTAAGTTATTGCGTTTAAATAGATTAGCGTGAGAGGCAAGAGATTTAGAAGCCTCCTGCGGAGAGGGATTGCCAACCAAAACGTGACCGACAGCCTGGAACTTATATCTCAGAGCGGGAATATTTTCCGCCTTCGCCTAAAGGTAAGCGCCTTATTACCCTGCCAGTTCCAAGGAGAGTCTCAAGCCATGTCTGCGCGAACTTGGGTAGTAACGTGTTGGTCGATAACCATGTTATTGACTCTGCTAGGTTGCGGTGGTGGTTCTGCATCTTCTTCGCCTTCTCCTTCTTCTCCTGAGATCACGCCTCCGGTGATTATGACCCACCCTTCGAGCCAGACGGTCGCACTGGGCGCGAGCGCGACGTTCTCGGCAGCGGCGACTGGGAGTGGTCCGTTGACCTACCAGTGGCAGAAAGACGGAACGGCGATTACCGGTGCGGTCTCTTCCGGTTACACCACGCCCCCTGTAACTCTGGCCGAGAGCGGCGCAAAGTTCCGGGTACTGGTCAGCAATTCAGCAGGGAGTGTGACCAGTAACCCAGCCACACTGACGGTAGATTCGGCCTCCATAGTGCCCTCCATCACCCAGCAGCCAATCAACCAAACGGTCACTGTCGGTAACACTGCAACCTTCACCGTTGTTGCGGACGGCACTGCTCCCTTGACCTACCAGTGGCAGAAGAGCGGGAGTGCGATCGCGGGAGCAACCTCAGCTACTTACACGACTCCTGCCACGGTAGTGGCCGACAATGGCGCCAAATTCCGGGTAGTGGTCAGCAATTCAGCCGGGAGCTTGACCAGCAGTGAGGCCACCCTGAGCGTGAACAGCTCCAGCGCATCGGCGGCTGACGTGGTGACCTACCACAACGACGTCGCCCGCACGGGACAGAACCTGAACGAAACCGTTCTGACCACGGCGAACGTCACCTCGGCAACGTTTGGCAAGATCCGTTCCTTGGCGGTGGATGGCAAGGTAGACGCCCAGCCTCTCTACTTGGCCAGCCTGCAGAATATTGGCGGCGGAACTCACAATGTGCTCTTCGTAGCTACCGAGCACGGCAGCGTTTATGCTTTTGACGCCGACAGCGGCGCCCAGTTGTGGCAGGATTCACTGCTGGGCGCGGGTGAGACCACCAGCGACCCGCGTGGGTGCGACCAGATCGTTCCCGAAATCGGGATCACGGCTACCCCAGTCATTGACCGCACGGCGGGACCTAACGGCGTCATCTACGTGGTCGCTATGTCGAAAGCCGGTTCCAACTACTTCCAGCGCTTGCACGCGCTTGACGTCACCACCGGCGCGGAATTGTTCGGTGGCCCTCAGAACATTCAGGCTTCTTTCCCAGGAACCGGAGATAACAGTTCCACCGGCAACGTGATCTTCGATCCCGCCCAGTACAAAGAGCGTGCGGCACTCCTTTTGCTGAATGGCGTGGTGTACACAACCTGGGCGTCGCACTGCGATATTCGGCCCTACAACGGCTGGATCATCGGATATAACCAGACCACCCTAGCGCAGGCCAGCGTGCTGAACATCGTTCCCAACGGCAGTGAAGGCTCGATCTGGATGTCTGATACCGGCCCGTCCGCGGACAGTTCGGGAAATATCTATGTGCTAGCCGCCAACGGTGACTTCGACACCACCCTAAATACCGGCGGATTTCCCAGCAATGGCAATTTTGGCAATGCGTTTCTGAAGATTTCCACTTCGAGCGGACTGGCCGTGGCGGACTATTTCGAGATGCACGACCAGCAGCAGGAAAACGACTCCGACGCCGATCTTGGTTCCGGAGGAGCGCTGGTCTTGCCCGATCTGATTGATAGCTCCGGGAACACCCAGCATCTGGCCGTAGGCGCCGGGAAAGACGGACACATTTACGTCGTAAACCGGGATGCTATGGGCAAATTCAACTCCAGCAGCAACAACATCTACCAGGACCTTACGGGAGTCCTCGGTAACGGCGTGTATGGCATGGCCGCTTATTTCAATAATACGGTCTACTACGGCGCGGTCGGGGACGCGATCAAAGCATTCAATATTACCAACGCGAAGCTCCCTACCAGCCCCAGCTTTCAGACCAGCAACAGCTTTATCTACCCGGGCGCGACTCCGAGCATCTCTGCTAACGGCACCAGCAACGCCATCGTTTGGGCGGCGGAAAACGGTGGCACGGCCGTTCTGCACGCGTATGACGCCACGAACCTTCACGAGCTATATAACAGCAACCAGGCCAGCGGCGGTCGCGATCAGTTCGGAATTGGCAACAAGTTCATCACCCCCGTTGTCGTGAATGGGAAAGTGTACGTAGGAACAACCAATAGCGTGGGAGTGTTTGGGCTGCTGCCGTAGCGGTTACCCCGGCCTCATTGCAATAAGAGAAAAGGCAGCGCAAGCAAGCTGCGCTGCCTCCGTCTACCGTGATCCCCGTTCCTGATTTTACTGACGGTTCACTTTGAGGACCATACGCGTACCGCTGTCCAGACGAACATTGCTGCTGTTCGAACTGATCACCGAGCCGGCGCTGGTTGAACTGGAAGCGGCGGTTGCGGACGAAAGAGTCAGGCCAGGAAGGCCTACCACACCCTGGCTGGTTGAGGTCAGGTCGCCCGCCACACCGGCGCCCGCCGGGTGAGTTGTATTCAAGCTACCGCCCGCGGCGCTTCCGGCGGTGTTCACCACGCGCCCGGTCGTGGAGGCAACTCCGCCCAGAGTTCCGCGAGTTGCGGTGGACCCCGATGCGGTTGCCATTCCGGACATGTTGTCATTGGCCATCGTCGAACCGGCCATTGTTGATCCGGTCATCGGTGAATTGTCCATGGCGGCGTCCGCATTCGTCTGAGAGCTGCCGATGGCCTGCAGAGTGAGCGCCATCGGAACCTGGGTTCCGTTTTTCAAGATCGCGCGTTCGAAGGCGATCGCTACGTGGGACTCCTGCCGTCCCTTCTCGCGTGCCTGCACTTCGGTTACGTGGCCGACGATCTTCGATCCCTTGGGCAGAACCGTCTGCCCATTGGACTTTACATCCTGCCTTGTCTTGGCCACGACTTCGTCGCCCGGTTTGTTCTTGCGGGCATCGAGCGGTTTGGTCAACTCCGCCTGGAACGTGCTGCCGGCTTGTAGTTGGCCTGCGAACGCGGCCTGCGCCTGGCTGTTCTTTGCGGAAACAGCAGTCTCCTGAGAGCCGTTGGCTGTGGAACTCGAATGGTCCTTGACTCCGGATTTGTTTGCCGAGACCGAAGTATCTTGCGACGTCGACGCGCCGTTTTGCAGGTCGGCGGAACTTTGGGCCAGACAGAGGGCCGAGAGCAAGGATCCGGTAAGGAGTGAAGCCATGGTTCTGTTCATTGTCAGGTCCCCCGAATCTGTGAATTAGGCCTGCCGCAGCTGCGTGGAAAGCCCTTTTGCCAGAGTGGAAGTGCAGGCCGTGTTCCAACCAAAGGTAAGCGGGAAAGACGAATTAATTAGCACCGAATCAGTCATTTAGAAGGAACCTTCAGGCTCAGTATGACGGTGGTAATCATGTAAAATTGGCGGACTTTAGGGCAGGAGTTGCGCGGTTGGCCTCCCCGACCTGCCGCAGGCGATGCAGGTACCAACCTAGGATCTTGCAACTGGTTTTGGGTTTGCGGAACGAAATCGCAGCTCGCTCGCTATGACGTACTTCGGTATGACGTACTAGAGGTGGATAACGGCTATCTTTACTCGTTTGCCCACTCGGATCGCGAGTTCTATTGGTAACTCCTCGATCTGGATTCGTGGACTTCGCTCCACATTTTCACCGATTCTCACAGCGCCTTGCTCAAGACTTCGGGTAGCTGCGGCAACCGAGTCAGCAAACCCACACTTCACGAGCAAGCGATCCAGCCTGATGGCTGAAGCGGACCCTTTGATCTCTGCAAAACTGACTTGAACCCTCTCGGCGTTGCTGGGTGCCTCTTTCTTCTGAAATTGCTTGGCCCAGTCCTCCGCCGCTCTCGCCGCTGCATCCGCTGAGTGAAAATCCGTCACGATGCGCCGAGCCAGATCCTTCTTTGCCTCCATCGGGTGCGACTCGCGCTTCATCTTTTCAATTTCCGGGAGTTGCACATCCGTCAGCAGTTCGTAGTACCGCCACATCATGGCGTCGGAAATGGACATTACTTTGCCGTACATCTCGAGCGGCGGTTCCTGGATGCCGATGGCGTTGCCCAGCGACTTCGACATCTTCTGCACGCCGTCGAGGCCTTCGATGATGGGCGTGGTCAGCACCACTTGCGACTCCTGGCTGTAGGCACGTTGCATCTCCCGGCCGACCAGCAAGTTGAATTTCTGGTCGGTGCCTCCGAGTTCGACGTCGGCCTGAAGCGCGACCGAGTCATATCCCTGGGCCAGAGGGTAGAGTAGCTCGTGCATGGCAATCGGCTTTTCGTCCTGGAAACGTTTGTGAAAGTCTTCGCGTTCGAGCATCTGTGAGACCGTGAACTTGGCGGTAAGCCGGATCCAGTCGGCGGGCTTGAGTTTGTCAAACCACTCGCTGTTAAAGCGGGTTTCGGTCTTGGCTTGAGAAAGAATCTTGAACACCTGCGCCATGTAGGTTTTGGCGTTGCGCATGATCTCTTCCGGGCTAAGCGGCGGACGAGTAGCCGAGCGCCCGGTGGGATCGCCAATCATGCCAGTGAAGTCGCCGATGAGAAAGATGACGGTGTGACCGAGATCCTGAAAGTGCTTGAGCTTGCGCAGGAGCACGGTGTGGCCGAGATGGAGATCAGGCGCGGTGGGATCGAAGCCCGCTTTGACCCGAAGCGGCTTACCAGAAGCGAGAGATTTCTCGAGCTTGGAGCGAAGCTCGGACTCCTTCACGATTTCGGCGGAGCCTTTTTTGATGTAGGCGAGTTGTTCGTCAACGGGAAGGAAGACGGGCATAGGATAACGATTATAGCGGCAAGAACAGATGGGCCGCCGCAGGCCACATCGACCCGGATGCCCCGTCCGGGTGGGAGATTAGGTGGTCTTTGCTTTTGCATTCAGGATCCGCACAACACTGCCGACCTGCGCCCCTACGTGTTTCGGGCTGTCGTCCGCACCAGCCTGCGCCCCACGATCTCATAGCCATCGGTCAAGACAATTCCAATTGCCTCCGAATACGCCACATGCTCCTGCTCCAGAATTCGTGCTGCCAGCGTGTGCTGGTCGTCGCTGTCCAGCACCGGGATGGCCTTCTGCACGATGATGGCTCCATGGTCGAGTTCTTCATCCACAAAGTGCACGGTGCAGCCGGTTACCTTTACGCCGTAGGCAAAGGCTTGCTCCTGAGCTCCCAGCCCGGGAAACGACGGCAGCAGCGACGGGTGGATATTCAGGATGCGCCGTGGGAACTGCTGCACGAACCAGGACGAGAGCAGGCGGGTGTATCCGGCAAGACAGACGAGGTCGACTTCGTGCTGCTGCAGCGCGGCCACTACTTCGCGATCGTGCTCTTCGCGCGGCTTGCCTTTGGAGGGGATAACCAGCGCGCTGAGGCCGAGGCGGCGCGCGAGTTCGATGCCGCCGGCGTCCGGCTGGTTAGAGATGACGACCGCGATGCGGGCATCGGGAGTTTTACCGGAGGCCACGCTGTTGGCGATGGCTTCGAAGTTCGAGCCGCGTCCGGAGAGCAGGATGCCAAGGTTTTTCATGGAGGAGCTTTCAGCTATCAGCTTTTGGATTCCACATCATAATTCACTGACGCGAATGGCCCTCTGCGATCAAGCTAACCACCAAGTCATCCTGAGCGTGGCGAAGGACTTATTCAATCCCCGCCCTGGGCAAAGTTCTTCACGGGCTCGAGGCCCGCCTGGGATCAGTGAATCGTTAGAGGCCCGATTTGCCCGCGCTTATCCGGTCCGATATAGTTTTCACAGCCATGTATCAGGACTTTCATGTTGTCGATCGTTGGAGCAAGACTAGACTGCATTGCGTCTATCAGGCACTCATTGTAGCCATTGCCACCCGCCACGCTGACGCCGTCGACGTCAAGTTTCTGGTGGACGGACGCCCGGTTTGGGTGGCGCTGCCTCATCCCGCCTGGGTGGAGTATCAGAAGCGCACCGGCCAGGTGATCACAGATACGCTGGCTGTGGAGATTGCCGGCCACTATTTGCAAGCTGCGGCCGAGTCCGGTGAGGGCTTGGGGCGGGAAATGTACTCGCTGACGGTGGAAGAGACGCTTCGCCATCTTGAAGCCGTAGCTAACGCGGCGCCAGCCCAGCCTTTGGCTTCGGTTTAGAATTTTCTTCCCGGTCCAAGTCCCGGGCGGGAGCGCGCGCCGGGACGCTCGCGCCCGCATTACTCAAAGACGGCAGATCAATAGTTCGCGTTCATAGATCATCTCTGGCGGAAGATGGGCGTGGAGAAGTATGAACAGCTCTTCGTGCCCGATCACCTCGGAGCGCCACGCCGGCCGATCTACTGCTTGCAGTTTTTCAAATTTCTCTTTGGGAAAGTCTAGGCCCTTCCACTCGATGTCTTCGTAGTGCGGAGTCCAGCCAATGGGCGTCTCCTTGCCTTGGGAGCGGCCGTGAACTCGGTCCACGATCCACTTAAGCACACGCATGTTGTCGCGGAATCCCGGCCACATGAAATTGCCGTCCGCATCTTTTCTGAACCAGTTCACGTGGAAAATGCGAGGTGTCTTACTTAACCTGCGCTGCATTTTGATCCAGTGCCGGAAATAGTCGCCCATGTGATAGCCGCAGAACGGAAGCATGGCCATGGGATCGCGGCGGACCTTGCCGATTTCTCCGCCGGCTGCGGCGGTCGTCTCCGAGCCGACCGTGGCCCCGACGTACACCCCCGCGCTCCAATTGAACGCCTGATAGATGAGCGGAATTGTGGTGGCGCGACGGCCACCGAAAATAATGGCGTTGATGGGCACTCCGTCTGGATCTTCCCAGGCTTCGTCGATGGTCGGACACTGCGAAGCCGGAGCGGTAAAGCGCGCATTGGGATGTGCCGCCTTGGCGCCGGTTTCCTGGGCAATTTCCGGCGTCCACAGGTTGCTTTGCCAATCCAGGCACTCGGCTGGCGGCTTGTCGGTCATTCCCTCCCACCACACGCCGCCTTCGGGAGTGAGGGCCACATTGGTGAAGATGGTGTTGCGGGAGAGAGCGGCCATTGCGTTGGGGTTGGTTTTTTGCGACGTTCCTGGGGCTACGCCGAAGAAGCCGGCCTCCGGATTGATGGCCCGCAAACAGCCTTCGGCATCAGGCTTGATCCATGCGATGTCGTCTCCCACGGTCCAGACCTTCCAGTCGTCCAGCCCCTTGGGGGGAACCATCATGGCGAAATTGGTCTTGCCGCAGGCGCTGGGAAAGGCTGCCGCCACGTAGGTTTTTTTGCCTTTCGGATCTTCCACGCCCAGGATGAGCATGTGCTCCGCCATCCAACCTTCGTCGCGGGCGATGTTGGAAGCGATGCGCAGAGCAAAGCATTTCTTACCCAGCAGCGCGTTGCCGCCATAGCCGGAGCCGTAAGACCAGATCTCGCGGGTCTCGGGAAAGTGAACGATGTATTTTTCCGGATTGCACGGCCAGGCGACGTCTTTCTGGCCGGGAGCCAGCGGAGCTCCCACGCTGTGGATGCATGGCACCACGCGCTTCTCGTCTTTGTCGATTTCCTTGAAAACATCGATCCCGATGCGAGCCATGATTCGCATATTTACGACTACATAAGGGGAGTCGGTAAGCTGCACCCCGATCTGCGACATCGGACCGCCCACCGGCCCCATGCTGAACGGGAGCACGTACATGGTGCGTCCCCGCATGGCGCCATTGAACTTTTCCTTCAACTTGCGGCGCATGGCGTAGGGATTCTCCCAGTTGTTGGTGGGACCGGCGTTGTCCTTCGACAGGGAACAAATAAACGTCCGGTCTTCGACCCGGGCCACGTCCCCGGCGTCGGAACGGGCCAGATAGCAGCCGGGCCACAAATCCTGGTTCAACTTGGTGAGGGAGCCGCTGGCCACCATTTCCCCTAGGAGTTTGTGGTATTCGGCTGGCGAGCCATCGACCCAGTGGATGGCCTTCGGCTTGGTTAATTCGGCGGTTTTCTCGACCCACTTGATTAGGTGTATATTGCGCGTCAGCGCCCCGCGCGACCGTGCAGTTTTCATAGCTATCCTGGTCGTTCAATCCCCAAACCCTGGATCCACAACTCAAGGCCCATTCCATTCTGCCAGAGAAGTTGCCGGAATGCTCGACGACTCCGGTTCGCGGATGGGAGCAACGCTTAAGAAATTGGAAACACTAGACTTACAATCCCGTTCATCGTTTTGAGCGGAACCCAACTAGTACCCGGAGTCGATTCTTTTCTTTTCCGCGATGAATCCGCGCTCTCGCTGCATCTAATTTAGAAACCATGTCACAATCACGCCCCGGAATGACTGTGGGAGAACTGTTTGCCGCTTGGGGAAGCATCCTGAACGGCCGGGCTCCGATGCTCTCCATCGAGATTACCCGCGAGTGCCCCTTAAGCTGCCCAGGGTGTTATGCCTACGGCGAAACCCATCTGGGAGGCGAGAGGAAACTGACCGAACTCTCGGACCTGCGCGGCGACGCGCTGGTGTCGGGAGTTTTAGCCTTAGTGGAAAGACATCGCCCGCGCCACGTCTCCCTGGTAGGCGGTGAGCCGATGATCCGGCACCGGGAACTGAGCCGCATATTGCCGGCGCTGAGCGCGCAGAACATTTTCACCCTGGTGGTGACCAGCGGGATCATTCCCATTCCCGCCGAGTGGATGGGACTGCGCCGGAGCCGAGTGGCGGTGTCCATCGACGGGCTGCCTGAGCACCACGATCCGCGTCGCAAACCTGCGACCTATACCCGCATCTTGGAAAACATTCGCGACCGCGAGGTGAACATTCATTGGACGATTACCGGAGCGATGATGAAGCGCCCCGGATATCTCGAAGAATATGTTGCATTCTGGCAGGCGCGGCCGGAAGTAAACCGGATCTGGGTGAGCCTGTACAGCCCCCAACGAGGTGAACACACTCCAGAAATGTTAACCATGGAGGAGCGGTGGCGGGTGGCGCAGGAACTGCCTGGCTTGCGGGAGACTTATCCTAAGTTGCTAATGAGTCCGGGCATTGGGCAAGCTTTGCTGGAGCCGCCAAAAAATCCGCAGGAATGTCTTTTCTCCAAGATGTCCACCAATGTCTCGGCTGACCTGACGACGCGAGTCGAGCCTTGTATTTTTGGCGGCACGCCGGATTGCAGCCAGTGTGGCTGCGTAGTTTCAAGCGGATTGCATCATGTGCAGCAGAGAAAAATCGTTGGGCCGCTGAAGATCGGCCACCTGGTGCGCAGTTCGACGGCGATCGGCTCATTGATGAATCGCTTGCGGTCAGGTTCGGCGAATCCATCCCGGTGGAGCGGAATCACACGAGCACAGTCGTCTTCGTCCGACTTGGTGCAGATCGGGTCCTCGGGGTCAGACTAGCGACTCAGGCTCTCTTTAGCGCGCGGACGATTACGACCAGCAGCACCGCGCCCAGAATTGCAACCAGGATGCTGGGAATCAGTCCGCCGCTGGTGTAGAAACCCAGCACGCGCAGAATCCAGCTACCGAAAATGGCGCCAGCAATGCCCAGCAAAATGTCCGTGAGGACGCCGTAGCCCGTGCCTTTCATGATCTTGCCCGTCGCCCAGCCGGCGACCAAGCCCACCAAAAGGATGTAGATCAATCCGGCGCCCAGGAACATAGTCGCCTCCAGACACGCTGAGCATGGCAACGTGTCGCGGCAGCGTATGCCTGGGAGACCCACGTGTCAAGCATTGGAGTACAGCAGCATTGGAGTACAGCATTGGACTACACGTGGACCGCGGTGGTGAATTCTGTGTTTAAATTGGCCACTAATGTTCGCCCGCAAGATTCGTGTGGAATATGAACAGGGTGGCCGGCGGCTTCCCTGTCCGCTGAAATGGCTGGACAGTTTTTCCATGCGCAATTTCACCAACGCCAGCGTGTTTGACCACACTCTGCCGGTAGCTGACGGTTGGATGGAAATCGGAACGAATGTTCCCATTTCGGAGTTGAAGGACGCAATGGAAGACTGGTTCCAGAGGAAGAGCTATCTTGCGAAAGGATCGATTCTGATCGTAAAGGAGCCAGCTTAGCAGGAGGAAAGCTAGATACCGGCAAGGAACACGAGGGGACAGCCGTGTGGGGCGGACACTCTTGTCCGCCACCTTAGATTCTGACGTTGCGTATTCAACTCATTCGCTCCGTCTGTGACCGCATGGAGCAAGCAAGATCTACAACAAAATCAACTTCAAAGGCGGCGAAGCCATTTCGGCAGTTCATCGGCGAATCACCGGCCCACGAGGGGCCGGCGCGACTCGCGACTTAGTAAGGTTTGAAGTCCTGCCAGTACGTCAGGTTGACTACGTCCTGCAACATGGGCGTGCCTGGAGGCAACTTGGTCGGATCCAGGAACGCAGTGTCGAAGTAGTAGTTACGATTCGGCGGACTGTATACCAGGGTGCAACACTTGAAGGTGCCGGTGGCGTACTGCGAGTAGTAGAGGCTGACGAGCGAGCCCCGATAGCTCAGGGTAGCCCCACCCCAGTCTTCGATGTAGCGCAGGAAGTTGTGCACTCCACCGTCGGTGCCGAAATCGGCTCCTGTACCGGCGGGCTGCGGGAAGTTGATGTTCTTTCCGCCGGCAATGGCCAGCCGGTAATAAGTAGTCGCAGCATTCCGGTTGGTCATAACCAAGGGGTTTTTCATGCTGAGGGTGTCGGACCATGCGTTGGAAAGCAACGTAACCGAGTCCGCGATTACGGCAGCGGCAGCATGGTTGATGTCCGGCGTCACGGCTGGGGGTGGAGCGCCCCAGAAAGGATCGGTGCCGTCGGAATTGTAATTTCCCTTAATATAAACCGGGTTTTCCGACGCAACCGTAAAGCCGCCGAGACCCGTATCGGGGCGTACCGGCAGGTTTCCCAGGCCGCCATCGACCAACCTTAAGACATGGCGGGCGCCAGTAACGATATTTTGCCGGCCTCTATTCAAGCAGTCCACGTTCACATAGGGGTTATTGGCGGTCGCCACCCGCAGGCCGTTTCCAACGTTGGCTGCACCCCACGCATCAACCGGGGGTCCACTTCCGTCCACGTCCTCAGCCGGCTCCAATGCTCCATCCGGAGTGCCCGTGGCTGAGGCGGAGTTGATGACATCTTCGAAGCCGTACTCACCATTCGTAAGGCCACCCAGACCCGGGTGAGGATTGCCAATCATGCCGCGGCGGTCGGAGAAGTACACCAGATAGCCGTTCTGATTGGTGAACTCGACCGAGGGGCCAGTTCCGCCAGGAACGGTTCCTGCCAACCACTTCTTGAAGTTGCCCACATCGAACTCAACCGCATTCATGATGCCGTTTACATAGCAAGCGGGGTTGGCCATGCCCGCTGGGACCGCGTCGCGGGGAAAACCCTCGCGCGGATCGAAGAAATTGATCGGATACCAACTGTAGCGACTGGACGTCGGAAGAGTTGCGCCGTCGAATATGTTGTTCGGAACGTCGGCAGGGTCGTTTGCTGAGCCATTGGCATCGCGGTCGGCTCGTTCCTGCAAAATCAGGATGGCATTCGGGTGGACTATATTGGCTCCCGCTCCCCCGACCGGGGTAGTGGGAGGGTTGACATCCCGAGCGAACCCTAATTGCAACCACTCGGTAGTGATGCCCGTCCATACGCCAGCTGCGTTCTTGTATTCCACCCGCAACCAACCGTCGATCAGGTTCCAGGGATTGCCGGCGGCGCAGGGAGATCCAGTCGGAGCTCCGATCGCATTCCAGTTTGCGTCCGTCGCTGCGGCGGCCATCGCGATGGTGGTGGTTCCCGCGGCCGCTCCTCCAACTCCCTTTATGGCTATGACGTTGCCTTGCGGGGCCGCCACGCAACCGCCCGCGGCCAGGTCAATGTCCTCCGGCAAAGCACCTGGCCGCTCAGGATGCAAATCGGCAGGATTGCTGGCCAGCAGGATGCGGACGTTGGCCTTGTTGTACTCGCGCGATGATCCCGTCGACGATGTCGGAAGTTCCCCAAGCGGCGGCTTACGGATAATCGCAATCTGTTGATTCGAGCCATTCGCACCCTGCACGAAAGGAAGCGTGAGCGGCTGCACGCCCTTCGACGTCCCATTGCTGACGAAAGAATTAAAGTAGCCGGTGGAAACGGTCATCCAGTCGTTGGGCGCGGCGTTTGAGTTGGCCGAGCCGGCTCCGGTCGGAATTCCGCCGTTCCAGCTGGCGTTCGCGATCGGAAACTTGAGGCAGTGAGGATCAATCGCGGGATTTGTCGCTTGTGCGACGGTGCCGTCGCATCCGCCGTTCTGGTTGGGCGCATAGACGTCGCCTTGGTAGGCGCCGGCGTTGTTGTAATTGTTGGCCAGCCGGTCGCGCACAATCTCTTTAACGGCAGTTACCTTGGCGTCCAGAATGAGCGGACCCGCGTTTGCCGCCAGAAACAAATTCCCATTGGTATGAACCCGGCCCTGGAAGGCGAACGGCGGCCCCGCGAAGTAGCTCAAATCGCTATCGGAAAAAACTCCGAATTGAAAGACCGGGATGAGGGCCACTTCCACGCCGCGGGTCATATTCACCGACGCGCCACCTGGCCGGGTGGCGCTTACGTTCAGCGTCAGCGGAATGATTTCCGCGGTAAGGCCAGCGTTAGTTCCGGCACTGATGACGCTGGTCCTGCTGGCTGGGTTGCCGTTGGCATCCGGTGTCCAAGTGATGCTCTCTTGGTAGGTCATCGAATCGATCATGGCGTTGGTGGGCGGACTATTCGTCAGACCGTTGATTTGCAGGGGCGTCGGGGATTGGGACTGCTGGTAGAGCGCCGCCAGATTGGCAGTCAGCAACTCCATGCCGGATTCGGCGCCGTAGTATGCCCGGTTGGTTTCCAGGTCGTTACCGCCAACCTGGCCGGCACCATGGACCATGAATAGCAGTCCGACGGCGATGGCGGACAACAGCGTGAGCACCAGCAGACTGGCGATAAGAGTGAATCCCCGTGATCGGCCCTTAACCATGCTCATAGTTATAATCTCCTGAACCTTCGTCTCTCCCCCAATGACAATGTCTAGTTGTAGCGATCGGTAAACGACAGACTGCGGGTGCTCACGGAAGTTGCCAGAGCCGTGCTCCGGGATTGATTTCCGTAAGAGGTGAGCGTCTGCGCCATGATCTGGATATTCACCTTGTGAATCTGGTTGGGGGAAAAAGGAGCAGCCAGAGGATTAGGAATGCCGGCGCACCCGGGACCATTCGTACCGTCGCAGACGTCATAGCTGATGGCCAGGTTGATAATATTGTCCGCAACCGGCACCGGTTTCTGTCCGTTGACTTGACGCATCAGCCGTGGCGGCAGCGAGGTCGCGGCGGCGGGAATTTCGATGAAATAGGTCACCGCCCATATCCGAGTCCCGGTGGTAGCGCCCCCGCCACCAACGATGTACTTGATGTTCCCATTGGCTGCGCCTGACTGGTTCATTTTCAGCGGGTCGTTATCGGCAAAAGTGATGTTGGTGTTGGCCCCTGCAGCCGCAATACCGGTGACTTCACCGGCGGCATAGCCCTTGTTATTGTTCAGCAGGATCAGATCACCCACCTGAATTCCCGTGGCAGACTGGATGGCAGGGAAGCCTGCCGGCGGAGCCGCCGGAGGTGCAAGCTGGATTAGGTCCCCATTCGGGTTGGCAGCGGGAAACGTGACAGTGTACTGATTGAGCGGGAATGCGTAGTCTGCGTAGATGACTGTGATGGCGTCCGGTATGGTTCCGGTGGCCGCGATAGCGACGGGCGCCCCTTCGGTGCCATTGCCGGGCCCGGGAACAATGCCGTACATGAAGTTAGAAACCGGGGCGCCGCTGACCGTGCCAGTAGGATAGGTGTTGTTTGCCAGCCAGGAACCGCTGGCATCCACGGCGAACTTCGAAGCGACTGACCCGGCGCCGTAAGGCAAAGACAATCCCCCCGAGGGCAAGCCAGAGCCGGCCATGCTCACATCTTTCGCAATCAAGTTGAGTGCGGCGCGCGTGTTTTGCTGCATTTCCGACGACTGAGAGACCAGTCGTGTCGCATCCATCCCGTTTTTGAACAGTTGCATGGTGGCACCCAGGACAATCAGACCCAGGGCCATGGCGATGAGCAACTCGACCAGACTGAAGCCGCGGACTTTTCGTTCCGATCCCATGTCTCTCCTCAGCGATACGAAGTAATCAAAGACTGCACCTGATATGCCCGAAACCAGCCTTGGGGAGTGGGGTAACGCACGGTGACGGTGATCTGCCGCACGTTGGGGTTGCCGGGCACGTCCGCAATCTGCACCTGCCGAGTAAAATTGCCCAGATCCACCAACACATCGCTGGCCGTATTTGTGATCACTCCGCTCCTGCCCGGCAAGCGAATGGCCGTGGCGGGCACATCATCGGCGGTGTTATCCAGGCCGTCCGGACCAGCGTCGGTCATCGGCGTAAATCCCACCTTGAAGATCCCGTTGCCTGCGCCCTGGTTCTGGATCTTGTCAAACGTGATCTGGCTGGTTTGGCGTGCCGTGTAAATGCTTTCTATCGCCTCCCCCGCTTTCTGGCGGGCGATGCTGTCGTTTTGAACAGAGGCGGTGTTGCCGATGGAGAGCGCAAAGGTGGCTAGTACCGCCAGCAGGCCAATCATCAAGACCACAATTGCGATGAGGGTTTCGAGCAGGGAGAAGCCCCGCTGCTGGTGTTTATTTCCGGTCACGAGATGTTTAGGCTTCTTCATTGTACGAACCATTTTGGCGATGCCCCGCTGCTAAGCAGGCGCCATCCTCGGATTCTGCCTGTCGCTCCGTATAGAGTGATTGCGTGCGCGCTGTACAGATCTCCGGAGCGGGCGACGTAGAGGATGCCGCTGTTCCAATTTCCACCCGTATCGTGCGCGGAACCATCCGGCATGAACACGACCTGGTTCTTATTGCCGCCGACACCTTGGTCAAAGTCGATCGCAGTCCCTCCGTTTCCGAAGCCATCCGGCACCGTTGCCGCACTGTTCGGGAGACCGGCCAAGGTCTGAAACTGCATGTCACTGGGCAAGTCGTTGGTGGAAATTTGTACCGCGGCGGAAAGAGCAGTCCCGGCATCCCAACGGAACACCTGAACGCTGCTTGCAGTGGGCGCACCCTTCGGGGTGAGCGCACCTAGGGGCGCGGAGGCCGCGCCGAAGCAGACAATGTATTGCTTGCGTTCGGCAATCGCGCGCTGACGAGCCACCCGAAGCTGCATCAATACGCGATCGAAGGCCTGATTTGCGCGGGCATCTTTCAGCGCCGGTTGCAACGCCATGAAGCCGATTCCGGCCACAATCATCATGACCGCGACCACGATCATCATTTCAATCAGACTGAAGCCACCCGCGCCGCTTCCGCGGGATGATCGGGTTTGCCAAGAACTTGTTTTGCGATAACGCTGCATTACCAAACCCAGCCTCCATTCGCCGCCCGCGGCGGCGGAACTACTTGCAACAGTTGAGGGGATGAGCAACGGCCAGCAGCGGGAACTTCTCTGGCGCCTAGTTATCGTAGGGACAGTTCACACCAGGGTCAAAGCACCGAAGTACCTCCGCGAACCGGCCTACTTAAGTAAGTAATTGGGGAGGGGTTACGGAAGTTCCGCAGCGGAGTCGTCGGGCCGCAAATGCCAGGGCGACAATCCTGTAGCTCGTGCGCCAGTTTTACACCTGGGGAATCCCCTCAAACTGTAGATTCGGGGACCGAGCGTAGCCTGCGCCTAGCCCGATGGTTCTGTAGTGCTCAGCACGGTCGAGGAAATCCGGGCCGGAGACAACAAAGTAGTCGAGCACGGGAAGGGGTAGCTTGTTGGAATCATCGATGTAGACGCCGGCCGCTTCCATGAGTTGCCGAATATCCAGGCAGTAGGTGATACAGAGACTGATGATCTTGGCGATATGGCGCGGCAGCCTGCCCATAGCTTCGTAATCGGAAAGCAAACCCAACGCGATCGCGTAGTCGCGACTGGCCAGGATTTGAGCGATGGTGCTGGTGAGTTGGTGTGCGGCGCGGAAGGTCAAACCCGTGCGGCCTCGCGCCGCTCGAATCAAATCCGAAAACCTCATATCCGCCCGGCCAAAAGGTAGCGAGAGGAGTGGTTCAAACTTCATTCGCCTCGCCCTGGGTTCTGATGTTTCCGGTTTCACGAAACCGCATTCCAAATCCACCAAACCGAGAATCCGGGCTTCCCTCGGCAGGCACAGCGGCAAGCTCCCCGACGGGGGGCGGCTGGGCAATAAGACAACCTGATGGCGGTCGATCCATCGGAGGTGAGAACAAGTCAGTCCTCCGGGCTGCTCCAGCAGCCATAGGAGATTTTGCAAAGAACTGTCATCGGCCCCATCAATCCGTTGCCGATAGCAGCGATCAACACGCACAATCGTGCCGGGGATGAGCTTGGGGGAAACCATGGCATCACGGCTCCCGATCTTTGCGAAGCAATAGCGTCCGGTAGCGGATTCTTCTCCCGGTCGAGAACTTATAGAGGAACCACCAACGGATTGGTGGATGGTGGAAGAAGGTGAGCACAAAGACCGTGACCGGAAAGAGGCGGTTTCAAATTCTATCGGCGTGACCAGCACCGTACGTTCGGTGTGCAGCTGGACTTGTAGACGAGGAATCTGGTGCAGGTCAAACCCAAACATTCGCATCCAGTCGACGAAGCGGTAACCGGTACTTTCGCTCAAGGCCACGATCTGACAAACGTGCGGCGTGACTCCGCTTCGCAGTTTGTAGAGGAAAGTCGGTGGAATAAAGTAAGGCGATCTGCTTCCATAACGCTTGCCCGTGCCCAGGGAAAGCTGGGTGACGGTGAAGCCCGACTGGCGCAAGATATTCGCGACGCTCCGGACTCGCACGTTCGAGCCATATTGAGGCGCAGCCTCTTTGCCAGCCTCGGTCTGGCGAAAAACAGCCTCCGCCAGAGGAATCCGAAATAAACTGCGTGCCGCGGCGGACGCGCTCATTTACCGATACTAGGCGGACTTTTTGTGCACGAGTGGGGACATGTGGATAGCTCTCTTGGTTCATCCTCCATACTCAACGAATGGCGAGCACGTACTCCTTGAAGTTGAGCAGCCATCGAAAGAAACTCTCTGAGCGATGACAGGTTCGGTTTCTTAGGGCCCAGGCCCGCAGCTGGCCGGTTTTCGCTAGCTTCCATTTTCCATCCCGGCCGCGTTTTCTCGGTGAGTTCGCAACATGGCCACCAGCAAGGATGTTCGATATTCAGCCCGGAGGATCCGCGGGCTTGCCCAGCGTGGGTAACAACGTCAACGAATCCAACGTCGCCCACAACAAGAAAACTTCTCACCCTGCCCACCCAGTCACGGCCAGCTTAAAGAACAGTATGTGTTGGGAAATGGACTCAGCAATGACGGCAAAAAAAAGGGTTAAGCAGGGAACCAACACGAGCAGCGCCAACTTGCCTAGGCTTGCCGTTGCCGCGGCCCGGGGAAACACCCGAGACCGTTTGGTAAGAACCATATCTTTGTAACGGGCCGAAGTTGGGTATCAGCATAAGTTTCGGAATTTGTGAATGGAGCATTGGCTAATTTACGTCGGTTTACCGACGAGCGTGAGTTGCGCATATGTCGCGGGTGATGTTTCCGCGGAGCTTTCCCGGGAAGTCTTACTAGTCCTACTCAGAGACAGGCGCGAGCGAAATCAATCTGGGCGCCTCCGGACTCGGGTTGTTGGGCACATTCCCTTTTGTCGGCATACCGACGCCGTTTACCGTATCGGCCGCGTGTTTTTCGAACACTTCAAACCCCTCCCTTAAAAAAAAAGTACGGTCTTCCGAATGGGGGTCCTCTATCCCCAAAGGGGTTTCTCATGAGAAAAATGGTTCATCTAATTCTGGCAACGTTGCTGCTGCTAGGCGCTGTGTCAACCACGTCTTTGGCCGACGGAGGAGCTCCGCGACCAAACTGCTCCCCGGGCAACTGTCCTGGGAAATAGGAGCCGCTAGGTTGCTTGGCGACTAGTCTGAAAATCCTTGTGGGCTGTCTGGTTTGCGCGTAGCCTGCCAGTGCGGCCCATGAGACTTCCCCACCTGGCACCGACAATCTTGTGGTTTGTTCCACTCGCGCTACAGGCTGCGATTGCCCTGGTCATGGTCTCGCGCGGACTCGCCAGAGTATTCCCGGTGTTCTTCGCCTACACTGTTCTTGTGCCTTCTCGCGATGTCCTCCTTCTCCTCTTCCCCAACTCCGGGAACCGGTACGCTCTTGTTTTCTGGTGGGGAGACGCGATTGCAATCTTGTTGAGTCTGGGAGTAGTGGTTGAAACTCTGCGGCATTTGTTCCAGCCCTACCCATCCCTGCGATTCGTTTTCCGGGGAGCCTGGATTGTGGCAGTCGTTGCAACCGCTTCCGCTCTAGCCTTGTTCCATAGCAATAGCCCCCGGGGAGCCGATCGAGTGCTGGAGTCGATTCTTCTGATGGAACGATCGGCTAGGATGTTGCAAGTATGCTTGCTGATAGTGCTGATTTTGCTGATGTCCCGCCTGGGCTTGACGTGGCAACACTATGCCCTGGGAATCGCCGCAGGATTCGGGATTTACTCGGCCCTGGATCTGGCTTTGCTCCAATTTCGAGCCCATCTGCATTCTGTCGCTTACGCCACCTTTGCGTTACTCGGCTCTGCCGCATATAATCTCGCCGTCATCACTTGGGCTGTTTACTTTCTGAAGCCTCGGGATGAAAAATCGGTGGACAGCCTGCCTAGTACCGATTTGGCAAATTGGAACGACGCCCTAACCGAGCAGGTAGATAAATGGTATCAACGCTAATAATTTTGTTTGCCAGTGGCTTTTGTTTGTTGCTGGTGTGGGTGATTCTTCATTCCGGGCTGCCCCCCATCCGAAGCCTCGGCGACTGGGAAGCGAACAAGCACGAAGTCGATATCGACGCCTTCCGCCTGCTCCTCGAGTCGGCGGAAGAGCAATATCTCCGGAGGTCGCTTCCCCCGCTTGAATTCCGGGTTTTCCAGAGACGGCGCCTAAAGTTGGCGCTTCGATCGCTGGACTTGGTTGGGAAGAACGCCCTGATGTTGATGAAGCTGGGACAACTGGCCAAGGCCGGAGCGAATCCGAAGTTGGCCCAAGAGGCCGAAGAGTTGATATACGGCGCGCTTCGGCTTCGTGTAAACTTGCTGCTAGTACAGCCTTACTTGGGGCTGAAATGGCTATTTCCTGGGTGGACGGTGTCGGTTCCGGGGTTCGCGTTGCCGTATGAGGAATTGCTCAGTTACCTCAACCGGGTCCGGGAACAACGGCGGTGGGACCTTGAGCGGATTCTGATGGCAGGTTAAGGTTCATCCTGTCGCGAGGATGGAATCCCTCTACTGCGGTCGTCTAATTTCTCTTTCATCCAATGAAAGCTTGGGTTGTAGGAAGAAATCTTCTTCCGCCTCATTCAGACATTTCTGCGGACAGCAGCTTGCTTTCCGATTGCCGAACTGCAGGTTGAGGCAGGAAATCACGGGCACTGCCAATGGACTCGGGTAAATGGATTCGGGAGTTGCGGGAAGAGCGATTTGTTAAATCCAGCGATATCGAACGTATCAGCCGCTCGATTGCCGACGTCAAGGGCAACGCGGATTTTTATGTTTCGCACTCCACGCTGGCCGATGTCGAAACCGGATCGGTCCCCAGCATTCACAAGTTGTTCAGCCTGGCGGCTTGTCTCAAAGTCTCGCTGGAAGAGCTTTTGCTAGTGTTCGGAATTGACGCTAACGAGATAAGGCAATTCGCCGGTCAGGGTGAACCCGGTCTGCGGGGGCCTTCGGCCATGGAAGCGAGAGAACCAGGCTTCCGTTTTCAACTCAACTTCGACGCCAGTTTCAACAGCCGCGAGACCAGCCTGCTCCGATTGAATCCACAGGAACTGGCGGCCTTGCCACCGGCCCTGCGCAACCGCCTCGATCCCAGACGTTACCGCTACGCTGTCGTTGGCCTGAAGGATGACACGATGGGGGAATTGATTCCTCCCGGTTCTCTGGTGGAAGTCGATGTCATGCAAAATGCGGTGCAGGTGTTTGACTGGAGAAGCATGCGGGAACGCCCCGTCTACCTGGTTTGGCATACCGACGGGCACAGTTGCTGCTGGTGTCAGCTGGAAGGCAAGGACCTTACCTTGCTGCCGTACCCGCTATCCCGCCAGCCGGTAAGGCGCTTCAAGGTGCCGCGAGAGGCTTCCGTAATCGGCCGGGTGATAAATGCCTGGCTTCCTTTTGATCAATTGCCCAACGGAGCGCCGACTCACTAGACAGGTTGCAACTCCGACATGTGCTGGCTCAGGATTTCAAGCGCGATGCTGAGATTCAGGAAGAACAGCTCGGTGGAGCCGGCCAGCGCTCCGATTGGAACGGTTGCGCGGTAGGCCTGCAACGACTTCCAAGTCTTCAGCATGGTGATGGTTTCGCCCCGGGTGTAGCGGATGTACTCCTGCAACTGGCGCACATATTCTGGCAATCGTGTAGTCAGAAGGCGGCGAAAAACCTGCTCGTGGCAAACCCGAAATGCTCGATCCGCTTCGTGCAGTCCCCGCTGGTGCGAGAGTTCAGGATGCAGATACAGGCCGCTGTTGCAATCCCGAAGGGATGCAAGGTAAATCATTCTGGTCAGATCGTTCGGCAGGCTCTGAAGCACTAAATCGCTGATGTAATCCGTCAGACTGTCGGGACAGGAATTGACCGTCAGGCTTGGTCCAACTGAAGCGTTCGCAGGTAATTCGGGCGCCAAAAATTCAGGGGATCCCACGGCTCCGAACGGTTTCTGCTCGGGGGGAGTAGACATTTTCTTAATGTGTGCAGCCAATGATAAGTAAACCGTTAAATCGCTTTTTACCAGCCCAAGCAGCCTGTTGAAAGTCCAGCCTCTCAGTGCGGGTTCGACGTACTTCCGTCGCGGTATTGTACTCCGGCGTCTGGATGTTTTGAGCACAGATCTTTCAAGCTTCGATCACCGTTGGCTACCTTGGGTTTTGTCGTACAAATACGTTGTCACGCAGCGGGAAAAGACTCCAACCGCGAAAGCTGCCGAGGAATTCGCAAAGAGCTGAGGGCGCGAAGAAACTCCCCGAGCGTCGTCAAGCTGGTGAAAAACTCGCGCGACCTAGGTGTGCACGTGCGGGCTCTGTGCCGGATTTTTGCGGCGTGGTGGAGGGCCTTTCACGACGTTAACCTCAAATTGCACGGGCAATTTCCTGGGGGGGTAGCAGGCGGCGTTGTCGCACGCCTGATACCTCAGTTCACCATGAATCATGTATCTGGCGGGGAACACCCCGGCCAGCGGGCGCACCTCGACGGTCACAGGGAATTCTCCGGTATAGATGCTTAACTTGTCTTCAGGAGCAAAAGCGAAACTCATTTCTTCGCCGGCCGGATAGCGGACTCCGCCGATTACAATGTCGGTGGGCGGATTTAGCTTGAGTGCGGTGGGGATGAGAAATTCAGACTTGGGGCGATTGGAATTAACGTGAAATCCGGCACTCACGTGAAATCTCAGACTCACCGTGTTCGGCTTGCCCCGCGTGACCGTGACCATGGGCGCGGGCGACATGGTGACCGACGGGATTTTCTTCCCCGGAATGCCCGGGTCGCCGGGAGTGCTGAGGGGGAGGTTGCCGGGAGCCTCTTGCGGGGCCGCCGTCAGTGCCGTCAGCAGGACCACACCATGCACGAGCTTTCGCAGCATAAACATCAGGACAATTTAAGAAGAATTTGGTGGCGCCGCCTACATTACTTTTGCGCCTCTACCGACTGTCCCTCGGCCAGGGCCTTTTTGATGTTTTCTTCAATTTCTCTCCGTCCCTTTAGTCCGAATACTTTATCCACGACCTTGCCATCCCGTCCGATGTAAAAGGTTGCGGGCAGGAACTGAACTCCACCATAAGCGTCGCCCACCGCCTCCTTGCCCACCAGGATGGGATAATTCACTCCCAGGTCGTGAGCGAATTCGCCGATTTCCTTGGGGCTGGCGTCGTCCATGGCAACGCCAACGATCTGCAATCCCTGTGGCCCATACTGCTTTTGCAGTTCGGCGAACCAGGGCATTTCGATTTTGCAGGGCTGGCACCATGTAGCCCAGAAATTCAACAACACGCCCTTGCCGCGGAAATCAGAAAGATGAACGGTTTTGCCATCGAGCGATTCCAGGGTGAAATCCGGCGCCGTCCGGCCTTTCATGTTGGGGCCAGCATCGGCAACCCCTCCACGGGGACTGCGCCGCGCCATCTGGAATCCGAAGACCAGCATGACGGTCACCACCATGGCGACTACGATAATGACGACGGGATCGCGTTTCACGACAAACTCCTGTTCATCAGTGCGAATCATGGGTTTGAATCATGATCGTGCCAATCAAAGCGCGAATCGGTTCAGGAACGACAAATAGTTCGAAATGATGGTGAAACGCCCAACCACCAACAAAATACCGAGCACAATCAGCAACCCGCCGCTGGCCACTTCCAGGGCATGCATGTGCATGCGAAAACGGCTGTAGAATTTGAGAAAGCGCTCGATACCAAGCGAGGTCAGCAAAAATGGTACGGCCAATCCCATCGAGTACACAGCCAGCAGGAAGATCCCCTTGGTCACCGAATCCTGGGCTGCGGCAAAAGTAAGGATCACACCCAGGATGGGACCCACGCAGGGCGTCCACCCGAAGGCGAAGGCAAAGCCGATCAAAAAAGCTCCCCATGGCGTACTTCCGCCCCTGACACTGTGCAGGCGCGCGTCGGTATAGAGCGCCTTGATCTTGAACAAGCCGGTCAAATGCAATCCGAACAGGATAATGACCACGCCCGCCACCTGCGCCAGCAGCGACTTATAGCGCGCCAGCAACTGCCCCACCTCGGTGGAGATCGCACCCAGCGTGATGAACACAACGCTGAAGCCCAGGATAAAGCCAAGCGAATTCAGCATCACTTTGCTGAACAAGCGGGATTCCGGCGCCTTCAATTCCTCGACTCCAGCTCCCGAGATCAGCGACACATAGCCTGGAACCAGGGGGAGCACGCAAGGAGAGAGGAAGGAAACCAGCCCTGCCAAAAAAGCCGCGATGGGAAGAGGAAGAGTAGACATCCGAGCTTATTGTACCTGTCGGACCAAATTGGCCCTCAATCAATTTGGAACACTAGTCGCTGACCGCGAGTTTGCTCGCTTAGGTGGTCTGGATTTCAGATCCGGCCAAGCCGAGCTGCGCTCGGCAGTCTTTCGTCTCTGCCTCCACAGATGCCTGGCAGGGCCGAATGTTACAGGCTATTTGCGCTGATTTTTGCTGGCAGGAGGTAACCCAGACGGGGCCGGTTCTGCAATCGTCTCCGCCGGCGGGGCGGACACCGCCTTGCGGATGAACCCCGGCGGGATAGCAGCCGTCAGCACGGTACGATCCCCGCGCTGCTGCACTTTCAGTCCGGCGAAAAATGCTTTTACGTCAGGATCGTTGCCCGGCATCGAAACGGTACCCTCAGCAGTGTGAAAAAGCTGGAGAAACGTGCCCAGTTGTTCGCTCAATCGCTGGGCCTCGTCTTTGCTGCCGGTGAAGGCCTCGGCCTGGAAGTGCACCCGTCCGAGATAGCGCGCCGACGCCACCACCGTGGCCGGCTTGGTGAACAGGAATGACACCGCGCTCCAGGCAGGCAGCCTATCTACGGGGGCGACCGTGAAAATCGCCCATCCCAGACTCGCGAGCGGGACATATTTATAATAGCGGCGCAACAGCGCCGGCCCACCGAAGGGGGAAGCCAGCTTCCGCGACCGGTCCACGATGCCGCGAATCACCATGGGGTCGTCGTGGTTCGACGCTGCCACGGTGTCAAAGCCGAGAATGGCAACCCGCAGGGTGCGGCCTTCAAGCGGGATACTGTAGATGTCCACGGAATTGTAGTTTTCCACTGAAGCGGAGATTTTTCCGAGATAAGCTCGCAGACGCTCCCCTTGAATCCTGCCGACAAAGACTTCCGAAAAGCGCGCCGGTTCCGGGGCCGCAGCTTGGGCGTTCGGCTTGTCCGTCGGATAGTGAATGGCAAAGGCAGCCTGGTCCAAGTCGCGCTCGAACTGAAAGCCGGTGGCCTGAATGAATTGTTCGTATTCCGGTTCGTGGGGGACGTCCGGCATCTGCCCTGCGATGTTGGCGCGGCGCACCCATTTCAGGCTGACGTACAAATAACCGTCCGCGCCGGGCAGCAGGCGGGCAGGCTCGGGCGGGGCGTGCTTGCGCAACACAACCGCCAGAGCGATGGCGGCTGCAACCAACACAAAGCCGAACAGAATGGGGAGTCTACGCCTTATGCGCATGAAATGTGGCCATTCGTGGCGGAAAAGCCAAACTCACCACGCCGCCAGCGACGGTCAGAGAGTACTAATCATACCATCCGGCCCACACCGGCTACTGCAGCTTGGCGTATTCAGCCTTTGCTTCCTTCAGGATGGGGACATCGGGATCGGCATCTTTCCAGGCCGCAAAGAAGTCCTGGTAAGCGGCTTTGGCTTTCGCTTTGTCCTCCTGCAGCGCGTAGGCACGTCCCAATCCCAGCCGCGCCAGAGAATAGAGCGGATTGGTTGGGGCGATGCCGCGGTGATCTAGAATCTTCTGATACTCGGTGGCGGCTCTTGCTCCATTGTGCAAACGCAAATGCGCTTCTCCGCGAACATACATGGGCCAATAGACGGCGCCAAATGGCGGCGACCCAAACTCGTAGGGAACAGCCGCCTCCAGGGTATCGACGGCCTGTCCGGCCTGGTCGGCTCTGATCTGGTTCGTCGCCCGTGCTACCGGCAGCCAGACCGAGTTCAGCAAGGTGTCGGTAGGAAATTCCCTGGCCAGCTCTTCAATCAGTTTCTGCGATCGGCTGGTGTCGCCGGCCCGGGCGAGTGCGTCGGCAGCTGCCGCGCGAGTATCGCGATCATCCGAAAAGGCAAGCGCCTGCAATGTTACTTGCCTGGCGAGTGCCTGATTGCCAACCTCAGCCAGGCAAGACGCGTCGAGCAGGCGAATCCCCGCAGAGAGCTCCTTAAGGCCGGAATTTTGAGCGGAACTGACCCCCTGGGCAAAGCTTTGCCTGGCACTCTGTATCTTGCCCAAAGCGCATCGCCCCATTCCCTCGATTATGAACATGATCGGCTCCACGGAAGGTCCTTTTCCCAACTCCATGGCCCGCTGCATTCCAGTCTTATCGCCACGGACGAAAGCGATGGCGTAGAGCGAAAAGGCATCAGTAGGCGATGCCAACCCTAGGGCCGTGGCCTGCTCCACAACCGTCTTGGCTTCGTCGTAGCGACCGAGGGACTTGTAAGCTTCGGCGAGGTTCGCATAGGCGAACCTATCCTTCGGGTTGAGCCGCATCGCTTCGCTGGCATTGGCCACGGACTTTTCCGGCTGTCCAGTCGACTCGTAGCCGAGCGCCAGGTTATCCCATGGAACCGAGTCTCGGGGATAGGTTTGCTTCCACTGCTCATATATCGCCAGGGCTTTATCGACTTCTCGGGTGACCTCGCTGTAGTAGTGAGCGGAGACATAGAGTTTTTCTCGTTCGCTCGCCCTATCCTTCAATTCGAATGCCTTGCTCAGGTTCTCCAGTTGCTGTTTGGTTTGCGACAGGTTGCCGTAGACCACACCCAGGGTGGCATGGGCCATGGCAAAGTTCGGGTCCAGTTCGATGGCGCGTTTCAAATGCGGAATGGCTTTGTCGTCGTTCAGCTTCTGGTGCTCGGCTTGTCCCAGGGTGAAAGCCTGCAACGCTTCTAATGATGACGTCGTGGCTTGTTCCAGCGGGGTGGCGAATTTCTGTACCGAGCCGATCGACTCGCCCAGTTTCTGCCGCAGATTCGAAGCCGCCTGGTCGAGCGACTTCAGCACCTGCTCTTTGCTTTCGGACTCCGCCTGGGCCCGACCCAGCGAATCTCCGGTTTGGGCGTTCACCGCGTTCAGATCAATCACGTAATGGCTGCCCAGACTCGAAATAGAGCCCGTCAGCATGGCCTTCACACCATCCCGCACGCAGATTTCCCGCGCCACATCGCTGGTCACCCGCTCGTCGGGAGACCGGCCCATCAAGCGCAAGGCTGCCTGGATCCGCGATTGCGGAAGAACATTCAGATATGGCGACTGCTCCAGTTGCACCGCCAGCGCCTGCTTCAAAGTTCCGTCAAAGACGGCGTCGCCGGTCGTATTCACGAAGTCGGCTAGGAGGATGGAATCTTTCTCGGTCAGCGTGGTGGAGCGATGGGAGTAGAAGAAAAGCCCGGCGGCGACTGCGACTAGCAAAGCCGCCACGGGAACGACAATCTTCCAAGCCTTTGTCCTTCGCGGCTTCTCAGGAGCAACTTCTCCGATCTTTAGCGAAGAGGACGAAGAAGGAATCGAGGCCAGTGCAGCGGCGGAGACAGGCGCCGAGGGTGGGGCCACGCTTTGGGCTACTGGAACTGGAGAAGACGCGGAATCGTGCGCCACTGCCACGCTCCCGGAACTGGCGGCCACCGCGCGGCCCGTGTCCGTGTCTCGCTTCAACCTCTGCAAATCGGCGCGCATGTCGGCGGCGTGCTGGTAGCGGAGATTGCGGTCTTTCTCCAGCGACTTGTTGACGATGCGTTCCATCTCGCCTGGCAGGTCGGGATTGAGCCGGATCGGAGGAGTGGGAAGGCGTTCCAGAATTGCATTGAAGATGAGAGCGGAGGTGTCCCCCCGAAAGGGAAGCGTGCCCGTCGCCATCTCATACAACACGGCGCCGAAAGAGAACAGATCACTGCGCGCGTCGAGTTCTTTCCCTTTGGCCTGCTCGGGAGACATGTAAGCCACGGTACCTAGCGTGGAACCGGGACTGGTCAGGTGCTCTTCGCTCATGGCAGTCGCCTGCGAAAGCATTCCCGCCGCGTCCACTGCACCGCTGCTGCCAGTAACTTTCGCAAGGCCAAAGTCCAGAACCTTGGCATGACCACGATCGGTAACGAAAATGTTGCCTGGCTTGATGTCGCGATGAATGATGCCCTTGGCGTGCGCCGCATCGAGCGCGTCGGCGATCTCGATGGAGAGCGCTAGCAGCGTGTCCAATTCCAGAGGACGCCCGGCGATCATGTGCTTCAAGGTCACGCCGTCCAGATATTCCATGGCGATAAACGCCTGGCCGTTTTCTTCGCCAATGTCGTAAATGGTACAGATGTTGGGATGGTTCAGCGCCGAAGCCGCCTGCGCCTCCCGCTGAAATCGGCTGAGCGCCTGGGCATTCCTGGCCACTTCATCAGGCAGGAACTTGAGGGCGACAAAACGGTGCAGCCGGGTGTCTTCCGCTTTGTAAACCACACCCATCCCACCGCCGCCCAGCTTAGCGACAATGCGGTAGTGCGAGATAGTCTGGCCGATCATGGTTGCGCAAGCAGTGTGAAGGCCGCGAGGCTGCCATGTTAGGGGCGATACGGCGGCAAGTCAACGTGCGGCGGGGATGGGGGGGGATGGGCGGGGATGGGAGACAGAGCGATCCAAAGTTGCCCCCTAGGCAGACTAAGCCACAGCGCTCTGTGACCAGAAGGACTAGTCCGGATACAAAGCACAATGAACGGCCCTCTTCATTATTCCTCCCGTTGAAGACTCTCTAATTCGTCGATCTGCTTCTGGTACTTGCGGGCTAGCGTTAGATTCAGAGGGACCGCAAGCGCCGCCAAGAACAGAATCGCCACTCCCTCCGCACGGATAATGGTCGCGAGCTCCGGATGGGCAATTTCGAAGCCGAGGATAAACACAAGCGGGCCGGGCGCAAAGATTAGCAGCCGCGACCAGAGCCAAATGCCGCGGTGAAAGTCGCGCTGCCGCTGAAGTTCTGCTCGATAAAACTCGACTGAGACGGCGTTGCGCATTTTCGTTCCGGTGATGACAGCTGCCCTCTTTTGAAGCTGGTTTAAACGAGCCTGATAGACGAGATACCCCGTGCCCAAGACAGTAAGAATGGATCCAATACGTTGAATCAGATTCGGAAAGAAGAAGAAACACCAGCCCGTGTAAGCAATCACGATAAAACACGCAGCGTAAGCGATGAAGTTTCTTCTGCGTATTTTCGTATCGAACTGTTCAATTTTCCTGCGAATCTCGTCTATCGACATTCGAAAAGACTCCACGTTTTGGTTTTGCCAAACACTTTTCACGTCATCCGGAGAAAACTCATTTGCCATGGCGGCCTCCTTCATGAAAGCGGCGATTTCATCAACCATCGGCATCCGGTGTGCTATTTTCCCGCTGCAGTAACCCAATTAGTCAATTAGTCGCAGCGCAAGCAGCACGTGGGTACACTCAGTTTAGTAGTCGTGCTCCGGTCGGGGAGGTGCATCATCACGAGGAAACTCGCGTTCTCGGGATGTTTTGGAAGACTCGCACGCCTCGCTTTTTTGGTGCTGACAGTTAAGTGTGCCGCCGGCTCGCCTCCGCAGGACAAGGCGAGAGCAGCAGAAATGGCGAAATGGCAGACTCTAACTCCCACAATTGAAAGGGTTCTAACGCGGCAAGGCGATCCGTGCCGGGGCTACTACAGGATGCGAGCTGAGCCTGTAGATGCGGCTGACTTCGCCGGAAACAGTTTCGCCCTCGTGGATCTCTGTCCGTTGGGCGCTTACACGGAGTTGATAGTCCCAATGCAACTGGAAGCGGGTCAGCCTGTTGTTGCACGTTTTCGCAAAGCCACCCGCGAGGTCGATCTGGGTTTTGCCCGGGGTGCATCCGCAATGCACGGTGTGGATGTGAAGTTGGCCCCCAGCCAGAATGCAATTTACAGCATCCACTGGGACAACGATGGACTGGACAAACAAGGAGTTTTGCAGTTGAAAGAATGCGCCATGGACGCCTATGTCTTGAACACCAAGTCCAACACGTTTGATTGGGACACGCGATTAACGAAGCAAGCCACGCGAGGCTACTGCCAGACGTTACGGCGGCAAGCTCATTGACCGCTCGATTGCTATTGCAGGAATTTGAAACTGCCCAGCACATTCTTGAGGCTTCGCCGCACCTCCTCAAGGTCGAAGCTCTTCGCGGTGGCAGGATCGTAATTTCCGAGGTTGGAAAACCCAATTCTAATGCCCAGTTCGTAGCAGGTCTTTCGGTGAAGACTTCTATCAGAATATCCATCTAGCAGGTTGCCTGATGCAATGCCATCAGTCTGTGTGACGCTGAATTTCACGCCATTGATTGTCTCGGTGTGCGTAATTCCGACATGCGGGGGCGGTTCCGCCACGCTAAGACATTCTCTAGCAGTTTTTGCTTCCTTCAGTCGGCTTACAGAGAAGGCGGCAGCCTGAAAGTTTCCGCCTTTTTTATGCTATTGGCGGGATATGCCACACAGGCGACAGTATCGTCGGACTTGCCAGAGACGTCAGAGCAGACGGGGCGAAAGCTTCACAGGATTCATTCGGGGTCCACTGGTTCGATTTGTCTGGGTTCTCTTGCAAGATAAAAGCGCCTCAGAGTATTTGAGGGCGAAATACGCCATCTTGCCTGGTGAAACGCCTTTTGGGCGACCGATCGTCGCTGACGGTCTCTTGGGCGTTCAGAACGAGACACTGCAGGAGCATCCGGGCGAGGGGGTGCAACTTTGGACCGCTCTGTCTCCTATCCCGTCAACGTGCGGCGCCATGGCATGTGTTTCGGAATCCTGATTTCTACAAGAGGCGTCATACTGACCTTGCGAAGGATCCAGCGTGAAGCGGATCGGCACTCAGCCCTGACCCGTGTCAGCTTGGCTGCCATGCCCAGGCTTGCACTTGTGCGAGTTGAACTGTTGCTGGATAACCGCCTGCGCCCGTGCTTGCTGGCCAGCCGGCTGATGCTCCGCCTGGAACTGCACTTTGCAGAGCTCGCAGATTCCGATGACCGGAACATTCTTGACCCGTTTCACGATCCGAAGATTGCGCTTGGGCATGAACACAGTCTCCCACAGTTTGCCCGGTAACTGCTTATTTAGTGATCAGTTTCCGCCAGCCGCAGGACCCTGGCACCACCAGACTCGGGGTGGTGTCGCAGCCGCTGGATGAGACAACAACATATGGCAAGGTGTGACTTGCTTGCGTAAAATAAGAACCGAAGGCTAAGGAGCGGCATGGCATTCATCGACACCAGTAAACTGCCAGCGATCGAACGGTTACCAGGCTGGAGAGGGCGCTATTTCGATTCCCCGAGCATGACGTTCGCGCATTACGAGTTCGACGCAGGCTCCTCGATCCATGAGCACTCCCACCCTCAGGAAGAGGTGTATCACATCATCGAAGGCGAACTGGAACTAGCCATTGGCGGTGTTACCCAGCGATTAGGGCCTGGCTTTGTCGGGATCGTGCCATGCCATGCGCCACATGCCGTAAAGGCGATCTCAAGCGGTAAAGTCATCGTCGTGGATTATCCTTTGCGGAACCCTCCCTTGGGTCAATCAACGCATCGCTAGGACGCCAACCAACGCCAACCTCGCCAACCGGCTCCGCTTGCACGCAAAATGCCGTTATGGTAAATTTTAAAATTGTCCCGGACTTTAGGAAGGGATCAGAGGGTGTGTTGTCTCTAGAGGGCGACGCGCGATCTCAGAACTGCTGGCGTAGCTCAGTTGGTAGAGCATCTGATTTGTAATCAGAGGGTCAGGGGTTCAAATCCCTTCGCCAGCTCCAGCATTGGTTCCGGACGCAGGATACGCGGCGGCTTAACAGATTTTCCAACGGCACTCCATAAGGGAATTTTCCAAATGTGGTGTTTGCGTGCGATAGCATTTTCGCGCGCATTTCTGTTCTTCACGTTTGCAAAATCCGTACTTTTGCAAAATCCGTCTGAACGATCTCCGTAGGCTGGCGTGAATATCTTCGATGAATGCCGGATGTAGGCAGCACAGGCCGGACTGTTCTGCAGTTCTGCACAGGTGGGTGAGCGGTTAAAGCCAGCAGACTGTAAATCTGCCCCTCCTCGGAGGTACGAAGGTTCGAATCCTTCCCTGTGCACCAGGTTGAGCCGAATTGCGGGCGCGGGGCGGCGGGAGCCCGCAGGCGAAGAGTTCCGGCCGGGCGAGGGTTGCAGTGAATCGTCTCATGCTGGCGCTGGGCGCGTTTGTCGCCTTGGGAATTTTGGCCTGGACCACTCTCAGTGACCAGCGACTTCGCTTGGCCACGCTGGCAGTGCTGGTCATGTTTGCCCTCCGGACGTGGGCGCACCGCAAGGACGCGACCGGCGCCAACGACGAGGGAAAGCTAGAGCGGTAGGCCGATGTTGAGGCGCTTGCGGGCGGCGCGGGGAGCCAAGCGATGGGAGCCCGCAGCTGGGGAGTGGTCAAACAGGGTTTTGCCGATGTAGCTCAGTTGGTAGAGCACTCCCTTGGTAAGGGAGAGGTCACCAGTTCAATCCTGGTCATCGGCTCCATGGGTTTGGTTGGTTTTAATCGGCGAGAGCCGGGGCTGGGTTGGCTAACGGCTGAAAGCTGATGGCTGGTGCCAGCGGGAGTAACTCAGTGGTAGAGTCACAGCCTTCCAAGCTGTTGGTCGCGGGTTCGATTCCCGTCTCCCGCTCCAGAAATTTCTAGAGGAAGGAACAAGGCACGGCAAGATATGGCGAAAGAGAAATTTGATCGCAATAAGCCGCACTGCAACGTAGGGACGATTGGTCATATTGACCATGGCAAGACCACGTTGACGGCGGCCATCACCAAGGTGTTGCAGAAGCACAAC
>Ga0070706_100000429_pt1 | contig 50391 bp, 87 predicted proteins | sample KBSK5501metaG_FD_65476 | JGI IMG/M metagenome (GOLD analysis project Ga0070706, IMG submission 65476) | Corn, switchgrass and miscanthus rhizosphere microbial communities from Kellogg Biological Station, Michigan, USA - KBS K5-50-1 metaG | ecosystem: Host-associated > Plants > Roots >... | reverse complement strand
CGTAGGCTTGCCAGGCTGTGTCGTAGGCTTGCCTGGCTGTGTCGTAGGCTTGCCTGGCTGTGTCGTAGGCTTGCCTGGCTGTGTTTGTTGCATCTGAAACAGCATCCAAAGGAACAGCCTGTAACGCTTTCGCTCTGGCTGCTTGCTCCGCTTTGGGCTTGTCACTACGCACGTAGTCAACTCTTTCCAGTATGTTGTTACTCCATTCTAGAATGCCTTCATGATGCACAAAGATGAAAAACCCAGAGACTGGTCCTGTATAGTTTGGAAGCAGCGGATGTGTCTTGTTTACCTTTTTCATAATTCTCCTTTTAGTTGTGCGTAGCGCAGTCTGCGTTGAGCATTGCGCCTAGCTTTGTTATCACGATTCCAGATTCGTGCGCGTCTTCTTATGACTCCTTTGTGTGTGCGCCTGTACGCTGCATCTAGCTTTGCATACCGCGCAGGGTTTGTGATTTTCATCGCAATCCAATTCATAGCTCTCCTTTCGGCTTATCGTCTTGCGTAACATATGTTCTTGCATTAAGAATTATATGTTATAGCGTAGTATATGATTAACGTTAATAGAGTAATGCGAGACTATATAAGACGGTAGAACATATTCTATGTTCTACGTAGTATATGGCCGAAGGCCTGTAGGTATGGTCGATCTCAGCTTACTTATTCTAGCTGAGTCTGTCTCTCCAGCGTGTGCTGTGTGAAGTTCCGCTTGCAGCCTATGTCAGCAACGCTGACGCTTTGTGGCTCTTGAATGGCCGCGCTAGTCGCGGGTAACAAGTTGCGGTATCCATAAGACAGGCTACTACCTTATACGTAAGGCATAATACTGTCATAATGTATTCTACACGATTGTAGAAAAAAAGCAAGTCCTATTTAGCACAAAATGTTACGAATTCTTTTTTACAAAACGTTCCATAGTGAATGGTTTGGCAGACAGGATGGGATGGCCTCCATCCAAACGAGTAAGGCTATTCGGCCCTACTTTGGGGCAAGTGGATCTAGATGAATTTTGACTTTAGGGTGAGAAGGGAAGGAAAGGGCCTGACCTAGATCAAGCCCTTACTCCCTTTGGTCGTAAGACCAATAGATCTAGCGGGTACGGATGTCGTTGAGCTGCTGCTGTTGTTGAAGCTGGCGGAACTGATCGAGGAGTTGCTGCTGCTGCATGTTCTGCTGAAACTGTAGCTCGCGTTCAAGCACTTCGCGTTGTGCATCTCGCCTTTGTTGCTCAGCTTGGTATTGCTGGTCTCGTTGATCTTGCTGATACTGCTTATACCATTGGTCTACCGTGTCATTACGTTGGCCTGGTTGCGGTAGACACCATGTTCCAGATGGCCAGCACGGATCTGCATAGGCTGGCGTTGGACTAATCCACAACAAGACTGCTGTAGCGATAATAAGCGCACCAATCAACAAAGCGAGAAACAGTTTCATACGGCCTCCTGGGTTACGATGAAAATAGACATCAGTACAAGCGAGGTACAGTAACCGCTGTTGGTTCTTTTCGTGGTCTTCCAGCTCTACGGAGTCCCAGACTTCATAGGCGCGCAATTCAGCCTTTAGGACGTGTGGCGGGATGGGTTCGATTTGCCGCTTGATAAACCTCCTGTCTAACAAATGCAAGATGCCCTTTAGGGATTGTCCGATCTTGGCGTGTTCCGTCGTGAGGTGCAAGCATATGGTTTTTGATAGGCTGAACCAAGTGACGGTATAGGTATTTTCACGTAAGCGCATATTCACCTCTTATGCTTTACAAAACGTACAGGCTTGCTCAGTTCACTGACTTGTCCGTTCTTGTTGCGTGACGCGATGGCTAAGGCCCCTGACTTGCCCTGTAGCTTTAGAGTGATACTTGGCTTCGTTCCTACAGGGGGTTGTGGTACCGTATACTCAGGCAGGACAGGCACAACCTTGCAGCCAGGTTTCCAACACATGAATACCTGATAGTCTGTTACAGCGGGATCATTGTTTCTATCCCAGGTGATTGTGAAGGCCTGAGCGGTACCTGGTAGCACACTCCCTACGGTCGTCAGACCGAAAAGACAGGCAGCAAGGATAAGTCTTGTCATCGTTGCACCCTGTTCCTATTCGCATCTAGCAGATGGACCAGTGCGAGCCATGCCTCTGTTAGGTCTCGCAAGGCTTGCACTGAGCGCGTGTCTTTGCCTTTAAAGGATAGCTCTAACACAGTTTTGATAAAGGTCATGTTGGTACCTATTTTGTGTTCTATATCTTGCAAGGTACTGAGCGACACTTTGCAAAATATCGGTTCTATTGTATCTGAGCACAATTGTTTTTCGTTCATAGTTCTTCCTCATCATATTGCAAGATGGCTTTTTGTCTCCCATTCAGCCAGGATGCTCTTTTGGCTGCAGACTCTTGATTGTCAAAGTCGGCATCAGGTTGCCAGTTTCCATGTGGATCATAAAATCCCGTCGTCCACACGTCGGGCTCTGACTTGATATAGACCCACATCGAAATTTTCATAGCTCCTCCTTTTTGTAATGAGCAATCGCAGCCCTTGCTTGTTTAATCGCTTTACCATGAGCCGCAAAGACAGGCTGGCGCTTTTCCTTTTCATCAAGCTGGTTTTGCTCTTGTTCTAGGCAGCGAATACAGCGTTCTAGCGCCGTCAGTAAACGTTTACAGTTCATTGTTCCTCCTTTGTGAGGATGGAGATTACGTGACAGGGGTAGTTAAGCTGTAGCTTTTGCTTTACCTCAGAGCCTAGGGCATGGCGTGTCCAGGCTGTCGGTAAGGTATCCGTACCAAACAATTCTAGTATCTCTGGATCGTTGACAAACTTAGCAGACCATCCGCCTAGATCCTTGCTCAAGAGAATGTGTTTCATCTTATTACCTCACAGGTTATGCGAGCTGCATCATACCAAGCTGCCAAGGCGAGCCTGATATGCTCTGTAAAGTCACCAAGCGTACCGCCAGGATCTCCGCTTGCCACAGTGACAGTTACCGTATCCGTAAAGCCTCTGAGACCTACAGTTAGTTCGCTTGGCATCGAGACATAGTATTTTATTTTCACTTCTCATCCTCCTTGAAATCATTTGCGAGTACATAGGCTCGCCTGATTTCTTCGTAACTATGCCGTGCCAGTTCATAGGCTTGCTTGGCTGCCACGAACGCACACCAGGCCTTGCTATAATTCTGCAGGGCTTTGTCCAAGGTCTTTTTGTTGACCATGTTCCTCCTGTTTGCTATTTGCTAGATCATGGTTTACTTTTGATGCTGCAGCATAACATTGCTCGCACAAAGGCTTGCCTGTGCCAGTGATAAGTCCGTGCAAGGAACCTTTTGTTGCTGCTCGATTGCATTTATAGGTACTGCAATACATGATACTCATGTTTCCCTCCCTTCAAAAAGCGGCAGGCCTTCACTCTGCGCCTGAATGGAATTGTGCCAGGGCTTCTCGTTTACAATCTAGTTTCTGATCTGCGCTGATGCCTTCAGGCAGATACACTCCGAGGACTTCTCGCATGACTTTCCCATCCTCGACTAGATCCACGTACTCGATGATGGCATCCCCTTCATAGATAGAGCCGTGTCTACCCTCCCAATGTATCGTTACCATTTTCTCAGGCATGATGTAACTCCCTACACAACCTTGCGTGGTCTGCCAAGCTTGGCCTTCTTGCGCTGGCGTCGGATCATCTTCTGCATGTGACTGTCAGGGCTGTTATTGTTGTTGTTGAGTACCCCCTCAGGCCCTAGGACGTTTATCAGAGCCAAGATTGCGTTTAAGACGGCTTTATGTTGCTTGCTCACCATGATAATAATCTCCTTATCCGTTTTGTGAATGAATAAACCCCCATAATCCAAAAACGAGAAACACAAGCAGATAATCCATTACCCCTCCTTTGTTAGTATTAACCGACTTCTTCTTGCGTTGACTCTTGTAGATTCCAGCGTAAGCCTACATAGTAGTATAGCTCGTTACACTCATCTTCGCTTGAGGGGTATTTGTCTGAGACAGAGGGTGATTTGACAGGTTTCTTATCCTCAGGATCTAGCAGTATCTCAACGCCAGCCATAGCGGCACATTCTAAGGCATCTTCCAATGCTTCGTTATAGTCGTCTCCTATACCTACACAGCAATCAGCATACTTCGTAAACGAGGTATCGTGCCCTTGGAAATACTGCGCATTGTCGATACCGTAGTTCGTGATTTCGTAGTCCGTCGTCTGTTGCATATTATTCTCCCTCCTCTAGTACAATTAAAGTTGATAGCATGGCTTGTGTATCAAGGCGGAAGTTTTCATACATGCCATACTTGAAGCTGCGTTCATATCTATCTGGGAATGTTTTCCAGGTTTGCAGCTTACCATTAGTTCGGCATTGTCTCGCATATCCATTGCGATCAAGAAACAAAAAGTCGGTTTTATGGCTGGTTTTCATAGCTTCGATGTCAGCCATAGTGAAACGTCTAAAAGTTAGCAGCTCGTTTTTATTATACCCTGAGTAAGCTTTGAACGTTTCCATCGAATCCTTATGCTCAACTTCATACTGCAGCTCAGTAGCGTTTTCTTCTCGCGTATTGCATCCCATAATTTCCTCCTAATCTAGTGTAGTCCAGTATTCGTCTATGACTTGCTTCAATTTATTCTTCAAGGCTTGCGGTCTGTTATGCTCAGAGCTTGGTAGTATTCAAGCCAAGCCTCAGAGCCTACCCCGCAATCCTCGTGCCTTCCCTTGTCGAATGGTAACACTTGCCAAGCTCCCCACAAGACACGGCCACAAACACTACAGAGCTTGTCCGGTCTAACCTCAACGGGCTTGTCTTCGGCTTTCATGCTGTCCTCCCTTCTAGCTTGTTTATTTCCTCGGAAGTGTAGCCGCACATTGAACACTTGAGCGAGCCGGTACAAGGCACAGAGCCCGTATAGTAGAAATGGGGATGGTAGCAGGGCTCTAGCCGTACTTCAGGATACAACGCGCAACGCTTGAGAATCACCATTGTCTAGCCCTCCCTTCTGGTAAGTTACTGCTAGCCCTCCACTGTGAACCTGATATAGCCTTTCATACTGTCTTCCGTGTTCTAGGTTTCCGACAATGGGCTAGCATTGTCTTCTGGTCTATCTTCCGCCTCATTAGCTCATGTCCGCCAAGCTCGTTTTTGTGGATAAGATCCACGACTATAAGCTGGTTCTCAGGATTGAAAAAGAAATTGACAGTGTGTCCCTCGTTGGTCTCTGCCCTGAATTCCTGAATAGGTAAGCTCGCTCTTTTCATGCTATCCTCCTTTGGTTGATACTTGCCTTGTGGTTGTATCCTATCAAAACAAGTCAGAGCTGTCAAGCTAACCTTGTCCGTTGCGCCGTATATTAGAGATTTTAATGTTTGAATACCCTTCTATTATCAAGGGCTTACAAGGCGTTGCGATGAACACTGAATTGGGGACATGTTACCTACGAGAGGGTTAAGTACTAAGATTTAGTGACCATTACTAAGCGGAACGAAGTGACGCGAGCAGGCCTTACGGCCTTTACTGAGCGGAACAGATACAGCGACCAACGGGAGCGACGAAGTGAAGCGGCAAGGGGATGAGCGAGAAGGATCTTGCAAGATGTAAAGAATCTTGCGCTACTCTTTATCAAGTCAGGCCTTACGGCCTTTAACTTATCGAGCGGAGTGTCAACGAAGCGAGAACATATAACACGGCGTATCTAACAAGTAGAACTCTACATGATGAAACATAGAATATGGCCAAGCATATATTACTTACATATAACTTGCTTGAGTCATCCATGCAATCCCTAAGCAATCTATCATAAACATCAATGCTTAGTGAACTAAGCTTACTAACATCTACGTAGTATATGGCCACTAGTGCAAACTACTTAGTGCAACATACCTACGTAGTTTTGCTTAGCAGCATATACCTTGGGCAAACTACTTACGTAGTATCACTTGGGTAACGGCGCATGGGTAACACATGCTAGTGAATACTACTTACGTAGTTCATGCTAGGTGTAATCAATGTAGTACTTACTACTTAAGTAGTTATACCCTACGTAGTAATGGCTAGGTAGAAATACAATCGGCACACCTTACGTATGGGCATGAGGCGTTGGCATGACACTCTCTCGCGGAATAAACAAAAGAATAATACCTAATGAAAGGTTGGCCATGAACTTTTATCATGCAGCGTATTGGCCGATGCTTACATATTTCTACGGCGATATGGCAAAAGAAGTATTTTGCGATTTGCATTACGACCGATTTACGTACTACCCAGTTCATGAGCGGCCACGCTTCGAACGTGATTACGTAAAGCGTGAAGTATGTTGAATGACGGAGCCAGACCTGATGAGCGATTCTTTTTGCAGAATGGTACGCCGCTTGTTGAAACACACATTGATTGTTGGCTGTTCCGCTACACCAAATGGAAGGTCGTCAACGGCAGATTTATCTCACTCTGGTTCTGCAATCATCTGCAATTCTATTTTGGCGATTCCAAATGTGATGGATCTCGAACGTACTGGGCGTGGCAGAATCATCTTGCACAACCAGATCAATATGTGATGACGACGACAACAAAAGAATTACTTGCATTCCGGTTTCGAAAGACAGGCCCAAGCACAGTGCGTTGGGATAATATGGGCGGAAGTTAATAGGAGGTAGTAATGCGTATCGTAGATAACAGCACCGTTGAAGTTACTCTGAGTTACGATGAACCGGCATTCGATCAAGATAATACACCGTTGATCTCGACCGACAATCCTCCGTTGACTGACTTAGCTTATACCAGCATGTTTTATAAAGTTGGGACTGGTGCGGCTGTCGCTGCAGGAAAGAATACTGCCTCAAAGCCCAGTGGTGGGGGGCATATCAGTTCGCTCCTCCTGGTACCAGCTCCGGTTAATCAGAAGACTGCATTTGATTTTTGGGTCACGAGCACCGACTTAACAGGGAACTCGGCAGGCGAAACGCACGCATCATTCACGGTTGATCGGATGGCTCCTGCTGTACCTATAAATTTTACCGTCGCCTGATGGCTTGGCTAAAGAAGCTATTTGGAATTTGACATGCCATTTGAAGATGACAAGGTATATTCAACAACGATTGATAGAACGAAAAAAGGGCGTGGCTTCGTCAACATCCTTGCACATGATCCGCCTACCGAGACTGAACTAGGTCAAGCTCCTGCAATGGAGCCGTTGAAGCACTTCGATACAGAAGAGAAAGCCACGACTTTTGCTGGTGAACGTGCACAAAAAGAATATGACGCACTGAGGAATGATCCATCCTCGCAATGGTATATACCAAAAGACAAACCGTTACAGATGAACAAAATGACAGATCCACTAGACTTGTTAAAGAGCGGGTTAAAGACACTGGAGTTGAATGCAGGGTTCGACGTGCAAGAGCACATGAACCGTGCGTTGACTACAGGACCGTTTGCCGATGCACAGAAACGGCAAGCAAACTGGCTACCTCAAGTAGCACAGCTGGATACCACGAAGATGCAAGGGAACATGAAGGACGGGGTGTATACTGGCCCTGGCGGTTCACAGCTGAAAACGCTGGATGAAGAGTCTCGTGCGGCTGGTGTCCTGACAAAACCTGCAGGGATTACTCCGCAACCGTTACAACATCTAGATCCGCTACGCTCGCATGATGAGATTCAATCGAGAATACCTGCGGCACGAAAGAAAACCGTGGTCGATCCGTATGAAGGCATGGACCCTGCACTGAAAGCAGCCGTCATCGCTGAAGAGAAAAGAAATCGAAGGTGAGTATGCCGCGATATGATTTCCTATGTCCCGTATGCCTTGTGACGTTTGAAGCCATTACTCCGGTCGATGTTGTGACGTTACCCTGTGTCAGCTGCCAACAGATACAAGCCGTTCGTCAGCTTAGTTACCCTGCACAAATACATATCCACTAACGTATATGGGACCTGGAAGCATTGTCTCCGCCCTCGCGGTATTCATTCTTGTGATTTGTACCCTGATGCTCTTTGAAGAAAGCGGAAGAGACTAATGTGGGTCTTTTGGGGCTTATATACATTCGCGTGGGTACTGCTTTTGTGCTTACTGACAGGATGCGTAAGTGTTTCGCTCGATGTTCCGTTAGACGAGCCTGAACATCCATGCTTTCCTTTGCGTGGGGAAGAACAACCGTTCGACATTCAAGCTCGTGGTCAAGGGTATAATTCAGCAACCCATCATTGCGCTTAAAGGAGTCTTATGTTGTTAACATTTATTTCATACGTGGTCGTCCTGGTTGTTGGTGGAGCCCTCGGTTTCTTATTCGGCAAGAAAGTCAGAGCGGCTGCGGATGCTGCAATTGAAGCGACAAAGAAGATTGGCTAAGTATGTGGAATCCATTTAGCGATGCAGCCCAAGGCGCTATCATCGGATTTGGTGAGGCGATTAAAGACGCGGTCTCCGCGTTCAAAGCAGATCCAACGAAGGTACTAGAACTCGAAACGGCCATAGAGCAGGCTCGCTTAAGCTATGCCTCTCAATTAGCAACAGCTGTAAACGCAACAATGCAGGCTGAAGCGAAATCAGAGCATTGGCTGCAATGGTCGTGGAGGCCACTGTTTGGGTTTACTGGCGTGGCCTTGCTTATCAATAACTACATCCTGGCTTCATACTTGGCTCCGCTTGGTTTTATACCTATCGTGGTGCCTAACGATGTGTGGCTGATGATTATGGCTGTACTTGGAATTTCTGCGTATGTACGAGGTAGGGATAAATAGATCCTGGAGGGGATAATGTTGCAGGTTGGTGACAAGGTATATATCGAGGACAGTGCTCAGATTGACATCGGCTTTATGGCCTGGAGTCACATCAAGGCTCATCCATATGCCGTCGTGAAACATCGGATGGATTTTGCTGGTAAAGAACTACCAGAAAGCGAACGTGTCTATGCCCTGGAGTGGCCTGAGAAATTTTCTGGTGGGCATAACTGTCACGGTAACTGCTTAGATCAACAGGGTCAATTTATCGCTTATAAACATCTGTCACTCGACTTCGAAGGATCTAGAGAAGTTTGCACTGTTCCACAGCTGGCTTCGCCAGAAGCATTTGAAGGATTAGTTACTAAATGAAACAGGTACGACGTAATGTAATAAAAGTCGCTAAGACAGCATCGGCTGTGCCTGTTGTGGTGGTGCCGCAGTCCCTCCCTGCGGCATTGCCCAAACGTGGACGCGGGAGGCCCAGGAAGAATCCGCTGGCTCAGTTTGATATGCCCAGTGTGTGCGAAGAGACTTCGCTTAAAGCTGATATAAAGAAACCTGGGAAGGATCTGACAGGCAAAGCACTAGTCGTATTCCGCAAGGCAATGGCTGAAGCAGAGAAAGCCAACATGACTGCGGCTGAATATGACGGCGGAGGCACGCAAGAGACAGCGTATTCTGTCAGCAAAGAATCCTTGCAGCGACGTGTGACTCGTCGGCTGAACGTCCTGGACAGGTTCTTGACTGACGACAAGCTGGTTGAACTGCTCGCATTCTCAAGTCTGAAGGAAATAGGAATCTACGAAGGCATCATGCTGGACAAGTCGCTTGTCTTACAGGGACAACCGACCGTGATTATCGGCAACGATGATCGAACCGCGATGGCGAGCGTACTTCCTCGCTTGATGGACGAGTTAAAGCGACGAGGGTTGGTTAACAATAACTCGCTAAAAACAACTGCCGTGGTATTACCGTGAGTTTATGAAAATAGATGCACAGCAAGACTTTTCGACATTGACGGATGATGACTTGCTCAAAACAGCAAGCCAACTTCTTGAATTACAAGAAGTAGACAGGAAAGAATTCGCGCTGCATTACTATGAACCAGCCAACAAAGAAGTCGGCAAGATCCATGAACTAACGGTTGGTACAATCGGCATATTTGGCGGGAACGGTTCAGGCAAGACAGAGCACGCACTTGTAGAAGGGATCATTAGATGCACCGGCATCGTACCCGCTTCACTAAAGGCTACATATCCACGACAAAAGTTGCGCGGCCCTATTCACATGAGAGTCGTTTGCGAATCGCTGACGACAGTGTTGGAACCTATCATTTTACCGAAGCTGCAGCACTGGAACTGGAGTGGCGATCCACAAAACCCAGGAGGCGAACGCGGGCATTGGGGATGGATTCCGAAGCACTGTCTCTTAAACGGCGATTGGAAAAAGTCATACAGCACAAAATTAAGAATGCTGCAAGTGCTGTATCGAAACCCTGAGACTGACAAGGTTGAAGGCATTTCGACCATCCAGTTTATGTCGTACGACCAAGACTCGTCGGACTTTGCCTCAGGCGATATTCATTATTGCTTGCACGATGAACCGCCGAAGTTTGCGATCTGGAAAGAGAACAGGGCTCGCGTGATGAGAGGCGGGAAGGGTTCGACAATGGTTGTGTCGATGACCTGGCCTGACAATCCAGCACTCCCCGTTGATTGGATCTTCGACGAAGTCTATGACAAGGGTATGCCTGGGTTGTTAAAAGACCCACAGGTAGAAGTTATCAACATCTTCTCGACGATGAACAAACATCTCGACCAAGATGAGATTGCGGCTCGTGCTTCACAAATGAGTGCCACGGAGCGTAACTCGCGTATTTACGGATTGCCGATTCGATTCAGCAACAGGATTCATCCTGATTTTACCGATCAGCCTAAGTCGTGGTGCTTCGACTGTGGCAAGATTGTCTTATTGACGACGGAGCATGCTTGTTCCGACTGTCTTGGTATAGCGGTGATTGACTACAACAATGTTGAACCATGTACGCCAAATCCGTTTTGGACGTGCATATGCTTACTTGACCCTCACCCACGTAAACCACATTTCTTGTTATGGGTCCAGGTGACGCCGAATGAAGATTATGAAATCGTGGCGTCTAAACAGGTTGAGGGTGGAGCGGAAGCCGTGCGTGACACGGTAAAAGAAGTCGAAGAACTGTTGCAGTATCGTCATGTGATTCGCTTGATGGACCCCAATATGGGCGGTAGCCCAAGTGGAGCTACGCGAGAATTAACTTGGCAGCGTGAGTTTGATAACGTCGGACTTCACTTTGATCTTGCTGATGACAGCTCGGTTGGACGTGCACGGTTGAATGACTTTATTAAACCAGATCCCTATTTCAAGCGTACACGTCTTCGTGCTGATCCTTCGTGCACCGATGTTGCGTTTCAGATGAAGCGGTATGTGTGGGCTGATCGAAAGAACGAAGAAGGCAAAGATCAAATGCAAGTGCCGCTGGCCTTGCACGATGACTATCCAGCCTTGCTAAAGTATTTGATGAACTATTTACCCACGAGCGCCAACATGACTCCAAAAGTCTATCGGCGTGAGCGTGGGAGTGCTACTTATAAAGTCAGCGAAAGGGTGAACTATGGCAGGCATTGACGAGTTGCAGCCTCCAACAGGCGTACCAGAGGAAGCCACATCAGAGTTGACTCCTCCTACGGGCGAGCCTGTGATGGAAGGTGAAGAACCGATAGGGTTCGCGATCAAGCCTCCACAAAGAACACGCTCGCTTGTCAAAGAGCCTAAAAAGGTCCTGGCAAGCTTGATTAAGAAATATACGCTGGATATTGATGATAGGTCAGAGTGGGCTGAGAATCGTATTCAACGGACTGCGAAGTATCGTGGCTGGCGAGAGGTGAAGACTTATCCGTGGGAGAACGCGAGTAACGCCCATCTTCCCATCATCATGACTGACGTACAACGAACAGAAGACACCCTTCATAATGCTGTGCTGTCTACTCGTCCTGTCATGAACGCGAAGGGTGCGAATCGAGACATTGAATCAAAAGAAAAGACGGTCGATCAACTCTTGGATCATCAAATCTTTGTTGAGAACGCAGGTGAGACTCGCGTTGGTAATTTGATTTCGTCGTTCTGTCAGGATGGACAGTTCATTGCCTATATTCCATATATCAAAGAGAAGCAGAAGGTGACTCGAACAAACGTTCTTGACTATCCTGCAGCTGGAGTATCGTGGGATGCGTGGTTGATGAAGAAGCTGATGGAGTTGTATCCAAAGGCAACGATCCTTCCTGGCACAAAAGCTCCGTGGAACTGGATTATTCGGACTCAAAACCCACTGACCGGCGATGATGTAACAGAGAAGATTGACGTATACCAAGACTCTGAAGAAGATCAGGTTCAACTCGTGTGTCATAAAGAAGAAACGATATTCGATGGTCCCTCGCTTATCCCGAAGGAGCTAGAAGATATTGTTGTACCGGCACGGTGCGAGAATCTGCAGCCTCAGAGCATGTCGAATCCGACAGGTGCTCCACACGTATTCATGGTGGATTATCCTAGCAGAGACGAAGTGCTGAAGCTGGTTGATTCTGGATTCTATGATGAAGTCACCAAGGAAGACAAGATCAAAATTGAAAACGCGAAAGTGCCGATTGGTGACGCGAGAGATCCGCTCGCCCAAAAGCAGTTAACGGATGACCTTGCAGGCGTCAGTGCGGATAATCCTTCTGAACCTGAAGACGAGCCGTTGACTCGGTTGACGTTCTTTGGCAGGGCAGATCTTGATAATGACGGGTTTGAAGAAGAAGTTGTTTACTGGTTTTTGAAAGAGCCTGAAATCTTTTTGCGAGCGCGTTACCTGACTGAAGTATATCCGGCTGTTCCGATGCGAAGACCGTTCGCAATGGCAAAGTATATTCCTGTCAACGGACAGTTTTATGCTATCGGGTTAATCGAGTTAATGGAGTCTGGTTACGATATCATCAAGAAGACGTTTGACCAGATGATTGATAACGGCGACTTGACAAATACGCCGTGGGGATTTTATCGGCCTATGTCAGGGATTCGACCTGAAGTGATTCGCGTAGGTCCTGGTGATTTGTATCCGACGAATTCTCCGAAGGATGACGTATTCTATCCAACACTTCCTCAAGGGATGGCAGCATTTGGAAATAACATCATCACGCTTGTTAGTCAGATCCTTGACCAAACTACTTTGGTTGGACAACTGCAGCTCGGCGGTGTGCCGCAGGGAAAGTCTTCCGCTTTACGTACCACGTCCAACATGCAGTCCTTGCTACAACAAGGAGACGCACGACCTGAACGAGTCTTGCGGAGGTTCTTCTGTGGCTTGGCTGAAATCTGGGCGCAGTTCCACGAACTGAATCAAGTCTTTCTACCGAGAGAGAAACAGTTTCGTATCAGCACAGGTGTAACGCCTGATAAGAATCCGTATATCAAGATTACCAACAGAGAAGCTATCTCTGGCAGGTTCCAGTTTGAATTCGGTGCAAGCATTCTAAACACAAACCGTGCGCTTGCAACTTCAGCCTTACAAGACATGCTTGGTATCTTAGTCAATCCGCTCTTGTTCCAGCTTGGGATTGTGACGCCTCAGAATCTTCATACACTGTTGGCTGACTTTATCAAGGCTCGTGGACAAGACTTTATCAAGTACATTACGTCTCCGACGAATGATCCATATGCAGGTGGTCCGAAGATCTCTGTTGAAGACGCGATACAGTCCATCATGAACGGCTTCTATCCGTATGGTGGGCCTATGGAGCCGTTGCCTGAACATCTGCAGAAGCTCCAAGCGTTTGTCAGTGACCCTGCAAACCTTGATGTGTTTACGCCGATGCAAACGCAGATGCTTGGACAGTACGCGGCTACGCGAGTTGCGGAGATGCAGCAAATGTTAGAGCAGCAAAAGATGATGGAAAATGCTGCAGCCATGCAACAGCAATTAGGAGGTGGTCCTGGTGCGGCAGGTGGGAAGCAGGCAACACAGCCTGGACCACAAGCGCAAGGGGGACCTCCTAACGTTGGACCTGGCGGGAATCCGCCTGTACAGGGCAAAGAGATGTTAGACGAGTCGTTGCCTGGAGCTGGCGGAGGCCAGAACGGATGAAACAGACTAGCCAATTTACAGTAGGCTGTGCCACATGCAATATGGTCAAAGGCACAGTGTCAGAGGTAGAAGCAGAAGATCGACCTGGGTTTTTTAGAAATGTCTCTGTACCAGATCCTATGCCTACGAAGTGTGACGTATGCGGAGCAATGTTATCACGGTTATAACCTGGAGGGGTGTATGTCAGTCGCGGTTAAAGACTTGGCGTGGATAGCTGGCCTAGCCGAAGGCGAAGGCTGCTTCCGTGAACAGAAAAAGCCACGTTGGTCTCCACATTTTGTAGTAGTGATGACTGACAAAGATGTTTTGATAAAGTTAGCTGGTCTTCTTAACACTCACGTAACAGGTCCGTATCAATACAAAGTAGATCGTAAGCCTTTTTATAGAGTAGAAATTTCTGGCCGTAGAGCTATTGCCTGGATGTTAACTTTGTTTACATTCATGTGTAAGCGACGACGGTTAAAAATAAAGACCTTAGTAAAAAGTTTTTTGAAACATAAGAATCACAGGAGAGCATATCACAAATACTATAACAGGGGGGAAGTACAGTGTCTATAGATGTGAAGGACTTCAGAAAGTTTCGTGAAGGAAAGTTGACTGAGGAAGCGTTGAAAGCTGAACCGCGCAGGTTGCTTGACCAAGTAGAAAGCGAAGCGGCCAATACAGGCGATGCACACCTCGACAAGATGATACGCGGGATGCAAGCGTTAATCGAAAAGTACGATGCCCATGCCCAAGCTGTTGCGACGAAGGGCATTGGTTGTGTGCAAGACGACATGTTAAAGCTTCAACAGTTCGAGTTTTTCTATACCAAAGGTCAGTCGGATGCGTTGAAAGGCGCTCTGCTTTTGCCAGAACAAATCATAGCAGAGTCCAAAGGCGCGATTCCATCCGGCACTGTGGTTAACTAAATTTCGTACTTATAAGTACGCGGGTATCTGAGCACCCTAAGCTCTGCAGAGGTGTAACGTGGAAGTTGAGACGAAACCAGATGACAAGATCGAATCAAAACCAGCTGACTCAAAGGAACCGGAAGATGACGCGGAGCCACTTCTTGAACCTGTTGTAGAAGATGAGCCAGCACCAGAGCCTAAGGTTCATCCCTTAGCCCCTAAAGGAAGACGATTTGAACAAGTTTACGCACAAGGGAAACAAGCTCAGCGTGAAGCACAAGAACTGAGAGAACGATTACTAGCTGCGGAAACGAAAATCGAATTGCTTAGTGGAAGTAAGAAGGCTGAACCTGCTGAGACAGAGTATTCGTGGCCGCAACTGGAAGAGTTCATTGCTCAAGGTAAAATCACGCGAGGCGAGGCAGAAGCCCATCGTGAGGAAATCATAGCCCGTCGAGTCGCAAATAAAGTAAAAGGTGATTACGGGCAGGAGCTTAGACAAACCACTAGAACCGAAGCCTTGTCAAAGAACATTAACGACTATGTAGCTGTTGTTCCCGCCATTCTTCAGGAAGATTCCGCCGACCGGCAGAGACTTGATGAAGAGTTTGACTGGCTTGCTTCAGTCCAAGGAGTGGATTCTTCTAAGATTAGTGACTCCGAACGAAAGGCCTTGCAGTTGACCGCGTTGCGTAATGTCTATGGTCCCATTGACTCGTTGACCAAACGGACTGCCTCACCTAAGCGTGAGACTCAACATGAATTGCCAGGTGGGACACCGCCTAGGCGCTCCACGAATAAAGATCAAGCGCTCCTTGATGGATTAACTTTACCGCAAGTCACGCATTATAAAAAGATGATGAATGCTGGACGGTATAGAGGTGGATGGAAAGACGTTGTTGAGGAATTAAAGTTCGATAAGTCTAAACGGAGCCGATGATGGGCGTAACAATTCATGTACCGAGAGAGTTTACGAAAACAGAAGTCACACAGGCAATGGAAGCACCAGGGAAGACGACTGGCAGGACTAGCGGCAGCTGGGTTCATGATCTTTGCGCGTTGCGGAAGGTCATAACTCTCTGTTCATTCTGTCAACCAAAGTTTAATCCTGGTCGGCTTGGCTATGCAAAGGAAAAAGAGTTTCCTATAGTTCAGGCGAAGTGTGATGGATGCTATACATTTGATCCTCGTTGTGCAGCATACTTCTGGTCTGAAACATATCATGATGTACGCAGTACGGCGGCTGAGCGACGGGCTACACGGACAGCTCAGATTAAGGCAATGGCAAAATTAAAGTAGCAAGGATAAATAAGACAATCCGTTGATGTGTCTTTAATAGCAAGTAACATACGTTACTATGCTTACAGGGGTAATTATGCAATTTGAATATCTTTTAGGTGGTGGAGCGCCGACAATCAAGAAATACAAGATGGCGGCTGGGCATGCCTCAGGCATTGCTGTCCTAGTAGCGGCGGCTGGTGCAACTGGACTGAGTACGTCTACGACAACCTCGTGGGCTGACTTTGTAGGCGTCACGTTGGATGCAATCCTCGCATCCGCTATTCCAGTGGCGTACAGCACAGTGCAAGGTGCCGTGGAGTATTTGCAGTCGGTTGTCATCAATCCTGATGCGGTCTACCGTGCGTTGATGGTGGGTTCTGCTGCTGGTGCCGTGGTTGAAGAGAGAACAGTGGGTACAGCATCCTCGAACGGGTTGACCATTGTAGGAACAGCTGGTGATACAGATCCTTCTTCGCCGGATATGGATGAAGGAACGGCGTGGTATGTCTCAGGTCAAGGTGGAGCGTCACGGAAGATTACCTCGACGACAACCACATTGACTGTAACCGTCGTGATGCCGTTTGCGGCTAATACGATTGGGAACAAGTATCACACAATCGGGTATACCGTTGGTACGAAGGGCTTAACGATGAGCACTGACTTGAAGAACGTCAGGGTTGATCTTGCGGCTACTGGTGCTGCGGCTCGGTGTGTGGACATGGAACTGAACGGTAAAGGAAATAGCTACTTGCACGTCCTCGCTGCAGATGGTGTTTTCTCAGGTTCAGCGTTAGCATAAAATTTAACATCGGCATAGGTGAGTAATGGGAAGTCCAATGGATGTTGGTAGTTTTGGTGATTTGCTCGATAAGAGCATTACCAAGCTATTCTACAATGAGTTAGATCAATTGTCAGACCGTATCAGTGAGTTCTATCAGATGGATACTTCGAAGGATTCATTTGAGAAGTGGTCTGGTATCGGTGAGCTTGGAGATTTCTCTGAGTTTAACGGAGCTGTGAACTATCAGAGTCAGGCACAAGGCTATGACGTGACTGCGGAGCATCGGGCATTTGTCAACGGGTTCCAGGTGACTCGACAGATGTATGATGATGACCGACATGGTATCTGGGAGCGTAAGTCTCCCGCGTTGGCGAATTCGTACAATCGAACACGCCAGGGTCACGGAGCCAGAGTGTTCAACTTTGCGTTCAACGTGGATACGTTTTTCTATACGAATACGGAAGCCGTTTCGCTATGTAGTGACAACCACACAACGAATTCTGGTGCGTCTACATCGACTGGTTTTGATAACTATGTCACCAGTGCGTTTTCTGCCACAGCAATTTCCGCACTTCGCACTCAGATGAGGGGGTTCCGTGGAGACGTGGCCAACAAGATCAGTGTGATGCCGGATAAGCTCCTGTATCCTATTGAGCTTGCTGACAGGGCGGATGAGATTCTGAAGTCTCAGAAAGATCCTGCGAGTGCGAATAACACCTACAACCCTCAGGGTAATGGCAGGTGGTCTGGCACGGATTGGGAGTTCCTGACTGACACGAACAATTGGTTTATGTTAGACAGCAAGAACGCGAAGCAGTGGCTAGTGTGGTTTGACCGTATTCCTCTTGAATTTGGCAAGGCAGAAGAGTTCGACAGTTTCGTAGCCAAGTGGCGTGCGTACTGCCGATATTCGTATATGTGGCTGAATTGGAGATGGATTGCTGGAGCTGAAGTCAGCTAAAAGGTTCTGGCCTACTGACAAATGCCCAATGGCATTTCGCAAGATAGGTAGGCGAGTCGCTTTCGGGGCCTGATTCGTTCAGTGCTAGGATATTCCCTTTGTACGGTAATGACGGGGGTTGGATTCCTCCATTAGGCTCCAAAGGTTATATGAAAAAAGATTTGTTAAAAAAGAGTGAGGTAGGGTTGGCGAAAGTCAATAGCATGAAGCCAAAGAAACCTCGCAAGAAGATGTGGGCGAATTCAGATATCGACCAATCTTATACAAAATAATTCTGACGCACGTTAGGGGCGCGTAACGCTTGCGGATTCGAATAGTGCCAAAAGGATAGGTATGGCTTTTTTGACGAAGTATGGTTCGTTTTGGGGAACACTCCCTGTCACGACTGGTAGGTATTTCTGGGTTGCACCTTCTAACTCATATACAGTAGAAGGCAAGGCGTATGAATCGTCAGACGATAATGACGGTCTTTCGCCTGAACGGGCAGTTAGAACAGTAAACAGAGCGATTGCGTTGGCAGATGCGAACGTCGGCGATGTGATTATTCTCATGCCTGGTTCACACTCGGTGAGTGCCACGGTTGCGATTACAAAAGCTGGGTTAACGTTTACAGGTATTCCTGGCAATAACCAGCTAGAAAATGCTCATGGTCCTGCTGGTAAGCGTATGAAGACGCAAATTACTAGCACAGCGACTGCTGGTATTATTTTCACAGTCTCAGCGACAGATACTGAGATTGCACACATTCACTTCGCCCCTCCGGCTGCTGGTGGACGTGGGATCAGTCTCGCTCCGTTGTCTGGTGCGGCTAACAGAGCATACGTGCATGATTGCACGTTCCATTTGATAGCTACAGCTTCAGTTACTACTTATGGAATAACTGTTCCTGCTGGTGTAACTGCTGATTTGCTAGAAGATGTTTTGGTAAGTCGCTGCTATTTCTTATCAGGTACTGCTGCTGCGTCAGGAGCGAACGGCCCTGGTGTTAACGTGCTTGGAACAGCTCACGGTTTAACTATTGAGCAAAGCACATTCCAGTTGAAAGGTACTGCTGCATGGGCAGCGGCTATTCTTTCATCCAATGCCGGTACACTAGGCGTAATGGCACGTGATTGCGATTTTATCACGCCTACATCGGCTACTACAGTTATGACGGTAGGGATTAACACTACTGGTCAAACCGTGGATGGTTCGTTTCAAGTATTGCGTTGCTATTTCCCAGTAGGCAGCGACGGCATTGCTTCAACAGCGACTGCTGACGCTATTCTTGCTGAAAGTTATACAGCTGGTACTACAGGTGGAGTCTTGTTAAGTAACGCATAAGCGTAACGGCTTCTGGTGGTTGAGCCTATCAGCCACCTTAAACCTGGAGGGGTACATGGTTCATTTGACTGATACAAGGCACGCTTGCGGCACAGTAGTTGTGGCTGCAGCTATCCAGCCTAGATACTACAATTTTACAATGTCGCTAGATAATCTTGGCGCACCTGTAGGCACCAAGTTAAACATTGTGCGTAGCTGTGATATAACGCAAAACTTTAATAGTGGCATTAAAGCGATGGTGGGCGATTGGGTTTGGTTTTTGGGTGACGATCATTCGTTTGAACCAACCTTGCTTATGCGGCTTTTAGATTTTGATGTTGATGTTGTTGTACCGATTACACCGTGTAAAGTTCCGCCGTGGAGTCCGTGTATTATGCACGGCCCTGCTGATACTAGTACTGGGTTTTGGCAAGAAGATATGGTTTTGTATCACTGGGATGAACTGTCAGGCGACGGGCTGTTACCTTTGCCTAAAGGCGATTTTATAGGACAAGCAGGCATGCTTGTTCGCAAACCTGTTTTGGATAAGATTGGGTATCCGTGGTTTAAGTGCGGGCAGCTTGACCCTGGCAGATTACAAGAAGATATGATGTTTTGCCATGAAGTACAAGAGCTAGGATACACAGTCAACATTGACCAAGGCACTATATTTGACCACCATTTTCCAGTCACCATTACAGCGCGTAGACATGCAGGCAAATGGTGTCCAGCGTTGAAATCTGGAAATGACAGCGTTGTGGTATTACCAGATGCAAAACCTGTTTATACACATACAGTAAATGGTAACAAGTATTACGGTGTCCCGCGTTCAATTACACAACTTGGAGAAATATAAATGCCTACGCCTTATTACTTTAACATGGCAACAGTAGCAAATTTTACAGATTCTACTAATCCAAATGCTGCGCCACAAACTTATACTGTGCATCTCACGCTCATCCCGCATAAGGTTAAGAAAGACTTTTTAGCTATTTATACCGATACCACAATAGAACCTAGCGGAGACCTTATCGCAAACGGAGTTTATAAATTTGGCGCATGGAACGGTCTGTCGCTTGGCTCGGTTAGTATCACTTGGGATGGCGACTCTAGCCCTACTGTTTATACCAACGTAGCCTACAATTTACATTCATAAGTCACATAGTTAGTCTGGTCGTTCTAATCGCTGTAAAGCGTGGTTCCAGTCTCCATAAGACTGCAATAGCAAGTCATTACATGACTATGCTTAAAGGATATATGAAAGATCTTAACACAAACTTACTCCGTCATCCTCAACGTGAACAGTTACACGCAGATATCGCTCAAGCTGAACAGATGTTGCCGCACGCAAAGCCTGATGACCAAGGCACGATGCGCTCAAATATCAATAAGGCGAAGCGGCAGTTAGACACACAGTCTCCTGAGCCGTTGACTGGTAAAGAAAAAGACACGCTTGCCTCACTCGAAAAGAAGCTCATTAAGCGTATCACTACCAACATGCCGACTGAAGAGGTGATGCGCAAGAATCCAGCTGGTGCTGTGGACTGGCATACGAAGTGGGAGAAGGCCAACAAGAAGCTCATCCGTATGTGGAAGAATATCAAGATTCAGTTGAATCCTGATAACTCTGACAAGGATCTAGCCAACATTGAGCGGTACCGGCCTAGTGGTGCATCAAACAGAATGCGTACAGATGCTCAGATTGCTGGTGCTATGTCGTACTCAGACATAGACCCTGAGTTGTGGCCGTTGGACGCTCCACAGAATACCGCTCTTGAACAGAGCAAGCGCAGACTGACTGAGGAAGACGCAGAGAGTGAAGTGAACAAGGCGATAGACTCGTTTGACAGTGCGGAGCTGGATGCTCATGTCGCCAACGAAGACGAAGACGCCGATAAGAGAAAGACGCCTGCTACGCCTGAGCAACACGCTATATTAGTTCAACGTTTAGCCAACGCGAGAGAAGCCAAGAAGAAGAAAGCAGAAGAAGAGAGACAACTCGACGAACAACTTGAGGCCGTGCCGGACCTAACAACGGTCTAATTAGCCACGGTAAAGGAACAACATGGCATCCTGGCCCCCTACATTTGAAGAGAATTTTGAACTTGGTACACGAGGTGGATATGACAGCGAAACTGACTCTGAAGGTATTTTGAACTTCAGGCATTACTCGTGGTTGGCACGGTATGACACAACCATAGTCGGAGCGATTGCTCCGTGGCGTGGCGCGTACTGCATGGAAATCGTGCTTGGTGGAGATGCGAACGATCACACGCTGATTGAAGCAGCCGTTGTTGCGAATACTAAACTCAGTTATGATCGGTTTTACTTCTTCCTTGGCAAGAACTTTACCGCCACAGCCGACGATACGCTTAACATCTTTGAGCGTCAGAGTGCGGCTGCTGTCCAGGGTGTCATCGGACTTCGAATCACAGCTGCTACTGGTGCTGTGGAAATCGGTACAGGCAAGGTTGCTCCCACAGCGTTTGCAACCTCGTTACTACAGCGTGGTCGCTGGTATTGCTTAGAGCTTGAGGTAGACGTTGAGACAGGCGGTACAGGCAAGACAACGCTTTATGTCGATGGGACACAGGTTGCACAGGTCACGACGATTACACATATCGCTTTGACGACAAGCGCTATCGGTGTCAGGAACGCTTTATCAACAACTTCAGGTCACATGTTCTTTGACTGTGTCGTGATGGATGATAACGGAACTGATGCCTCAGCCGGTCGTGCTTATCCTATGAGTGACAGATACCCTGAGACGGTGCTTGTAACGCAGAGTACGCACCTTGCACTCGGATATTCAGAATTGCTGAATGTGACGTTGCTGCCTGGTGCGGCAACAAACAATGTACTGAAGATTTACGATACGGATGTAGCGAACACGAATGACGAAAGTAACGTGTGTGCGATTTTGTATAACTTGACAGCGAGCGAACCTCCGATTGACTTAGCCGACGTGCCGTTGACCGTGAAGCGTGGAGCGTTTATTCAGCTGGCTGGCACGAATCCGCGAGCATTGATTCATATCGGTAGTTCGCAAGGCTGGGGTAGTCACGGGCGTATTCGCCAGCACGGGTATTCTCGTACGGCTCACAATATAGCTACGCAGTAAGGGTAGTATGCCTTTTACGACTGCAATAATCGACAGTTTCAATAGAGCTAACGAAACACCTATCGCCAGTCCGTGGGTCAAATTTGACACGGACTTTGCGTTCGCTAACTTGGCGAGCAACCAGTTAACAGCCGATGTCACGGTCAACGACCACTGGCTGGTGCATACCGGCACGTTGTTTAATGCCGATCAAGAAGCCTACATGACTCATGTAGCCACGACTAACTCTGAAGGTGTCATCCTCAGAGCGAACAACGTGAATACAGCCACACCGACCGGCTACATGATAGAGATTGTGAGTAACACAAGCTGGGAAATCGCGACATGGAACGGCACGAGTTATGTTGTCATCGCGACGGGAGCGGTGACTCATACGACAGGGCAGCAAATCGGTGGACGTGCGATTGGAAACGTGATTGAAGCATGGCATACGGTTGCTGGCGTGTGGACGTTACTGGGTAGTGTGGTTAACAACACATATCTCACGACTGGGTATATCGGTATCAATATGTCTTCGAACGTATCAGCGATTGCTGACGACTTTGGTGGTGGATCAATCCCTAGTAACGACAATTATAGGATACGCAACTCACGGGCAAAAGGTGCTAGAGCTAACCGCAAGCATAGGTAAAGGAACATTATGGGTCGTATAAGTCTACCGTCGATTTCAAAATTAGAGGATGTCCTTGATTTGCTGTTGAATCCTGAGAAGTACAAACAGTACCTTCTCGAATTCAAAAACGCACATGATGCTGCCACACTTGCGCTGGCGAATCTTGAGACCAAGGCACAAGCCGATACCTATCTGAGTCAGAGTATCACGGCACACCAGCACGCTGAGAAAGCGAAGGCAGACGCCCACAAGGTTCTTGCTGATGCCAAGTACGAGGCTGACAAGATGTGCGAGAAAATGTTGGCGCATGCGGATGAGATCAACAATCGCATAGTTGTAGAACAGAAGACTTTGCTAAGCCAGATGCAGGAGTTTAAGAAAGCAAAAGCTGAGTTTGACTCGTACAAGGCTGCGTCTGAGGAACAGATTGCTTCACAAAAGCGCCAGAACGATCAAGTACGGTCTGAGCTTGAGAAGCTGAGCGCGAAGCTGGAAGACAAACGAGTGAAGATTTCGCTTGCTGCTGAAGCATTAAGGTAAGGACTGCGATGCCTATTGACTCTTATGTTCAGGTTGCGACTGACGGTGCTGGTAAGAAAGTTGATATGGATCAAGTTGCCACGGCTGGAGGCGATACGATTTATAGGCAACGGGCTACATTGGTAGGCGAGACAGGCGATATTTTACAATCAATACTTGATGAACAGATCACACAGACGCGACTACTCCACGCAATCTTTAAAGTTCTGATTTCTAGCAATGCAGAGTATTCCGGTGTCGATCCACTTGATAAAGACAGAATAACTTAACAGGAGTCATATGGCACAAACAGTAGGCGGGCAAGTCGGTCCTTCAGGAGCAGCCGATAATACTTATCCTCCGTTTCGGCAAGGCCGGTCAGCGGAGTTAATCGCTCAACAGCTTCACGGAAGATATTACGAATCAGCCTACCGGCGTGCCATATTTAATGGAGCCATTGTGGCTCAAGTTACGACCGTTGGCTTAGCTACGACCTATACAGGGTTATGCTTGTCTAATCCTATTGGCAGTCCTGTTAACTTGGTTTTGTTAAAAGCTGGGTATGGGTTTACTGTTGCGTGGGCTGCTGTGGCAGCCATTGGCCTTATGGCTGGGTACAACAGCGGAACGAACGTTACACACACTACACCTGTTACACCGCGTGGCAACTTCTTTAACGGCGGTAGCGGCGGGTATGGTTTACTCGATTCGTCAGCAACCTTGCCGACAGCACCGACATTGCACACAGTCTTTAATGCTTCTACAACGGCTACGGCTGCTGTTCCGCCCCTCGTCAGCGGCCTTGTTGACTTTGAAGGTTCGTTGATTTTGCCTCCTGGCGCATATGCTGCGTTCTTCACATCAACTGTGTCTGCAGCGGCCAGCGGTCATTTTAGCTTTTCATGGGAAGAAGTGCCTGTATAAGGACACGCTATGCTTATAGACTTGCGCTCGTTGTGGGAAACTTCTGTGGTGTATAGAAAAACCTTTGCGTCGAGTGGAACGCGCACAGGGTCACGGCAATTAATGTTTATATCAGGCATGCCTAGGATACTTAACGATGGCTTTACTGAAACAAAGCACGGCTTATACTCGACTGTTCAAAATGATAAGTGCTTTGGATCACTTCTCGCTCAAGACTGGGCTAGCGCCAAGCGTAAATTTGTCCAAAGCTGGCGCAGTATTTAGTGCTGCGGCTGGTACAGTAACAGAAGTAGGGAGTGGATGGTATAAGGTTGCGCTGACATCTGCCGATACCAGCACGTTAGGAGACTTGGCTTTTTACATCACAGCTGCTACTGCCGATGATACAGACTTCTGCGATCAAGTTGTAGCGAACATCCTTGGTGACACACTTCCTGTAAACATGACGCAGATTTTAGGTACTGCTGTTTCAGCTCCTGCGACTGCAGGTATTCTGGATGTGAACGTTAAGAACATTGATAACGATGCAGCCAGTGCGTCAGGTACAGTGACATTCCCAAACGCGACTCTGGCGAGTACAACAAACATAACTGCTGGCACGATAACGACAGTCACAAACCTGACGAATGCCGCGACAGCGGGTGATTTGACGGCTACGATGAAGACATCAGTCATCACAGCGGTCAACGTTTCTACGCCGGTAGCACTCTACGTTACGGGAGATGTGGGAGGCAACGTCCAAGGCAATGTCAATGGTTCCGTTGGCAGCGTTGTAGGATTGACAGCCTCGAATCTCGATACGACAGTCTCAAGCCGTCTTGCGACGGCAGGGTATACGGCTCCTGACAACGCAACGATTACAGCCATAGCTGGGTATGTTGATACTGAGGTTGCTGCGATCAAAGCAAAGACCGATCAGTTGACGTTTACGAAATTGAATGAGCTTGACGCGAATATCCAAAGTGTCAACGATACAACAGTGAATGGCAACGGCGGTCCTGGTACGGAGTGGGGTCCATAATGGCAGTCCGTGATACATTACGAGGTTCGTTTGGTACATCATGGTCAACAGCCTGGACTCAAGCTGTAAGTGAGGTAGTTCCTTATAACTTGTACTACTTTGGGCGTGGTCGAACACACGGAGCAATCGCTAACAAGAAGCGTCTTAAACGAAAAGGTAAACGCTAATGTCGTCAGTTACAGAAGTGAGGAATTTCCAAGACATATACACTGAAATCTTGAACAAGATGCGGCAATCGACGACCGTTACCGCGATCACGGCTCAGGCGAAGCGATACGCGAATACTGCGTTGCACGACATGGTGTTTGGCTTTGAGTATAAGCTGCCGTGGCTTGAACGTACAGCGACATTAATTACTGCCGCACCTTATACGACTGGTACTGTATCAATTCCACGCGGTAGCACAGCATTGACTGGTGCTTCTACGTTATGGACTACAGCAAACGTGTATGGCGTGAATAATGCTCGCGTGACAGGCAAGATTGTCCTAGATACGCCTGATATCTACGGCGTGACCACAGTAGGTGGGGCTACATCTATCACGCTAGCGACTCGCTATGTGGCTGACGCTGATCTGGATGCAGGAGCCAGTTACACGTATTTCGAGGACGAGTACGCCTTAGCGTCAGACTTCCTCAAGCCGATTGACTACAGGCGATTTTCGCCAGCATTCAACATGCCGATCATTGGTAGGAATGAGTTTCAACGTCGGTTCCCTAGACCGAACATTGCAGGTATTCCGCAATTTGCGACAATCTTAGACAAGCCATTCTCAGGCAGTACTACGCCTGTCATCATGGTTCAGTTTTATCCGTATCCAAGTACAAACCTGATTATTCCGTATTCCTATGTTACGAAGAATCTTGCGGTGTCATCGGCAGGAGTGGAAGCAACCTCCATGTCATCGGACGATGATGAACCAGCTTTACCCGTTCGTTATCGGAACGCTCTTGTTTCTTTTGCTATATCAAAATGGTATAGGGATAAAAAAGATGACAACAGATCAGAAGCCGCTAAGAGTGATTATCAGGATGAAGTAAACAGGATTGTTGGCGATCAGCGCGTCGGTGCCAACACGACAGCACGGATTACCCCCCGTCCTGGGATGTATAGTGCTCGCTCTATCTATAACAGTGGCAAGGCTGGTAAGCGCTTCTCGACGAATAATAGTTTTGACGACTTCAGGACGTAACTATGCTGAATAAGGCCAAGTGGATCACACATCAATTTGCAGGAGGCTGGGCAACAGACTTCGGACCCACAGCCTACACCTCACCTGGGCAAGATGGGAAGCTTCAAATCCCTTACTTGCTTGATGCACGCAATACGGTGTACGAGTTTGATGGTGGGGTGCACAAGGCTCCTGGGACTTCGTTGTTGAATGCCTCCGCCCTTGAGTCTGGCGCTTCCATCCGTGGGCTGTATGACTTCTGGCGACAAGGTACAGTAGATTCTGCAACACAGAGGCGTATCATCCATGTCGGCACAAAGATCAAGTACGATCAAGCAAACGGCACGTTTATAGATTTGTTTACAGGCATGAGTGCCACGAGTATTCCTCAATACTCGACGTTTGATGATTTGTTATTGATTGGCTCGTCGGCTCCTGCTGATCTGCCTCGGTCATGGGACAACACGACCGCGCAACTGCTCGCTGGTTCGCCTCCTAACTTCTCGTTCTCAGTCACGCACAAGAACCACCAGTTTGCTGCTGGTGTGTTTACAAATCCGTCTCGGTTGTACTACAGCGTGCCACTGAATCCTGAAGACTGGACGAATACCGGCTCAGGTTCGATTGATATTGATCCGAATGACGGCGATATGATTACAGGGATCATTAGCCACAAAGATAACTTGTGGGTGTTCAAGGGTCCAAACAAAGGCAGTATCCATCGTATCTCAGGTTCATCGACTTCTGATTGGGCGAAGACTCCGTTTGTGACAGGCTTGCCTGTCGGCTGGATTCATAGCATATTCAGATTTGGCGATGATATCGGATTCGTGACTGTGAACTGCTCAGTGCATAGCCTGAAGGCGACTGCGGCCTACGGCGATTACAACCAGGCTTGGCTATCGTATCCTATCAACAAGTATATGCAGGAGTCCGTAAACAACAGTCGTTCTCGATTCTTTGTCACAGCCACAGATCCAAATCGTGGGTATGTGTGGATAGGCATCACGCCTTCTGGCCAGGTCACGAATACCCGTTATTTGATTATGGATTACAGGTTCCTGTCACAAAACGAACCGTATCCACGTTGGTCATACTGGGACAGTAGAGCCTTTGCTTCAATTCATCTTGTCCGTGATGTCTCGCGTCCTCGTTTGATGGCTGGTGGATACAACGGTTTTGTCTATAAACTCGACAACACGACTCGCTCAGACAACGGTGTTGCGATCAACATGAACGTGCAGACTCCTTCGCTGACGTATGGCGAAGAATGGCTGCTCAAAACATTGGAAGACGCTGGTGTATCGCTGAATGCGTTGAACAACAACCCTGTCTCGTTTACATGGATACGTGACGGCGTAGCGAGCACGAGTACGACAGTGACGCAAGGTGCGACAGGCGCGTTGTTTGATGTAGGCTTGTTTGATACAGCGGTCTTTGGTGGGCAAGCGTTCGTGCCTCGCTTTTTTGGTATCGAGAACGGCGGAGACTTTAGAGCGATCTCATATCAGTTCGGTGACTCCGCAGACACAAGCGATTTAGAGATACACAGCTTTATGGCTAAGATAAGCCCAAGCGGAGAGAGTGTGGAGAATAGCTAAGATGTCTGTAACACAGGTCTATACTGCCGTGCCAAATGATGTGATTACAGCGGCACGCTGGAACAATGAATTTGGCCAAATTTATCAAAACATGCTGGCCACGAACGATCACGCCGCACTACTGGCTATCACATTAGCAGGCGTAGCAGGTGACATTGTTGGTCCGTATTCCATCGGGGGTGCTCCTGACCCTAACGTGGCACTGTTTATCAAAGGAGCATTTACTGGTTCAACCTTTACGTTTGGAACTATCATACGGCATACGTTGACAGGCGGAGTGAATCAAGACATTGCTTGCATGATTATTGACTCGCCGTTGCACGAAGCAGCGAGCGGGACACATAACGAAATCGCAGGGCTGGTGATTGAACCGCCGTTTACAGGCACGGCAGGGGCAGTCACAACGAGTTACTACAGTCTGTTACTCCCACCTACCACGCTTGATGCCGGCGTAGTCACAGGGACAACCCTAAAGATATTTGCAACTACCTCTGCCGCTACAAATTATGCCTTGTGGGTTGCGTCAGGAAATACTCGCTTAGACGGCATTGTGGCTACCGGAGCAGTCATTACTGGTGCTGCTGCTGGTGACGTTGTGCTACCTATTGCAAACGGGTATCGGTCTATTGTTGCGGCTGGTAATAACTCGTTTGTCCTTATCAAAGGGGTGGATGTTGGTTCAGACGCCGTACACCTTGCTCCTGCTGGAAATGAGATTGTGTGGGGCAGAGCCCTGGTCGCTCTTGGTGGAGGGGCAGCACCGACATTCGGAACAATAGGCGGATCTGGGCCTGCAACTGCAGCACAGAACAAGTGGATGCAAGTAAAGGATAGTGCAGGCGCGACGTTTTGGGTTCCAATTTGGAAGTAAGGTAGACAACGGAGGGAATGATGGCGAGGACTGTTGACAATATAGTGAGTTCACAAATTGGCATGCTGGTTCTTCAAATCTCAACGCTCATTGCTGAGAATGAAACGCTTAAAGAACAGTTGCTAAAATTGCAGGAGGCAAAGGTTGCCCATGAAGCCTCTACTTGATGAAAACCCGACAAGCTGGCCATTTTGGAAAGCCTCTATTCTCTGTGCGGTAGTCGGCGGGATACTCGGTGCGCTTCTTGCTTTGATGGGAATGTAATATGGCATTGTCACAAATTTATTCAGCGATAGCTGGCGATATAATAACGGCTGCTCGGTGGAATAATGAATTCTCTAACTTGTATCAAAACGGCACAGATGTAGCCTTCCCAGTTACCAAGGCTGTCTCGTTTGCAGGGTTTACGCTGACGCTGGATGCGGCTGGAGTGACAACGTTAACTTCGACCGCCAGCACGGGCTATGCTTTTATCATCGGATCTAAGACTGGCACTCCAAGCGCGAGCGGTACGCTTGGCGTATTTGGAAATAGTACGTTTACTGATACGAATACTGCTGCGTCTGGTACGGCTTCGCTGTATACAGGACTGTCGGTAAAGACTCCGACACTTGCAGCCAGCAATCTGTCTGTGACGACCACGAACGCTGCGACGGTCTATATAGAAGCTGCTCCTATTGCAGGCACAAACGAGACGATTACAAACCCGTGGGCATTGTGGATAGACTCTGGCAATGTTCGTTTTGATAATGACATCTACTGGCTTAGTGGCACAGCGTTTAACGGTATCTTCGGCCATAACAACTCAGGGCATAGAACTTACACGTTCCAAGATTCAGATGATACGATAGTAGGCCGTGCAACGACTGACACGCTGACAAACAAAACGTTGACAACCCCTGTTATCAACGGAACGATTACTGGCACATACACGCTTGGTGGTACGCCGACTGTTCCTGCGTCAGCTGGTTCGTCGATGGTGTATATCGAAACGCTAGACTTGTCTAGTTCTACGATTATTCAAAACCTTAGTGCCGCATATACTGTACACGTGTTCGTGCTTGTGTCTGTGAAGTCGAGTTCTAACGCACAAACATTGGAGATGTTTTTCTCTAGTAATAACGGTTCAACCTTTGCCAATTCATCTTACTCATGGTCACAAAATGGCGTCACAACTGACAGTGATACTAGATTAAACTTAGCTGGTAACGTGACAGCCACAGCCTCTTTTGGCGGCATCAATGGCACGATACGGTTATTTAATGTTGGTAGCATTGTTGTGAGAAAGCATTATACAGGCGAAGTCTCTTGCCACACAGCCACAACCGGCGTGTTTATTCACAACACGGTTGCAGGCTCATGTGGCGATGCCAGCCCTGACGTGGTGACGACAGCGGTGAATGCGATCAAGCTTGAAATGACTGCTGGTACGACGAGCGGTACCGTGTTGCATTACGGTATCAAGAATTCTTAATTGGTGAAGGAGTACTATGGGCGGCTTTTTTGATTCAAGTACAACAAGCACTTCGACATACGACAATCCTGAGTTACGGTCTTATACGGCTGCGTATCGTGGTGCGGCTCCGTGGGGATTTGCTACGCTAGATCCTACTGCTACCTTGGCAGCGATGGGGAAAGGGACAAAGCTTGGCGGGAAGAACCTTGGCGCTGATTTCAAAGAACAACTCAAAGGTATGAGTGCCGATGAAAAGAAGCAAGCTGGTGATACACAAGCTGCCCTTGACAGGATTAAGACTCGGCAAGAGTCTGGACAATTCCTGACTCCGCAAGAGACTGAGTTTATCAATACCTCTCTTGATAAAGCGTTTGAGTATGCCCACAGGACAGGCTATGCCGACTGGGAAAAGGGTGCTCAGATGCTGGCTGGCGGTCGTGGCTTGCGCATGTCTGATACGCCTGTGGCAGAACCAGCCATGAAAGAGCTGCGTAACTTCGAAGTCGGCTTAGGCAGCAAACGAGCTGAGCTTGGTTTGAATGCGACAATGGGCATGTCGGCTCAACAGCAATCGTTCGATCAGTCCTTCGCACAATTCAATCAACAGCTGGCACAAAACAAGTGGGCGACTCGCCAAGGGTTCTTGTTTGGTGGTGGGATGCAGGCTGCTGGGAACTTAGGCTATACGACAACGAATAAGACTACTAATAAAATGTCTGGGTTTGGTCAAGTTATGGCGGGGTTCTCAATGGCGAATGCGGCATTAGATCTTGGCAGTAAAGCAGGCGGGATGATGATGAGTGGCGGGATGCTTGGTGGCGGTGGAGGCTCCCCTTGGTCTTCCGCTAACACAGGCGGAATGCCTATGTCTTCATCTTTCTTTGGTCCAGGTAACTAAGGAATAACATGGCATACGAAGACGATTACACTTCTCAGTTGAACTTAGGTAGCAAGTCAGCTTTGCAAAGTGCTGCTCCACAGCCTGAGTCTGGTCCACCTCCTGGGTTTGGTGGGCTAGGTACTTTACAACGTACTAGCATGCCTACGCCTCCTGCTGAGTATATTCCTGGTCCAACCGCACCTGTTCGGCAAGAGTATGAAAACAGCATGCTGTTTAAGATTGGGAGTGTTCTTGCTTCGTATGGGCAGCAAGTGCCTGCTAATCTTAAAATTAAGATGGCACAACAGGAAGTTGATCTCAAACAATCAGAGAACAAACTCGCTTGGGCTAACTATTACAAAGCCAATGAACTTGCACAGTCTACGATACAAAAGCATAACCAAGATATGATGGCAACCGGCCTGGGCTTAATGCCGATGGCAAAAGATCATATCTTTATGTCTACGCCAGAGAATCGCCCAAAGGTCACAGCGTATTGGAAGAAGATGCTTGATGGGTTTGGCCCTGGCATGGGCGATGTTGCAACCATGATGGAGACAAACCCTGGCCATACCGCAATGGCTGACTTGATGTTGGCTGATAAAGGGCCTGACGGTCAAGCGTATCGTGACTTTGTTGAAAAGAACGGCTATCCGCAATGGCTCGCGCAACCACAAACGGCATCAGCTACGCGTATTCTCGGTCATGATTTGTTACGCAAAGCCGCTGCGGGTATGCCAAGGCCCTTGCAAGATAAAATGGCCGAAGGCAAATTGAGTGAAGAAGAATTCTTAGGCGCGTTGCCTGACACGATGATTACGCAACTTGGGTTGACTGGCCAACACCTTCGAGCAGCACAAGCCTACGCCTCTGGCGAAGATGGCCAAGGTGCCTTGACAGGTCTCGGTGTCGAACTTAACTCAACAAAGATTGCGCAACAGAAAAAAGCGAAAGCCAACGCAAGCGATAGGACACAGTTACGTGCTGAAGATTATAAGCGTAACTTATTCAAGATTCAAAATGCTGATGAGCTTGGTTTATCGCCTGAAGAAGTCGATCAACTCAAGACTGACAATCGTATCTTCTTAGGCTATGAATCGAAAGCGAACGCGTCCAGTAATGCGGTCAACGCATTGAACACGTCTATCGCTCAAGTCTCTAAAGGCAAGTTTCAGAATTGGGGCGATTACACCAAAGCCCTGCATGAAGATTCCACACTATGGGCATTAGGCGAACAGGCACAGACGCAAGCGGCTCGCATGAATCCGCAAGGGTCTACGTTTGTCAAGCAGAACACGCCTGTTGATATCTCAAAACAGGATGTGTATGAAGTGGCAGCGTTACAGCAAGGCAAGCTTGTCAACGTAAAGCACCCTGTGACTCCTGCTGAGTTAGCTAGTGGCAAGTATATCACTATGGAGAAAGTAGACAAGTCACAGTTACAACAGCTCGCGCAGTCTACGCTACAAGCGCATGACTTGTTTAGTACAGCCAAGCAGCTTTTCAAAGCGAAGACTTCATGGGATGTGACGAAGCAGAAAGCAGTTGAAGCTGATATTCAAAACCTTGGCTGGTTAGGTGCTGCCGCACGGCATGACCCGATGTGGCAAGTGTACGTGAAGCAGTTGAACGCTTGGGCCAGTACAGATGCTCGTATCCTGGGTACTGAGCGTGGTGTGATGACGAACACCGACATTGACCGTTGGACTTCGGTATTTCCGAATGCCAGCGATACAGCCGGTACTGTTCAAAAGAAGATTGAGTTGTTTGACAAGATGGTGAACTATGTTGTCAAGACAAACATTCAAGTCATGTCCGGTACGTTGGATCTTGCAGACGAGTCTGCCTCCAAGAAGAATCGTGATACGATCAATGGCTATCTCGGAAGTGCAGAACAGTTTAGCAAAGGTAATCAGCAAACAAGCCGTGGTCAATCCTTGCTTGAACGGATGCAAAAAGGTACAAAGTAATGGAGTATACGCCAGCACAAATAGACCAACGGATACAAGATGACCCTGAGATGCAAGATCTTGCAAAGAACGACCCTGACGCGTTTCTCGAACAGCATTCAAAGATTTACGATTCGTTTGGCTATAACCCGAATGGTACACCGTTGTCGATGGCGAACAAAGTGACCAAGGGTATTGAAGATGTGACCGGCATACCGAGAGGTGCAACGAAGGCTGCGGCCTCGATGGGTATCTCGGCGGCTACGACAATTGGCGGTGCGGCTATGGGTTCTGTTGGTGGTCCGGTAGGCACGACAGGTGGAGCGATGTTAGGCAGTATGGCTGGCGAGCGGATTAGTGGAGCGCTGGGACTGACTGATGAACCAACAACTGATTCAGATGTACTCTCGCTGGCAGCTCCGCTGGCAGGACCATTCCTGAGCAAGACATTAAAAGGCATCGGGAAGTTTGCTCGGTCTGTCCCTGGCGTAGGTACAGCCTTGCATCAACAAGCGGCAGAAAATCTTGATGATGCCATGTCCAAGGTCCGTGTTGGGCCAAAGGATGTGGAAGCGTTTAGCAATCTGTTTGATGCTCAAATCGCGAAGAATCCATTTCAGATGAAGACTCCGCTCCTGAAAAAAGCGGTCAAGAAGGAACTAGACAAAGTTGCAAACAGTCTTGTGCCTGACGAGCCGTACATCAAACAGTTGAATGCGTTGACTAAGAAACTGTCAGAGAGTGACTTTACTAGCGTGAAGAGTCTTATGTCAACGGAGTACTCGTTTAATAAGTTGAAACAAACGGCTCCTGCTGATGTGTGGGCTAAGTTATCTGGCGTCTTAATTGACGACATGGATTCACAAGCCATGAATCCTAAGATCTCACAAGGCACACGCGAGAAGATCAAAGCCGCCTCACAAGCATTCAAGAACTTTGTCAAGGTGAATCGCAAAGCCCAAGCCTCAAGCAGCCTGGACTCGTTGACAAAGACTGCGGTGACTGAAGTGAACGGCGATCCGAATATGCAGCGGTTCAACAAGCAAGCGTTTATGAAAAAGATTCAGTACGATGAAACGTTAAAACACTCGTTTGATCCCTCAGAACTGGAACAGATTAAAGCGGCTGTGGAAGATGTTGGCTATATCGGATGGGGTCCAAGTGGTGCGGCACAAAGTGCCTTACAATACGTTGGACGTAGCGGTGCGGCTGGTGCGATTGGGTATACCGTTGGTGGTGGATCAAAGGGTGCGATGGCAGGGTTCGCTGCCGCTGGCATCTTGAGCCATGCGCTGGAGAGTCAGACAGGCAGAAACATTGTCAAGTATCTGGCGAAGAATGGCAGAGGGAAGCTGGACGCGTTGGAATTGAAGAACATGCTCGGCAAGGTCACGGCGGGAGTCAGCGCCGGCCTTGTACCAGGCATCAACCAAGGAGACTCACAAGGAACACAGGCATTTGCCAACCAGGAGTAACATGAAACAAGTTCGTACCTCGACAAAACTGAATACGCATGGTGGGAGTTTTACAATGCCAGGTGGGTTCAAAGTACGAGTGGAAATACTCGACAAAGAGGAAGCGAACGCGGAGATGGGCAGGGAAGTCCTCGCGCAGTATTTTCATGACGATCATATCATCCAGCTTCGGCGTGAACGCACAGCGAAGCAACGTCGATCAGACTTTGAACATGAGTTACAACATTGCTGTGTAGACTGGGTCGATTATTTTATTCGTAAGTCTCGTCGATGAGTGTGGTCCTTCCAATTTGCAGGACATGGAGTGGCTTGATACTTTTCATCAAATAGTCTGATATCTTCTTCCCATCCGTTCTTGTTGCCTCCTGAGAGTCGATTGGCTTCATCGGCATACAGAACAAGGTACTTGGTGTAGCCGTGCAGCACGACCTGACCGGCTACATCTAAGTCCCACGGTTCACGGAGTCCAGCCTTGTTGAAACATTGCCCTGAGACAAACTCAGGCTTGTGTAGTACGACCTTGTTGTTCTTGTCAAGCATATCTGCGCCGATGACAATCATAATGACACCTAAGACGAGTATTGCACCATAGAGCATGGTAATGATAATACGCATAATATCCCCCAGGAGCCTCCACGTATGATTAAATCAGGTGTTGATCTCAGTAACCTGCAGCCTCAGATGGCGATTGCCTATACCATCGCCTGCTTTGTCTATCAGAAGCATAATGTCCCGTGCGTCATTACCTCTGCCTTTGATGACGTGCATAAAGTGAATACTCTGCATCAACGCGATGGGATATGCAGAGCATTAGACTTACGAACCAACAACCTGCAACCGTTGGATATTCCCTTGGTCTATAGCGATCTCAAGAATTGTCTTGGCGATCAGTTCGATGTCGTCCTTGAAAAAGATCATGTCCATATTGAATTCGACGTACACAGGGCCTTATGAAAAAGAAACCAATTACTCCCTTTGGTCGTAAGACCAAACGACAGAGAAAACGCGCCGTGTCAGCAGAGACGGGTTCGACTATCCAAGTCATTTTATCCCACTTGCTCCAAGAGTTGTCTACCAACACGACTCGACAAGTTACCTCCATTGCAGAGACGGTTGCGAAACAACTCAAAGAGCATGAGGATGGACGCAGGACGACAGAGAAGGATGCGGAGCAGAATACGTTTACCTTACTCATGGCACGATTCGATAGAGTCGATGATGATAACAAGTCGATTAAAGATCGGTTGGAAACGCATGTCGCCGACGATCTACAGGTGCATGCCGTCGTCGCTCGCCACGGCACCTACTGGGGGTTGCTCATCGGGCTGGGTGGACCCTTGACTGCTGGGGTGATCGCATGGTTCCAAGGGTTGTTTAAGTAACGTCTCCACACCTTTCCCATATTGCTCTTGTGCTTCCTCTTTTAATCTCGCCTGATAGCCCGCCATATACGCTTTACGCAAGGTCTTGTCTGCTTCAATCAACGGCTTGCTGGCTTTCAGCAACGCCTTGAGGTTCAACAATTCTTCGCGTTGAGTCTGTCGTTGCACAATCCTGTCTACCCGTGCCATTCGTTACCTCTATATCCTCTAAATGTTTTCCAGCCTTCATGTTCCCAAAACAAGTCTGTCAAAGCTGGCAAGTCTGACTTTTTCCAGCCTATATATTTACAATAGTTTAACCATTCAAGGCACAACCTAGTTTTGTGCGATTCTGTCATAGGTTTCCTTCGCCATTATCTCAGGCCCCATCAAACATTTGAATGTGACATGCTCCGGTTGTGTTCCGTCATGCTTGTCTTTGAGATACGCGGTATCAATCACGCGCTGGAATTCCATCCGTTTACTGGTGCAAGCTTCTAGTGTGGTAAAGCGTTTATCCCTGCCCCAATCGTCCAGCGGGACAATCAAGCCGCTGATGGTAAAGAATGCAAGTAAGTAAAACATCACGGCCTCTTGTTATATTCTACTTTCTTTAGATACTTTGCACGTATGCCAGGGAAATATAATATCGTACCTTGAAACTCAGACAGCATACCCATTACTGAGGTGCCTGTCTCGACTACAACAGCCTTATACCCAAAGGCGTCAATGATTGTGTCGGCTTTTTCTAGTATAGATCTGACACACTGATCTTCGTATATCAATTCCATTATATTCCTACTTCTTAAGCTCACCAGTACATCCGTCAATGCGCTGGTTCGGGTAAGATCCTCTCTCGTTGTTGATTTGTGTCCCATATGAGCATGCTGATACTACCATGAAAAGCAAGATTCCTAAACCTACCCCTACCAAAGAGCCCATCTACCCCTCCTGTATGACTGTTGCTAAAATAACACACCTAATTGCTTGTACGTACTGAAAACGTCGTAGACCGTTGGTCTACTCCTTACTATGCCTATCAAAACAGGCAAACGGCGCCGTTCAAATCGACCCAGGACTAGACTTCTACCCTACCAGGGCCAGGACCAGCCATATGCCAAACCCACACAGCAAGAGCGCGACGGCTTCAGCTTTTGTCATGCTTCCTCCTATCGCCAATATGTTTGACTGACTTTCGCTAATAAGATGAGAACGAGTGCGAACCATGTTCCTGCTCGGATCTCATCATGCAGGATGACGACTGAAAGAAACGTCCTCGCGACTGTGGTTGATACCGCCCAAACCACGAAGGCTTCAACCAGACTGGTCTCTGGTTCCGTCACCAGTTTGTAAATGCAATATGACACCATCAACTGTAGCGGCAGATAGTAATGCAGATTATTGAACCATCCTCCAGGCATCGTCCGAAACAGGTACTCCGTTATAATAACTGGGATTGCGGCAGCAAGACCCCAGGTGGTAGTGTTCGAGACGTTGATTGTTGGTAATTGCATTTGATCTTTTCCAGTTCCGCTATGAGTTCATTGGCGTGTTTGAATATGCCAGTGGCAAACAACGACATGATATCCCATCGCTCAGGATCTTCCGGCATGTAGATATATCCAGGCTTACCTTGTCCTAGGATATAACCCAGTTCCAAATGGCCAGACTTGCCTGCAGGAGCGACCATAACCCCCACGTCACAACAATTAAGATGGAATAAATCGTAACTAAAGACATGATTAGCATTATAACCTCGAAGGGCTTCATGATACGTTCTCCCACGTTCCTTCTCGTACTTCATCCACTCCTCATCTGCGTTTTTCCCACCTGCATGCCAATCATCGAACACTTCGACGCCTCTATCCCGCAGGATCTTTGCGACTATCGGTACTTCTGGATTTCGCAACGAACCTATCAAGTAGACTAACATTCATTCTCCTAATCGTGATAAAAGTGATTTGTCGTGTACTTTGCGGGCACACCCTTAGCGATCTCGCCGTCAGGCACATCTACGGAGACGACGGCTCCGGCTCCTACAGTCGCGTTTCGTCCAATGGTGACGCCTGGGAGGATGACGGCTCCTGCGCCGATTGCACAGCCGTCCAGTAAGCTTGGAGGTAGTCTAGTGTAACCTGTATGGCCAGCCCTTGGGTAGCGGTCATCGGTAAGCGATCCATTAGGTCCAACAAAGACACTCGTGCCAAGCGTAGCTCCTCGGCAAATAAAGGCCCCGTGCTGAATGCGGGTTCTGCTTCCAATCCTCGCTCCTTTTCCGATGTAACAGTTTGAGCCGATGACGACATCATCCCCTATCGTTACGTCGTCTTCTATGGTGGTGAATTGCCAGATCACACAGTCATCTCCGTACACAAAATTTCTGCCTAGAAAAGGTGAATGGAACTGTCCCTTGTGCATCATTCCTCCTTCAGGCTTATCTCTGTCACCCGCTTAGGCCCGTTCGGATACATCTCATGGAGCTGCTTGCTCAGGTCTTCTGCCCACGCATACAGATCATTCTTGATGACAGGCGGTCTGTCATCATTGATGTTCCCGCGTTCATGTCCATCAATCAAAACAGCAAGACAAGCCAGTGCATTCGCAAGATGGGGTACATGAGTTTTATGATCTGCCCATTCACCACGGTCGTAATACTTACCGACGTGACGCCGAAGCCCTGCGATATATGTGCTGACGTTGACGCCCGTTTCTCGGTAATTATACCCACCATATTTGCAATCTCCTTCTGTCATCGCTACCGCACCGTAGATTGTTGCGGTCTCAGGGAACAAGGTCAGGTCTACGCGATGAGTCGCTGCCCTGTCTTTTGGGTTTGTCGGTTTCATATCGAGTTGATGACAGTCACCTGGACCCCACTGTTTAGCAAGTTCGCTTATGTTAAGGTTGTCAATACTGCAGACAGGATCTTGCTCTGGCTTGGGCTTAACTTTGATCGTTACGGAAGTCAGCTTGCTCAAGCAACCAGGGTTATTGGTGTACATGTGTGCTTCGTGTTTTGAATCTAGATGGTCCCACGTTACAACAGGCCAACCCTCCAATACACCATGTGTACCTTTTTCAAACTCAGTCACCGTGCCTTTACTGCCAATAGGAACTGCGCTCGTGTTGCAGTCAACGATACGCACAACCCGCTCCCCTAGTTTGAACTTCGGTTTTGATTTCTTTGTTGACACTATTCCTCTCCTTCGTTCTTGCGCGTAATAATCAGCTTCCGCGCACCCTTGCTAACAACCTTCTTGGTATACTTCTTGGTAAGGCGCTTGATCTCGTCTAATAAGCCTTTGTACTGAGCATGCCCCTTCGGATCTTTCTCGGCAAACTTCTCTTCATCAAAGGCCTCAGTTTCTTTGTCCTTCTCAAACTTGTAAAGACAGGTAAATGTCGGGCTATCGACTTCTTCAAGCTTCTTGGCTTCAAGTTGTTGCTTGATCTCAGTATTCAGTTCATCTTGCTCGGTCTTCGCTTCCTTCGCTTTGGTTCGTGCTTTGTCATACTCATCAAACAACTTATCAAATGACTTTACCATTACAAACATCCTCCTTATTGCAAGCGTTTCACTTGCTGACATTCAAGCATAAACGTACCTTGTTCAGCCTCCTGCCGGTAGACTTGCACCATGCCTTGAGTCACTTCGACTCGTGCGTCTTCACACTCCTTCAACGTCGCGTAGGTTTCTATCACGGCAGTACGCGGAGGCGTCACCTGGGCAAGGGTTCCGTCATTTAATATCACAGCGGTAATCGTCATTAGCAGTATCCACATTTGGCCCCCTTATGCAAATTTCCTTTTCAGATAGCCCATGCTCACAGCCATTTCATCAAACATGCCGTCCTTAACCTCGTGAAGCATGTACATCCCGCGCCAGTGATTATTCGTGAACGGCGACATATACTCTTCTGCATGCTGGTAGAAGCTCCCACTGATAATCGCCGTCATGTCCCGCCCATCCGCACGCTTCGAGTAAGCAATATCTCGGCCTTGCTGGTGTCCTGCGTAGGCCGACATGTGTAGCTGTTTCAAAATTTGGCTGGCAGAGGTGATCGGTCTCCCCATGACTCCGCTTGGAAAGTAATGGCACAGTGCTATCCCTCCAATCGTGACTGGCTGCAAGAATGGAATCACATCCCATCCGTAGTCTGCATACTTCAGATCCTCGATGGAGATGAGTCCTTGCAACTTTGGATCATTGTTGACTGTTCGCGTAATCCTGTCTTCATGATTGCCGAGGGTGAGAATCAGCTTCGGCTTCCACCCTGGCACCTTGGCCAGCTCGTTCACAAACAAGTCCATTGCACGGTGTACGCTGTCGATATCCTTCTTGTACCGCAAGCCTTCCAGTTGCAGACTGCCATTCTCGTTGTGCGTGCTAAGCGAAGTCATGTCGCAGAAATCACCGATCTGGACGATGACATCCGGCTGCTTCTTGGCCAGGTATTGCCCTGCCCACTTCAGATGGTCAATTGGCACCAGCGGTCTGACTTGCGTATCAGGGATGACGGCAATACGGAGCCCGTGCTTCGCACCCGCCACAGTCCTGCTTATCATCGGTCGTGCGAATGGAGCAGCAATTCCGTTGGCTTCTTTCCGTGAATCACGGTAACGCTTGTCTCGTCGCTTACTATCCTCGTAGTTCTTATACGGCATTTTGTCCCTTCGTCAACACGTTCAGAATCTTCTCTATGATATAGCGAAAATACTCTATGTTATCGCTAGCAGCAAAAAAGAAATGGTTAGCAAGTTCCTGCCTTATAAGAAGCAGCGCGGCTATTTGTTCTTGCTTTGTTTGCCCTTCGCACGCTTGCGGTTTAGCACTCGTTAATTCTGCGTTTACGGATGCAACGGCTTTGCGTATGACTAGGGCTCTAGCCTCTTCTATTTCCCAAGGTGTCATGTCTTGCTCATAAAGCTACAATTTGAGATAGAGGTATTATTGATTGAACACGTTTTTACAAGTGCTTCTAGTGCCGCGACTTTGACCCCTTCTGCACAAGACGTTTTAAGAATGTCCATAATCACTTTACCGACAGCAACAACACTCTTGCTGTCAGTCGCAATGTTGATTGAGGTATACGGCTTAGTCTGTTTGTTTTTCATCAAAACTCCTTTTCTTCTCCGGTATCTTCGCACACAACAGTACGGACAACATGAGTCGGTGTAGGAGCATACATTCTAAAATAATCAACAGCGGATTCTAAGCTTGGCGCTTTCATCTCAAAATGTTCTTCTGTTATTATTACAAAACTTTTCATGCGAGTCTCCAGTCTTTCTCAGAACGCAGGTACGCCGCAGTCCTATCGAACAATTCGGCATGTTCGGTCTTCCGTCTGCCGACCATATATTTGTTACAGAAGTAGTCCAACAACCCGCGTACCTTGCCAAACTTGACCCCAGCTTTCTTTTCTGCTTTAGACAAGTGCTGGTGATCGACGTTCAAATTCTTCCCAGGCTTTGGCTTACGTTTGCAGATCCAACACTTCCCGTCTCCATGTGCTAACATGAGCTTGTAAATGCGTTCGTCAATGCCATATTTGGCTAACAGATATTTGTCACGTTTACTAGGCTTCATACTGTTATGTCAAAATCAGGGTCATATGAACCTATGACTTTCCAGTTGTAATCATTGCACAAAGGAAAATTTTTGCCTACAATGGCGTCAAACTTCATAAGCTTTGCTTTGGCCATTGCTTCTTCTAACGAAGGAGCTTTTATGTCAACGTCAATCCAAGCTTTAACTAAAATCCCAACGCTATACGTGTGTTGTGCCAGTTTCTTTGCCATTAATCTATCTCCCTTGCAGCTTTTACTTGCCTGTCACGGAACCAAAACGAGTTGACCCTGTCAAGCGTCGTTAGATGACCGTGAAACTTATGATGCCTGTTCTTGACCACATGTACGTCCACCACAGCTGAGTTGTTTTCATCTGGTAGGAGTAAATCAAATGCAGCATCGGCTGCATACTCGATCTCACCTGACTCTTTATACCCTGACATGCTGGCTTCATCATAATGTGCTCGGTTCTTTTCTGAGATGAGAAGGATATGATGTCCAAACTGTTTCAAGGCTTCCAGCTTGTGGACCCACGTTTCCAAACTCTCACGTCGAAACGTAATGCCTTTTGCCACTTTTTGAATGCTGTCTACGATGACCAAACAAGGTTCCTTCACCATTTCCAAGTCACGTTCCAGCATCCCAATGTTATGCCGGATGTATAAGCGACTGGTAGCCCGCTTGATCTTCTTGTCGTCACCCTTTAACGCTTTCTGAACATGCCAACGGATGACCGACTTCCCTTGTTCGAAGTCATAGTACAAAACTGGTCGATATAAAGCAGAGGTTAATAACCCAATCATTAAAGCCAGAGTAGACTTGCCAGCTGCAGGCATGCCAGATATCACCCATAATCCAAATAATCCTCCTACGAGTGTGTTAAACGAATGAAGTTCAGGTAGCTGTAACCCTTCAGGCGGGGTGACATCGTGCATGTCGTGAGACAAGGGAACTAGAGTGTTTTTATCGTGAACGTGAGCGGCAAGCAACCCTTTGAGCGCAAGTAAGCTATAGCCTCCGTCAGCGATTTGCGTACTGGCTTCGTTGACAAGATCGTTAATAATTGTTTTTCGTGCGAGCAAGTCAAGGACCGTTTCGATTTGCGGAGTCGCGGCTTTTTCGACTTCTTTAAGGAAGGGTCTAAACTCAGTAGGCTCTGCCCCCAGAACTTCTGTGGCATGGAGGAAGATGGCTTTGCAGGTAATGTCTTTCTTGTTTTCAAACTCCCTGATCGCTTTGTAGACATATTTGCCTTCCTTGCTTAGTTCGTCTAAATGAACTTTATCAAGAGACACATCGCCGTCGATGATGCCGCACAGGACGGCCTTTTCAAGTTCTTGATTCAGAGGGAGACGTGGCGAGTATGGTTGTTTGTGCTTCAATCTGTGCCTGCTTTCTCGCTTCTAGCTTTCGTACATTCTCCACCATCACATGCTCCGGCGTATGGCCAGACAGTTGTATCAACGATAATAGGTAGTGCAACACATCCCCCGCTTCGAGGACGAACGCGTCATGTAACTGGTGATCCTTACAGAGCACCCCGTCACGAATAATCTTCTTCACGATGTTTTGTAGCTCGCCAACCTCCCCACCAAGTGCGTTCGACACCGATAACAATTCCAATGCAGGCGCGGTCCAGCTGTCCTGATGAATAAGCGAGTGCCGGTTGTCTCGGACATACAACCCAAAGCTATGCAAGTCGATCTGGGTTTCGAAGATCTTTAAGCGCATTACTTACTCCATTTCTTTGTGTTCCAGCGTCCCTCTGGGCGGCAAAGGCTCCAGTGTCCACAATTGCCAGGTCCACACTTAAACTCACGACAAAGGGGAAGCATTGCTGGTTTCTTTTTCTTCAGTGCTAATGTCAAAAGCTTTACCGTAGCCACAATCTGCTTGCGATAACTAGCCATATCCTTCTTTGTCCATGTGATCTCATAGGCTCTGAACTGTGGGAATGTTCCCCATCCTTTTTTGCTGTCTTTGCCCATCAAGCGTAACACTACGAGACGGCCAACCAAGCTCAGCTTCGCAGTCATATAAATGTATAATTGTTCTAAATATAACGACAGGTCCTTGTTCGTTTGCTCGTTCAACGCTCGGCTTGTCTTCAATTCGTAAGGAATACCGTTCGGGCTGTCCTTTGACTTGATCTGCTTCTCCCAATCGTTCGAAAATGAGATGCCTAATGACTCGTCCCATGTGCCTCCTACGTCCGTGTCTTTCAGGCTAAGCCCTTTCTTACCGTTCATTGCAGTAGAAAAGAACGCATGCAAGACCTTGCCAACCATGAAATTCCCAGTCATCTTCGGCGTGACTTCTTCCTCGTGCTGTCGGTTCCAATACGCCTTGCGTGGATCTAGCAGGTCACTGGCATGGATACGGGGGTCACGTTCTTTACCTTCCCCCTTCAACCATTCTTTCGTAGTCTCGACCAGGGCATCCTCCGCGTCTAGATGACGCTCAATTTGTAATTTCGGTAAGTTCAGCATTTATTCCTTTGAATGCTTCGCCACGACTGGCATAGTTCCGAGGCTGGCAGTTTACTCGTGGCTAACATTAATATCCAACAGTCCAGCAAGCTTCGACACAAAACCCTGCTTAGGTGTTTTGCTCCACTGACTATGCACGTTGGGATTTACGCTTGACTCAAAACAGATTTACACTGTTTGGCTTTTTCAAGCAAGACAGACATATCCAGATTCTTGCGCAGATGCTTCGGAGTCTGGATGAAATCTTGAACGTAGTCTACGAATTGATACAAGTGGGCGAGTGTGTCGTGTTTACTTAACTTACCAGTCGGGCTTAGTGCGGCTTGACTTGCGCTTGCTTGTCTCCCTATTCGCTTTGCCTGACTTTGACTTTCTGGTAGGTTCTTTATCTTCTTCCTGGTCATCTTGTGCATCGTCTTGGTTGTCGTCATCGTTGTCATCCTGGTTGTCGTCTTCTTCCTTGTCTCGGCGCGAACTAGAACTAGACCGCCCACGTTCACGGGGTTTCTCTTCTGAGTCACCGACGAAACATTGCAACGAGAACACTGGATCTTTCCGGCTTTTCTTCTTGTCGTTCTCCCACAGCGAGAACACCATTGGGGCATCAGCCTCCAGAGCTTCCTCGCATCGTTTAATCAAATCCTCAAGTTGATCGACCTTAACTCTGCCGGTATGTAACAGGTCGTTACTCTTGCTTGGCCAAAGTCCAGTCAACCGAAAGTATTTATCACTACCGTTACCTTTACGCTGCTTGCTTCGAAATGCCATAGATCCTCCGTGTTAGTTATTGTTCAACTTCAACGTCATACTCAAGCATACCTGCTTCGTCATACTCCGTCAGCTCCTCGTCCGTCTCAAGAAACTCATCATTCTCGTCATACTCAGGCTCAATAAGCACATCAGACTTCTTCGGCTTAACAACCTTCTTGGCGGTTTGCTGAAAGAGTTGTTTGCCATTCTTTGCAGATTTCTTTTGTGACGGGCGGATAAACTTCTTCTTACCATGTTTCTTGGCTTTCTTGACTGCGATCTTTGCTACTCCTGCCATGACTTCGCCTCCTCTGTGTCAATGATAATAAATGCCTGGACCTGCTGGATGCCCGATATCTGTCTCAACGTAGTAGCGTGGAGGCATGGCGTGAAAGCTGTTACACGCCCGATGCTTGTACTCTAGTTGACGCTTCAGCATCCTGGCCGCTTGGCGGGTTTGCAAGTCTTCTGCTACAACCTCTTCCGTCGTACTATCGACAATGCGATATCGTTTCATGACTTCATTCCCCAATGCGGACCTAGGTTTGTGTCGATACTCAACGGCGTATCGAAAGCCGGAAGCAACTTGCGTAACGTCGGCACAGATTGCATTATATCGTTCGTCACCTCCTGTGTTTTCTTCTCCATGCCCTTTGGAATGTCTTCTACTAGGTCATCATGTACCTCGATACAGATAATGGGCATGTGTGGCCACTTCTTCTCCATCAATGCTGTTTGGTAGTCCACATAGCTATACTTAAACTGTCTGAGGAATGCTGCCTCAAGATCGACTAGGGCAGATCCGGTAACGTAGGCAGCAAGACTTTGGATGGGGTAATTGATAGACTGATTGATAACGTGAGCTTTGAACCGCATAAACACTTTATACGCAACCTTGTCGGACCTTTCAGGCTCAGGAGGAAGGGGAAGTCGTCGTACTTGTCCCACAGCGTTCGTAACAAAGCCGTGCTCCAATACCTGGGCTTCTTGATCTTCGTGAAACCGTTTGACACCAGGAAACAACTCGGACAAGAATCTATCGAGAATGTCACCCGCTTTTTCTGTGTGTCTTTTGTAGTTAGAATCCAGCTGGACACCTTGACTCCATATATCGTCGGCTAATGACCATTTCTTTTTGTTGTAGAGAATCGCCAGAACAAGCGACTTCATCATGGTGTACTCTTTGGTATTCTTCTCTACAGTCTTCTTAAAGAAATCCGTTCCAATTTTAATATACCCGTTTGGATACTTTGTAAAATACTCAGTAAGTTTGTGTTCGCCTGTGACCCATCCGCCGACAATCGGCTCAAGCTTTGAATAATCGTTGTCTGCAATGCTCCCGCCTCGATACCGAGAAACAATAATGTTTCTAACTCTGACTGGGAGATTTTGAAAATTTGGACCTGCTGATGAACGCCTGCCTGTTTTCGCGGCCAAAGCGTTAATGTGTACTGGTATCCAATATCGCCCATCATTTAACCTCACAAACTGTTTTTCGAGTCCATCCACGTAGGTTGTCTTGAGCTTATCGGCTTTGGAGTATGATAAAAGGGCCTGGATTTCTGGATAATCATCTTTGTATTCCTTCAGATGTTTCACTGAGGCTGAAGCTAAACCGCTTTTAGTATATGATTCGATATCCAGACCCAACTTACCATAGACAAGCTCTCGCACATCGTTATCTTTTGACGCTACGAAGTCGCTTATCCCCAATTTTCTCGCAAACCTATCAAGAACTTTCTTTGCTTTACTCTCTTCCGCGTACACCTCGCGCTTCATCTTCTGAAACTTAGCCATGTCGATATACACTCCGGCATGTTTCATCCGATGCAGCGACATCGCTATTCGGTGTGTGAGGTGCTGTGGGCCTTGCGCTTCTGGCTCAAAAGCTTGAAAGACTTTAACTGTGGCCCACGCATCAAGCCTGCACCGTTCATCTCGCAGAGGAACAGGCCAGTGTGTAGGGTCTGGGCCAAGAGCCTCCGTTGGTGCTTTATAATCGTCGGCGTTGTATCGGGCGAGGAGTAAAGACTCAAGCGTATATCCACCCACTCCCCTGTTTTCGTCAGCAAGCTTAGCAAGTAAGAGGGTGTCTCGTTGTTTGTTTCCACGTAACCATGCCTCCATCGCGAGTGTAAGGCCTGAGACCTTGGCTTTCAGAAGCGCATCCAGATCGACAGGCAAGTTGTGGCCAATGATTGTAGCTTGAGATAGCAGAGGCGATAACCTGCCAAGATTCTTAACATCAACCGTGATAGCCCGATCCCCATCAGATATCGCTCCGCACAAGACAGCTTGCGGTGTGTACTCAGTATCGAAACCGATATACCCTTTTTTTGTGGTAGGGACTGCGTTTTTAGGAAACGCGAGTTTCGGTCTGTTGAATCTTTCCAAATCCTCTTTGAACCGTGCGGCTTCATTTGGCGATGTTCCTAACTGGGCTATGCTTGATGTTCTGAAATATGTAAACGGCTGAGTCACTGAAGCTGAAGCCAGCTTTCTTCCTCGTTGCCTGGGCAGCTTGCCTGGTGTGCCTTTGTTGCAAAGGCTTTTACCAGCGTTCGGTCCCATAGCGACGACAAACTTTGGGTGTAATTGCTCAACGCTGCGGAAGACAAAAGGGGCGCACGCTCTAATTTGCGCCATCTTCGCGGCTTTAACCGTTCTACATCTGAGCACAGGCATGAACGCAACTTCTTCGCATTTGATGCCTGCTTTCTGTAAGATCTGTTGAAGTTGTTTCCCACCAAGACTTTTGAAAGGCGAGCCTGTTCTTTCATACTCGGTCGAGTTGTCACCTATCAACAAAAATTTGTGTGTATAGTTATCTGGAATATAAGGCTGTATAAAAGGCGAGCGGCATCCTCCGTCAAATAACCCGCATTTAATGCAAGAAACATTTTCCTCAGAAGCTAGGCTGAGCTTCTCTGCCTGGATGAGTTTTAACTCTTTTGTTTTTGGCTTGCGTAAACTTACCTGCCCATCTGACGTTGCCTGCTTCGTAGTTCCCATTTACATCAATCCTATCTAGGCTCATGCCTTCAGGCCTCTTTCCAAGCTCAGCGTAAAACTCTTTAAAACTTGTAAACAAAAACTTTATACCTCGTCCGCCGTAGTTACAATAACGATCAACATTAGGATTATTACATCTAGCTTTTGCCCATGTAAATGTTTTGTATTCTATCGTATGATACATTTTATGCAATTCACGCATTGGATTAGGAGTATCCCAATTTAGCATATTGGTTTGCTTTCGGTACCTGTGCATGCGGCACAGAGCATGATGGCCTCTGTTACAAGATTGTCTTTTGTTTTTGCATCCTTTTACCTGACACGGAAAATTCATCAAAATACCTCGTTAAAAGGTTTGCGCTTTCCTTTACTGGCAATTCCGCAAGGTCTTTTGATTTTGAAAATGTTCCCATCCTGCAATTGTAACCTTGAGAAGAAATAAAGGTAACAACTTTGACAGCTGCTGCCCCGCTGTCTCTATCCAAAAGCACAAGCACAGGAAGCTCTTTGTTATCTTCAATTAACAAACATAAATGAAGCAGAGTGGCTTGCGAAGGCATCATCCCCATAAGAGCATAGGCGATATATCCGTGCATGGCTGCTCGTGCCGCGCAGAAAGCGCCTTCAACCACCACTGTTCCTTTTGCTCGTTTTAACGGAAGCATCCGCACTAAGGCTTCGTGCCTAGGCCCTTTCGGGCTTTGATACTTCAAATGCGCCTTGCCTGTTGTGTCGCGTGCTTGAAAATACTTGTGACCGGCTTTGTGTGTAACACATGGTATTACGATTCTTATAAAAGTGTCCACCGCACGCGCCGATTCGTACCAACCATTGGCGCGAGTAACCGCCTCGTCTATATTTCTCACAGCAAGATACTCGTACATGTGCTCTTGACAAATAGACTGCGGAGGAAGCGTGATGTTCATCGGATGCTCATTCAGCTTTCGCTCTTGTACTTCGTGATCGTAAAACATATTACCTTCCCAATTCAGGTGCGGGGTATTCATCTGACCGGACTTTCAACGTCAGCGTGATGCTTTGCGTCACAGGTTCGAATGCGAAGCGGTATCCCGCGTAGGTATGCGACAAGCTGGCCAGGTCTGCCAGGTTGAATTCGATTTGCCCCCCCAGCTGCAGCAACAAGTAGTTTGTCATCAACTGCTGTAGTTCAACGGCTGCGACGGAGGCTGGATTCAGGTAATACTCGTTAGACTCGTTCATGATTTCCCCTTTCGTAGGTAACATGTCCCCAAAAGTGATTCCATCGCAAAACCGCCCATCCTGTTGATAAGACAGGCGGTTCTAGGTACGTAGTTTACCCTATGCGAGTGGTTTTTGGACCTTGGAATTACTTGTATTCAGCCAGCGCGGTTTGCAGTTTGCGCTTGGCCTGGACGTAGACACGCCAGAGATTATCGCGTGAAACGCCGTGGAGAACGGCGAGATCGTCCAGCGTATCAGTGTTGTTAGCAATCGCGCGAATGATAATTTGCTCTAGCGGAGTCAGGTTCAACAGTGCATTGTTGACATCGAAATCTCGATCTAGCTCTGGCAATGAAAGCAAATCGGCTTCGTCGATACTCATTCGCACACGGACATACTTACCTTGCCCTTGGATCGTGTGACAATACGAGCATACTTTATCGTTGTACGCTGTTGTCACCAACTCATCACGAAAACAAAACGGGCATTCGGTATCAAGCGGTATGCGCTCACGATCATACTCAATGTTGTCTGTATCTTCGCGATTATCGTGCTCGCTGAGCGCGGCTGATTTAATCGAGACAAAGGTTTGGTTTTCTCTGTGCTGACTCCGCACAATGTTAGACAACACGCCTTTTGCTGCTAGTCGCATATGCGTATAGACTCGCCCGTCTATCGCTTCAAATTTTAATCGCTGATACGTTTTGTTTGCAAGCAAGGTACAGATAGTTTCCTGAACGACATCGGCAGCAATGTCTGGGTCATTGTTCGAACGTAGTAATGACCGGAGTAATTGCTCTTGGTAATGTTCGAATGCCTTTATAAAAATTTGTCGCTTCAAGCGTGTTTTCCCTTCGCGTATTGATAAAGTAGATCTCCCTCAAATGTCTTGAACGGTTTCTTGAGCCGTTCGTAATACTCTGCCCAATTAGCAGACCCAGGCTCGCACCCATCTGCGTGCCGAAAGCGCATCGGTCCAATCATTTGTAAGTCTCTGCCGTCACGCTCGCACACAAAGCAGGTGCGCATCGGGTTATGCTCATCCATCAATGCCACACGTTTCTCTGCACCCGTCAGCTTCAATTCATCCTTAGGTTTAGATTTATGCTTAGGTTTATTCTTACTACCTTTGGTTCTACTCATATGGCTCCTTACTTGAAGATTAAGGTTTTGGTTTTTGCATCCCACAATTTAGCCCAGTCTGTTTTAGGAAACGTCTTTTTGAGCCAGGCTGTGTCGTAGGCTTGCCAGGCTGTGTCGTAGGCTTGCCTGGCTGTGTAGCAGGCTTGCCAGGCTGTGTCGTAGGCTTGCCTGGCTGTGTAGCAGGC
>Ga0070706_100000427_pt1 | contig 50722 bp, 45 predicted proteins | sample KBSK5501metaG_FD_65476 | JGI IMG/M metagenome (GOLD analysis project Ga0070706, IMG submission 65476) | Corn, switchgrass and miscanthus rhizosphere microbial communities from Kellogg Biological Station, Michigan, USA - KBS K5-50-1 metaG | ecosystem: Host-associated > Plants > Roots >... | reverse complement strand
GCCTCCGTGTGGCCGGAGCCCGTCGGCGCGCTCGTCTGCTCCTCCGGGGAGACCGCCTCGACCTTCTTCGATAGTCCGAAGTCGAGGATCTTGAGGTGGCCATCTTTGGCGATGAACAGGTTGTCGGGCTTCAGGTCCCGGTGGACGATCCCCTTCTCGTGGGCGGCGGAGAGGCCCCGGGCGACCTGGAACGCGTAGTCCACGGCCTGCTTCGGCGAGATCGGACCGGTGGCGAGCTTCGCGCCCAAAGTCTCGCCTTCCAGAAGCTCCATGACGGCATAGGCGATGCCGTCCTGGTTGCCGAAATCGTGGATCGCGAGGATGTTCTGATGGGAGAGTGCCGCGACCGCCAGAGCCTCGCGCTCGAACCTTGCCAGGGCATCGGAATCAGCGGCAAGAGACTGCGGCAGAACCTTGACCGCCACATCGCGCTTTAACTTCGAGTCCCGCGCCCGGTACACCTCCCCCATCCCTCCCGCGCCCAGCGGCGACAGGATCTCGTAGGGACCGAGGCGAGTCCCGGCTGAGAGAGTCATCGGGTTGCCAAGAGCCTACAATGCTCGAAGGCTTGGAGCGGGCAACCGGGTCGAACCGGCGACATCCCGCTGGGGACGCCGGCGGCGTGGCAACCCGTCGTCGCGGTGGAGAACGGCACCCGATCTCCGAAAAAGCTTGACAGAGTCTAAATCCGGACACAATCTATAGCACCTTGCGGCCGGACGTCGTCGAGTTGCTCCGCGAACGCGGCATTCAGCCCTCCGCACAGCGGGTGGCGGTGGCGCGGTACGTCCTCTTCACCGACGAGCATCCGTCGGCCGACAGAGTGTGGGCGCGCGTGCGCAGCCGATTTCCGATGATTTCACGAGCCACGGTTTACAACACCCTGAATCTCTTTGCCGAGAAGGGGCTCGTCCGTGACCTGCACCTTTCACCCGACTCAATTGTCTTCGATGCGAACACCGAGGCCCACCATCACTTCATCGATGAAGAGACCGGCCGCATCTATGACATCCCGTGGGACAAGGTGGCGATGCGACGGCTCCCGAAGGTGGATGGATTCGAGATCCACGGTTACCAGGTCGTCATGCGGGGGCGCCGGGCTCCCGGTCGCAAAAAGACTCTGCTTCGAGACGATGCCGACCGGCGACCACGTGACGAAGATCGAATGGCCGGAGCTCGCTCCGACGGAAGACGCCAAATTCGTCGTGGCGCCATAACACCGTCGAGAGGAACCAGCCCGCGGAAGAAAACGATCAGAGAGGAGGAGGATCGACGTGCCCGATAAGGAACACACTACGAGCGTCAGCGAGAGCGAGAATCCCGCAATCCCCGCCCCGACCCCCAAGAGGGGCCGACCGAGGACGAACAGGGACTGGTGGCCGAACCAGCTGGACCTCTCCGTGCTACACAACCACTCGCACCTGTCCAACCCGATGCAAGACGACTTCAACTACGCCGAACAGTTCAAGTCCCTCGATGTCGACGCGCTGCGGCGGGACCTCATCGCGCTGATGACGACGTCCCAGGACTGGTGGCCCGCCGACTACGGCCACTACGGCCCGCTCTTCATCCGCATGACGTGGCATGCCGCCGGCACGTACCGCATTTCCGACGGCCGCGGGGGCGGCGGCGAAGGCCAGCAGCGCTTCGCGCCCCTCAACAGCTGGCCCGACAATGCGAATCTCGACAAGGCGCGCCGGCTGCTCTGGCCGCTCAAGAAGAAGTACGGCCAGAAGATTTCCTGGGCCGATCTCCTGGTCCTGGCCGGCAACGTGGCCATGGAATCGATGGGGTTCAAGACGTTCGGCTTCGGCTTCGGCCGGCCCGACGTCTGGGAGCCCGAGGACATCTTCTGGGGACCCGAGGACACCTGGCTGGGAGACGAGCGCTACAGCGGCGACCGCGAGCTCGCCAAGCCTTTCGGCGCGGTGCAGATGGGCCTCATCTACGTGAATCCCGAGGGGCCCGGCGGTAAGCCAGACCCGAAGGCCGCGGCCCGGGACATCCGCGAGACCTTCGCCCGCATGGCCATGAACGACGAGGAGACGGTCGCGCTCATCGTCGGCGGTCACTCGTTCGGCAAGACGCACGGCGCGGCCCCGGCCGTCGGGAACGTCGGTCCGGAGCCGGAGGGTGCCGGCCTGGAGGACCAGGGCATCGGCTGGAGGAACAAACACCTCACCGGCAAGGGCGCCCACACGATCACGAGCGGCCTCGAGGGCGCCTGGACCAACAACCCGATCAAGTGGGACAACGGTTTCCTCGAGAACCTCTTCAAGTACGAGTGGGAGCTGACCGAGAGCCCCGCCGGTGCGAAGCAGTGGAAGCCGAAGAACCCCGAGGCCCAGGGTACCGTGCCGGATGCTCACGACCCGAAGAAGCGCCACACGCCCATGATGCTGACGACGGACCTATCGCTGAGGGTGGATCCGATTTACGCACCGATCGCGAAGCGCTTCCATGAGAACCCGGACCAGCTCGCCGACGCTTTCGCCCGGGCCTGGTTCAAGCTGCTCCACCGCGACATGGGGCCGCGCGCGCGGTATCTCGGGCCCTGGGTCCCGGAGCCGCAGCTGTGGCAGGACCCCGTCCCGCCCGTCGATCACGAGCTGGTCGGCGAGCACGACGTCGCGGCCCTCAAGCGCAAGATCCTCGACTCGGGCCTCTCCATCCCGGATCTGGTATCCACGGCCTGGAACGCAGCCGCCAGCTTCCGCGGCACAGACAAGCGCGGCGGCGCCAACGGAGCGCGCATCCGCCTCGCGCCACAGAAGGACTGGGAGTCCAACGAGCCCGTTCGGCTGGCCAAGGTGCTGAAGACGCTCGAGCAGATCCAGCAGGACTTCAACAAGTCCCAGTCCGGCGCCAGGAAGGTCTCGCTGGCCGATTTGATCGTCCTCGGCGGATGCGCCGGCGTCGAGGAGGCGGCCAGGAAGGCGGGACACAACGTGACCGTCCCGTTCGCGCCGGGTCGCACGGATGCCTCGCAGGAGCAGACCGACGTGAACATCTTCGAGGTGCTCGAGCCGGTCGGCGACGGGTTCCGCAACTACATCCGGGCCAAGGACCCGCTGTCACCGGAGACGCGGCTGCTGGACCGGGCCAACCTGTTAAGGCTGACCGCGCCCGAGATGACGGTTCTGGTCGGCGGCATGCGTGCCCTAAACGCGAACCACGGGCAATCGAAGCACGGCATCTTCACCGACCGGCCGGGGACGCTGACCAACGACTTCTTCGTGAACCTGCTCGACGTCGGCACCGCGTGGAGGCCGTCGGCTTCGGCTGAAAACGTGTACGAGGGAAGCGATCGTGCCACGGGCAAGCCCCGGTGGAGCGCCACGGCCGCCGACCTCGTGTTCGGCGCACATTCTCAGCTCCGCGCGCTGGCGGAGGTCTACGCGAGTGACGACGCGAAGGAGAGATTCGTGCGTGACTTCGTGGCTGCCTGGAACAAGGTCATGAACCTCGATCGCTACGACCTTTTCGCTCAGGTCCGGAGCGGACGCCGGCGCGCGGCCGCGGCCTAGGTTCGTAACCCGTACCGCTGCAGCAAGCGCGGGCGACCCTCCGAAGGTCGCCCGCGCTCTGTTGTGTTCCGTTGCAGTGGTTCGTAGCGGCGGCGCGATGCGCCGCTGATTTCTCGATCGCGAGGCTGGGATCTGCCGCTCCACGCTCTCGAATCGACGATTCGCTCGCTGTACATCAGCGAACACCCCTCGATTTCTTCTCGAGCCGCGACGGTTCGGAGGAATGTGGAGCGGGCAACCGGGATCGAACCGGCAACATCCAGCTTGGGAAGAAGGTGTCACTCTTCGGGACGCCAGCGGACGCTTGCGGATGAAGGGCCTGGATTCCGTCACCGAGCGTCCCGAAGCGTCCGCGAGCATCCTTTAGACGCCGTTTGAACTCCCTTTGAACTCGCTCTCATATACCACGCTCATTCGAAGATCTCGAATGCTTGCGCCGCAGTTCTCCACTCGCGCTACGGGTTGACGCCATCTGCGCTGCCATGACCGTCGGTCTAGGCGCCGCGTTCGAAGGATCTCGGGCCCCTCGGCACGCGGCTCCGGAATCACTTCCCGCCCGCGACGAGCTTCTGGAACCTCGGGTTCTTGCGCAGCGCGTCGAAGTTGGGGTCGATCTTGAGCCAGCCGGGCGAGAGGTAGTAAGGGATCTTGAAGAGCGGCTCGAGCTGATCGAGCGCCTTTTCCGGCTCGCCGACGACGATGTAGATGCGCGCGCGCTGGTGCTGGCAATAAGGGCCGGCGATCGCATCCTTGGTCAAGGGCAGCAGCGCGAGACTGCGCTCGCCCTCCCGAATTGCTTCCTCTTTCCGAGCGAGATACGCCAGCGCGAGACCGAGGAGGACGTGGCGCTGCGCATCCTCGGGCGTTGCGTGAAGCTGTTCCTCAAAGGCCTTCCTCGCCTCCCCGGCGTAGAAGCGCACCTTGACTGCGTCGGCCTTCAAGGCGTATGCCTGGGTGAGACAGATGGCCCAGGCGCCGGGGTCGTCGTCGAACGCGCTCGGCATGAGCCGTAGCAGAAGTTCTTGCTGCTCTTCGTCGAGAACCCAAACGAGATCGTTGTAGGTCGCCTGGTAGGCCACGAGCGCTGTCGGCTCAACCTGTTTCTGAGCCGCCTTGAACACGGCGCGGGCTCCGGCCAGGTCTCCCTCCACGAGGAACGTCATGGCCTTGTCCTGGATCAGGGAGAGGTCCTTGGGGGCGAGGGACAGGCGCCGGTCAATCACTTCGCGCGCCCTCCGGGTACCGTCGCAGGCGGACGAGCGCGTCGGGGAAAGCGGTCAAAAAACTGCCGAACGGGCGGGGATCCAGGCGATCCGCCTGCCTGAAGTGCTCCACGGCCGCGTCCCAGCGCCCGAGGGACTCCTCGGCAAGCGCGATTCCGTTAATGAGATCGGTGCTGCGTGGCGCAACCCGTAGTCCCTTGGCATACTGCTCCAGGGCACGGTTGAGGTCCCCAACAACCAGGTGCTCGTAGGTGCCGAGAGCCGTGTAACCCTCGGAGCGGCGAGGGGCGAGCGCGACTGCCTTCTCCGCTGCTTGCCGCGCTCGCTCAGCCAGCTCGGGTGTGGGGGTGCTGGAAAAGTGCAGGCTCGAATTGGCCCGTGATAACTGTGCCCACGACTGCGCAAAGCCGGGGTCCAGAGCCACGGCCTGTTCGTAGAACTCGAGCGCCTTCCGAATACTGGGAGGGTCAGTGATTCCCATACCCTTCGAGACCTCCTCGCCCTTGAGGAAGGCGTCATAGGCGGCAAGATTCTCCGTGGGTTTCTCCGCAAGCTGCTTCGCCTCGCCCGCCTCGAGCGCAATGCCCAACGCCTGCGCTACGCGAGACGCAATGTCGGCCTGTACCTGGAACACGTCCGTCAGCGACGCGTCGAAGGGCTGCTGCCACTTCGACGTCGGAGCGCCGGAGCCCGGAATCTCCATCAGCTCAGGGCTGACTTCGACGCGGCTCGCCGCTCCCGCCCCCTTCTGCCAGCGCACCGTCGCTGTCAGCAGATACCCAACGTCCAACTCCTGGGCGATCTGCCTGGGCGTCTTCGACGTCCTCTTGTAGGGCGTCGAGCTGCTGCGGGCGATCACCTGAACGCCCGGCAACGTCGTCAGCTTGCCTCGCACCGAATCCGCAATGCCGTCGGCGAAGTAGTCGTCTTCGGCAGCACCCATGTTCTCGAACGGCAGGACCGCCACGCGCTTGACGCCGCTGGCCTCCCCGCCGCTCCGGTGCGGCCACCGCAGGAGAAGCACGCCCATGGCGGCGAGACAGACGACTGCAGCAACGGCGACGAGGACCCAGTTCTTGCCGGTCCGCGGCGCCGCGAGCTGAACGCCGCTTGTCGTCGTCGGAGCCGATGCCTCCGAGAGCGCGAACGCGACGTCCCTGACGGACTGGAACCGATGATCGCGGTCTTTCTCCAGGCAATGTTTGACGACGCGGTCGAGCGCCGGCGAAATGTTGCGTCCCGACTCCGACAGCTCCGGAGGCTCCTTCATCAAGATCGCCGCCATCGTCTCGGCACTGGTGTCTCGCTTGAACGCCTTCTTCCCCGACAGCAGCTCGTAGAGGATTGCCCCGAACGAGAAGATGTCCGAACGGTGGTCGACCGGGAGCCCTTTCACCTGCTCCGGCGACATGTAACTCGCCGTACCCATGACCGCGCCGGGTTCCGTATGGCCCGATTCCGTCGGCGCGCTCGTGTCCTTGCCCGGAGCGACGGCTTCGACTCGCTTCGCCAGGCCGAAGTCGAGGATCTTCAGATGGCCGTCTTTCGAGACGAAGAGGTTCTCGGGTTTCAGGTCCCGGTGGATGATCCCCTTGTCGTGGGCGGCGGAGAGACCCTTGGTGACCTGTAGCGCGTACTCGACGGCCTGCTTCTGCGAGATCGGACCGGTGGCGAGCTTTGCGCCCAGCGTCTCGCCCTCGAGAAGCTCCATGACGGCGTAGGCGATGCCGTCCTGGTTGCCGAAATCGTGGATCGCAAGAATGTTCGGATGGGACAGCGCGGCGACCGCCAGTGCCTCGCGCTCGAACCGCGCCAGGGCGTCGGGGTCGGCGGCCAGCGACTGCGGCAGCACCTTGATCGCCACATCGCGCTTCAGCTTCGAGTCCCGCGCCCGATACACCTCCCCCATCCCGCCCGCTCCGATCGGCGCGAGAATCTCGAAGGGACCAAGACGCGTACCGGCGGGGAGCGTCATTTTGGTTGTCGAAAGACTACAACTCATCGAGGGGATGGAGTGGAGCGGGCAACCGGGATCGAACCGGCGACATCCAGCTTGGGAAGCTGGCGTTCTACCTCTGAACTATGCCCGCATCGGAGAAGGATGATAGCGAAAGCGGGGAGAAGGCGACAACCCGGTTAAGGCGCCTTCGGCGCAGGTGGGTCGGCGCGGCGTAGCTCCTCGATCTCGGAGACGATCGCGTCGACGAGCGGCTCGGTGATCTTCCTCCCCTTCTCCTTCGTCGCCAGCGTCGCGTCGCCGAAGACGCCCGTCGCCGAATAGGTCAGGCCTTCCCTCTTCGGGTCCCGCGTCAGCCCGCCGGTCCCGGGGTGAAAGTCCTTGACGGCCTTGCTCATGTCACAGTCGCCCGGGCTCATGTACAGGATCATGGAGGTCTCGGTCTCATCGGCGTGCGTGCCCCCCTCCTGGCGGCACACTTCCTTCTCAATCGGGTCGAGGACCTTGAGAAGATCCGTGTACCGCAGGAGGATACCGCCCGCCGCGAGGATCTCGGCCGCGGGCGCCAGAGCGCGCACGGTCGAGACGCCGGTGTTCAAGGCATAGAAGCGGCGCGGCCCGAATCGGGCCAGGCTCCGGCAGACGTCGACGACGAGGTCCCGAGCGGTCTCCAGACGCAGGGAGGTGGAGCCCGGGTATTCCACGAACGCCGGATAGAAGTGATAGGCGATCGTCGGCGCGATCACGACGCTCGTGCGCTCCCTGACGCGATTCTTCAGGTACTCCGCCAGGATGAAGTCGTTCTTGAGCTTCAGATGCGGCCCGTGCTCCTTGGACGCGGCGCCGATCGGCAACACGACCACCGCGTCCGGCGTGAGGGCCTTCTCCGCCTGGATCCAGGTCAGCTCCTCCAACAGAACTCCGGGAGTCGGTGAGGAGGGCCCCGCGGCGGCGAGCGCGACGAGCGCGAAAGCCGCGGCCAGGCCGGTCATTGCAAGCTCGAGGACTCGCCGGCGGCCGCGCGCAAGAGCCGGAGCCGCGGCGCGAGCTTCGGCAGTCGGACCTTCGCAAAGAGCCGCCCGTTGACGAAGAGGACCGGGATGGAGTCGGACCAGCGGCGCGCCAGCTCGTCGTCCGAGTCCACGTCCACGACCTCCCAACCGTGGGGCTCCCCCTCCAGCAAGGCGTCGACCTCCGCCCGCATCTGATCGCAGAGATGGCAGTCGGGGCGCGAAAGCAGGCGCAGCGCGATCATCCGGCCGCCGCGGCGGGCTCCTCCGGATTTCGCGCGACGCGAAACACGTAGTCGAACCCCGAGACCACCGTCACCGTCGCGGCGGCGCCGAACGCCACGAGGAGGATCGCTCGCGGCCAGTCCCAGATGTTCGCGCACAGGACGAACAGCACCGCGATGATGAGCGTCACGGTCGTGACCTTACCGGCCCAGGTCGGCGGGAAGCGCTTGCGGCCGGAGGCCAGAATCAGGAGCAGCGCGACCAGCATCATCAGGAAGTCGCGCGAGAGCACGAGCACCGCGAGCCATACGGGGACCTTGACCCGGGCGGGGTACGACGGGATCGCGAGAAAGAGGTACGACGACATGAGCAGCAGCTTGTCCGCGATCGGGTCGAGATAGGCGCCGAGCGCCGACTTCATATCGAAGCGCCGCGCCAGATAGCCGTCCACGAAGTCGGAGACTCCCGCGGCGACGAAGATCGCGAGCGCGATGTCGAACCGTCCATTGGCGATCGAGACCAGAAAGAACGGGAGCGCGGCGAGACGGACAAGCGTGATGAAGTTCGGAAGTGTCCAGGGCCCCTTCACCTCCGTCTCCACTCGTTGCCGCGCGCGCCCGGCGGGACGGTCTCGGGGATCCAGACCGTGTGGCCCTTGACGCGAATGAGCTTTCGGTCTTCGAACTGCTTGAGCATCCGCGTCACCGTCTCGCGGGTGGCGCCGATGGAATTGGCGATTTCCTGGTGCGTCGGCCGCGACAGGACGAAGTACCCGTCCACGGGCGGCTTGCCGGATTCGTCCACGAGGCGAAGCAGGTAGCGCGCGAGTCGGCCGCCGACGTCCTGCAGTGCCAGCGACTCGATGACGTCGTCGGCTCGGCGCAACCGGGCCGACAGAGTCTTCAGGATCTTCCGCGTCAGGCTGAAGTCGTGCTCGAGCACGGAGAGGAAATCGGGCCGCGCGAGCACGACCAATTCGGTGTCCGCCAGGGCGGTGACGGAGGCGCTACGCGCCTCGTTCTCGAACAGAGCCATCTCCCCGAAGAACTCGCCGGCCTGAAGATGGGTCAGCACGACCTCCCGGCCGTCGGGGGAGTCCACGAACACCTTCACCTCGCCCCGAACGAGGACGAAGAAGAGGTCCCCCGGCTCCGCCTCACGAAGGATCGGCGCGTTCGCCGGGTAGTGGCGCACCGAGGCGGCTTTCGACAAGGCCTGGAGCTCCGCCTCCTCGAGATCCGCGAAGAGCGCCACGCTGCGGAAGACGGAGGCGTCGATCATGACCGACCGGGGCGCTCGCCGAGAACCGCGCGCAGGCGGTCGAGGCCACGTGTGAACTCCGGTCCTCCAACGACACCCGACCCTCCCGCGGCGAGCAGCCCGCAGCGGTCCGCCGCCCGCAGGGCATCGGCCGACGTTCGCGCCGCGGACGGAGTCCCCTCCAGGCAGGGCGGATGGGGCGCGCCGGGCGGTGAGAGCACGCCCCAGAGTCGGATCAGCCACTGAGCGGCGGCGCCACGGGTCAGCGGCGCATCGGGACGCGCGCGGTGGGCGTAAGCCTCCACGTCGAGGAGTCCGAGCGAGATCGCGCGCATGACGGCCCGGCTGTCCCTCCGTCCAAGAACGTCGCTCGCTACGATACCCGCTCTGACCCTCGCTTCGCGAACCTCGGGGCACATCCACCAGGTGAGGGAGGCGGCCCCCGCGCGGGTCAGGCGGCGGATCCGGGCGATCTGACGCTCCGTTTCGGGCCAATTGGCGATTCGGAAGGAGAGGCGCGCCTCCGCCGCTCGCCCGCCGTACTTCGGATCTTCGTCCGCCAGCCGATCGAAGATCGAGACCGCCATCGCGTCCTCGCCGAGCTCCAGAGCGAGGTCTCCGGCTCGCTCGCGCGTGCCCGCGTCCAATCCGGGTGCAGCGAGCGCCTGGCGATAGTGCGCGAGCGCACGCTCCTTCTCTCCAAGAGCGCACTCCACGTCCGCCGCCCGCGCCAGGACCGGGGCCGAACCGGGGCTCCAGGCGAGCGCCCGAGACAGATTCGCGCGAGCCTCTTCCCGGCTTCCCTGGAGCGCCATCTTTTCGGCGGAGTCGAGGGCGGCCTGGGCGGCGCCTTCGCGCAGTTCATCCGAGCGAAGCTGCAGCCCGGCCCGGCGCGGCGCGCGGGCGGCGGCGCGCTCATAGAGCTCGTAGGCTTCGAACGGCTCCCCCAGGCGGGCGTGAGCCTCGCCGCAGGCGACGAGCAGGGGTAGCGTCGGATCCGGCGCGCCGAGAAGATCGCGGCACCGCCGCAGCGCCTCCCCTCCCCGATCCTCCGCTACGAGAGCCTCGAGCTCGCCGATGGCGGCCGCCCTCCTCGAGCGATCGTTCTCGGCGCCGGCGAACTCCCGCCTCGCCTTCACGGGATCTCCGATCTGAAGCGCCCGCCAGCCCTTCTCAACGCTTTCTTCGAAAGGGCCCGGCAGTCCCTCTCGCGGATCCAGCGGAAATCGATCCGACGGCCGCTCGGCGGAGGGGGCCGTCGCGCAACGGCCAGCGAGTGCTGCGAGCGTCGGCACTAGAATCGCGGCGAGAAGGCGGCTCCGCGCCATGTCGAAAGCCGTCGAACCCGGGCGGGTCAGCCGCGAGACCCGGCTTGGGCGAAGAACGCCGGCAGCGTCACGGTTGGCGAGCGCGCGCCGCTTAAGACCCGGGCGGCAGGGTTTCGGGACGGATGGAAGCGATCGCGTGTTTGTAGATCATCTCCTCGCGGCCGTCGACTTCGAGCACGAGCGCAAACTTGTCGAATCGCCGGAGACGTCCCATGCGCTCCTCTCCCGAGGTCAGTCGAACCATCACGGGGACGTTGTCCTTCCGGAGGTTGTAAAAGAAGGAATCCTGTACGTTGATCGGCGCCTTGTTCATCGCGTCTCCCTGTCCTCCTCGTCCAGAAGAGCGAGCGTCGTCGCGAACGACTCCTCCGGGGCGACCCACGTCGCGTCGCGCTCCCTTGCGAACCAGGTCCGCTGGCGCTTGGCGAGCGCGCGCGTCGCGGCCATGATCTGCTCCTCCGCCTCCCGCCTCGAGATCCGTCCGAGGACCCACTCCGCCACCTGGCGATATCCGATCGCCTGAAATGAGTTCGCCTCCAGCGAGAGCCCCATGTCGAGGAGTCGGCGGACCTCCGCGTCCCAACCTTCCTCGAGCATTCTGTGAACTCGATCTTCAATCCTAACATGGAGTTGCGCCGGCGCCGGACGGAGGCCGACTTTGCGTACCCGGAAGCCGGCCGCCCAATCCGCCGTGGGCCGGGCGCGGGAGGAGGCCTCGCGGCCGGTCGCCAGCAGGATCTCGAGCGCGCGGATTGTGTAGCGGAGGTTACCCACCGGAATCCGGCGGGCGGAGCTCGGATCATTGCGCTCCAGGAAGAGATGCGCGGCGGCGGCGCCGCGGCGTCTCGCCCATTGCGAGAGCGCTGTCCGCAGGGTCGGGTCTCGGACGTCGCCGACGGGCAAACCTCCGAGCAATGCGGACAGATAGAAGCCGCTGCCGCCGCAGAGGATCGGCAGTCGATTCCTGCGCGTGACGCCTTCCACGGCGGCGCGGGCTTCCTCGGCCCATCGCCCCGCGGAGAACGCCTCGTCGGGGCTCGCGACGTCGAGCATGTGGTACGCGACTTCGGCGCGCCGGGCCGGGGACGGCTTGGCCGTGCCCACGTCCAGGCCGCGGTAGACGGCGAAGGCGTCCGCCGAAACGACCTCGCCTCCGCGAGCGAGCGCGACGCGGTGCGCCAGCTCGGTTTTGCCCGCTCCCGTCGGACCGAAGATGACGAGGAGGGGCGGCCTTTTCTGCCTCACCAGGGGGCCTCCGCGCCCCGCCAGCTCAGGCGGGTGCCATCCGGCGAAAGCTCCACGCGACAGTCGGAGCGCTGATCCGTACGGAGCACGGGTACGCAGAAACGGGCCAGCGTCTCGAGTGTATCGGCTGCGGGATGTCCGAAACGGTTGTGCCGGCCGCACGAGAGCAGCGCGATCCGCGGCCGGACCGCCGCGACGAACGCCGGGCTGGTGGCGGTTCGGCTCCCGTGATGCCCGACCTTCAGCACGTTCACCGGAAACAGCATGGCATGTTCGAGCAGGTCCGCCTCCGTCGGGGCTCCCGCGTCTCCGGTCAACAGTGCACTCTTTCCGGAGCGTTCGAACAGCACGACCGCCGACTGGTTGTTGACGGCGTCGGTTTTGCGCCGGAGTCCTCCGGAGTGCAACACGAGGAGAACGGCGTCGTCCCAGGCGAGCCGGTCTCCGGGCCAGAGCGTTCGTAACGGGACCTTTTTCTCCCTCGCCAGCGACTCCAGCCTCGCCAGGAAATTCCCCTCGTCGTCGCCCGCCGAGTGCAGCAGCTGTCCCACCGGCAGCTCCTCGAGGACGGCGAACAGGCCCAGCGCGTGGTCGGGATGGGGATGCGACAGGAGCACGGCGTCCAGCCGCGTGACGCCCCGATCCAGAAGCTTCGGGAGAAGCCGCGTCCGGCCGAAGTCCGTGGCCGCCGCGTCGAAGGGTCCTCCTCCGTCGACCAGGATCGCCCGCCTCTTCCAGCGCAGCAGGATGGCATCCCCCTGTCCCACGTCGAGCATCTCGATCGAGAAGCCCGCGTCGGGGCCGGCCGGCCCGCGGCGGAGCGCCAGAATCGAGAACGTCACGCCCGCGCCGAGAGCCGCGGCGCGCCGCACTCCGCGCGGGCCCACCCCCGCAAGGGCAAGAAGGGCGCCGACCGAGCAGACGCCCAGGAGCTCCGGAGTCGGGCGCAGCGCCGCCATCGAGGACGCTCCTTCCGCCAGCCGCTGGAGCCATCGGCACCCGCCGGCGAACACGGCGGCCAGCAGCGGCATGGATCCGCCGATCGCGTGAACGGAGAGGACCGCTCCTCCGATCGCGATGAGCGCTCCCGCCAGCGGCACCGCCAGCGGCGAGGTCAGCCACGCTCCCGTAGAGACCACGTTGAATCGCCAGAGAAGGACGGGTGCGGTCGCGCACTGGGCGGCCAACGCGGCGGCCAGAGCGGACCAAAGCCAGTTCGGCCACGCAGGAAGGCGTCCCCGGATCGGGCGCGAGAAGAGGGCGATCCCGCACACCGCCGCGAAGGTCAGGACCGTGCCGACCGAAAAGATCTGCTCCGGCGCCACGGCGAAGAGCAGCAGCGCCGACAGCCCGATCGCCTGCGAGCCGCGGATCGGCCGCTCGAGGAGCCGGGTGATCAAAAGGATGCCGACGACGAGCCCGGCACGCGTTGCCGGAGGATTCGCGCCGCTCACGGTCACGAAGAGCGACAGCCAGAGCAGCAGGATTGCGTCGCGGATCGGGCCGCGAATTCCGGCCGCGGTCAACGCGAAGAGCGCGAGCCCGGCCGCCAGGAGAACGTGGAGCCCCGAGATGACCAGCAGGTGGTAGAGACCACCCCGGCGAAAGCGCGCGACGAACCCGTGATCGAGCTCCGAGGTCCTGCCGAGGAGCAGCGCCGAGATAGGACCCCGCACGTCGCGATCGAAGGAGGGATCGCGTGCCGCTGGCTCGTCGAGTGTCGCGAACAGCCGACGGTTCGGCCAGCTCAGGACGGCCGCGAGCGTCGCGCCCCGCCGCTCGACGAGCCGCGCGCTCTTGACCGACAGACGAAAGCGTGGCCATGGCAGAGTCCGTTCGCGGTCGGAGACGGGCAGCTCCTCCGGCTCGAGATGCCCCGTCATCCGAACTCGGTCGCCTCGGTCCGCCACCTCCGCAACGGCGGACTGGCCGGAGCAGAACACGACGACTTCCGCCGGAAAGTCTCTCCACACAACGCTCCCCCGGGGAGAGAGACCGAGAACGCGCTCGGCGCGCAGAGTCGTGCGCGCGCGCGGCGCTCGCCCGCTCCAGAAGTCCTTCAATACGCCCTCGACGAGGACGACCGACTCTGCCGAGGTCGGGAGCCGAAGGAACGTCGCGCGAGCCTCCCCCGCCGGCACGGCGATCCGCTCGCGTCCGAGAAGAAACCCTACGCCGGACCACAGGACGATGAACGCGAGACGCGAGATCCGGCGCGGCACGACGCGCACGGCGCCGAGGACGAGCGCGGCGGCGGCGAGGAAGTCGAGCAAGACGGCCGGAAGAGTCCCGCGGACCGACCACGCGCCGAAGAAGATGCCGCAAACGAAAAGGAGAGCCGCCCGAGCCGCCGGCGCCTCGCCTTCGGCGAGGACCGGCCGGATCACGCCGCGCGCTCGAGCGTGGCGATCGCCTCCAGCCGGTGCGTGAAGGCGAAGAGATCGAAGAGCCGGACGCGGGTCAGATGCAGGCGCTCTTCGCGAAGAGTCGAAAGGTCTCGGGCGAGCGTCGCAGGATCGCAGGACACGTAGATCAGGACGCCTCCGACGCGCCGCGCGATGCCGCGAGCGAGATCTCGGCCGAGCCCCGCGCGTGGGGGATCCACGACGACGCATCCGAATCGACGGTCGTCTCGCGAGACGAAACCCTGGACGTCCGAGCACACGATGGTCCAGCGGTCGCGGTCCTGCCACCGGCGGCGCGTGCGGCGCGCGTCGGCCACCGCTCCGGGGTCGCTCTCGACCGTCGTGACGCGGTGATCCGCGGAGAGCAGGCTGCCGGCGAAGAGACCCGCGCCCCCGAAAGCGTCTAGGGCCTCACCGGGCGGGGTGCGACGCGCCTCGAACTCCACCTCCTCGGCGAGGGCCGCGACGAGGTGCCGATTGATCTGAAAGAAGCTGTTCAGCGAGACGGCGAACCGGCGTCCCCGCACGGGAATGTCGAGCACGCGCTCACCCGAGGAAAAGCGAGCCTCCCCGCGGGCAGACTCCACCCGGATTCCGGTGACGTGTGGCGCGAGACGGAACGCGAGCCCTTCGGCCGCCCGGCGATCTCCGTCGATGGTCACCCGCAGAAGCCGCCGCTCCGCGCTCGAGTCCTCGAGCAGCGCCAGCTCCGAGACTGCGGCGCCGCTCCGAGCGATCTCGTCCCGAAGCCGGGGAAGCAGGCCGCGAGTGGCGGGGGCGAGCGCTTCGCATTGCGACGCGGGCTCGACGCGATGCGTCCGCGGCGCGAAGTAGCCGATCTCGGCCGAATCGCCGCGTCCCTTCGCGTGCAGCCGAAGGCGAAGCCGGTAACCGCCCGGCGAGGGCTCGACGGGATGCTCGCCCGACTCCCTCGGATCGAGGTGGCCGATGCGTTCCAGGGTCTCGGCGAATAGCTCCTGCTTCGCCCGACGAGCCGCGGCGGGATCGAAATGGGCCCAGTCGCAGCCGGCGCAGCCTGCGTGGGCCGTCTCGACCCGGTCGGGCGACGCCTCGAGCACGGCGCCCAGGCTTCCGCGCCAGAATCGCCTCTTCACCTGATACACATTTGTCTCGACGAGCTCTCCGGGAAGCGCGCGGTCGACGAAACCCACTCCAGCGTCGGTTCGCGCGATTCCCTCCCCCGTCGGGGCGAGCCTCTCGATCCGAACGCGCAAACGGGTTTCGGGTTTCAAGTCTCAGGTTTCAGGTCTGACGCCGACCCGACGCTCGACCCTCGAAGCCTCCTCATAAGAGGCTCAATCGCGGCAGGTCGAGCCTCTCTCGGAGAAAACGGCGGCGGAGGGCGCGTGTGGTCTTCTCGAGCGTCTCGGAGTCCATTCGGTCCGACGCCGAGCCGAGCCTGTGGGCCACCTCGCGCTCGAGCTCGGCGCGCTCGGCATCCGGCAGCGTCTCCAGAACCTCCTTCGCAAGGCGCCGGTCGAGCCGGGCCAGGGACGCCTCGATCTGGTCGGCGCTCTTGCTCGAGCTGCGAAGCCGCTCCAGGGCGCGGCGCGCGGAGGAGAACGTCGGGGTCAGGTCGGGGCGGCGCGCGAGAGCCGCATCGAGACGCTCCGCCAGCCGGGCGAGCGACGCCGCCGCGTCGAGCTTCTCGCCGGCGTCGGCTCGCCCTCGTCCTCGTGCGGTGTCGGCGAGCCGTTCCCACGCCTCCAGGACCGCATCGCGGCAGTAGCGCAGCGAGTTCACGCGCCCCACGACTCCCCGCTCCTCGCGCCGGGTGAAGGCGTCGTCGATGCCGGACTCCACGGCCTCGAGAGGCACGCCCAGAGCGTGCCACTCCTTCAGCAGCGCGAAATCGCGGGGAGACAAGAGAAACGGCGTCCCCCGCCGCCGGATGAAGGCGGCTTCGGCGGCGGCGTAATAGTCTCTATCCTCCGCGGTTTCGCTCATCGATCAGCCGGAGACCCTTCAGCGTCAGCAGGGGGTCGATCTTCTCGATGCGCTCCGATCCTCCGCCGAACAGCTCGGCCAGACCTCCCGTCGCGATGACGCGCGGTTTTTCGCCGATCTCGGCCGCAATGCGGTCGATCATGCCGTCGATGAGCGACAGGTAGCCAAAGTAGAGGCCGGACTGGATGGATCCCGCCGTCGTCTTGCCGACGACGCGCTCCGGGCGGCGAATCTCGACTCGCCAGAGTCGCGCCGCTTTCTCGAACAGGGCCTCGGCGGAGATCGCGATGCCGGGGACGATCACACCCCCCGCGTACTCCCCGCGTGCCGAGACCACGTCGAAGGTCGTGGCGGTGCCGAAGTCCACGACGACGCACGGTCCGCCGACCTGTTCCAAGGCCGCGACCGCGTTGACGATGCGGTCCGCCCCCACCTCCTGCGGCACCTCGTAGAGGATTGGCATTCCGGTCTTGATGCCCGGCTCGACGAACAGCGGCTCCCGGCCGAGGATCTGGCGAAACGCCTGTCGTATGGAGAACCGCAACGACGGAACCACGCTGGCCACGATCACCCGTGCGGTGGTGAGATCGGGGGCGGGCCCGTCCGCGAGCAGCCCGCGCACCGAAAGCACGATCTCGTCGGCCGTCGCGTCCCGCCGGGTCGTCAGGCGCCAGTGTCGCGCGAGCGCGTCGTCTCGCCAGAAGCCGAGGACGGTGTTCGTGTTGCCGACGTCGACCGCGAGCAGCGTCTCCTCGCCTTTCGAGCTCACCATTCCGCGACCTCACCGGAGGGAATGATCGCTTCCCCCGACGGCGTGCGAAGGCGCAGGAACCCGGAGGGATCGAGCCCCAGGTATTCGCCCGTTACGCCTTCCCCGTCGCGCCGGACGGTCAGCCGATCGCCCGGACGGTGAAGAGAGGCGCGCTCCCATTGCCTCACCTCGTCGGCCCAGTGCGGGTGGGCAAGCTCGCGGTCGAACCGGTCGAGCAGCGCCTGCAGGAGAGGAGTGGGCGCCGTCGGGCGCCCCGTCTCTTCTTCGAGGGTCGTGGCGTGAGGAACGGAGAGCTCGTTCGCCCTCCCGGCGACGTTGATGCCGATCCCGATCGCAAGGTACGTGTCGGCGCCCTGTGTGGACGACTCCGCGATCACGCCCGCGACCTTGCGCCGGCCGACGTAGAGATCGTTGGGCCACTTCAGCTCGACGGAGGCTCCCGTCTGCTGGTTGAGCACTTCGCCGGCCCAACGCGCGACCGCGATCGGTACGACGGAGAGTGGCTCCGCTTCGGCGGTACGGCGCACGATCGTGAGGTAGAGGCCTTTTCCGGATGGCGCCTGCCACGCGCGGCGATTCCTTCCGTACGCCTCGGGCTGCGCATCGGCGATCAGCGCAGTCGGCCGCAGCTGCTGCCCTTCCTCGAACGACATGTCGATGAGCTCGCGTGCCAGGCGATTCGTGGACGGGACGGAGGCGGCGCAGATGCAGTTTTCGATGACGCGCCAGCGCGCCGTGTCGAGCAACCCTCCGGCGCACGAGATCAAGAGCGACTCAATGCGGCCCGCCTCTGCTCGAGCTCGCGCAGGCGCTGCCGCGTTTTTTCCACGATGGGGGCGGGAGCCTTCTCGAGAAAAGCCGGGTTTTGCAGCTTCGATGCGAGTTGCTCGTACTCCGACTGGACCTCGGCCAGCGTTTTCCGGACGCGCTCCGCCGTCGCGTCTCCGGAGGCGGCCGGCAGCTCGAGTCCGAGCGAGAGCCCGGCGACCACGTCCTGAGTTGCGCCGGGCCTCGGCGGCCCGAAGCGAAGCTCGGACAGGCGAGCCAGCGAGGAGAGCAGCGGCGCCAGAGTCCGGAGCGCCGGGACGGCCGAGCCGCTCACCGACTCCGGGCCGATCGACAGGGCAACCAGCTCGACCGGCGATGCGCCCCTCTCGGTTCGGAAATTGCGCACGCGCGTCAGGATCGCCCGGAAGGTCTCGAGACCCGCCTCCGCCTCGGGGTCGCGCCACGCACCGCTGTCCCGCGGATACGGCGCCACGATCAGGGTCCCGGGGCGGCCGGTCAACTTCTCCCAGATCTCCTCCGTCAGAAAGGGCATGAACGGATGGAGCAGCGCGAGGGAGTCGGTGAGGCATCGGCGGAGCACCGCACGGGCGCTCTCGGCGGCGTCCGGATCCGGACCCGCGAGCGTCGGCTTGGCCATCTCGAGGTAGCCGTCGCAGAGCTCATGCCAGAGAAAGGCGTAGATCGCCGAGGCCGCCTCGTCGAATCGAAACAGCTCGAGGTGCCGATTCACGACCCCCGCCGTGGCGTCCAGGCGCGCCAGGATCCAGCGATCCGGCAGCGACAACCGCCGGCCCTCGGGCGACTCAGGCACCGGCCGGCCTTCGAGCTGCGCGAGCGCGAATCGGGCCGCGTTCCAGACCTTCGTCGCGAAATTGCGCGAGCCGGCCATCCGCCCCCGTTCGACGGAGACGGTCGGACCGGACGACGCCGCGGAAGCCAGCGTGAAGCGTACGGCGTCGGCGCCGAACTCCGCGATCGCCTCGAGCGGGTCGATCACGTTGCCCCGGGTCTTCGACATCTTCTCGCCGCCGACGCGCACGAGCCCATGCAGATGCACCGTGTGAAAGGGGGCCGTGCCGGTGAAGCGCAACCCGGCCATGATCATGCGGGCCACCCAGAAGAAGAGGATGTCGTAGCCGGTGACGAGAACGTCGGTCGGATAGAACTCTCGGAGATCCGGCGTCCGGGCCGGCCATCCGAAGACGGAGAAGGGCCACAGCTGCGAGGAGAACCAGGTGTCGAGCACGTCGGGGTCCTGCTGCATCGGAGAGGCGCCGCATTCCGGACACCGATCGGGATCCTCCTCGGAAACGACGAGATGGCCGTTGGGGCAGGTGAACGCGGGGATCCGGTGGCCCCACCAGAGCTGTCGCGAGATGCACCAGTCTCGAATGTTCCGCATCCACGAGAAGTAGCTTTTCGTCCAGGATTCCGGCACGAATCGAACGGCCCCCCGCTCGACCGCGTGAATCGCCGGATCGGCCAGGGGCTGCACTTTCACGAACCACTGCTCCGAGAGGTACGGCTCGATGACGTCGTCGGAGCGCTGGCACGTTCCGAGTCGGATCTCGCGCGGCTCGGCGGATACGACGCGATTCTCCTTCTCGAGCCGCTCGAGGATTCGCTTGCGTGCCTCGAAGCGGTCGAGCCCCGCATACTCCCCGGCTTCGGCCGTCATGCGGCCGTCCGGTCCGATGACGACGACGGCGGGAAGTCCGTGACGCTGCCCGGAGTCGAAGTCGTTGGAGTCGTGAGCCGGCGTGACCTTGACGACGCCGGTCCCGAACGCCCGGTCGACGAGAATCGGGTCCTCGATCACCGGCAGCTCGCGGCCCACGATCGGGAGAATCGCCTTTTTTCCCCGGAGCCGCGCGTGGCGGGAGTCCTCCGGATGGATCGCGAGCGCGGTGTCGCCCAGCATCGTCTCGGGTCGGGTCGTCGCAACGGTCGCGCCCTCGGGAACGCCGGGCACGTCGTACCGGATCTTGTACAGGGTCCCCTGGACCGTCTTCTCGGCGACTTCCAGGTCCGACACCGCCGTGCCGCACCCGGGACACCAGTTGACGACGTAACGTCCGCGGTAGATCAGCCCCTCGCGGAAGAGCGTCACGAACGCGTGGCGGACCGCCCGGGACAAGTCGGGGTCGAGCGTGAAGCGTTGCCGGCTCCAATCGAGCGAGCAACCGAGCTTGCGCAATTGGCCGAGGATCTGGTCACCCGCCTGCCGCCTCCAGGCCCAGACCCGCTCGACGAACGCCTCCCTGCCGATCGCCTCGCGACTGGTCCCTTCCTTGATGAGCTGGCGCTCGACGACCATCTGGGTCGCGATGCCCGCGTGATCGGTGCCGGGAACCCACAGCACGCGCAGGCCGCGCATCCTCTTCCAGCGAGCCAGAACGTCTTCGATCGTCCGGCCGTAGGCGTGCCCGATGTGGAGGCGCCCGGTCACGTTCGGCGGCGGAATCACCATCACGAAACGCTCCGAGCCGGGCGGGCCGGCCGGCTGGAAGCGGCCCTCCTTCTCCCAGACGGAGTACCACCGCGCCTCGAACTGAGCGGGGTCGAAGGTCCTCTCGAGACCGCGCGAAGAGACAGGAGTGTTCATGCCGCGTAAAAAAAAGGGCTCAGGCGCCCTTCATATATCAGACCGCGGCTGGCTTTCTATTCGACGCCGGCTTCCAGCTCCTTGATGCGCTGCTTGATCACGAGCTCGGCGACGTCGGGAATGACTTCCCAGGCGATTTCGCGAACGATTTTCTCCGAAAGACGCTCGACGACGCGGGTCGCCAGCCGGTCGATCTCCTCATCGGTCAGCTCGCCGGCGGTCCGAGAGACGGAGGAGAGCATCTCTTTGAGCTGACCGATCGATGTCGTCTGCGCGAGAACCTCGATCTCGCGGGAGACCGGCGCCGGCTCCTCGGGGGCGGCCGCGGGAGACGGCGCCGCCTCGGCCGACGGAGCCTCCGGAATGGGGCGGTACTCGCCGATCGGAATCTCCGCCGTCCGCTCGTCGAGCTCCGACGCCGCGGGCGCCGAGAGTCCTCCATCCAGCTCCGAAGGGGCCTCATACTGCGACCGGTGGAGCATGGAGACGTAGTCGTGCGACAGCGGAATCTGCTGCGTCGGAGCCTCGTCGGCGCGCAGCGGTTCCGGCTCCGCGCGCAGTGGCTCGGGCTCGGCCCTCACCGGCTCGGGCTCGGCGTGAAGCGGCTCGGGAGAGATGCGCCCCGATGCGGAATCCTCGGCCGAAAATGGGATCGGTTGAACCTCCGGCTCGGGCTCGCGCGGGACCCAGAACGGCGCGGGCGGTGGCGCGATGGCCTCCGGCCGGACCGACAGCGCCTCCGGTTCGTCATGGAGCCACGTCTCGAGCGGCGCCTGAGACGCCTCGATGAGCTCGACCTCGCCCGCTTCGCTTTCCTCTCGGCCGCCGAACCCCGTATCGCGCGCGTCCTCCTCGGCGGAGGAAAACTCGGGGTGGGCCTTCTCGAAGGCCGCGATCGCCGACTCGACGTCCCCCTGGCCGTACTCCTCTTCGAACAGGTCGGTGCCGCCCGAGATCGCAGGGGGCGTCCGGATCGACGACGTGAAGTCGTCCGCCGCGAAGCCCGCATCGTTGGAATCCGGCGAAGGAGCCGCGGGCGGCGGAGGCGCCGCCTCGTTCAGAATCGGGATCGCCATCGTCGCGGTGGAGGGTATCTCGCTCGGCGGCCGCGACAGCAATGCCTCGACCTGCCGCAGCAGCTGCTGCGAATCGAACGGCTTGGACACGATCGCGTCGCAGCCGAGCCGTTCCGCCCGATCCCGATCGAACGGTTCGAACGTTCCGGAAAGAAGCACGACGGGGATGCGCGCCGTAGCCGGATTGGACTTGATCGCCTCACAGACTTCGTAGCCGTTCTTCTCGGGCATCACGACGTCGGCGAGGATCAGATCCGGCTTTTCCTCGACGACCCTGTCCAGCGCCCGCTGTCCGTTGGGCACGCAGATCAGGTCGTACTCGCTGTCCGAGAACGTCAGCTCCACGACTTTCTGGATGGTTAGGCTGTCGTCCGCCAGCAGGATCTTCTTTGTCATCCGGTAACCGTCAGTAAATCAGAAGGTTACCCCCGTCTTCCCGATCTGTCAACTCGCCTCGCCCCACACCGCTGCGAGATAGCGCCCCGGCGGGCGCCGGCCGATTGCGCGCGCGAGGAACCTCGAGGCCTCGACGACTTTCGCCAGGGTCACACCCGTCTCGATCTCGACTCCTTCGAGCAGATACAGCAGGTCCTCGGTCGCGAGATTGCCGGAGGCGCCCGGCGCGTACGGACACCCGCCGAGCCCGCCGGCCGAGGCGTCGTACGTCGTCACGCCGCACTCGAGACCCGCGTACACGTTCGCCACCGCGGTCCCCCGAGTGTCATGGAAGTGGAGGGCCAGCACGCCTCGCGTCACCCCGGATTCGTAGAGCGTCTCGATGACCTCGTACACGTCCGCCGGCGTGGCCACTCCGATCGTGTCCCCGAGCGAGATCTCGTCCACCGGCAGCTCCAGCAGCTTGTGAACGACCTCGCGCACGGCCTCCGGAGCGACCTCCCCCTCGTAGGGGCAGCCGAACGCGGTCGACACGTAGCCGCGGATGCGGACCTTCTCCTCCCGCGCTCTCGCGACCACGGGCCGGAACCGCTCGATCGACTCGTCGACGCCCGCGTTGATGTTCTTGCGGTTGAACGTCTCCGACGCCGCCGTGAAGACGGCGACCTCCCTCACTCCTGCGGCGAGGGCCCGCTCCAGTCCTCGGACGTTCGGCACGAGCGCGGGATAACGGACGCCGCTGCCGCGGTGGATGCGCCGATACAGCTCCTCGGTGTCCGCGAGCTGGGGGATCGCCTTCGGCGAGACGAACGAGCCGACCTCGATCGCCGGCAGCCCCGCGTCGGTGAGCCGGTCCACGAACTCGGCGCGGACCTCGACGGGCAGAGTCTCGGGTTCGTTTTGCAGACCGTCGCGCGGCCCCACCTCGTAGACCGTCACTCGCTCCGGCAGGTGCGGCCTCCGAATCGCGTGCTCCTCCCAGCTCTCCATGCGCTCTCGATTATCCATCCGCGCCGCGAGCCTCCGCGATCTCGGCGAGCTCGACCCCGGCTTCCACCAGATCGCCCTCCTTCACGAGGAGCCGACGCACGACGCCGTCTCGAGGCGTGCGGATGGCATGCTCCATCTTCATCGCCTCCAGCAGCAGGAGCGCCTGGCCGGCCGAGACGCGGTCCCCCTCGGCCACGAACGTGCGACGGACCCGTCCGGGCATGGGAGCGACGAGCTCCTCCGAGGTCTCGCTCGCGGTGCTCGACCGCGCGCCGCGAACCCGGTCGAAGACGTGGACGGCGCCATCGCACCAGACGAAAACGCGCTCGCCTTCGCGCGCCGTCGCCACGCGATGCGTCCGGCCGTCGATCGAGAGCCGCTCCAGCCGTCCATCGCGCCGGTGCGCGAGGAAGCGGACGCACCGCCCCTCGAGGACGGCCGCGTCGGTCTCGAGGCGGACTTCCCGCGTTTCGGCGCCGTGGCGCAGTCGCACCGCGGTCACACGCCCAACCGCCAGCCGGCAAGATTGCGCCAGGGGTCGTCGACAGCCGCAAAGCCGTCCGCTCGCGTCGGGGACGCCGGCTCGTCCGCCATCGCCGCGGCGATCCACGCGGCATCCGGAGCCGGAGGGTTCGCGGCGTCTCGAGGAAGCCTCCGCACCAGGCCCGTGTCGTATCCGCCGGAGCGGAACTCCTCCGAATCGAGTACCGCCGCGAGCAGCGGCAGATTCGTCTCCACGCCGAGGACGATCCACTCGGAGAGCGCGCGCCGCGCACGCTCGATCGCCGCCTTGCGGTCCTCCGCGGAAACGATCAGCTTCGCCAGGAGGGGGTCGAACTCGAGCCCGACGACGTCGTTCTTCTCCACTCCGGAGTCGACCCGCACTCCGGCACCCGAGGGCTCGCGGTACTCGAGCAGCCGTCCGGACCGCGGCAGGAACTCGACGGGATCCTCGGCGTACAGACGCAGCTCGATCGCGTGACCCCGCGCCTCGACCGAGCCGTCCCGCCAGGCCGCCGGCAGAGGCTCGCCCCCCGCGACCTCGAGCTGCGCGCGGACGAGGTCGTAACCCGTCGCCGCTTCGGTGATCGGGTGCTCGACCTGGAGGCGCGTGTTCATCTCCAGGAAATAGAAGCGCCCGTGGGCATCGAGGAGGAACTCGACCGTTCCCGCTCCGACGTAGCCCACCGCGTTCGCCGCGGTGACCGCCGCCGCGCCCATCGCGGCGCGACGCGCGGGATCGAGCGCGGCGCTCGGCGTCTCCTCGACGATCTTCTGGTGCCGCCGCTGGACGCTGCATTCCCGCTCGAAGAGGTGCACGACGTTGCCGGCGGAGTCTCCGAACACCTGGAACTCGACGTGCCGGCTCCCCTCGAGCAGCCGCTCGAGGTAGATCGTCCCGTCGCCGAAGGCGGCCTCGGCGAGGCGACGCCCCTCCTCGAGGGCATCGGGCAGCTCCTCGGGACGGTTCACGCGCGACATCCCCTTGCCGCCTCCCCCCGCCGATGCCTTCACCAGGAGGGGAAACCCGATCCGTGCCGCCTCAGCGAGGAGTCCCGCGTCTCCCGTCACGGCCGGCGACGAGCCGGGGACGATCGGAACGCCCACGCTGTCCATCCGCGTCCTCGCGCGAAGCTTGTCGCCCATCTCTTCGATCGCGGAGGCGGACGGCCCGATCCACACCAGGCCCGCCTCCGCGACCGCGCGCGCGAAGTCGGCATTCTCGGAAAGGAAACCGTAGCCGGGATGAACAGCGTCCACGCCCACGGAGCGCGCGGCGTCGAGGAGCCTGTCGATCGAGAGGTAGGTCTCTGCCGCGCTCCCCGCTCCCAGCGAAACGGCCTCGTCCGCGTGCCGGACGTGCAGCGCGCCGGCGTCCGACTCGGAGAAGACCGCGATCGTCTCGATCCCCATCTCGCGAGCGCTCCGCGCGACGCGAACGGCGATCTCGCCTCGGTTGGCGATCAAGAGACGTTTCATGACTCTCCGTTCCCTCGCGAAGGGAGCGGTCAATTCCTCCCCCTCTTTCCATTCTCCCAATCGCTCCACAGCCCGTACGTCTTCATCTGGGATTCGATCCCGCTCTTCTCGAGCAGCGCCGCGACCTCGGCGCGCGTCTGCCTCGCTCCGATCCGCCTCGGCGCGTCGGCCAGGCCGAGCACGAAGACCGCCGCCACCGCGGCGTTGTGCCGCGCGAGATCCGGATCGACCTTGTCGAACGTATCGGATTCCGCGTGGTAGTCCGGCAGATACCTGTCGGTCTCCTGGTGCGCGACGAAGTTCGGCACGCCTTCGAGGAGGAAATCGAAATTGTCGGTGCCGAGCAGCGCCTCGTCGTTCACCGTATCGCCTCCCCACTTCGCGACCGGCGCGAGCAGGGACTTCACGTCGGGATCGAGCTCCGGGCGGCCGTTGCTGAAGTAGCCGAGGACCCTTCCGTCGCCGATGTCGTGAACGACGGCGGCGACGTGCCGGTCCAGCTCGGCGCGGTGGCGTCGGACGTAGCCGAGCGAGCCGAGCAGGCCGGTTTCCTCGCTCGTGAACAGGACGAAGCGGATCGTGCGCCGGGGCCGCGGTCCCGCCGCGATCGCGCGGGCCACGTCGAGGACGAGCGCGCAATTGACGCCGTTGTCCTGCGCGCCCGTGCCGAGCTCCCACGAGTCCAGGTGGGCGCCGAGGAGCACCACCTCCTCCGGTCTCTCCGAGCCTCGAATCTCGGCCACGACGTTGCTCGCCTCCCACGGCCCGCCGATCGAATTGCGCAGGTCGAGCGAGAGCGTCAGCGTTCGCCCGGCCTCGATCAGCCGCGCCAGCCGCAATCCGTCCTCGCGCGCGATCTGCGCCATCGGGATCGGCGCGACCGTCCCCCAGGTGACCATGTGCCGGTAGAGCAGGTCGCGCGGCCGCGTCGACGTGAAGAGCACGGCCGCCGCCCCGTGCGCCAGCGCGGCCTGCATGGTCGCGGGCGCGGCGAGGTATTCCGCGAAGAGATCGTCGAGCGAGGCCATCGGTTTGGAGTGCACCAGAGCGATCGCGCCCCGCACGCGCTCGCCGAGCCGATCGAAGTCGGCGCGCCCGCCGTCCGCCGCGTCCACGAGCGGAGCTTTCAGCGCTCCCCGAGTGGACGGCGCCATTGCGAGCGAGACCACGCGCAGCGGAAACGCGAAGGGAGAGACGACCGCCGCCGCCGCGGAATCGGCCTCCCACCTCGCGGAGACGGGATACGTTTCCAGGGTCACCGAGTCCACTCCGGCGCGCCGAAACCCGTCGACCCCCCACCGGAGCGCGCGCTCGTAGCCGGGGCTTCCGGTCACGCGTCCTCCGATCTCGTCCGTCAGGACCCGGAGGTCCGCCTCGAGCCGGGAAGATGGTCCGGTCAAGCGCTCGATCAAAGGCGCCCACACGTCCTGCGCGGCGAGGGCTCCGGGACGGATCACCAGAACGATCGCGCAGAGACGGATCGTGCGCCGCACTCCTCCTCCTCTCAGTTCGTCTTGGGCTCGGCGGGCGGAGGAGGTGCCGCGGCAGGCTTCCGGCGCGCGGCCTCGTCCTCGAACTGGTTTCCGCAGAGATAGCACTTGACGGCAGCGCCCGGCAGCTCCTCCGGACGCCACGCGAAGAAAACCTTCCCGCAGCGAGGGCAGACCATGCGCCGCTGAGTCCCCTTCACGACTCGAGCTTCCGAGCCCAGGTGGGGCGCCGCTTCTCGAGAAACGCCGTGAGGCCTTCCTTCGCCTCCGCGGAGGCTCGGCGTTCGGCAATCGTGCTCACCGTGAGCGCCATCGCCTCCTCCGGAGTCCGACCGACGACCTGATCGATGAGCCGCTTGGCGACGGCAACGGCCTCGGGCCCGGCGGCGAGCAGCGAATCGACGCGGCGCCGGACTGCGGCCTCCAATTCCGGCGCCCCGACGACCTCGTGCACCAAACCGATTCGATGCGCGGTCCTCGCGTCGAAGCGGTCTCCCGTCAGGAAGAGCTCGCGGGCGAAGCGGGGACCGATCGCGCGCACCACGTAAGGGGAGATGACCGAGGGAAGGATGCCGAGGCGGACCTCGGCGAGCGAGAAAACGGCGTCCTCCGCGGCGATCGCGATGTCCGCCGCAGCCAGCAGCCCCACCCCGCCTCCGATCGCGGCGCCCTGCGCGAGCGCAATGACGGGCCTGGGACAGGCGTCGATCGACCGGAGCATGCGCGCCATGCGCTCGGCGTCGCGGGCGTTTTCCTCGCTGGAGTATCCGCCGGCCTTGCGCATCCACGTCACGTCGGCGCCGGCGCAGAAGACCGGCCCGTCGCCCGAGAGCACGATCACCCGCACATCCGGATCGCGGCCCAGCGCGCCGAAGACCTCCGTCAGCTCAGCGACCAGCACGTCGTCGAAGGCGTTGCGGACCTGCGGACGGGCGAGGGCGACCCGAGCCAGCGGCCCGGCTCTCTCCAGACGCACCGTCTTGAGCTCTCTGCCCATCACGTCGCGTGAAGGCTGCCGGAAGCGTTCAGCGGAATCGTGATGTCGCCTCCCTTGAGCCTCAGGACCAGGTGCCCCCTCAAGCGGACCGCGATCTCACCCCCCGAAACGAGGGCTCGGCCGGCCGCCGAGAGCAGCTCGGCGTGGTCGATCTCGATCGGGAGCAACACGACGTTTCGCTGCACGGGGTGGAGGATCCTGCCCTGCGTCTGGCCCTCCCCGATCTCGCGGCCGTCGGCGTAGAGCGTGTATCGGGTCTCGGCGATTCGCAGCGGAAAAGCGAACGGGTTGCGCAGGGCGAGCTCCGCCGTGGCCTCGCTCTCGAGAAGCGAGAAGCGCGTGAGCGCCACGTGCGAGAGCTCGAGAAACCCGGTCAGGGTCTCGCGGTTCCCGTCGATCTCCACGTCCTTCCACGCGTGCGAGCCCGTCCACTCACGAAGCGCGCCTCCGACTCCCCCTCGGAGTCGGTAGGTGAACGTCTCCGGACGGAAGCGATCGGCCCAGTCTGGCGGCACGTCGGCGTAGCGGATCGCCAGAGGGAGGCGCCACCTTCCTGCCGCGTGCGAGACCGTTCCCGACACGGAAAGCTCCGCCGGGGAGCCGTTGAGCGCGATGCTCCCTCGGAAGGCTCCCGGGGAAAGGTCCTCTGCGGGTCCCGAGAGCGTCGCGACGAGCTGCGTCTCTCCCTCGATGCGCAGGGCGAACGACAGCGGCGTCGCGGCCGGGCGCAACGCGAGCAGGAGAAGGAATGCAGTCATCCCACTCACATCCGAAAGACGCCGAACTCCGTCTCGGGAATCGGCGCGTTGTAGGCGGCGGACAGGGCCAGGGAGAGCGCCGCGCGTGTTTGCGCCGGGTCGAGCACCCCGTCGTCCCACAGGCGGGCGGTCGAGTAATAGGGGTGCCCCTCGAGCTCGTACTTCTCCCGCGTCGGGCGTTCGAACTCTTCGACCTCCTCCGCGGTCATGGCCGGCTGGCGGGCGCGCGCGAGCTGATCCTGCTTGACGGTGGAGAGAACGGAGGCCGCCTGGGGCCCGCCCATCACGGAGATGCGGGCGTTCGGCCACACGAAGAGGAAGCGGGGAGAGTAGGCGCGTCCGCTCATGCCGTAGTTGCCGGCACCGAACGATCCGCCGATGATCACGGTCAGCTTCGGCACGGCGGCGTTCGCCACGGCGTGTACCATTTTCGCACCGTCCTTCGCGATCCCGCCGCGCTCGTAGTCTCGACCGACCATGAACCCGGTGATGTTCTGCAGGAAGAGGAGCGGGATCTTCCGGCGCGCGCACACCTGCAGGAAGTGCGTCGCCTTCAGAGCCGACTCGGAGAAAAGGATTCCGTTGTTGGCCAGAATCCCGATCAGGAAGCCCGAGAGACGCGCGAACCCGCACACGAGCGTCGTCCCGTATCGCGCCTTGAACTCCTCGAAGCGGGAACCGTCGACGAGGCGGGCGATCACCTCCCGGACGTCGTAGGCCTTGCGCAGGTCTCGGGGCAGGACGCCGTAGATCTCCCTCGGGTCGTACGCCGGCTCCTCCGGCTCCTCTCGGTCGGCCGGAAGCGACTTCGTCGTGCCCAGATTCCCGACGATCGCGCGCGCGATCTCGAGCGCGCTCGCGTCGTCCTCGGCCATGTAGTCGGCGACCCCGGAGACGCGCGTGTGCACGTCCGCCCCGCCGAGCTCCTCGGGCGTGACGTCCTCGCCGGTCGCGGCCTTGACCAGGGGAGGTCCCGCGAGAAAGATCGTGCCGGTCCCCTTCACGATGACCGCCTCGTCGGACATCGCCGGAACGTACGCGCCCCCCGCCGTGCACGAGCCCATCACGACCGCGACCTGAGGAATTCGCTTGGCCGACATGCGCGCCTGGTTGTAGAAGATCCGGCCGAAGTGGTCGCGGTCCGGGAAGACCTCCGCCTGCAGCGGCAGGAAGGCGCCGCCGGAGTCGACGAGGTAGATGCAGGCCAGACGGTTTTCTTCCGCGATCTCCTGGGCGCGCAAGTGCTTCTTGACCGTGATCGGAAAGTAGGTGCCGCCCTTCACCGTCGCGTCGTTGGCGATCACCATCACGTCTCGTCCGGAGACGCGCCCGATCCCGGTGACGAGCCCCGCGCCCGGCGCCTCTCCGCCGTAGAGCCCGTGCGCCGCCAGCGGCGATAGCTCCAGAAACGGAGACGCCGGGTCGAGCAGCGCGTCCACCCTGTCGCGGACGAACATCTTCTTCTGCTCGGCGTGGCGCCCGCGGCCGGCTCCTCCCTCTCGGACCTTTGCGATCTCGCGCCGCAGGTCCTCGACCAGGCACTCCATGGCGCGCGAGCGCTCGAGGAACTCGGAGGACTTTGGATCGATGCGAGTGAGGAGAACGTCCATCAGAATCCGGGGCCGGAAGACGGGAAGCGGGAGGCGGGAGGCGGAGAGCCGTTCCGCATTGCCTTCCGCCTACCGCCTGCCGCCTGCCGGATCGGCTTCGGCGACCCGCTCCCCCGCTTCCTTCCGGATGAACTCCACGAGCGCCTGGGTCGACGTACCGGGCAGGAAGATTTCGCGGATCCCGAGCGCCTTGAGTTGGGGGATATCTTTTTCCGGAATGATCCCTCCCGCCAGAACGAGAATGTCTTCCCCGCCCCGCTCCTTCAGCCCCTTCAGGATCTCGGGAAAGAGGACGTTGTGCGCGCCGGAGAGGATCGAAAGGCCCACGACGTCCACGTCCTCCTGGATCGCGGCGGCGACGATCTGCTCGGGGGTCTGGCGCAGGCCGGAATAGATCACCTCCATCCCGGCGTCGCGCAACGCTCGCGCGATGACCTTCGCCCCACGATCGTGTCCGTCTAAGCCCGGCTTGGCGATGAGGACGCGGATCGGTCGGGTTATTGACACTGCGTATTCACTTTATCAGTCGACCACCGCGACCGGATCGCCGACGCGCATGCGATTCCCCGCGAGGGCTCTCGCGTACACCCCGATGACTCCCCCTCGCCCGTGCACGATCGCGTTGAGCACGCCCGGTGCGCGCTCGGGCGTCTCGGCGTCCAGCGACGCGACGAGGCAACAGTCGCATGTCTTGACGATCTCGAGCAGCACGTCGCCGATCCAGATCTGGCGTCCGATCCAGCGATCCTCCTCGAACGGGCGCGCTTCGGGCAGCTCCAGCAGGAGGTTCGATCGGAACCGAATGGGCTCGAGCGCGCCGCCGTACTGCTTCTCCAGGAAGCGCACCGTCGGTACCGAGATCACGTGCAGCGGAGAGGGGTCGCTGTCGGCATAGGGACGGGTGCGGAGCCGGATCGGCCGATTGCAGCGGCGCGAGACGTCCTCGATCCAGCTGCGGTCGGAGAGCGGGACCTCCGCGCCGCCCGGCATCCGCACCCGGATCCAGGGCTCGAGATCCCCGCCGCGCACCATCGGATCGAGGTAGCGCGCGCGGTAGCGGAGCAGGAACGGAGCGTTCCCGACCGTCAGCGCAACACCCTGCTCCTCGTCGAAGAGATCGTAGATGCGGTCGCCCGCCAGACCGGAGCCCGAGACCAGCGCTTCGTCGGGGGCCTCGCCGCCGAGCGAGCGCACGGGAAAGCGCCGCAGCCCGGCGAGCTGTCCGACGACCTCCGCGAGTTCCATGCGGTGGCGAAAATCTAATCTACGCCGCCGGTTTCGACAACCGGTGCGCTCGCGGCGGGCCGCGGCCGGCGCCGTTTTCCCGGTGGTCCGGGACGCCAGCGAGGGCCGATCAATCGCGCCGCTGCAGCGGAAGCCGTTGGGCCATCGCGTCCCACGCTCTCCGCCGATGCGAGACTCGATCCTTCTCCGCGCCGCTCATCTCGGCGAACGTCCGCTCGCCCCCCTCCGGCACGAAGAGGACGTCCCAGCCGAATCCGTTCGTTCCGCGGGGCGCCGGCGCGATCGTGCCCTTCGTCTCCCCGCGCGCCGCCAGGACCTCGCCGCCGTCGCAGTAAGCGATCGCGCAGACGGCCGTCGCGCCGCGGTCGGGGAAGGAATCGAGCATCCGCGCGAGCGCCTCGAGGCCCGCGCTCTTCTCCACCCACTTCACGAGCGCCCCGGGAAATCCGCCCCATGCATGGATCGACAGACCGCTGTCCTCGACGAGGACCGGCCGGGCGAGCCGTTCGTAGGCCGCGCGTGCCTTGAATGCGACGATCTCCGAAGGGTCGAGCGCCTGACGCTCCGGCAGCTCCAGGTCGAGCCGCTCGATCCGGAAGCCCAGCCGCTCCGCCTCCCGCGCCTTCTCGGCTCGGGTCGTGACGAAAACGACCGGCAGCGCGACCATCAGCGGGAGTCGCGGACGAAGGAAGGCGGAGGCGGGCGGCGAAATGACATATAAGCAATTACTTATGTATCTTGCGCTCCTCGCCCTCGGGGGCCCGCTCGTCCGACGCGCAACTCATCACCTTGTACAACGGGACCTGCGCGGAGAGCCCCTTCAACGCGAAGTAGCCGAGCTGCGCGCAGGCGTACCGATCCCGGACCGCGTCCCACGTCGCGGGCCCGATCACGATGTCGCCGGGCTGCGCCACGAACTCCTCCAGCCGCGCCGCGACGTTGACGGCGTTCCCGAGCACGGTGTAGTCCACCCGCCGCTCCGAGCCGATGTCGCCGACGATCGCCTCTCCGGTGTTCAGTGCGATTCGGACCTCGAGCGGCGGCTCGCCGCGCCCCGCGCGCTGGAGATTCCACCCGCCCATCCCTCCGCGGATCTTCAAGGCCGCCTCCACCGCCCGCCGGGCATGGTCCGGCTGATCGATCGGAGCGCCGAAGAAGGCCATGGCGGCGTCGCCGACGAACTTGTCGATCGTTCCTCCCTCCGCGAAGATCGCGTCGGAGGCGAGGGTGAAGAACTCGGTGAGCAGCCGCGCCAGCGTCTCTGCCGGCATGTTCTCCGACCAGCTCGTGAAGCCGACGAGGTCGGCGAAGAGAATCGTGACGACCTTGGTGCGGGCCGCCTTCAGCTCCCCGGTCGCTTCGGCGTCCGCGATGATCTCCTCGATCACCTGAGGCGAGTGGTAGCGCTCGAGGCGCGCGCGGATCCGCTTGTCCGCCAGGACTCGCTCGTGGAGACGCGCCCGCTCGATCGCCACCGCGGCGAAGTTCGAGAGCGCGGTCAGCAGGTCCAGGTCCTGCTCGGAAAAGCTCCCCGCGTGGAGCGGGGAGTCGACGTAGACGACACCGATCACGGAGTCGCCGTTCCAGAGCGGCGCGCACATCGCCGAGCGGATCTGCTGCATGCGGATCGAGTCCCCGCTCTCGAAGCGCTCGTCGGTCTGCGCATCGGAGGTCAGGATCGCGACCTTCTGCCGGACGACCATGTCCACGATCGTTCGCGAATACGGGGCGGAACCATCGGAGGTCATCCGCTTGCGCGTCTTGAAGCGAGAGATCCGCAGCTGGAGAGCGCCGTCTTCCTCGAGGAGCAGGAAGGCGCGGTCGACCGGGAGGAACTCGAAGATCAAGTCCATGACCTTGTCCAGGACCATCGCGAGGTCGTCGGCCGAGATCAGCGCCTTGGCGACCTGAACCAGGATCTCGAAGACCTTGTTCTTGTAAGCGAGATCCAGCACCACGCGCTTGCGCTCGGCCGTGGAATCGGCGAGCGGCGTCACGCTCCGCTCCAGCCCGAAGTCCTGGTTGAACTCCGCGATCGGGCGAATGCAGGTCGACGTCGAGTCGAGCAGCCGCTTCCGGTCCGCGCGCGCGACATCGGGCTCGTCTCGGAACTTGAGCAGGAACGTCCCGATGAGCGCCTGGTCGCCGTCCTTCACGACGGATTTCGGCACCACCTGATCGTTCACGCGGACGCCGTTGGTTGACTGGTTGTCGTAGATCACCCAGTCGTCCTCCTCCCTCTTGAGGAAGGCGTGGCGGCGAGAGACCGAAAAGTCGTTCAGGACGATGTCGTTGTCGTTGGCTCGGCCGATGGACGCGACGTCCTTGAGCATGGTGAAGACCTGCGCGTGACCGTCGGCTTCGTACAAGACCTGGAGCATGGGATCGGCGAATTATAGAAGGTTCAACGCGGCTCCCCGAGCGTCAGCATGAAATGGATGCGGACGATCTTTCGCGCGGCGATGGGCCCGTCTCGCGTTCGCGCCGGCCGGTAGGTCCATCGCCGAACGGCGTCCGCCGCGGCCTCCGAGAGGCCCAGTGGCAGCCCCCGTACGACGTCGACGCCCGTCACGCGGCCGCTGGCGTCGATCGAGATCTCGAGCTCTACGGTGCCCTCGGCGCCGGCACGGCGCGCGGCCTCGGGATAGTCAGGCTCGACGCGAGAGAGAAGGACCGGAGACTCGACGGCTCCCTCCGGCGAAGAAGCGGCCGGAGGCGCACCGCGCGGCGACCGTTGCCCGAACGGCGAATCCTCGCCCGCGGGCTCCTCCTCGGGCGGCGGCTCGCTCGTGAGGTCCACGACGGTCAGATCCTTCAGGGGTTTCGTCTTCTCGGGGGCGATGGCCGGTAGCCGCGGATCGGGGGGGACGAGATCCACGTCGGCCGACGAAACGAACGCGATTCCCCAGGTCTTGTCCTCGAACGCGAAGTATGAGTGATCGACCGAGTGAATCGCGATGACGCTCCCGCGGCTCAGCCGTCCCCCGCGGGCGGCCAACGGATAAGGCGCGAGCCCGACGTCGGTGTCCGCCGCCACCACGCCGTAAACCGGTGGCAGGCTCAGCAGCTGCTTGGCGCGGTGCTCCCTCGTGACCCGATCCGCGTCGCGCTCGATCGTGTCGCCCGGGAGGTACCCGCGGCGCCCTTCCGTTTCGATCTCCAGCCATCGGCCGAGGTCGGAGACCACGCGCAGCCGCGCGCCCGAGCTCAGCGATGCGGTTCGAAGCGCGCGCGGATTCGGGGCGCTGCGCAGCTCGACTGCATCCACCGTCACCGACGCCGGCGCGTCCTCGCCCGAGCCGGATGCGGCCGCGAGCCGGCGCGGGTGCAGCAGCGCGTGGACCGCGACGAGCGTGACGAGAACCGCCAGACCCGCGGCGGCGAGCGGCCAGGACTCCGGCCTCAGCCAGCGCGGCGCGCGCGTCGGCGTTCCTTCGGAGCTCATCGGCTCGGACGAATGAAGGTCCCGCTCCGGCCCTCGAGCGCCTCGGCCAGGGACTCGGCGCGGGTCACGAGCACCTCGTGTCCGCCGGCCTCCACGAATCGGATCGCGGCGTCGATCTTCGGACCCATGCTTCCGGCCGGAAACTGTCCGTCGGCGAGCATCGCCTTCGCCGTCGACACGTCGATCTCGGAGAGCGGCGTCTGCGTGGGCTTGCCGAAGTCCCTGACCACGCGCTCGACGCCCGTCAGGATGATGAAGAGGTTCGCCGACAGGGACGCGGCCAGCATCGAGGCCGCGTAATCCTTGTCGATGACGGCCTCCACGCCGCGGACCTCGCCCTCGTCCGACACCACCACGGGGACGCCGCCGCCGCCGGCCGCGATGACGATGTGCCCGCGGTTGATCAGGGCCGCGGCGATCTCCACGCCCCGGACCGCTCGCGGTTTCGGGGAGGCGACGACCTTTCGCCACCCGCGGCCCGCGTCTTCGACCATGGTCCAGCCCGCCGTCTTCCGCAAGAGGTCTGCGCGCTCCTTCGAGAAGAACGGGCCTATCGGCTTCGACGGCTTGAGGAACGCGGGGTCCGCCGCGTCCACCTCGACCTGGGTCAGGATCGTGACGCATTGCTTCCGAAACCCCGCGCGCGGCAGCTCGTTGTCGAACGCGAGCTCCAGCAGGAATCCCATGGAGCCTTCCGTCTGAGCGACGCAGAAATCGAGGGTCTGCGGAGGCGTCTTGTCCGCTGCCTCCTCGGCCTGGATCAGGATGTTGCCGACCTGCGGCCCGTTGCCGTGCACGACGATCAGCTCGTAGCCCTTTCCGATGATGGGCAGCAGCCGCCGCACCGCGTCGCGCGCGCGAGCCAGCTGCTCCGCGGTCGTGCCGGAGTCCTCCGGCCGCAGGAGCGCATTGCCACCGAAGGCGACGACCGCGAGCGGGCGGACGAAGGAGAAAAAGGGGGTGGGATTCATGGGGACGGCAGTCGGCAGACGGCAGGGGGCACGCGGACCGGAGCGAGTGCGGTCTTCCGCCTTCCGCCTTCCGCCTCCCGCCTCCCGCCCATCACGGCTTCACGTCCTCCCGCACGAGCGGCATCGCCATGCAGCGCGGGCCGCCACGCGCCCGCGACAGCTCGTGCGCAGCGAGCAGGATCACGTACTTCTTCTCGGGCTTCCAGAGCTCGAGCTCCTCGCGCCCGAGCAGCAGGTCGGCTTCGTCCACGACGGCGTAGCCGGCGCGCGCGAGCTCCGCCGCCGTCCGCTCGTTCCGGTCGTAGATGAGCACGACCCCCGGCGCGAGCGCGAAGGCGTTGGCCCCGTCCGTCCACTGCTCGCGCCGCTCTGAGATCGGGTCTTCCCCGCCGCAGCGGATCGGTTTCAGGTCGAGCTTCTGCGCCTTCAGGGCGGCGAGCAGATCCTTCTCCGAAGTCCAAGTGATCTCGCGCTTGGTCAGATCGCACTCGTAGACGTCGGCCTCCTCCGCGCCGTCGGGCAGGATCATGGGGCCGTAGACGAGGCACTCATCGGGAGAGATCATCGTGAAGACCGTGTCGAGGTGCATGTAGGAGCGGGCCGGAGGGATCGCCACGACGAGGATCCGCTTCACCGGCGCTTTGAGCTTCTTGAATGCCTCCGCCAGCCTCTCGATCGTCGTCTTCTCGGTACGCTCCGAGTAGCCGATCGCGAGCAGGTCCTCACGGAGCACCAGCACGTCGCCGCCCTCGAGCGTCGGCCGCATCCGCGCGTAGGAGGAGGAGGGTCCGGTGTCCGCCGAGAACTCCTGGAACCAGAACTTGCTGCCTTCCGAGCTCGAGAAGCGCGGATGGAGGCCCAACACGTAACCGGAGAGGAGCGGCTCTCGCAGCCGGGCGGCCGTGGCCATCGCGCCCCGGATCGCCCGCTCGCCCACGACCACGAGGGGATCGCGCTGGAAGAAGTAGTTCGGGATCGGGGGAAGCGCGTAGAAGTCCGCCGCGGCCCCGGCGATCTCCGGAGCCGGCTTCTCGAGCCCCGCGATCAACGCGTTCGCCAGCTGCTCGGCCGAGAGGTCGCGCAGCCGCGATTCGACCTCGGGACCCCAGCCCAGGGTGCGCGTCAGGTCGTCCAGAACGGCCCCGCGCTGCTCGGGGACGTTTAGCACCTCCTCGAGCATGTCCTGGACCTCCAAAACCTCGTCGGCGACGTACCCCAGGACCTGCTGGAAGCGGCGGTGCTCCTCGCGCGCGCGGTTGCCGTAGAGGATGTCGTCGAAGAGGAGCTCTTCCATCATGGAGGGGACCATGCGGTCGATCTCCAAGCCGGGCAGGTGCACGAGCACCGACTTGAGCTTGCCGATCTCTGAGGTGACTTTGAGGCTCATGGACGGACCAAGAGAAACGGGGATAGTACAGGAGGGCCGGCGACTTGCGGTAGCGACCGCCGGCGCCGAGGCCGTCGCAAACTCTTGAATCCAGGGGGCCAGTGCGAACGGACCGGCTCCTTCGCTTCTCGATCCGACCGTCTCGGGCGTGGATTCCGGTGTTGGGCTCGCGCACACAATTCAAAAAGGAGGTCCACCGTGCGTCGAACACTCGACCGCCGCCGGGTCGTCGCCTCTCTGCCGCTCTCGGGACTGGGCAGCTACACCGCGAAATAACGCAGCAGACGCGAGGGACTCAGCACGGGGGGAGCAGCGGAGCCCGCTCCGCGTTCTCCCCCGTTTCGAGCTCCCGGTCGGCCTTCTGTGCGATCGTCTCCAAGCGGTTCGTGAAACGATCGAACGCCTTCGCGGTCTCGTCGAATTGCTTGTGGGCGTTGGCGAGGTGCACCCCGAGCTTCTCGAGCGGGCCGCCCACCCGCTCGGAGAGCCTCGCGAGATCCGCGATGTTCTGGTGCACCTCTCGAGCGTTCTCCTGCAGCTCGAGACCCTTCAGACCCAGAGCGACCGTCGAGAGGTACGCGTAGAGAAGCCGCGGTGACACGGCGATGACCCGCTTGCCGGCCGCGTAGTCGGCCAGCGAGCCGTCGTCCGCGTCGTCCACGATCTCGGCGTAGACGGCTTCCGCGGGGACGTACATGAATGCGAAGTCGCAGGTCCCGCTCGCGGGCCGGATGTACTTCTCCGCGATCGAGTCGACGTGCTTCCGAACGTCCCGGCCGAACTGCGACCGCGCGCGGCGACGCTCGCCTTCGTCCTCGAGCTCGCGCGCGCGTCGGAAATTCTCGAGAGGAAACTTGCTGTCGATCGCAACGACCCGATCCTGCACGAAAACGACGGCGTCGACGAGCGACCCCTCACCGAGGGGATGCTGCGTCGCGAAGGCTCCGCTCGGCAAGACCTGTGCGAGCGCCTGCTCGAGAAACATCTCGCCGAGAGTCCCGCGCAGTTTCGGCGGCTTCAGCAGGTCCTCGAGCCGGGTCACCTCGCCCGCGAGCTTCTCGATCTTCTGCGAGCTCTCGTGCAGGCGGCCGAGTTTTTCGCCGATCTCCTTGAGTAGGTGGCCGGATTCTCCCAGGTGCTCCGTCAGGCTCCGCTGCTCGCTCGCGAGACGCTTCTCGACTCCTTCGACGCGGCTTTCGACCGCCTGCCGGAGCTCCTCGAACCGGCGATCCACCGATTGAGAGGCCTCACGTGCTCCCGCCGTCTCGGCCAGAAGCCGATCGAGGCGGCCCGCCGACTCGCGCGACCGCGCGAGGACCGTCAGGATTCCGCCGGCCAGAAGGGCGAGCGCGGCCAGAGCCAGCACGAGGAGGGCGGTCGCCATGCTTCCAGAGTCGATCGGCGGGGAGGACAAATGATGTCCGGGCAGTAGCTGTCAGCTCAGCCAAAAATCTAAAATCTAAAATCTAACCCTACTCCCTCCTGCCCCCCGTCAGCGCGACGACGATCGCGACGAACAGCGCCGCGCCGATGACCGACCAGAGGAAGGGAAACTCGAGGCCTCCCGAGAACCGGATCATCAGAGGCTCGGGGAGCTTCGCCTTGCGCTCCAGCCAGGAGCCGAGCATCGCCCCGATGAAGCCGAGCGCAATCGAGACCAGACACCCCCCGCTCGTACCGCCCGCGATCGCGCGCCCGATGCCTCCCGCGAGCGCCGCGATCAACAGGAACAGCAGGAGCGAGACGAGCGAAAGCTCCACGGCGCGGAAGCATCTCATGACCGCCGGTGGACCGATCTCGCCCGTTGGTGCGACAATGCCGTGGAGGCATCGTGACGGAACCCGAAGGCGCCGGCCCGAAGGGCCCGCGGAACGACCGCGAGGTCGATTACCTCATGTGCTCGCAGTGCGGCACGCCGTGTTACGTCTTCGAGATGGAGGACGGGCGGATCGCGGAGGCGATGTGCCTGGTCTGCGGCAACGACGAGGCCAACCTCTTCAATCCGGGAGACGACGACGCCAGTGGAGAATGACGGCTACGTCAATCCGCTGACCGTGCGGTACGCCTCCGCGGAGATGTCGGCGCTCTTCTCCCCCGCGTTCAAGTTCCAGACCTGGCGGCGCCTCTGGCTGTGGCTGGCGGAGGAGCAGCGCCGCCTGGGACTCCCCATCGCGGAGGAGGCGATCCGGCAGATGCGCGAGCACATCTCCGACATCGACTTCACCGCGGCGGACGCCGAGGAGGAGAAGACGCGCCACGACGTCATGGCGCACGTCCGCGTCTTCGGCGCGGCCGCTCCCTCCGCCCGCGGCATCATCCACTGGGGAGCGACCTCGGCGTACGTGACCGACAACGGCGAGCTGATCCAGATGCGCGATGCTCTCGCGCTGACGGAGCGGCGCCTGGTCTGCGTCCTCAAGCAGTTGCGGGACTTCGCGCTCGCGCACCGCGACCTGCCCGCGCTCGCGTACACGCACTACCAGCCAGCGCAGCCCACCACGGTCGGGAAGCGCGCGGCGCTTTGGGCGTACGACCTGCTGATGGACCTGGAGGAGGTGCGGGCGGCACGCTCGGGGCTGCGGTTCCTCGGCGCCAAGGGAGCGACGGGAACCCAGGCGTCCTTCCTTCGTCTCTTCGAAGGGGACTCGGAGAAGGTTGAGGAGTTGGACCGTGCTCTGGCCGCGCGGGCGGGATTCGAGCGGCGGCAGCCGATCTCGGGTCAGACCTACACGCGCAAGCAGGACGACCGGGTGGTCCACGCGCTGTCGGGACTGGCCCAGTCTGCGCACAAGATCGGCACGGACCTGCGTCTCCTCCAGCACGACGGCGAGCTGGAGGAGCCCTTCGAGCCGTCACAGATCGGCTCGTCGGCGATGCCATACAAACGCAATCCGATGCGCGCGGAGCGCATCTGCTCGCTCGCCCGCCACGTCATCGCGCTCTCCCTCGACACGGCGATGACCGCCGCGACCCAGTGGCTCGAGCGGACGCTCGACGATTCCGCGAACAAACGCATCGCGGTGCCGGAGGCGTTTCTCACGGCCGACGCGATTCTCCTCCTGCTCGACAACGTCCTCGGCGGCCTGGTCGTCCACGCGGAGATCTCGCGCCGCCGTCTCGAGGCGGAGATCCCGTTCCTCGCGACCGAGAACGTTCTTATGGAGGCGGTCAAGCGCGGCGGAGACAGGCAGGAGCTTCACGAGCGGCTCCGCGTCCACGCCCGAGCAGCGTCCGAGCGCCGCGCGAAGACGGGCGACCCTCCCGACCTTCTGACGCGTATCGCCGCCGACCGAGCGTTCGGCCTCAGCGAGGATGCCCTGCGCGAGGCCGTGCGGCCCGAAGCCCTCATCGGGCGCGCCGTAGAGCAGGTGGAGCGGTTCGTCCGCGAAGAGCTCGATCCCGCGCTCGAGGGCTCCGTCGTCGCCTCCGCCTCCTCCGTCCGCGTGTGAGGCTCGCGCGGCGGGAGCTCGCGCTCCTGCTTCTCGCCGCGGCGCTGACGGGGGCCTGTGCGGCGCGGCGTCCGGGCCGGCCCGTTTCCGCCGTGCCTCCTCCTCCCGAAGCGGAAGCGCCGGGCGTCGAGGAGGGCCTCGCTTCGTGGTACGGCGGCTCGGACGGCTTCGAGGGCAAGCCGACGGCCTCGGGCGAGCGCTACGACTCCTCGCTTCTCACGGCCGCCCACCGGGAGCTGCCGCTGGGAACGGTCGTGGACGTGACGAACATCGGCAACGGAGAAACGGTTCGGGTGCGCGTCAACGACCGCGGTCCGTTCGTCAAGGGCCGGATCATCGACCTCTCCCGAGAGGCGGCGCGCCGAATCGGGGTGATCGGACCGGGCGTCGCCTCCGTCCGCCTGTCCGTGGTCTCGCCCGGCACCATCCCGGAGCCCCCGGCGGTGACGGGCCGGTGGTCAGTCCAGGCAGGATCCTTCGCCGAGCGCGGGCGCGCCGACCGCCATGCCGAGCGCATCCGAGGCGCGGGCTTCGACGTTTACTTCGAGGCCTTTCAGGGCTTGACGCGCGTGAAGATCGGACCGTTCCAGTCCCGCACCGACGCCGAGGAGAAGCTCAAAACTCTCGAGGACGCCGGGTTCGAGGGGATCGTGGTTCCGGAAAGGTGAAGGGTCTCGAGTCCGAGTCCGAGCGGGGCGCCCCCTCTCGCTCGCCCTCTCCCCCTCCGTGGGGAAAGGGCCGGGGTGAGCGGGAGACCTGAGACAATCCGGCGCGTCATGACTCCCGCGATCTTCTGCCGCGCTCTGCGCAAGCACTACGGCGACGTGAAGGCCGTGGACGGCGTGGACCTCGAGGTCGAGCCCGGGGAGTGCTTTGGCCTGCTCGGGCCGAACGGCGCAGGAAAAACCACCACGATCGAGATCCTAGAGGGGCTGACGCGACCCGACTCCGGAGAGGTCATGGTCCTCGGCCGCCGATGGGGCAGTCACGAACGGGAGCTCCGCGAGCGGCTCGGGATCTCGCTCCAGGAAAGCCGAATGAGCGAGAAGCTCACCGTCTTCGAGACGCTGGAGCTCTTCCGCTCCTTCTACGCCCGCGGGCGTGACCCCGAGCGCCTGCTCGCCGATCTATCGCTCGAAGAGAAGCGTGACGCGCGCGTGGGCAAGCTCTCGGGCGGCCAGCGCCAGCGCCTCGCCGTGGCCTGCGCGCTGGCCGGCGACCCCGAGATCCTCTTCCTAGACGAGCCGACGACGGGACTCGATCCGCAGAGCCGGCTCCAGCTCTGGGAGAGGATCGAGGGCCTCAAGGCCGCCGGGCGGACGGTTCTTCTGACCACCCATTACATGGAGGAGGCGGAGCGCCTCTGCGAGCGCGTCGCGGTCGTCGACCACGGCAAGATCATCGCGCAGGGATCTCCGGCGAAGCTCATCGCCGGTTTGCGCGCGCCGCACATCCTGGAGTTCTCGACGGAGCCGCAGGTCTCGGAGGCGCTCCTGGCCGAGCTTCCGGGCATCGGCGAGCGGCGCGCGCGGGAAGGCCGCTGGCTGCTGGCGGCCGCCTCGCTCGCCGAGTCGGTTCCGGCGCTGCTCGCGGTGCTGGAGGGGGCGGGCGCTCGTCTGGTCTCGCTCTCGACGCACCGTGCCACTCTGGAGGACGTCTTCATCTCGCTGACGGGCCGGGACCTGCGCGATGAGTGAGCGGCCGCGCCCCCTGGCGGCGCTGACGCGTGCGCGGATCCTGGAGTTCGTCCGGGAGCCCGAGGCGCTCTTCTGGGTCTTCGCCTTCCCGATCCTGATGGCGGTCGTTCTGGGCTTCGCCTTTCGCGACCGGCCCCCAGATCCGGTTCCCGTTGGCGTCGTGGCCGGAGCGTCCTCCGGCCGAGTCTCCGACGCTCTGAAGAAGGCGGGGACCGTCCGCGTCCTCCCCTATGCCAGCGTCCCGGAGGGGCTCGAGGGTCTGCGGACCGGGAAGATCGCGATGCTCGTCGAGGAGGTAGCGGGCCTCGTCTACCACTTCGACCCAACCCGTCCCGACGCTCGGATGGCGCGCCTCGAAGTCGACGACGCGATTCAACGGGCGCGCGGGAGGGTGGACCCTTCGCCGGCGCGCGAGGAGCGCGTGCACGAGAAGGGCTCGCGCTACATCGACTTCCTCCTCCCGGGGATTCTCGGCTTGAACCTCATGGGTACGGGGATCTGGGGCATCGGATTCTCCATCGTCAACGCGCGGCTCAAGAAGACGCTCAAGCTGATGGTCGCGACGCCGATGCGCAAGTCCGACTACCTGTTGTCGCAGATGCTCTCCCGGTTCATCTTCCTGGTCGTCGAGGTGCTCGTGATCCTCTCGTTCGGTATCGCGGCCTTCGGGGTCCCGATCCGCGGCTCCTGGGCGGCTCTCGGTTTGACGATCCTCGTGGGAGCGATCGGATTCGCGGGGCTCGGGCTCCTCGTCGTCGCGCGCGCGCGCACGCTCGAGGCGGCGAGCGGGCTGATGAATCTGGTCATGGTTCCGATGTGGCTCCTCTCCGGCGTCTTCTTCTCGTCGGAGCGGTTCCCCAAGTCCGTTCAGCCACTGATCCGCGCGCTGCCGCTGACGGCCGTGAACGACGCGCTGCGCGCCGTCATGCTCGAGGGGCGAGGGATTCGGGCGATCGCCGGCCCGCTTCTCCTCGTGGCGGCCTGGGCGGTCGCGAGCTTCGCGGTCGCTCTCAAGATTTTCCGGTGGCAGTAAAAGATTTTGGATTTTGGATTTTGGATTTTGGATTGAGGCCCGCCAAGTACGCCCGAACCCTAAAAACCAAAATCGGTTGTATCCTCCGTCGAGTTCTCGATTCGCCTTTCCTTTCATTCTGGGGAGGGAACCCGTCGTGATGGAGTTGCTCCTCGTCAACCAGGCGGAGGTGCCGAAGCTCCTCCCGATGCGGGAGTGCATCGACGTGATGGCGCGCGCCTTCGCCGCTCTGGCGCGGGGAGAGGCGACGATGCCGCTGCGGCAGATCGTCTGGCTGGCCGAGGGCAGCGGCGCGCTCGGACTGATGCCCGCCCACCTGACGGGGATCGCGGCTCTGGGGGTCAAGGCCGTCACGTTCTTTCCGCGCAACGAGCACACGGAGCTCGACTCCCATCAGGGCGCCGTGCTGCTCTTCGAGGCCGGGCGCGGGCGGCTGCTCGCCGTGATCGACGCGACCGCCGTCACGGCCGTCCGCACCGCGGCCGTGAGCGGGCTGGCGACGCGGGTTCTCGCGCGGGAAGATGCCGGGAGCCTGGCGCTCATCGGCAGCGGGGTCCAGGCGCGGACGCACCTCGAGGCGATGCTGCTGGTGAGGAAGATCCGTAGCGTGCGGGTCGCCAGCCTGACCGCGGATGGGGCGCGGGCGTTCGCCGAGCGGGAAGGCGAGAGGCACGGAATCTCGATCGAGCCGTGCTCGTCTGCGCGCGAGGCCGTCGCCGGGGCCGACATCATCTGCACGGTGACCTCCTCGCGCGAGCCCGTTCTCGAGGGCGACTGGATCGCGCCGGGCGCGCACGTCAACGCCGTGGGGTCGAGCGTCGCCACGGCACGCGAGCTCGACACGGCCGCCATTCTCCGCTCGCGCCTGTTCGTCGACCGCCGGGAGTCGGCGCTGGCCGAGGCGGGCGACATCCTGATCCCGAAGAAGGAGGGGGCGATCGGCGAGGCGCACATCGCGGGCGAGATCGGGCAGGTGCTGACCGGCGAAACGCCGGGGCGCACCGGCCCTGCGGAGATCACGCTGTTCAAATCCGTCGGCCTGGCGATCGAGGACATCGCCGCGGCACAGCACATCTACGCGAAGGCGCGCGGATCCGGCTTCGGCAGGTTCATCGAGTTCGGAGGAGGCCGCCGCGAGACCGGTTGACCCGATTTCGCTCGACGAGATTCGCGAGGCTCGGCGGCGGATCGCGGACTCGGTGGTTCGGACGCCGCTCGTCCGGCTCGCCGTGGACGCCCCCGCCGAAGTCTTTCTGAAGCTCGAGACCCTCCAGCCGATCGGCTCCTTCAAGCTCCGAGGCGCGGGAAACGCCATCGCGCAGCTCTCCGCGGAAGAGCTCGCGCGCGGCGTTTCGACGGCGAGCGCCGGCAACATGGCACAGGGCGTCGCCTGGAACGCGCGCCGACTCGGGATCCCCTGCACGGTCGTCGTGCCCGAGCGCGCGCCGCAGGCGAAGCTCTCCGCGATCGAGCGACTGGGCGCGCGCATCGTGAAGGTTCCCTTCGAAAAATGGTGGCAGGTGATCCTCGACCACCAGCCAGGCGTGGACGGCCACTTCATCCACCCCGTCGCCGATCGAGCGGTGATCGCCGGCAACGGCACGATTGGGCTGGAGATCCTCGAGGACCTGGCGGACGTCGACACGGTCCTCGTGCCCTACGGCGGCGGTGGCCTTTCGTGCGGGATCGCTTCGGCGGTCGCGGCGCTCAAGCCTTCGGCGCGCGTCCTCGCCTGCGAGGTCGAGACCGCCGCGCCGTTCGCGGCCTCGCTCGCCGCGGGACGGCCGGTCTCCGTGGAAGCGGTGCCGAGCTTCGTGGACGGCATCGGCGGCTCCAGTGTGCTCCCCGAGATGTGGCCTCTCGCGAGCGCCCTGCTCGGCGGCTCGCTCGTGCTTCGGCTCTCCGAGATCGCGGCGGCCATCCGCCTGCTCGCCGAGCGCGCCCGAGTCGTCGCGGAAGGCGCCGGAGCCGCATCGGTCGCCGGTGCGCTGTCGAGCCGGGCGGGAGCGGGAAGGATCGTCTGCGTCGTCTCCGGAGGAAACATCGACTTGGAGAAGCTGGCGCGGATTCTGAGGGGAGATATTCCTTGATAGCCACCGTCAGCGAAACCCCACTCCCGCCATCAGGGCCACCGTGTTGTGCCCGACGTTCGGCTCGGCGGATCCCGCGTTGGATATGTGCGCGAATCGGGCCTCGACCATCCACGCGGGGCCGTCCCCGAATCGGCGCCGCACGCCGAGGCTGCCTTCGACCAGAAAGTTGAAGGTGCGGGACAGCTCCAGGATGTGCAGGTCCGTCCAGGAGAGCCCTAGCTGCAGCGCCACGTAGGGAAAAAACGGTCCCTGCCCGACGTAGAACCGCCCGCCCAAGGGAAGAACCCCGATCACGTACCCGTCGGGCGAGAAGAAGCGGTCGTAATGTCCGTTGAAGAGATACTGCAGGCGCGAGCTCAGACGGATCCCCACGCCCGGCTCGACGAGGATCTCCCGGTCGCGCGTGCCGGGACTGTGGAGGTGGGCCGGCAGCCCATAGCCCACCTGCGCATTCCACTCGTATCTCTGCTCCGGCGGCAGAGGTCCGGGTTGCGCACGAGCCGCCCTTGGCGACAGAGCGGCGAGCAGGCCGACACCGAGGCGGCTAAGTATCCTCATCGCGTTGACCTCAACGAAACCGCCAGCCGAGCAGAAACACGGCGCTGTTCAAGCCGAGATTCGGCGTCGTCATCCCCGCGTCGGAAATGTGCGCGAGCCTCGCTTCGAGCGTCCAGGCCTGTCTCTCGGAAAGAGGCACGCGCAGCCCCAGGCTGCCCTGAAGCAGGAAGTTGAAGCGCTGATCGATCTCGTCGAGCCGCTCGAGGTTCGTCCAGCCGAGCCCTGCCCCGATCGAGACGTATGGCAGCACGCGGCCGCTACCGAGATAGAGGCGCGCCCCGAGTGGCATGACTCCCAACATGTATCCCGCGGGCGTGAGGTACTGCGCGAAGTGGCCTTCGACGATGTACTCGAGGCGCCGGCTCACCCGGAATCCGACCGATGGCTCGAAGAGCAGAACGTGCTCGTGCGACCGGCCGAGGTTGAGGCGGAGGGAAAGGCCGTAGCCGGCCTCGATCCCCCACTCCGGCGGCCGGTGCTCGGGGAGCGGAGGCGTTTGAGCGAGAGCGCTCGACGCCGTGAGGAGCAGCAGCGAAAACGCCGCCGCGCCGAGCGTCGTCCTCACGCGGGGGATGCACTCCCCGCGCCGGCACCCTTCTTGCGCTCCTCGAGCTCCTCGAGAGTGCGGGGCCAGTCGCGACGCAGGAGCTGCGAAAGCGCGCGATCGGCTAAAAGCCTTCCACCGGTCTGACACGTCGCGCAGTAGTTCGCCTCGTTCTCCGCGTACACGACGCGCTGGACGGGTGCGCCGCAGACGGGACAGGGCTTGCCGTAGCGGCCGTGCACGGCCATGCCCTCGCGGAACGCGGTGACCCTCTCGGGGAACCGCTCGCGCGCCTCCGCCACGAATCGGTCCGTCCACTGTTCGAGGACCTCGCGCGCCGCCGCGTGGAGCCTCGCCACCTCCTCCTCGGTGAGCTGGCGCGTGAGCCGCGCAGGAGAGAGCCGGGCGCGGTGAAGGATCTCGTCGGAGTACGCGTTTCCGATTCCCGAGAAGAGCCTCGGATCGGTCAAGGCGCGTTTCAACGTGTGGTTCTCCCGGATCAGGGCGTCGCGGAAGTCCGCGGCTTCCGACTCGAGCACCTCGAGGCCGCCCCGGTCGAACTCGGAAAGCGCGCGCGCTCCTGCGACGACGTGCAGAGAGGCGCGCTTACGCGTGCTCGCCTCGGAGAGGACGAGTGATCCACCCGGGAAGTCGAGGGCCGCCAGCGCTCCCCGGCCGCCCACCCTCGCGCCCGGCCGGCGCCAGTGCAGCCGCCCCGCGATCATCAGGTGAAGGACCACGAAGAGCGCGCCTTCCAGCTCGAACACGATGCGCTTGCCGAGCCGCCGCAGCCCGGTCACCGTGCGGCCTTCGACCTCGCGCAGCGGCGGATCCACGGACCGCAGGAGAAACGGGCTCCCGAGGCGCACGGATTCGAGCCGCTGGCCCAGAACCCGCGGACCGAGCGCCGTCAGATAGGCGACGATGTCTGGAAGCTCGGGCACGCGGCGCAGCCTATCGCCGCGCCCGGCCTATCGCCTAACACCCGGTATCACTTCGCCGGAGGCTTCTCCGAAGCGCCCCCCTTCAACTCCGCGTCGGTCAGGTTCACGTGCCCCACCGATTGGGCAATGATGACGTTGCCGCTCGGCACCTTGTCGTCATGCGACCACAGATGAAAGATGATGCCGTCGGTCGTTGAGACGAGGTCGGCGACCTCCTTGGCCTTGTCGGGCGGCATGTCCAGCACCTGAACGCGGCCGGTGGCGATCTCTTGCTTGTGGTCGTGCCAGTTCTTGTTCCAGTTGGCGAGCGTTACGGCACCCGTCCGCGTGATCGACTTGGCGACGATGTACTCGACCTGTTCCAGCTTCGCATTGGGGTCGCTCGACTCGTAGCAAAGACACTCGATGACCGGCTCGGGGGACAGGACCTTGCAGTAGTGATGGTACGGACCCATGACCTTTCCAGCGACCACGTGCGGGGCCGTGACGTGGATCGTGTGGCCATCCGCTGGCGAGGCCGCTTTCGGCTCCTGGCCCGAAACGGGAGCGGTCACCAAAACAAGGACTCCGAGAGAACCGAGGATCGTCAGCGCTTTCGACATCACCATCCTCCTATACGTTGCCGAGACTCTATGGCCGCCGGCCCACCCGCTTCAAGCACGGCGGGACCGGGCAACTCCCGAAGCCGTTATTCTCTTGGCGACGTGGAGGAGAAAATGGCCGCGAGGGGGCGGCCGGCATGAACTGGATCTTCCGCTACACCCGCTGGCTCCACACCATGTGGCCCGCGGGCACTGTTGAAAGGCTGCCCGACGTCCGCGAGCACGGCACCACCGCCGTGCCGGGGGTGCGAATCACAGGCGACCTGACCGGAATACCGCTTCTCAAATTCTCATCGGACACCGGGGCGCGCGCCGTCCAGGCGATCCAAAGCGAGCCCGACTTCCGGGAGAAGTCCCCGGCTGGTGTTCTGGATCTGGCCATCGTCGGGGGCGGCGTCTCGGGCATCGCCGCCGCGATCGAGGCGAAGAAGGAGGGCCTCTCTTTCCAGATCTTCGAGGCGGCCGAGATCTTCTCGACGGTCGCGAATTTCCCGAAGGGCAAGCCGATCTACACCTATCCGACCGGGATGAAACCCGCGGGGGACCTGCAGTTCCGGTCGGAAGTGCACCCCAAAGAAGTCCTCCTCGAGGACCTGGAGAAGGAGCGCCAAAAGGCGGGTGTGGAAGTCACGGCCGCGCGCATCGAGCGAATCGAGCGCAAGGGGAACGTGCTCCTGCTCCATCACGGCGACAATAAGACGGTGACCCAGGCGCGGCGCGTCATCGTCGCGATCGGGAGAAGTGGGAATCACCGCAGGCTCGGCGTTCCCGGCGAAGACCTCGACAAGGTGTTCAACCGCCTGTACGACCCCAAGGAGTTCAAGGGCCAGCAGGTTCTGGTGGTGGGCGGCGGTGACTCCGCTTTGGAGACATCGATCGCGCTCGCATCGAGCGGCGCGCATGTCACGCTTTCCTATCGCAAGAGGGAGTTCTCACGGCCCAAGCCCGAGAACATCGAGAAAATCCGTCTGCTCGAGAGGAATCCCTCGGCACCCGTCGGCGTCGAGCATCCCTCCTCCGAACGCGTCACGGCCGCCACTGGCGCCTTCATCCCGGCGGATGAAATGCATCCGGGCTCGCTGCGCCTCGCTCTCGGCACGCAAGTGCTGCGGGTCGAGCCGAAGCACGTCGTGCTCGACGACGACGCTGGGGGCGAGTCGACGCTCGCGAACGATGTCGTCTTCACGATGCTCGGACGCGAGGCGCCGCTCGATTTCTTTCGGCGCTCGGGCATCCCGATACGCGGAGAATGGAAGGCGTCGACCTGGGCCGGTTTCATCGCCTTCTTTGTCTTCTGCGTCTTTCTTTACAACTGGAAAGCGGGAGGCGGGGTCAACCAGCTCTTCCAGAAGCACAATCTCTTTCCGTACAACGTGCCAGGCGGGATCGAACGCGCGGGGAGCGCGATCGCGGCGGCGTCGAAGGACCCCTCGACGCCTCTCGGAACGCTGACGATCTCGTCCAAGGATCCCGGGTTCTACTACTCGCTCGCTTACTGCACCGCGGTCCTGATCTTCGGCATCCGCCGGATCCGGAGGCGCAAGACGCCTTACGTCAGGCTCCAGACGATCGCGCTGACGCTGATTCAGTGGATTCCGCTGTTCCTGCTCCCGTTTCTGATCCTTCCGTATCTCGGGCACAACGGCGTCTTCGACTCCGGTTTCGGCAGGATCGTCGGCGACAACCTCTTTCCGGCGGCGAACTACGGCCACGGCCGCGAGTACTGGCGCGCCTTCGGCTTCATCCTGGCGTGGCCGCTCTTCATCTGGAACGTCTTCTCCTCGAAGCCGATGGTGTGGTGGCTGGTCATCGCGTTCCTTCAGACGTTCGTGATCATTCCGCTGATTATCCGGCGCTGGGGCAAGGGCGCGTACTGCGGCTGGATCTGCTCCTGCGGCGCGCTGGCCGAGACTCTCGGGGATGCCCACCGCCAGAAGATGCCCCACGGACCGCTCTGGAACCGCGTCAACATGCTGGGGCAGGCGATCCTCGCGCTCGCGCTGCTCCTGCTGGCCGGCCGCGTCGTCTCCTGGAGCTGGCCCGGGACTCGAGTCGGCGCCGCCGCGCAGAAGTTCTACGACGGGCTGCTGTCGGGCTGGCGGCCTCTGGGAATCGAGCTCAACTACTACCACGTCGTCGACATGTTTCTGGCCGGGATCGTGGGGGTCGGCTTCTACTTCTGGTTCTCGGGGCGGGTCTGGTGCCGCTTCGCCTGTCCGCTCGCGGCGCTCATGCACGTCTACACGCGTTTCTCGAAGTTCCGCATCTTCCCCGAGAAGTCAAAATGCATCTCCTGCAACGTGTGCACGTCGGTCTGCCATCAGGGCATCGACATCATGAGCTTCGCCAACAAGGGGCTACCGATGGAGGACCCGGAGTGCGTTCGCTGCTCCGCGTGCGTACAGATGTGCCCGACCGGAGTGCTCGCCTTCGGCCGCTACGGAGGCAACGGACTGCCGGTGCTGGATCGACTAGCGGCTTCGCCGGTGAGGATGGCCGAGGCACCTCCCGCGAGGTAGATCCGCTTCATCGACCTGCCGCGGGGAGCGCCGACGGTTACGTCAGCTCCGCGGGCGGCTTGGTGAGCAGCCGGCCGCGCCGCTCGCTGCGCTCGAGCGCCAGGCGGATGAGCTCGTCGAGAAGGCGCGGCAGCGGGAGCCCGCTCGCCTCCCAGAGCTTGGGGTACATCGAGATCGCTGTGAACCCGGGCAGCGTGTTGATCTCGTTGACCAGGACACGGTCGGTTCTCCGCTCCAGGAAGAAGTCGACGCGCGCCATTCCCGAGACGTTGCACAACCGGAAGACCTCCACCGCGAGGCGGCGCGTCTCGGCCGCGACGGCCTCGGAGACCGGCGCGGGGATCAGCAGCTTCGCCTTGTCGTCCCGGTACTTGTCGTCGTAGTCGTAGAACTCGTGGCCGGGGACGACCTCGCCCGGGACCGAGGCGCGAGGCTGCTCGTCGCCGAGGACGGCGCATTCGAGCTCCCGCGCGTCGATCGCCTCCTCGATCAGCGCCCGCTCGTCGTATCGGAAGGCGAGCTCGAGAGCGGGACGCAGCTCCTCGGGGCGTTTGACCTTGGTCACGCCCACCGACGAGCCGCCGCAGGCGGGCTTGACGAAGAGAGGAGCCGTAAACGGCGCCT
>Ga0070706_100000426_pt1 | contig 50818 bp, 43 predicted proteins | sample KBSK5501metaG_FD_65476 | JGI IMG/M metagenome (GOLD analysis project Ga0070706, IMG submission 65476) | Corn, switchgrass and miscanthus rhizosphere microbial communities from Kellogg Biological Station, Michigan, USA - KBS K5-50-1 metaG | ecosystem: Host-associated > Plants > Roots >... | reverse complement strand
CACCGGCGACAACTCAAAGTTCTTCAATCCTACGTACGCCGTCTTCGGTGAGGTGACGTCAGGGCTGGATGTGGCCAAGAAGATCGCGGGCAAGGACAAGATCGAGTCGGTCACCATCACGACGAAAGCGCTGCCCACTCCCGCGCCGACGCAGACGCCAAAGTAGTATGGCATGACGCCCCTGCAGGGCTAACAGAAACGACTCCTCACCAGGTCACGTTTAGAGGGGGTCGTTTCTCTTGCTTGCCACGCCCTCGACTATCTGCATGCGGAGGGGTGGCTCACTCTACGGCCATTGCCTCGCGCTCCATACGCTCAGGCGCGTCCATCCCGATAAGACCGAGCACACGCGCCAGACCAGACTGCGCGGTCCGTAGCAGGAGCAACCGCGCGAGGCGCGTCTCGCGTTTTATCTCCGTGCCCTGTTTGAGAATGGGGCAGTTGTCATAAAACAGGTGGAAGCTATCCGCCAGCTCGGTCGCATACCGTGTGAGGTGGTGCGGTTCGAGTGTGACGGCGACGTGCTCGATCACCTCCTCCAGGCGGAGTAACTGCCGGATCAAATTCAGCTCATACGTTAGCTCGGTGTCAGGATCGTCGAGCAGGACATCAATTGGCGCACGGTCGTACTCCTGCGCCACATACCCCCGTTCGGCGGCCTTGCGCAGGACTCCGGCGGCGCGCGCATGCGCGTACTGCACCGACAGCCCTGGATTCTCGTCGGTTTGTTTGCGCGCAAGTTCCAGGTCGAAGTCCAGGTGGGTGTCGTTCGAGCGCATGAGGTAGAAGTAACGCGTCACATCAGCGCCGACCTCATCATAGAGCTCATCTAGGGTCACGACGTTGCCGAGCCGCTTGCCCATGCGCACCGACTTGCCATCCTGCTTGATGTTCACCTGCTGGTACATGAGCACATGCACATCCTCCGGCTTGTGCCCGAGCACACCCGCCGTCGCCTTCAGCCGCCCGATGTAGCCATGGTGGTCGGGGCCAAGCACGATGATCACACGCTCGAAACCGCGCTCGAACTTGTCGCGCATGTACGCCACATCGGCGGCGAAATACGTCGGCGCGCCATTCGACCTGCGTACGACGCGATCCTTGTCGTCGCCAAAGAGGGTCGTCTTCGCCCATAGCGCGCCATCGCGTTCCTCCAGGAACCCCAGCGCATCCAGCGCCGCGATTCCCTCCTCGAGCGCGCCCGACATCTCAAGCGCCGCCTGGTTGAACCAGACGTCGAAACTGACCTTCATGTGGGCCATCGTCTCGCGGATGTCTTCCATGATGACCGCCGCCGCCGCCTGGCCGATGCGTTGCGCATGATCCGTATGCTTCTCGTCGAGAAGCGATAGCGCGCCACGGTCTAGCATGCGCTCGGCGACCGTCTCATAATAGGGGCCGAAGTAGCCGACTTTATTCCCACTCTTTGGATCTACCGGCAGGTCACCATGAACCTGTCTGGCGTCCTCTTCGCGGCCAAGCGCAAGTAGCAGGTAGTATTCCATCGAGGCGCCGAGCTTGTTCATCTGCTCGCCAGCATCGTTGAAATAATATTCCTTGGTCACCTGAAAATTGGCGGCGCGCATCGCATTCGCCAGCGCATCGCCAATGAACGCGCCACGACCATTGCCGATGGTCACGAGGCCAGTAGGGTTAGCGCTGACGAATTCGAGATTGATTCTCTGTCCATGGCCCACATCCACCGATCCAAGGGTGTCCCCAGCCCCCAGGAGCCGGGGTACACGCGCGAGCAGCCAGCGCTGGCTCAGCCGGATATTGATAAACCCTGGCCCGGCGACCTCCACGGCCTCGATCAGGTCGTACGCAGGCACGACGGCGACGGTCTCGCGGAGGCGCTGCGCGATCTGCTCGGCGAGCTCACGTGGATTGGCCTTCTCGCCTGCGGCGCGCAGCGCGGCCGCAAGTTTCATGGCCACGTTGGACGCGTAGTCGCCGTGCATCATGACCTGTGGCCGTTCGATCTCGATAGGCGGAAGAGCGCTCTCGGGCAACTCACCCGACTCACGCAGGCTTACGACCACTTTGGTGACGATGTCGGCGATGAGGTCACGTATCATCTGAGTCTCCATATCCATGGTCGCGTAGTCCGGGCACAGGCGTGAGACAGACACGAGAAAGCCAACGCACAGGCGTTGGCCGAGCATGCGTCCTTGGTTGCCGGAGCCACCTGCTCCCAGACGGCGGTGTCTTGAGAAAGCCTGTGATATGCTTTGCGCTTACTGTCGGGAACGCGCCGCGCGGAGGAGCTCACGCTCTTTGTCCCCGACGTAGATACGCAAGATATATTCCAGCGCGCCAAGGTCGTCAAACGCATGATCCTGACTCACCACGACGCGCTTGTCGTCGCGGTCGTCGACGAAGGAGAGCCTTGGCTGCTGGCGTGGTCTACGCAGGAAAAAGGTAGCGCCATGGAAAAGGGCGGGCGAGAGTCGTTCAATGGAGCGCCGGCCCGTACGGGGAAGCCCACCGTCGGGGTTGTTGGAAACCTTTACGCCGACCAGCCGAATATCGGTGACATGCTCCATTGGCACATGTATGACGCTGTGTGGGCTGCGCTTGACGAAATCGTCAGGCGTCATGACGAGCAGATAGCGCCCGGCGAGGCGCAGGCGATTCAGTTCTCCGCCCACCAGCGCGAAGCCGCCAAATCCCATGATGGCAAACAGAAGCAGCAGCGCGATGGTCCCAACGGCCTTCAGGCTACTCTGGGTAAAGCTATCCGGGATGGTCACCGCCAGGCCCCAGATGAGCAGGAAGAAGCCGAATGCGGAGATGAACGCCTGCCAGGCCACCTCGCGCCACACCTTGCCCCTGCGCAGCGTCCACACATGCCAGTTCGCTGGAAAGGCGCCCGACTCAGCCGTCGCGACGATTATCTGTGGATCCATGTTCTATCCCCCTGCGCTTCCTGTTGCGGCGGCGCTGCGAACTCTGCGTGATTATAACACACCACATATACGCGCCTGCTCGTGGCGGGTAGCGGACAGGCAGGAATGCGAGGCCAGCCCTCATCCGCAAACGCAGCGCGCCGGATGGTAAAATGACGTTGCTGTGCGCATACGTTTTTCACCGCTGGTCGGTGAATTGCGAATTCGTACAGAAACGCGGATGATGGACCCATTTCACGTTGCAAGAGGCGACCAACTCGAGTGCGCGACATTTCCCTCCCTCATCTCACTGCGACACGGCTCCTGACCTGGTGGCGGGAGGTCGCGCCAGGTGATAAAGCGATACCGACGCCGATAGATGACATCGTGCGCGCACTCGGTTTCGCGGTGGCCACTTTTCATGCGGCGGCGCATCCCGGCACGCTCGGCTACCTCGAGCCAGGCGAAGACTTGATCTTCTTGCGCGCGGAACTACCGGAGCCAATACGGCGCTTCACCCTCGCGCATGAGCTTGGCCATGCGCTTATGCACCGCCGATCGCCTTCCCTCACCGATCAGTCTTCGTTGACCGCATATGACGCTGCGTCCTGCGCCGAGACCGACCTTGAGACCCCGCTGGATGCCTGGGGTCTGGGCGATGAGGCGCTGCGTCCGGGCCAGGCGTATAGCGCCCGCGCACAACGGGAGACAGAAGCCAATCAGTTCGCCTCGATGCTCCTGCTGCCGGCGGAGCAGCTACAGTTGGCATTTCGTGGCGATGGCGCGAATGTAGTAAGCGCGCGGATGCTCGCCCGCCGGTTCGCCGTCTCGGAGGAGGTGGCGCTGCGTCGTCTGGCGGCGTTGCTCACGGCGGAACCCGATGGAGCGTCTACAAGCGGCGAGCAGGAAGGCGCGGGGCGGGCAGACGCTGTCGCTGAACTGGACGAAGAGCAGCGCGCCGCCGCGCAATCGCCAACGCCCGCGCTGGTCATCGCCGGGCCTGGAACAGGCAAGACCACTGCCCTGGTCGGGCGCGTCGCCTGGCTCATCCACGAACAGGGCGTCTCGCCGGAGCGCATCCTCGCGCTCACGTTCTCCAATAAGGCTGCCCGTGAGATGCGCGCCCGTGTCGGGCGTCTCCTCGGAGAGGAGACGCTGCCGCCGGAAGAAAGCGATGAGATGGGCGCGCTACGCCAATTGACGCCCGTGCCGGCGATCAGCACTATCCATGCCTATTGTGGCGATCTCTTGCGTCGTTATGGCCCGCTCGTTGGCCTGCGGCCAGACTTTCTGCTTGTCAGCCAGACCGAGGGCTACTTCCTGTTGCGAAGCCTTGTCGAGCGCCTGCCGCTGACCTACTATCAGCCGGTGACGGCGCCCTCGCATTATTATCCTGACCTGCTTGCGGCGATCTCGCGCGCAAAGGATGAACTCGTTGATCCCGCGCAGTATAAGCTGCTGGCCCAGGCGGCGCTGGATGCCGCCTCCACGACGGAGGACCGCGAGCAAGCCGAGCGGGCCTGTGAAGTCGCGCGCGTCTATTCTGCCTACCAGGCGGCGCTGGACGAACGTGGGGACGCCGACTTCGGCGACATCGTCCGTCTGGCGGCGCGCCTGCTCGCGGAATATCCCGACGCGCTGGCCGATGCGCGCGCGCGGCATACCCACGTGCTTGTGGACGAGTTCCAGGACATCAATCGCGCGATGGGCGTCTTTCTGCGCACGCTGACTGGTGAGATAGGCGCATTGTGGGCGGTGGGAGACGCCGATCAGGCGATCTATCGCTTCCGTGGAGCCTCGCCGGCGAATATCCAGCGCTTCCGTGAGGACTATCCTGGCGCTCACAGGCGGCGGCTGCTGCGCAACTACCGCTCGCGCGCGCCGATCCTGTCCGCTGCGGCGAGCGTCGCGCAGCGCTCTATTCCGAGCGAGGAGCGCCAGCCGCTTCGCGCGACACGTGGCCAAGGCGATACGCCGAGTGTTCGCCTGGCGACCGCGCCCGACGAAGCGTCTGAGCTGGCGGGGATCGTCCAGTCGATTCGTACGCGGCTGGCGCAGGGTCGCGCGTTCACTGATATCGCTGTCCTCTGCCGCACACGTCGTGGCGCGCGCAAGATCATCGACGCGCTGACGCAGGCGGAGATACCAACACGAGTCATCGCCCCGCTGCTGGAACAAGACGAGGTCAAACGTCTCCTCTCCGTCGTGCTCTTGCTGACTGACACAAGCGGCGCGGGCCTCCTGCGGGCTGGCCAGCTTGACGCGCATCCGATTCCGCGCGAGGACGTCTTACGTCTGCTCGAAGCTTCGCGCGCTCAGGGAGTCGCGCCCCTCGCGTACGCGCGCGCCAGCCTGGACGAGGCTCCTGAACTGTCGCCGACAACGAAGCAGTCGCTGAGGCGTCTGCTTGAGGTGACCGCCGCGTTGCGGCTGGCCCCAGACGTGGTGACAGGGCTGACGCGTTACCTCTTCGACCTGACAACGCTTGGGCGGGAGTTGCTGCTCGACACGGCGGCCGGCGATGAGGTCGCGCGGCTGCGTGCGGCGCACATCACACGGCTCCTAGCGCTGGCGCGCGCGTTTGAGGACCAGCCGCGCTCAGCGCGACCTGACTCATCGCTCCCGCGGCCAGGAGATGCGCGCTGGACGGAGTTTCTGGAGTATGTTCGAGTGTTGACCGAACTCCGTCAGGATAGCGCCGGATCAGAAGAACTGGTCGCCAGCGCTGAAGCAGGTGTCTGGGTGCTGACCGTTCACGCCAGCAAAGGGCTTGAGTTCCCGGTTGTCTTGCTCCCCGGTCTGGCGGAGCGGCGTTTCCCGGTACAGCCGCGCCACGACTTCGCGCCGGCGCCACCAGGCATGCTCGACGCCCCCAATCTGGAGTATGAGGCCGACCCACATGTCGTCGAGGAGGCGTGCCTCTTTTACGTCGCGATGACGCGCGCGCGTGACGACTTGCTGCTGAGCGTCGCGGAGCGCTACGGGGCCACAGCGTATCGTCCGTCGCGCTTTCTGGCGTCCGTTGAGGCGCAGCTTGGCGCGAGCCTCGCGCGTGAGCGCTGGCAGCGTGTCACGTCAGCCGCCGAATCCACGAGGCCGCCTGCGCAGCGGCCTGCCTCGACGCCTGAGGGTCCACCGCTCACCGCGTTCGCGCTCGAAACCTACCAGCGCTGTCCACGCCAGTTCGCCTACCGCTATGTAGATCGGCTCCAGCCGCACAGCGCCGGCATGATGACGCTGCAAACCGCGCTCAATCGGTCGCTGGACGCGCTGCATGAGCGCATGCGCACGGCTCCTGGCTCATTGACGAAAAACGCCGCCCTCGCGCTCTTTGAGACGACCTACGACGAGGCGCGAGGCGCGAGAAGCGAGGATGATCCATACGCCCCGCTCTATCGTCGCTACGGCCGGTTGGCGCTGGAACGTGAGTGGCAAGCGCTCATGCCGCCAGCGAATCGGGCGGAGGAACCTGCGCCAGATATGAGCGAGCGCGACCGTGAAATCGAGATTCCCGTTGACGGCACGATCATCCAGGTGACCATTGACCAGGTGGAGCATCTGCGGCGCGCAGCGTCGAGCGCGCCACGCCGACCCGATGTAGCGGGGGAGCGCTACGTGCGCCGCAAGCTAGGCGCCACCGACGACCGCGGCAGCCTGCGCGAATTCCTCTATACACTCGCCGCCGAGCAGCTCGCAGATGGTGGCTTGCCAGCGCAGGTGGCGCTGCGGCAGGTGGCGACGGGCGAGACCACGCCGGTTCACCTGTCAGAACGGCGGCGCGCGACGCTGCGCCGTGACCTTCAGACGATTCTCGACGGCATCCGTCGCGAAGAGTATCCCGCCCGTCCCGATGCGCGCGTATGCGCCGCGTGTCCCTTCTTGCTCATCTGTCCGACCTAGCTGGAGGCAACCTTCGTGAATGAGCCACTCGCGCCTACCCAGGAGCGCAATCCCGACTGCTACATCGACGGGTTCGCGCACAAGCTGCCCCACCGCGACGAGGCGAAACGGCGGCCATGCGGGCACTTGGCCTGCGACCCACACACCATCACGTACTTTGGGCGCGGTGTCGAGGGTGACGCGCGCGCGGGTGATTACTGTATGGTCTGTTACGAGCGTCAGTTTCCCGGCCTCTGCCCTGATCCCACCTTGCGCGCGGCAGTGTGGGCGAGCGCAAGCGACGCCGACTGAGCCAACTTACCCAGTGTATGCTATCCGATAGATGCGCCCGCCGGAGTCATCACTCACGTAGAGCGCGCCATCGGGGCCAACCGTCAAACCAACAGGGCGTCCGGACGCTTTGCCGGAGACGAGCCAGCCGGTCGCGAAATCGCGTGGCGTCCCGCTCACGACACCCTTGTCGTTCAATGGCACGAAGGCGATCTTATAGCCGGTGGGGACGCTGCGGTTCCAGGAGCCATGGAACGCGATGAAGAGGCCGCGATACGCCACCGGAAAGCCCTCACCCTGACGGCTCTGATAGAAGGCGAGACCTAGCGGGGCCGAGTGCGCCTGCATCTTTACCAGCGGCTGAACTACGTCATCGCAGGCTCCTGGCTTGCCATAATCGGGATCAATCAGATCGCCTGCATTGCAGCGTGGCCAGCCGTAGTCTCCGCCGTCCTGTAAGGCGTAGACCGCCTCTGGCGGAGTATCGTCGCCAAGCAGATCGCGCCCGTTGTTCGTGGCCCAGATCTGCTTGGTCCAGGGATTCACCGCTAGCCCCACGGCGTTGCGCAATCCCTTCGCATAGAGCTTGCCTCCTCTGCCATCCGGCTGGTACACCCAGACGGCGGCGCGATGCGCATCGCTCTCATCGCAGACGTTGCATGTAGAGCCAATAGCGACATAGATTCTTCCATCCGGACCGAGCAGGACGGTGCGTGTCGTATGCTGCCCGCTTGTAGGCAGGTTCGGAATGAGCGTCGTCTTGCCGCTGGCCTTCAGTGTCGCGTCCACATCGAAGCGGGTGATCTTCCCAAGCTCGCCGACATACAGTTTCCCGTCGCGGTAGTCGAGGCTCGTCGGTTGGTCGAGTCCGTTCGCGATAATGATCTTCTCCGTCGCCGCGCCCGTGTTGCCGGGATCACGCAGCGCGACGATCGCGCCAGCCTCACGCTCCGCTACCAGCAGCGCGCCATCCGGTCCAACGGTCATGAAGCGTGGGACGGAGAGTCCAGCGGCGAACACAGTGGCGTGGAATTCGGCGGGCAGCGTCAGATGCGCGTCGCTCGCCTCGACCGGCACGAAGTCGCTGCCGGTGAGCAGCGACCTGATCAGGGCGCGCTGCAAAAACGCGCCGACTACCAGCAGGACGAGGATGAGAGCGGCGCTGACGAGTGCGATCTGCGTCCCGCGCGCGCGTTTCCTCCACCAGGCGATCACGGCGACTCCACCCTAGCGCGGCCTGCGTCAGTTTTGCAGGCCACTCACGACGCGCGCGTACTTGTCGGCGAGCGCCTGCGCCGAATCGCGCGTGCGCGCCTCCGCCAGCACGTGGAAAAGCGGTCGGTCCGCGTCTGGAAGGACCAGCACCCATTCCTCGGCGCCGAGGTCGATCTTCACGCCGTCGATCGGTTCCTCGCGGCGCGCGCGATACTGCTCGCTGAGGATGCGCATCACCTTGCCCTTGTACTCCCATGGACAGTTGACCTGAGTCCGAATGAGATAGTACGGCGGCAGTTGCTCGACCACTTCGGAGAGTCTGGTGTTGAAGCGCGCCAGCGATTCGAGCAGCTTCATCAGCGCGAACATGGCGTCGAACGCGGGGTGCAGCTCGGGCAAGACAAAGCCGCCCGCGCCATCGCCGGCCAGCGCTACCCCCTCAGCCGCGGCGGCGGTGGTCAGCGCCTGCGGCATCACCTTCGTGTACATGACACGCCCTTTCTGCCGCTCGGCCACGGTTTCCACCACACTGGGCGCGGTGACGGGAATCGCGACAGTTGCGCCAGCGCGCCCGCGCAGGATGAGGTCGGTCATCGCCGCGAGCAACTTGCCGCCCTCGAGTGTCTGACCACGATCATCTACGGCGAAGAGGCGCTCGCCCGCCGTGTCGATTCGCACGCCTAGGTCGGCTTTCAACGTGCCAGTGATCGAGGCGAGCACCTGCATATCGCGTTCAAGCTCGTCGGCGGTGCGCGAGTAACGCGCGGGATCGCGTGTCGCATTGAGGGCGATGACGTCGGCCCCGATCTCGTTGAAGACACTGGCCATCACGTCCACGCTCGAACCGTGCGCGTAGTCCACCACCAAGCGGTAGCTGCGTTTGCGCATGAGGTCGAGGTCGAGCGCGCGCAGGAACGCCGTCGTGTAGCGTCCAATCACGTTTGAGGCGTAGCTGATGGTTCCTATGTCGTCGAGATAGACGCGCCGGAAGTCCTCGCGGAAAAAGAGGTTCTCGATCTTGCGCTCGGTGTTCTTGCTGATATCCTGGCCCTTCTGGTCGAAGAACTTGATATCCACCGTGCGCGGATCGAAGGGCGAGAGCCGCACGTGGACGCCGCCAACCGCGTCGGTCGTGCGCACGTAATGCCGGGCGACCGGCAGGGGAACGGCCTCCAGGTCAGAGACATTGATGCCCGCTGAGGGAAGACCCGCGATGATCGCACGTTTGATCATACGTGGGGTCTTGTGAGCGTCGCGATTGATGCAGACAATGGAGCCTTTGGGCAGCACAGCGCCATACGCCGCGCCGAGCCGCGCCGCGAAGTCCGGTGTGATATCTACGTTGATTAGACCGGTCACTCCATAGCGTCCGAAGATCGAGCGGCGACCCTGCGAGCCCCAGATGATGCTCGTCGAGACGACCGCGCCGGTCTCGATTTCCTTGTTGGGCCAGATCTTGACTCCAGGCTGGATAATCGCGCCCTCGTTCACCACCGAATGATCGCCGACGACGGCGCCCTCGAACAAGACGGCGCGGCTCTTGATACTATTCGAGGCGCCGGCCAGCGCGCCACGCATCTCCGCGCGCTCGCCGATGTACGAGTTGTTCAAGACGACGCTGCGATCAATCTGCGCGCGCGCGTCAACGATGGTGTAGGGCCCAATGACGCTGGGGCCGTGAATGATCACGCCCTCGCGAATCTTGCAGTCATGCCCCAGAAAGACCGGCCCGAAGATCTGCGCGCCGGGTGCGACATCCACACCCTCCTCGGCGTAGACGCGCCCGCCGATGTCATTCCCCGGTATCTGCACCTTCACCTCGCCCTGGAGGAGATCGGCGTTCGCCTGCATATAGCTCGCCAGATTGCCGATGTCGCACCAGTAGCCATCGGCGATATAGCCAAAGATCGGATCGCCCTTCTCGAGCATCAGCGGGAAGAGATCCTGGCTAAAGTCGAAGACCTTTTCCGGCTCGAAGTAGGTGAACACCTTGGGGTCCAGCATGTAGATGCCGGTGTTGATCGTGTCGCTGAAGACCTCGCTCCAACTGGGCTTCTCGAGGAACTTCTCGATGCGTCCATCGTCGCGAGTGATAATGACGCCGTACTCCAGCGGATTCGCCACATGCGCCAGTGTCAACGTCGCCATCGCCTTGCGATCCCGGTGATATTTGATGATGTCGGCGAGGTTGAAGTCGGTCAGCGCGTCGCCGCTGATGACCAGGAACGGTTCGGTCAGCAGCGCCTCTGCGTTCTTCACACTGCCCGCCGTTCCGAGTGGCGTCTCTTCGCGCGAATAGCTGATCCGCATGCCGAACTGGGAGCCATCGCCAAAATAATCTTCAATCGCGCTGGCCATATACTGCACGGTGACGACCACATCGCGGATGCCGTGCTGCTTGAGCAGCAGGAGGATGTGCTCCATCACAGGACGCCCGACGATAGGCGCCATCGGCTTCGGGCGAGTGACCGTCAGCGGACGCAGGCGGGACCCCTCACCGCCTGCCATGACGACTGCTTTCATCCGTTGCGCGAAGCGACCGTCTGGCTCCTCGTCGCCTCGCTCCTCCTTTTCCGCCACTCAGATAAGCCCAGATCAGGCTTCAACTCATGTCACGGATGGAAACCTCGCTCGTTGCTCCGAGGTCTCGCACCGATGTGATTCGCAGCGCCATGGAGAGCGTCGATGGCTTGCTCAGGCATGACTTCGGAGCGCCCTATCTCTCCAAGCAGGAACGCGGGATGGGCCGCCGGTTGAGCATATGAGGAAATAGCACGGTGGGTACAGCGACCGCGTGCTATCTCTTCTATCGTACCACACCGGTGGAGTCATAGCCTGCCTGTCGTGTCGTCAGGAAGGTGGCCTGGTTCACATTTAGAGGTGAAACGTCTAATTGAAGGACGACGCGTCCGGACGCCATTGCGTCGCGTCCTCAGGCAATTTCCACGGTTGCGCTCGAGCGGCGGCGTCGTCGAGTCGTGTCTGCAATGCCACGAGACTGAGCGCCTCGTCGATGGTGAATCCAGAATCGAGCAGTATGTCAATCAACAAGTCTTCGTACTGATGCATGGCACGCCTCCTCGCCTTCGTATCGAAGGAGCGCGGCGCGACCAGGCGATGCGATGCGGCGATTGGACCAGTGGCGCGCGATAGTGAGCGCGCTACCCACCAATCCCCAGGAGGAACGGTTGCTCGCCTGACGGCACAGACGCTCTTCTGGAAACGCATAGCGACACGTGACCGCGCTGAGGGGATAGCGGACTGGCCAGCGTCACCCTGTATACGCCGCTACGGGGCGTGAGGTAGCACGGAGTAGCGTGTCTCGTCGAGGGGCTGTGAGGAGAACCTTGGCGGCCACCCGCACACAGCGAGTGTGCTCAGCGCTCAGGCGCGCGTAAGAGATGCGCCGACTGTAGTGCGAAATGCGCGCTTGCGGGGGGCGACACCGAGCCGGCGCAGCATGTGTTCGTGCGCTCGCCACTCCATCGCATCGTCGAGCGGCGTCCGCATCAGCGCCGCGCCAGGCTCGCCATACTTCCTTCCCAGCGCCAGCCCAAGGAGGTGATCGGCGAGGTGCGGGTTCTTTGGGAGGAGTGAGCCATGGAGATACGTGCCGAAGACATTGCGATAGACACAGCCCTCGGCATGATCCTCACTGTTGTTTCCATGCCCGGCCAATACTTTGCCCAGCGGCGTCGCCTGCGGTCCCAGATAGGTCCGGCCACCATGATTCTCGAAGCCGACGAGTGTCGTCTCGCCCCAGCTAATCGCGATATTGCCGATACAGCGCGCTACCTTCTTGCCTTTGTGAATGGTCCAGGCGTCGAAGACTCCGATTCCTTCGAGATCGGGTCCTTCCGCTGGGCGATAGTAGCGTGCCAGCAACTGGTATCCACCACAGACCGCCAGTATGGGCATATCCTGGTCGATAGCTGCGCGCATGGCAGGAGCCTTGACCTCGCGCAGGTCACGCGCCACCTCATCCTGCTCCTTGTCCTGCCCACCACCGATGAAGAGCAGGTCATACCTGGCGGGGTCCAGCGGCGCGCCAATGTCGAGGGGAACCACGCGCAGCCGGACGCCTCGCCACGCGCAGCGCTGTGTCAGCGTGATGATATTGCCACGGTCCCCATACATGTTCAACTGATCCGGGTAGAGGTGGCCCAGGGTCAGGCTCATCTCCTGCTCTGCTTTGACGCCAACGGATTCAGATGTCGGCATGGTCTCAGGCATCTTCCTGCTCCCAGTAGTGTGGCGCGAATCCCTGGCGCGCGAGCTCGCCACGCACGGCGAGCATGGCGGTGTAGGTTGGGATGATGTAGAGCGTCTCTCCCACGGGTGTGTCTTCGAGCGCGACGGCGAGCGCACGGCCGATGTCCTGCTCGACGGCGTCAGGCGCTCTGCCGGCGTATTTCAGTCGGATGGCCAGGTCGTAGGCGCGTGTGCCGCCGGTGACGATCCTGGCGGCGATAGGCGGCGCCTGCTCGATGTCGGCGTCCCAGATCCATGAGACGTCCTCGCCGTCGGCGGCGCGGTCGTTCAGCAGCATCAACAGGTGATGGCGCGCGCCGTCGCTCGTCAACGCGCGCAGGACTTCATTGATACCCGTCGGATTCTTCGCCAGCAGGATATGGCAGACACGCCCATTGACCTCGATGCGCTCGGCGCGCCCGAACGCCGGACTGAACCGCCTGATTCCGCGCCTGATGGTGTCAGCGGGCAGATGCGCCGCGCTGCCAACAGCGGCGGCGGCGAGCGCGTTGTAGACGTTATAGAGACCCGGCAGCGCGACCACTACCGGCGACATGCCATCGGGCAGGAAGAGTTCAAACCGCGACTGATCGAGGCTGGAAAGCATGATCGCTCGCGCCGAAACGGCTGGCTGGGGGCGCGCGAAGCCGCATTGGGGGCACGCCCAGTGGCCCACGTGGCTGTAGAAACGGCGGGAGTAGACCAGCGTGCCACGGCAACGTGGACAGGTACGAGTATCAATCGTCTGGACACGCTCCGCCTGCGCGGAGATATCCGGCGCGTCCTCTACACCGAAGTAGATGACATCGCCCGCGAAGCTGTCGGCGAGGGCGGCGACCGCGGGGTCATCGGCGTTCAACGCGAGCGTGGCCCCTGGTGGAAGCGTCTGGAGCGAGTCCCGCCAGCGCTCGGCGACGATGTCTACCTCACCGTAGCGGTCGAGCTGGTCGCGAAAGAGGTTGGTAATGGCGATACTGCGCGGTTTGAGGTCCGCAACCACCCTGGGAAACGCGGCCTCGTCCACCTCGAAGACGAACGCCGCGTCACCACGCTCGTGCAACGCGCCTGCCGCTGAGGCGCGCATGAGCAGCGCGGTAGCGATCCCGCGAGCGAGGTTTGACCCTTCGCGATTGCGCCAGACGCGCAGCCCGCCCTCACGAAACACACATCCCACCAACCCGCTCGTGGTAGTCTTGCCGTTGGTGCCGGTGATGACGACAGCCCCATGCCGCAGTTGCGCGCTCAGGTAACTCGAAAGCTGTGGATCGATCGCGCGCGCCACCAATCCTGGCAGACTCGTGCCGCCGCCGAAGCGCAGACGGCGCGTGGCGATCCCGGTGGCGCGTCCTGCCATGACCGCCGCCGCCGCGCGGATACGCATCCGGCGCGCGCTTCTCATCGCGGGGAGTGGAGCGGTGTCGGGCTTTACCTCTGGCGGCGAGGGTATCTTCTCCGTCATGCTGGGTCGTCAACTTTCACGGGAGCGGCGGCGAGCAGTTCGTCTATCTTGGCGGTCAGTGTCGCGATGGGGCATGGCTTCACGAAGTACGCGTCGGCTCCCAGTTGGCGGGCGTAGTCCTGATGCTGTTCGGACGCACGCGATGTCAGTATGATTACGTGCGCCTCGGTGTTTTGCTTCGACTCGCGCAGCGCCGAGAGGAACTCAAACCCATCGAGGCGCGGCATCTCGATATCGAGGATGATGATCTGCGGTGGGTCTTTCACCATCGCCTGCAACGCGTCGATGCCATCGCGCGCGACGCTGACCTCGAATCCCGCGCGCGCCAGGTCCTGCGCGAGCACACGACGGATGGACGCCGAGTCGTCAACGACAAGGACGCGCGGCCGCCGTGGCGCGGCAGGCTCGACCGCTGGCGCTGGAGCTGGCAGCTGGTTTGCCCGCGCGAGGAGCGCGGCGATGTCGAGAATGAGCAGAACCTGGCCGTCGGGAGTGGTGGTCACGCCGTGAATAGCCTTCCGGCGGAGGTGCGGGGGCAGCGAGCGCGCCACAAGCTCTCGGTCCTCGTAAACTGCGTCCACCAGCAGCGCGACCTGCTTGTGTCCATGTTCGACGATCACACCTACGCCTGGCCGTGATGGTTGATAGTGGCGGCCGAGCAAATTGGCCAGCGGATAGGCTGGCGCATCTTCCGCATTGTGGTCAGTGTCGGCGCCTGGCGGGTCGCTCGTCCCGTCCCATTGCGCTGGTGGCAGTGAGATGGTATAGGGTGGCGCCAGGACCCCCGTGGCTTTCACCTGACCTTCCACAAGGTTCAAGGTGCGCTGCGTGAATGAGAACGGGATGGCGTAGCCCTGGCCGCCAGCCGAGACGTACAGCACATGTGTGATGCTCAACGAGATCGGCACGCGGATACGAAACAGGCTGCCTTCGCCAGGCGTGCTCGCCACCGAGACCGTCCCTTTGAGACGGCGCAGCGCCTCGCGCACCTCGTCGAGACCGATTCCGCGACCGCCGACGATATCCGCGCGACCATACGTAGAAACTCCTGGCAGAAACATCAGATCGAGCGTCTGTTCGAGACTGAGGTGGCTTGCGGCGTCGCGGCGCAAGCTTCCGACCTTGATGGCGGCGTCCTTGAGCTGCTGGAGGTTGACCCCGTGTCCATCATCGCCAATCTCGATGGAGACCTCGTTGCCCACCGAGCGCGCGTGGAGCCACACACGACCCTCGGCGGGCTTGCCGGCTGCGCGTCGCTCCTGGCTGGACTCGATGCCATGCGTGATAGCATTACGCAGCAACTGGAGCAACGGTTCTTTGAGCAGGTCGCTTATCTCGCGATCAATCTGGGTTGATTCCCCGCGAATGCTGAAGGAGATGCTCTTATCCAGTTCTGCCGCCAGCAGGCGCGCCGCCAGACGGAGGGTCAGCACGATGTCGTCTAGCGGGACTAACCGCATCTCGATGACATCCTGTTGCACCTCGCTCATGAGCGCCTCCTGCGCCTCCACGATACGCTGTAGCTGCGTCATTACCGAGCGTAGGCTGCTGTCCAGCGTGGTTACGTCGTCCACCGCCTCGCGCATCACACGCATGGAATGATCATATTGCTGCGCGCGCTCGCGGGTCGGCAGGCTTCTCTCACTCGCAGCTGGCGTGAACGTTTCTGCGCCCGGTGACCTGACACCAAACGAGTTGGTTGGCTGGAGGTCCTCCAAGCGCTCGGCGAGCAAGTTCAGATTGCCAAGCGCCTGCGCCATCTCTTCCTGCAATCGCGACATCTCATCGCGCGCGCCCGACATCGTCGCGCGATTGACGCTCAGAGCGCTGACACGGTCCATGAGCTCGTCCAGTCGCCGTACATCCACCTTCAGCGTGAGATCGGCGTCCGTCGAGGCTTTCTCATCACCGAGCGAATCGCGATCCGTGCCTGCTTCGCCTTCCGCCTGCGCCGGCGTGAACCCGTTGCTCGCGTCTGGCGTCCGCGCCAGCAGCGCCGAGGCGCGCAGGCGCGCCGCCTGAGTGACCAGGCTAGCGTCACGTGGTTGCGCGCCTGCCTCTTGATCCAGCGCTTTCTGGAGCAGGCCGATGCATTGCAGTGTGGCGACGACACCCCATGCGCCAGCCGACGCGCCGGCGGCGCGAAGAACCTGGAGTAGTTCCTCGAATTCAAAGGCCACCTGCGCCAGGTCGTGCATCTGGACCGTTCCCGCCGAGCCACGCAGGCGATGCGCGATACGTATCGCCGCGGCCAGAGCATTCTCGTCTCCGGGGCTGTGTTCCAGTTCCAGCGCGATGCGCTGGAGTTCGGTGATGAGGTCCTGCGCCTCGCTCAAGAATCCCACGCGCAGGGCCGCGGGTATCCGGTCGAGTTCGGCGGCCGTCGGCGATGCGGCGGGGATGCGCGTGAGGGTGGGCGGATCTGGCTCTGGGAGCGGTTCGATGGGGATTTCTCCCTGGAGCGGGTCGCCCGCCAGTGTTCTGAGTTTGACGACCAGATCATCCAGGGTAGCGCGTTCGGGAGCCTCGGAAGGCGGGATCGCCTGCGCCTGCTCGATGCCGCTCTTGCGCCGCAGGAAATAGAGAATGATGTCAGTCGCAAGGCCGGTGAGCGCGCGCTGGGAAGCCACGTCTTCCGGCGCCCTCGTCATCGCGCCCTCGGTCGCTTCAGCAAGCCTCACGCAATCCTCGACGCCATAGGTTCGCGCAATCTCAGCGATCTCTCGCGCCAGCCGGGCAAAATCGGCGCGCGCGCGTTGCACACGGTACTCGGTCTGCGCTGAGCGCAGTGATTCAAGCGCCGACCATAACAGGTGAATCAGCGGCTGCGACTGTTCGATGAACCTGGACGCGGCCACAGCGTCAGACATACGTGGCTACCTCCGGATCGGTGAGCGCGCCCAGCATGTCCACGAGGAGCGAATCGAGGGCCACCAACCCAAAGCGCAGTGGATTTGTGTCAGGCGCCAGCACCCCCCGCCGATAGCGCGGCGCGATCATGCCGTAGGCCGGGTGCTCTACCAGATCAACCAGAACTTCATGGGCTTGCAAGCCCACGATATCGCCAACGCCCTCCACCAGGAGCGCCAGCGACGCTGCGCCGGAGCCCACCACCAGCAACGTCTCGCGCCCTGGAACGCCAGCCGTCGAGAAATAGGGCAAAGCCGCGCCCATCGGCTCTCCGGTGAGCATGGGACCGGCCTCGGCGACTCCAAGGATCTCAGTCCGCAACTGAAAGATACCCCGGAACCATGGAGGACTATCAGGGAGCGACGCGATCACCGGCGCAGAGGTGAGAACTTCACGAATAGCGGTAAGTGGCGCCGCGCAGGCGATTCCCTGACATGAGAACGTGAGAAACTCTCCGCCATGAGCGCCAGGCGCGAGCGAAATCGCGGTGTGAGCCGCGCTGGCGGGATTGGAGAAGGACATAGGACAACTCCGTTGGACACGAAACGCGGACCACGCGTGTCCCGACCAGATGTTCCAAGAGAGGAGCGCAGTGCGCATGTTCGCCAAGGACCAAGCATACCACGGTTGCATAGAGGGAGTCGACCGCCACGGCTACAGAGATAGCGCTCACTCGCCCTTGATTTCGCCAGGCGCAGACGCTGGGGCTGGTATGCCCAGACGATCACATACCAGCGTCGCCAGGTCGCTTGCCTTGAAAGGCTTACGAATATAATCCTGCGCGCCTGCTATGCGGCTTCGTACCTTGTCCAGAATCCCAGTGTGCCCGGAGAGCATGACGATATGGATGTCGCGGTAGGCGCTTGCGCTGCGCAGGAGATCGACGATTTCATAGCCAGTCATTCGTGGCAGGTCAATATCGAGCAGCAGGAGGTCAGGGACGGGCGCGCGTTGTTCCTGTAACGCGCGCAGCGCGTTCGGGCCATCCGCGAATGCGATGACACGAATACCCGCGCGGGCAAGCGTGTGCTCGATCACGGTGCGGATGATCGGTGAGTCGTCAATGGCCATGACCAGTGGCGCGCTTCTGGCGGGGTTGGTGAATCCATCGCCATCCACCAGGGTTGCCTTTTCATGTGACATACCCAGTCCTCCTCGCGCGGCGAGAGCGCCGCCATTTCAGACATCACGCTGAACCATGCGCTACTCGGGGATGACCTCGTGCCCCGCCTCTCTCAGATATAGACGCACGCGCTTCGCGCCGTCAAGTGACCCGTGCAGGATGGCGCATGCGCCGCGTAGGACCAGTCGCGCGGTGTGATACGACGCTGGACAGTCGCGGCGATCACTGCCGGAACGGTTGGGGGCTTTGCAGTGTCTGAAACAAGGCCTCCCATGCCTCCTGGTTCTGCGACCGCGCCTGTGGCGAGGCGATACGCGCGTTGATCGCCTCGAAGGAGACACGTAGCGCCTGTTGCAGCGTCGCCGAGGCCGACTCATAGAACTCGCTCCCGACCGTGATTGACCCACGCGAGGAGCCTTCAAACGTCCGGCGCGCGAAGGCGGCGAGATCGTCAAGGTCGATCTGGTTTAGCTGAATATTGAGGGTATGTCCCGTTACCTCGGCCACTTCGTGGCGCACGAGCAGCGTCTTGAGTGTCTCCGGTCCAAGCTGCAGGCCACTCTCGGCGTAGACACGCTCCAACGCGCGTATCGTGCGGTTGATGTAGCTCGCGATGGCGATCAGGTGGTCGCTTGGCGTGCGCCGCTTCAGCCAGTCCTGTTCGAACTCGATCAGCAACGTGAACAGGTCGAACTCGTTCATGCTCAGGCGGGCGGCTTCTTCGGGAAGCCCAGCCTCGCCTTGGGAGCCAAGGGGCACGAGCAGACCCTCGCGTACGAGCGGCTGGAGCAGACGCGCCACCTCCAGCTCAGGCATGTGCGACACCGTAGCGATACGGCGCGCTGTGTGGTGCGTATTGACGCGAGCGAGGACACGCCACGCCTGGGGATGAAAGGCGAGCGGATGGCCGAGCGGAGGATCAAAGACCATCACGACATGGGTGTTCATGCCGTTGGGCAGGTACGGAAGCTGGTCCTCCCATTCATGCTCGTAGCGCAGGACCTCCAGCGCTGCATCTTCCGCGCTGATGATAATTGACGCGACGCCCTGTGGCAACGCCTCATTCGGGTGGAAGTCATAGCCACCGCTGCGCCAGAGCGCCAGTTCGCGCACTGTCCAGAGCACCTGTGTCCGCAGCGCTTCATCCAGCTGCGCTGGCGAGAGGACGCCAAGATCGATCAGGCGTTCGCCGATACGCTTGCCAAATGGATCCTGCGTCTGCTGCTGATAGACGTGTTCCAGCTGCGTCGCCGTCGCGTAGTTGAGTTGCTGGAGGACATGACCGAGGGTGAGCGCCTCCGTGTCGATCTCGGTCGCGCTCACCAGCGCGCCGTTCTCGAAATAGATCAGCCCAGCGCGCCCGTCGTCGCGGCGCAGATGCAGCGCGCCTGTGCTATATCCCAGCCCCATCGCCTGCAGCAGTTCGACGAGCCGGAACTCCTCCAGCCGTCCACGCAATTGATTTAGATTCGCCACACGCCCAGTCCACTTACTTCCCTGGCGCAGCCATCGGGCTGGCTCACATCGTGCGGCATTATACCTTTCCGGGGCGCTTCCTCACAAGGCTCCCAACCGTCGCACCCCCTCCGTGCCGATGCCCGGCGCCAATTCGTGTATCGTGCGGCCCGCGACAGGATGCCGCTGCTCCGGGGTGATCTCGGCGAGGGGAATGAGCGCAAAGGCTCGTTCGAGCAGTGCGGCGTGCGGTATCGTCAGTTCCGGCGTGCGCAAGATGAGATCGTCGAAGAGTAAAATATCGATGTCAATCAGGCGCGGGCCATAGCGTGGGCCAGGAACGCGCCCAAGGTCGGCCTCGATGCGTTTGAGCGCGTGGAGCAAGGCGAGCGGCTCCAGTTCTGTCGAGCCTGCGCAGGCGATGTTGTGAAAAAGCGGCTGATCTTCGACGATGAGTGGCTCTGTCTCGTAGACAGAGGATACTAGCGTGATCCGCATATACTTAGCAAGCGCGCGCAGCGCCGCGCGCAGGTTGGCGTCGCGATCGCCGAGATTACTGCCCAGACTGAGGCAGACCTCATGGGTGGCTGCTCGTTTTGTCGCGCTGTCATCTGCATTCATGATGACTGTCCCATCCGCATAAATGGTTTGACGCGCTGGCTGCGCGCAGGTATACTCGTGTGCGCTTACGGAGCGTTGGGCGGGAGAGAGCATACGCGTGCGGCAACAGAAAAGAGAGCGTATGACTCTGTACGGCGCCCTCAGAACCATCATAGGCCGGAGTGCGGGCCTTTGCTCACGCGTTGCACTGTTTGTCGCCGCGCTCCTCTTGCTCGCCGGTTGTGGCGTGTCCAGCGCCGCTCCTCCCCAGTTCAGCGGCGGCAGCTACGTCAGCCCATCCGACTTTCACTTCAAAGTTACATACCCAAACGGCTGGAAATCGTACGTCCTCACCGATCCCACGGCGGCGGGCGCTGCGAATCCGGTCTTCCCACTGACGGTGACCATTACTCGCTCCTCATCTTCGCAGGCCACGAGTTCTATTGTCTCGAACCTGACCGTCGCGGTGATGGATCTGCGCAATCCTCAACTGGTGAACAAGGATCTCCTCAAGGCTGTCACCACACGCTCGGCAAATCCAGCGTACCACGCGGTGAAACTCGCCGGTCTGACCGCCTACGCGACCACGCCCCTGCGGCAGACCCTTCCCAATGGCGGCCAGGTCATTACACACGTCGATTACTATCTGCTGGTGAACAATATCGAGTATCACATCAGCACAGACGCTGTCTCCGGCGATCAGGCCGACGCCGATCTCGCCAGCATACTCGCCAGCTTCACACTCACTTCATAGCAATGGGGTTATGGGAGGCGTTCGCGCCTTTCCGGCATCGCCCCATGCTGTCGCAACTGCTCGACCAGCCACTCCTCGGCGCGTGTGGGCACGCCGAGCTTCTCTGCTTTCGCCACCTTGCTGCCCGGCGCCTCGCCGACGACGAGGTGATCGAGCGATTTCGTCACCGAGGCCGCGATCTTGCCGCCAAGAGATTTGATCGCTTGCTCGGCCTGCCCACGTGTCAATTGCGTGAGTGAGCCGGTCAGCAGGAAGGTCTGGCCGGAGAACGGCAGCCCATTGGCGGCGGCGCCTTCGCCATCCGCAGCCTCCATTCGCAGGCCAGCGGCTTTCAGCCGCTCGATGAACTGGCGATGTGTCTCATCCTGGAGCCACTCATAGACGCTGCGGGCGATCTTGGGGCCGATGCCAGGTAGCGCGCTGATTTCCTCCTCGGAGGCCGCGAGCAACGCATCGGACGAACGGAAGCCCTGCGCCAGCGCCTCGGCGGCCTTCTCCCCGACGAAGCGGATGCCGATCGCGCAGAGCACACGCTCGAAGGGCTGCGCCTTGCTCGTCTCGATGGACCGCAACAGGTTGTCCGCACTCTTCTCCTGAAACCCTGGCAGAGTTAGTAGTTGCTCTTTCGTCAGGTGATAGAGGTCAGCCACATCGCGTATCAGGGTCGACCCAACGAGCCGTTCGGCGATGGCCTCTCCCAGCCCGCGAATATCCATCACGGCGGCGAAGTGAATAACGTTTTCAAGGTGCCGGGCAGGACACTGGAGGTTCGGACAGTAGGTGACGGCGCCACCCTCTGCGCGTACGACCGGCGTGTGGCAGACCGGACATACCGTCGGGAAGGTCCACGGCTGCTCTGTGCCATCGCGCAGCTCGACCACAGCTTTGACGATGCCGGGGATCACATCGCCGTGGCGCTGGACGACCACCGTATCACCGATGCGCAGGTCTTTGCGCCGCACCTCGTCCTCGTTGAAGAGTTGCGCCGAGGTGATCGTCACGCCGCCGAGCTTGAGCGGCGCGAGGCTCGCAATTGGCGTGAGCGCGCCTGTCCGGCCGACCGAGACGCTGATGCCCAGGAGCTTAGTATTTCCTTCAGCTGGCGCGAATTTATAGGCGATTGCCCAGCGTGGATCGCGCCCAACAGACCCTAGCTCCTGCTGCTGCCAGCGGTCATCTATCTTGATGACCGCGCCGTCAATGTCATAGCCGAGATCGAAGCGTGTCGCGGCGCGCTGGTCGGCGTAGACCTGCGCCTCCTCGATGGTCTCGACGCGGCGCACCAGCGGGCTGACGGGAAAGCCCCAGGCGCGCAGGTACTCTAGCAGTTCGGACTGCGTCGCTGGCTCGTCGGCCCCTTCGAGCGCTCCCATGTGATAGGCGAGGAACGAGAGCGGACGGGACGCCGTGATCTGCGGATCCTTCTGGCGCAGCGACCCAGCCGCCGAGTTGCGCGCATTGGCGAAGAGGCGTGGCGTCGCGCCGGACTGTTCGGCTTCCTCGGCGAGCCGCAGATTGAGCGCCTCGAAATCAGTGTGGCGCATGTAGATCTCGCCACGCACCTCCACGATCTCCGGAATCGGCGCGCCGCCGTCAGGGTTCAACCGCCGCGGCACGTCTTTGATCGTGCGGACGTTGGCCGTCACATCCTCGCCGACCAGCCCATCCCCGCGTGTGGCCGCCAGAACCAGCGCGCCACGCTCGTACGTCAGATTCATGCTCAGGCCATCAATCTTCGGCTCACATACATAACGAAAGACCGCCTGCGGCAGGACCCGCGCCGCGCGGTCGCGCCAGGCCAGCAATTCCTCCGGCGCGCGCGCGTTCGCCAGGCTGAGCATTGGCGTGCGATGACGCACCTTAGCGAAACCCACGGCAGGGGCGCCGCTCACGGCCTGGGTGGGCGAATCAGGCGTGATGATTTCAGGATACGCCTCTTCGAGCGCGCGCAGTTCCCGCATCAGTTCATCATATTCGGCGTCGGAGATGGTCGGGCTGTCCTGCTCGTAATAGGCGCGATCCGCCTCACGTATGCGCGCGCGTAAAGCGCCCACGCGCACCTCTATCTCATTGTCCTGCCGCTCGGCGCCTGGCGCGTCGGTAGCCATCGGATCGTCCTCCTCCGTGTGGATGCTGGCGACTGACGAGCGCAATATAGCACAGCCTCGTCAAGGTGACAGAAACGGGCTTGAGCCCTCCGCACGCCACACCGTTTCAACGGCAGTGGTGAGGTGTGTCCCGGCTTCAGCCAGAAGTCCCCACCCCGTACCGGCTCATGCGCCGGTATGGTACACTCCTCGCGCATGGTTTGAGTAATTGCTCTCTCCCCGGACAGAGCATCCCATGCAGTAGGCGGGGATACCGCCTTCAGGCGCCAACGTGGTCCGTTGGGACGTGCGTAGCCTGAGAACCCATGGGGCTATAGTCCCCGTGGAGTGTCAGTGAGAGGCTATTCTTTTCAGCCTACCCGCAAGCGGCCACCTATGAGGTATGGTTAGAGCGCTCCTTGACGGACGAGCAGCGCCGCCGGCAGAATGCTCACCTCGAAGCGGTCTGTGCGCATTACCTCGCCGTCCAGATGCGCATAAGTGGGGCGCGCCGCCTCCATCGTGACAGCGCGCACGCGGAGCAGGCGGACCTCTGGCTGGTCGATATGCCTGCCCTTCTCCACCATCGGCAGGAGCCGCAGCGCGCGCAGTTGTGAGGGCTTCCAGATCAGGCAAAGGTCCAGCAGCCCATCGCAAGGGTCGGCCCCTGGGTTGATCTTGAAACCGCCGCCAGCCGTTGGACCCAAATTGACCGCCGCCATGGCATAAAGTCTGCGGTCGTGATCGGCGCCGTCGATCGTGACATGCAACTCTGGACAGCGATTGTAGTGAAAGAGCAGTTCGGTGAGGCTGGACGCGTAGTACAGGGAGTGGCCGCGCAGGAAGGTCGTGCGCTTCATGCGCTCGGCGGTGGCGGCGATGTTGGCGTCGATCCCGACTCCGAGGGAGTTGAGGAAAGAGCGACCATTGACAAGGCCCACATCCATCGGCTGCACTGCGCCGTGGAGCGCGGTCTCTAGCGCCTGCCGGTGGTCGCGCGGCAGGCCGAGCGTGTGCCAGGCGTAGTCGTTGCCGTTGCCACAGGGTACGATGCCGAGGCGCGCCGGGCGTCCGGAGGAGATGATCCCCTGCGCCACCTCCGCCACCGTGCCGTCACCGCCGACGGCGACCACATCCCGCCCAGCCTGCGCCGCCTCAAGCGCGATTTGCTCCGCATGGCGCGGCTGCGTCGTGTAGACCAGTTCTCCGCCCTTGTTCTTCTTCAACTCCTTCTCCAGCCAGCGCCGCAACAAGGCCCCGCGTTTACTGGCGGGATTGAGGATGACGACAGGAGGCGCCGGCGTTGAAGCGCCGGAACCTTGAACGGTGAGTTCGGAGACAGAGGCGCCAGGCTGAGTCATCGTCGCCTTCTTTCGTGCCACGTCGCACAGCCTCCACTCTGCGCGGGATTGACACTCCCTGCCGAGCAAGGCGTAAAGTGTACGCAGTGTACCGCGAAGGACCATCCGCGGTAAAGTGGATGGACACACAACTCAACAGACGGCGGATCGCGCCGTCGGCGAAACCAGGTGGTAGCAGTGGACGACGCGCGTATAATCCGCATCAGCAAGTTCCTCAGCAAGCATCTGCGCCACCAGCCACAGCAGCTCAGGCTGACGCTGGCGCCGGGTGGCTGGGTCACGATCGATGATCTGCTGGCCGCCTGCGCGCCACGGCATGCCGCTGAGCCGCGAAGAACTTGACACCGTGGTGGCGCGCAACGACAAGCGCAGATTTTCGTTCGATGAGACCGGCGAGCGTATCCGTGCGAACCAGGGACATAGCGTCAAGGTTGACCTGCAACTCGCTCAGGTCGAGCCACCGGCGACACTCTATCACGGCACAAGCCGCGATGTAGTCCACGTGATTCTGCGCGAGGGATTGCGCAAGATGCGCCGGCATCACGTGCACCGCTCGGCGGATATTCCCACTGCGATCAGGGTAGGACGGCGGCATGGGCAGGCGGCCGTATTCGCCGTCGACGCGAGCGCGATGCGCGAGGCCGGAAGCGTTTCGTTCGCAGCGCGAACGGGGTCTGGCTTGTCGACGCCGTGCCGCCACGTTTTCTCCATGCGCTGGAAGATAAATAGCTGACCTCTGGCGCGCGCGACGGCGCTATAATGAGGATCACTGGGGTGTGCCAGCGAAGGTCTTGATATTATTGGTGGGGGCGGCGATGGCGCTGGTGAACGTGGCGAAGCGCGAGATCAACTGCAAAGTCGTCTACTATGGCGCCGGCTTTAGCGGCAAGACGACGAATTTGCAGTTCATTCACACGCACTCACCACTCGCTGCGCGTGGCGAGCTGCTGGCGCTGGCGACGGAGCGCGAGCGCACGCTGACTTTCGAGTTTCTGCCCCTCGACCTCGGGGCGATCCACGGCTTTCAGGTGCGCTTCCACCTCTACACGGTGCCGGGGCAGGTGGTCTATGAGATGACTCGTCGCGCCGTGCTCGAAGGCGTAGATGGCGTCGTCTTCGTCGCCGACTCGACGCCAGAGAAGTTCGACGAGAACTACCAGAGTCTGGTCGAACTTGAGGGCTACATGCGCGCTATGCGCAAAGATATCGCCGAGTTCCCCTTTGTGATGCAGTGGAACAAGCGCGACGCGCCCCAAGCCGTGCCAGTCGAGACGCTGGAACGGTATCTGAACCGGCTTGGCGTGCGAAGTTTTCCTGCCGTCGCGGTGAATGGCGATGGTGTCTTCGCGACACTCCTGGCGATTTGTCGCGCGGTGATGGCGCGACTGTGATCGCCAGGAGTGTCGGATCAGTCGATTGCATGGCAGGCGAGGCGCAACCTGTCAGGTAATGAATCGTACATAGCGCGAGAGCCGATGGAAGGATCTGTCGGCTTTGACCATGAGGCGCCAAGCCGGTATACTCAACCCACGGCGCTTCACAATCCCTCGGAGCGCAGACGCCGAGTTGTAAGGAGAGACACGAGTGAGCACTGAAGTCGCCAAGCCGAACTCGAACAATCCTGTCGCGCGCCGCGCGCTTCTTGTTACCGCCGGCCTGGGCGCCTGCGCCGCTGGCGCCGCCGCGACACCCTTTATCGCCGGGAAAGTTGGCGAGCTGTCCCAAGAGGCCGCCAATGCAGCCTTTCAAGCTGGCGTTAACGCCGGGCGCGAGGCGCTGCTCGCCGAACTATCACAACTCGAAGATGTGACCCTGGAGGGCGCGATCGCCATCGCCGAGTTGACGAAACTGGCCGTCAACTATATCGCGCTACCTGTCTCCAAAATGGTCGCCGGGGTCGGGACCACCGCATTACAGGGATTCGCGGACGCCCTCTCGACCGCGCAGGACGCGCTAGGTAAGTTTGGGCAGCACCTCGACCAGATCGACCGCCTGCACGACCTGGTGATCAGTTGGAAGACGGCCCTTGCCGCGTCTCCCGCGATCCTGAGCGACATCGCCAACAAAGACATCAATAGCGCCGAGAAATATCTCAAGGCGCTGGATGAGAAGGTCAAGACCTCCAAAACGGGGACGCCCACTCCGACCAAGTAAGCGCGCAGCACAGCGCGCCATCATGCGTGATTGGCCGCCATCCATGCCGCTCCTACTACGCCAGCGTCGTCGCCGAGGCCCGACTTGACGATCTGGAGCGCGCGGCCAACGACTGGCAACGCGGTCTCACGCGCGCGCGCCGCCGCATGCGCGAGGAACAGGGGAATCGCTTCGACAAGCCCGCCGCCGACGATGACGCGTTCGGGATTGTAGACAGTGGCGATCGAGCCGAGTCCTGCGCCGAGGTACTCCGCGCCTTCGGTGAGCGCTTCCAGCGTGAGCGCATCATGCTGTTCCAGCGCCCGCGCGAGCATGCCAGAGCGGATGACCGTCTCGCCATCTTTCAACTCCTCACGGAGCTTCGACGGTCGCCCACGCCCCAACTCCGCCAGCAGAACATGGGTGATCGCGGTACGCGAGGCGTATGCTTCCAGATGCCCGCGACCGCCGCAGCCGCAGATCCTCCCCCCATAGTGCACGACCATGTGCCCGACTTCTCCCGCCGTGCCTGTCGCGCCCGCGCGCAACTCTCCATTGGAGACGATACCCGCGCCGATACCGGTGCCAACGAACACACAGATGAAGTCGCGCGCCCCGCGACCTGCGCCGTAATGCTGCTCTCCGTATGTTGCAACCTCTACGTCGTTGCCGACCACTATAGGCAGAGAAAACTCCGCGCCAAGAAGTGTGCTCAGGGGCAGGTTATCAAGCCCCTGGCCCAGATTCGGGCCAGAGATCAGCATTCCATGCGCGCGGTCGATCTGACCCGCGATTCCCACGCCTATCGTGGTGACATGCTGAGAGGCCTGCTCCGGCGCGGCGGCGAGCGCCTCTTTGGCCACGGCGACCAGACGCTGGCTGAAGAACTTCGCTCCGCGCTCAGGATGGGTTCTCTTGCGCGCGCTGCCGACGATATGGCCCGTCTCCAGGTTGACGACGCCGCCGTAAAGTTTCGTGCCGCCAATGTCCAGACCTAGCGCGAATGTGGCGCTCATGTGCGACCCTCCTCACTAGAGCGGACTGGTGTGCGACAGCAGTAGCAAGCGAAGTGGACGCTCACGCCGATGGTGGCGCCGCCGCCTGAAGCGCGAAAGGCGCCTCAGTATCGGGGGCAGGCCTGTTCTCCTGCGCGAACCAACGCTGCACGTCAAAGGGAGGCTCGCCTTTCGGCGGGCGCTTGCGCTGATAGGTTCCGTCCGGGAGCAGGACGCGGGCATTGGCCGTATCCTGCAGATACGCGGGCAGAATCTCGTGGGCGATGTGGCTCCGTAAGGCAGGCTCTTCGAGCGGAAAGAGCACTTCGACACGATGGTCCAGATTGCGCGGCATCAGGTCCGCGCTGCCCAGCCACACCTCGTCCGCGCCTCCGGCGCCGAAATAATAGATGCGGCTATGCTCCAGGAAGCGACCCACCAGGCTGACGACGCGGATATTCTCGCTCACATCCTGGATACCCGGACGCAGGCAGCAGATACCGCGCACGATGAGATCAATCTGAACCCCCGCGGACGATGCGCGATAGAGCGCGCGGATGATCACGGGATCGACGAGCGCATTCGTCTTGAAGATCAGTCGTCCCTGTTTGCCCGCGCGCTGGTGTTCGATCTCGCGCTCGATGCGCTCCAGCAAGCCGAGGCGCATAGGTCCCGGTGAGACGAGCAGGCGCCGGTAGACGACGCCACGCGAGTAGGCGGTCAGCGCATTGAAGAGGTCGGTCAGGTCGCTGCAGATGTCTGGGCGGCAGGTCAGCAACGCGTAATCCTCATAGGTGCGCGCGGTCGAGGCGTTGTAGTTGCCGGTGCCCAGATGCGCATAACGCTGCAAGCCATTTTGCTCGCGCCGCACCACCAGGGCGACCTTCGCGTGCGTCTTCAGATCCATCTGGCTGTAGACGACGTGGATTCCCGCCTGCTCCAGCGTGCGCGCCCACTCGATGTTATTCTCTTCGTCGAAGCGCGCTTTCAGTTCCACCAGGACCGCGACCTGTTTGCCGCGCGCGTTCGCCTCCAGCAGCGCCTGCACGATGGGGGAGTTCTTCCCCACGCGGTAGAGCGTCTGCTTGATGGCGAACACCTGTGGATCGCGCGCCGCCGTCTGGATGAAGTCGGCGACCGTGCTGAAGGCGTCGTATGGATGGTGCAGGAGCAAATCGCCATTGCGGATCGCCTCGAATGGGTCCTTGCCGCGCCGCAACTCCGGCGGAACACGCGGGACGAGTGGTGGGTCCTTCAGGTCAGGCCGGTCCAGATCCATCAGCTCAAACAAATCGCTCAGGCCCAGCGGATTCTCCATCTCCCAGACGTGCTCGCCTGTGATTTCCAGATTATCAATCAGCAGTTCGCGCACCGTCTGCGGCATTTGAGGCGTTACCGTGACCGTCACCACCGAGCCAAAGCGGCGCTCGCGCACGCCCTGTTCCACCGTGACGAGCAGATCGCCCGCCTCGTCGTTCTGCACCTCGATGTCGGCGTCACGCAGCACGCGAAAAGGGTATGAAGCCACTACCAGCATGCCAGGAAAGAGCAGGTCCAGATGGGCGGCGATCAACTCTTCGAGCCAGATGAGGGTGTAGCGCTTCGGCGCGGTGGCGTCCACGCGATGCGCGCTCCGCCCGGGAAGCGGCACCTGTACCAGGCGTGGCAGCGTCGCGGGTACCTTGATCCTCGCGAACAGCTCGCCCGCAGTGGGATCGCGCAAGGTGACCGCGAGGTTCAGACTGCGATTCGAGATGTGCGGAAAGGGATGGCTGCGATCCACGCCTAGCGGCGTCAACACGGGCAGTATCTCGTTGCGGAAGTATTCCGCCGCCGCCTCACGCTGCGCTCGTGTCAGATGCGCATAAGGCACGATCTCGATCCCGCTGGCGGCAAGCTGTGGGAGCAATTCATGCTCGAAATACTGGCGCGCCTCATTCAGCAGAGCTCGCACCCGCTGGGTCGCAAGCTCCAGTTGCTGGCGTGGCGGTAAGCCATCTGGCCCTGCCTCGGTGACCTGCGCTTCGATCTGGTCGTAGAGGCCCGCAACGCGCACCATCAGAAATTCGTCGAGTTGTGAGCCGACAAACGCCACGAACTTGACGCGCTCGAGCAGTGGATGACGTGGATTCTGCGCCTCCTCGAACACGCGGCGACTGAAATCGACGAGCGCGATCTCGCGATTGGTATAGAGGTCCGCACGCCGGTACTTCTTTGGCCCATCGCCCGCCAGAGAGCCATTCGCGTGCGCGCCATTCACGCCCTTCACTGTCACACCGTCCTCCACGCCTGCATTCCCAGGCAATAAGCGCAGCGCAATGATTGGTCGTCGCTGACGAGTAGAGAGAAAATCTCACCATACTCTACATCACTAGACGATCTCAGGGAACCCGCAGCACAAGGCCAGCGATTGGCTCCATGTCCGCCGCGGATGTGCTACGATACGCGCTACTGTTCGCGGCCAGAGGGTGGGGATGCTCATGGAGATTGAAGCGAAATACCGTGTCAACGCGGACCTGATACCCCAGCGTATCACATCGCTCGATCTACATCCCTACAGCGTCCGACCGGAGAAACATGAGCGGCATCAGGATTTCCTGCTTGATACCGCCGACCGCGCCATTACCGGCGCTGGATACGCGCTACGCATACGCGCCGCCGGCAAACGCCGCATCCTGACGCTCAAGGGCCCGCCGCTGGGCGGTGGCGAATTCCATCATCGAGAAGAAGACGAAGCGGACCTGGAGGCGGAATCGCCGGGGCCGAAGATGCAGCGCACGGTGAGTCGCGCGCGCTGGCCGGAGCCGATAAAGGGCAAGGTGGCGGAACTTATCGGCGAGGAGCCTGTCAGACCACTCTTCAGCAACGATATTGATCGTGTGACCTGGACGGTCGAGCGCGCCGGCCAAGAGGTCGCCGAATTGGCCTATGATGTCGGCGCGATCACGGCGAACGGCAAGTCCGATCGGGTCAATGAACTTGAGGTTGAACTCAAGGGCGACGGTGAAATGGCTGACTTGCGGGACGTGGATGAGCGGCTCCGCGCGCTGCTGCCCATTGAGCCCGAGCCCCGCACCAAGCTGGCGCGCGGGCTGGCCTTATTGCCACGCCAGCGCCCCGACCCAGGGCGCAGGGACCTGCATGAACTCGGCAAGCGTACCATCGAGACCGCGTTGCGCAAGTACCAGAAGCGTGAGCAGGACGCTCGCGAGGGGGAGGACCCCGAAGGAGTGCACGATGTGCGCGTGGCGGTTCGCCGGCTGCGCTCGGCGCTGGCGCTGCTTGAGGGCGCGCCAGGCTTCGACCCTGATGTACTGCGGCGCTGGCGCAGGCAGTTGAAGCGTCTTGCGGCTGCCCTGGGCGCCGTGCGTGACCTGGATGTGCAACTGGGACGACTCTCGCTGTACCTCGCCTCGCATCCCGAATTTGTCAGCGGGCTGGAGCCAGTCAGGTCGCGCATGCTGCGCGAGCGGGAGAAGGCGCGAGACGCGATGCTGGCCGCGCTCGACGCGAACAAGACGCGCGAGACGCTGCGCGCGCTTCAAGACTTCGCCACCGGTGAAGCGCATCGCGGCGAAGACGGAGAGGCGGCGCTGGTTCGCCACTTCGCTGGCGGCGCGGTCTGGCGGCGCTACGAAGACGCGCTCCGCTATGAGCGCCTGCTGCCGACCGAGGCCGCGCCGACACTGCATGAGCTGCGCATCGCCTGCAAGCGGCTGCGCTACGCGCTCGAGATGTTCACGCGCGCGTTCGGTCCCGGCGCTGAGCCGCTCATCGCCACGCTGGTCGCCACGCAGGATTGCCTGGGGGCGCATCAGGACTGCGCTGTGGCGCGTGGCTATCTAGAAGAAACCACCGCCGACGCGAAAGATACGCCGGCGCTGGTCGCCTACAATGAGGCGCTCGTGGCGGAGCAGAGCGAGCTGCGCGCGCAGTTCTGGCGCTTATGGACACACCTTTCGGGAAGAGCCTTCCGCCGTGATCTCGCGGCGCTGATCGCGGCGCTCTGATTCATCGCTGGAAAATGGAGGCGGCGCATGGAGCTTTTCATCTTGCGGCATGGCCTCGCCGGAAGTCGAGAGGAGTGGGATGGCCCCGACGCCGAGCGGCCATTGACCGACAAAGGACGGACCAGGAGCCGGGAGGTGGCGCGCGGACTGGCGCGGCTGGGCGTCGCCCCCGATGTGATCCTCACGAGCCCGTTTCTACGAGCCGCTGAAACCGCCCATCTGACTGCCGCCGCGCTCAATGCTCCCGTGGTGGAGACTCGCGCGCTGGAGCCAGGCGCCCTGCGCCAGGAGTATCGCCTCCTGCTTCAGCCCTATGACGATGGCGCCCCTGTCATGCTGGTTGGCCATGAGCCGGATCTCAGCGACTTTATTGGCATGCTGGTCGCCGGACCTGCGCGGGCGCGGGTGGACCTGAAAAAGGGCGCGTGCGCGCGTCTGCTTGTTGACGCCGGCGCGCTGGCGGCGCAGCGGGGCGGTGAAACGCCAGTCGCCACGCTACAATGGCTCATGACCGCGCAGTCGCTAGCTTACATCGCTGGCTCGAATCATTGATCGCCTGCGGAGGCGCGACTGCGCGCATAGGAGAGAGTGTCGCCGATGGGACGCGTTGTCGTGCTTGGCAGTCTGATCGTTGATATGGTGGCTCGGACCGCGCGCTTGCCTGGGCCTGGCGAGACGATGCTGGGCACGGATTATGGCGTGTTCCTAGGCGGGAAGGGCTGCAACCAGGCCGTCGCCGCCGCCCGACAACGCGCGCAGGTGACCATGATCGGTCGCGTCGGCGCTGATAGCTACGCTGAGTCCTATGCGCAGGCGCTCCAGCGTGAGGGCATTGACGGGCGCTACGTGCTTCGCGACCCGCAGATCGGGACGGGAACAGCTCTCATTTTCGTCGGCGAGGACACGGGCCAGAACATGATCGTCGTCGCTCCCCAGGCGAACATGCGCGTGGCGGTGGAGGATGTCGGCGCCGCGCTTGGCTCCGTTGCGCAGAGTAGCGACGCCCACGATTCCTGGGTCTTCCTGACGCAGTGCGAGATACCGCTGGAGGCGACGCGTGCGGGGTTGCTGCGCGCGCGGCAAGCTGGCGCTATGACCCTGCTGAACCCCGCGCCCGTTCCGGCCGAGCCGCTCGACGACACGACACTGAGTCTGGTGTATACGCTAATCCCAAATGAATCCGAGGCGAGCGCTCTGAGCGGTATCCGCGTCCAGTCACGCGCCAGCGCCGAGGCGGCGGCGGAGCGCATCCTGGCGCGCGGGCCACGACATGTCGCCATCACACTTGGCAGCCAGGGCTACCTCTGGTCGACCCACGCCGCCGACGGCGCGGTTGAGCATGTGTATGGCGCGGCGCTGGATGTGCGGGCGGTTGATGTTACCGCTGCGGGCGACACCTTCTGCGGAACACTTGCCGCGTCCCTCGCTGCGGGCGCGTCCATGCCCGATGCGCTCAGACGCGCCAACGCAGCGGCGGCGATCTCGGTCACCCGCAAGGGCGCGCAACCATCAGCGCCAACGACGGAAGAAGTAGATCGCATTCTGGCGCAAACCATCGGCGACTAGCGGCCAGAAGCGCTCCAGCGCGCATTAGAGCAAGGGAACCGGATGGATGAGAAAGTCGAGTGCGATCCAGTACGCTTTGGCGTGCCAGTAGAACAGCACAGGAAGCAGGATGGCCACTGGCACGCCGAAAACGAGCAGTGGCGCGACAGGCGCCCCAGACGCGGCGAGCGGTATGGCTATCGCCGCGATCAGGAACTCTGTCACAACCAGGTTGAGCGCCATCGCGCCGGTCCAGTAGCCTTCCTCGCGCTCGAAGCGCCACTGGCAGACATGGCAGCGCCGGTATGTGGTGTAGCCAGCGCGAAAGAGCGGCGCCCGCCCGCAGCGAGGGCAACGGAGCAAGGTCGCGCGCCAGAACAGTGTCAGCGCATCGCGAATATGGGTGGAGACGTGGCGAGCCACCCTGTACTCACTTCCTTGGGTCCTTGCAGATTTATTCATGAACACCGAGTTTGGATGTCCTGGCTTTCATTGGCGCTTCACCAGCATAAGCCGCTAGCCTCATACCGAATCACACTGGCGGTAGTCGAATGCGGCGAGGACTTGAGCCCTACGCGAACGCGCTCCAGTTCGTCAGAGCCGACCCGACGGCTGTCGCGTTCCCGACAGTGAACTGCCGGGACGGCCTGACGCGACGCCGCAGACGAAACTCGAGCCACACGCCATATTGTACCGCAACTGGCGCATCGTCAGTCGCTTCGCGCGCAACTGTACGGCGGCTATTCGTCAGTACGCGCCCACGCGTCGGCGCTCAAATTGTCACCCTGAGACGATTCGTTGCCCGGCACGCGCAGTCGTTCCACGCGCAACTCGGCGGAATCGAGCAACGACTGGCAGCGGCGCGCCAGCGCGACACCACGCTCATAGAGCGCAAGCGAGCGATCCAGATCGATCTCCCCGCCTTCGAGCGTGGCGACGATGCGATCCAGTTCAGCCTGCGCCTCCTCGAAGGAGAGCGCATCTACATCGGCCCGCCGGCGCGCTTTGCCGTCCTGCCGCCCTTTCGTATTCTCGCCCTGGCTCGATCCATCGAACTCACTCATGCGCCTGGGCCTTCCTCTGATTGGCCGAGCCATCGGGTGACGTCTCCTGTCGCACATCGTCAGCGCTCATTCCCGCTTCGGCGACATCTGGCTCTCGCAACGCCTCCCGCGTGACATCCGCAAACGCCGACGCGCGCAACTGATCGCGCTCCGGCGCGCCCGAAGACCCAGCGACCGCCGAAACAGCGCCGTCGGCGAACTGTATCCGCAGGCGGCGCCCGCGCTCCACCTGGCGCGCGGACGAGATGACGGAGTCTGTCGCCGCCTCTCGTACGATGGCGTAGCCGCGTCCCAGCGTCCTGAGCGGGCTGAGGGTGTCGAGACGTAGCGCCATCGCGCCTGCGCGTTCTCGGCGCAAGCGCAGAGCCTGTGTGGTCGCCCGTCGCAGCGCGCGCGCCGTCTCTTCAGCCCTCCGCCGTCCCGCTGCGATCTGGCTGGCGGGATGTAAGCGCGCCAGCCGGTAAGCGACCGCGCTGAGATCGCCTTGGCTCCGCTCGACCAACCGGCCTATCTGCTCGTCGAGGCGTATCCGTTGCTCGGTGAGCGCGTCGCGCCACTGGGCGATATCAGGCGCCACGATGGTGGCTGCGGCGGTCGGCGTGGACGCGCGCAGGTCGGCCACGAAATCGGCGATGGTGAAGTCGCTCTCATGTCCAACGCCAGTCACGACGGGAAGCCGGCTGCGAGCTATCGCCTGCGCGACCGGCTCCTCATTGAACGCCCACAGCTCTTCGAGCGACCCGCCACCGCGCGCGACGATGATGACCTCCGCTGCGCCATGCGCGTTCACCGCGTCAATCGCGCTGGCGATCTGTTCCGCCGCGCCGACGCCCTGCACCAGCGCGGGCGCGACGATCACACTCAGCAGGGGCGCGCGCAGGCTCAGCGTACGCAGGATATCCTGCAGCGCCGCCGCGGAGAGCGAGGTGACCACCCCCACAGCGCGGGGATTCGGAGGTAACGGGCGTTTCCGCTCGTCCGCGAATAGCCCCTCGGCTTCGAGTCGCGTCCGCATCGCCTCAAACTGCCGCTGGAGCGCGCCAACGCCCGCGTCCTCGATGGCGTCAACATAGAACTGATACTCGCCGCGCGCCTCATAGACGCTCAGGCGGCCATGCGCCAGCGCCGCCATACCGTTGCGCAGTGGCGTGGGTTGCGCGCCGCGCCTGCCGAACAGCACGCATCTCAGCAGCGCGGTGTCGTCCTTGAGCGTGAAGTACGTGTGGCCTGAGGGCGACTGCGAGTAATTGGTCAACTCGCCGCGCACCCAGAGATCCTGAAGGTTGTAGTCTTCCTCCAGCAGATCGTGCAGATACCGAGTGACCTCGCCAACCCCAACGACTCGCATGCGCGCCTCTCCGCTTTACCAGCGTTCTGTGACGATCCAGGGGGCGTCGCACTGACGCCTTCGATCGCTGAGTAGAACAAATGTATGCTGAGAGTATGCCACAACGAGCGAGAGCGCCGCATGCGACTAGGAGAAGCGGTCGCCATTCTGTGCTGCAGGGATGGGCTAGACAGGCAGGAGAACTATGGCCTGATGAGGACGAGCGCCTGACCATATTCGACAGCCTGCCCATCCTTCAGCGGTAGCTCGACGACGGAACCACTCGCCGGAGCCTCGACCTCATTCAGCAGGTTGAGCGCCTCGACCGCGGCGACGATCTGCCCTTCTTCAACAATGTCTCCAACGGAGACGAATGGTTTGGCCCCATGCTTGATCGCGCGCCGGTAGATGCCGACGAAGGGGGTCTTGACCGTGACCAGTTGTTCTGCCTGGGGTGTCGGCGTGTCTGGGCCTTTGCTCACAGGAGTGGGCGTGACCACCGGTCCTGTGGGCGTCCCACCCATGAGGGACACCGGCTGGGGCTTGCGCAAGGTCAGGCGCGTCTCGGCGTTCACTTCAACCGTGATCTCGAGAATGTCGCTATGGCGCATGAGGGCGATGAGGTCACGTAAGTCCGCTGCGCTCAGCTTGCGTCGCCCGCGACTGCTCTCCGTCGTCTGACGGCTCGCTCGTTCCCGCGCCATCTCTCGCCTCCACATCTGGCGTCCAGCATGCGTCTAGCTAACACGCTCCACATATGCGCCCGTCTCGGTCTTGACGCGAATCTTATCCCCGGTAGAGACGAACAAGGGCACCTGAACGACCTTCCCCGTTTCTACCGTGGCGGGTTTGGTCCCTCCAGTAGCGGTGTCGCCTTTGAAGCCTGGTTCGGTATACGTCACGGTGAGATCGACCGTCACGGGAAGTTCGACGCTGATTGGCTCGTCGTTGTAGCTGACGATCTCGAGCTGCATGCCGTCGAGCAGATAGTTCTTCGCGTCGCCGAGCTGGTCGCCGGTCAGTTGCGTGGTCTCGTAGGTCTCATTGTCCATGAAGTAGTAGGCGTCACCATCGTTGTACGAATACTGGACAGGCCGCCGCTCCAGAAACGCCCGCTGGAAGCGCTCGCCGGCGTCGAACGTGCGCTCGATGTTGGCGCCAGTGCGCAGGTTGCGGAACTTGATGCGCACAATTGCGCCGCCGCGTCCCATCTTGATATGCTGCCAATCGACAATTTGTAAGAGCTGTCCCTCAAGTTCGAGTGAGATGCCCTTCTTCAAATCGCCGGTCGAGATCATCGTATCCTCCTTGGCCCATCGGGCTATCCGTGATATCTCATCTGTGAGCGCGACGCCGTGAAACGCGGCTCAACCTGCGTGTCAGCGACACATCATACCATGCCCCCAGGCGTGTGCGCTCGGCGCGGCCTCTTCGCCCGCTCAGTCCGCGATGGCGAGCAGCGCCTCCAGCGCGTAAAGATACCCTCTCCAGCCAAGCCCGGTGATCTGGCCGCGACAGACGGCGGCGAGCAGGGATGTGTGGCGAAATGGTTCGCGAGCATAGATGTTGGAAAGATGGACCTCGATAGCGGGCAAGCCGCAGCCGCTCACGGCGTCGCGCAACGAGACGCTCGTATGTGTCAGCCCACCGGGATTGATCACCAGCCCACTGGCGCCCGAGGCTTGCGCCTGGAGGAAGTCAATCAGCGCGCCCTCGTGGTTCGACTGGAAGCAGCGCGCCTCGGCGCCAAGCTCCTGCGCGCGGCGCTCGATGCGTTCGTTGATCTCGGCCAGCGTCAACCGCCCGTAAATCTGCGGCTCACGCGCCCCGAGCGTGTTGAGATTCGGCCCGTGCAGGATGAGTATGCGCCATGGTAGGACCGCCGCTTCCTTCGGCATCACCGGCTCCGTTCGATTGCAGAAGCTGAACTCACACTTGCTCAGCCGCGCTAAACTCTAGCAGAGTCGCGCGCACGTCATCGTCCGCGACAGCGATCACGGAACTCGCGCCCACGGCCGTCGGGATCACCCAGCGGCTCTGACCCCCGCGCGCTTTCTTGTCATGCGCCATCGCGGCGAGGAGCGCCTCCGGCGCGATGGCGCTGAGGCGTATTGGCAAGCCAAAGCGTGTCAGCAACGCCTCCTGGCGCTCGCACACATCATCTGGCGTGACGCCTATCCGCTGCCCCAACTGCGCCGCGAAGGCCATCCCGATGGCCACCGCCTCGCCATGGAGCCACTCCCGGTAGCCAGTCACCTGTTCGATCGCGTGGCCGAGCGTGTGTCCATAGTTGAGCAGCAGACGCGCGCCACTCACGCTCTCACGCTCATCCCGCTCTACCACCGCAGCCTTGATCGCTACCGCGCGTGCGATGGCCTCGCTCAACTGCGCAGGCTCCTTCCTCAGCAGTGCGTCCACGCGCGACTCCAGAAAGGTGAAGTATGCGGCGTCCAGGGCGACGCCGACCTTCACCGCCTCCGCCCAACCCTCCGTAAACCCTCGCGGCGCCAGGGTCAAGAGGAGCGCGGGATCGCTGAGCACGAGGCGTGGCGGATAGAACGCGCCGATGAGGTTCTTGCCCTGCGGCAGATCAACGCCGACTTTGCCGCCGATCGAGGCGTCCACCTGCGCGAGCAGCGAGGTTGGAACGTGAACCAGCGGGACACCGCGCAGGTAGGTCGCGGCCGCGAACCCCGCCAGGTCGCCGATCACGCCACCGCCGAACGCGATCAAGAACTCGCCGCGTTCGGCGTGACACCCAACGAGCCAGTCGAGAATCGCGCGCCAGTGTTCGAGTGTCTTGCTGGTCTCGCCCGCAGGGACGACGAAGGTCTCCGCGGCGAACTCTGCCTGGGCAAGCGTCTGCTCCAGCGCGCGCTGAAAGAGCGGCGCGACATGCGCGTCTGTAACGATGTGAATGCGTCTGGACGCGCCCAGGGCTCGCATGCGCTCGCCCACTTTGACGAACTCCCCCCAGCCCACCACCGCCTCGTAGGCGGTGTCCGTCGCGGCGCGAATCGCGCGCACAACTGACCCGGCGCCGTCCGCCGGGAGAGCGCCAGTGCCCGCGAGACTGGCGACGATCTCCCCAACCAGGTCGTCTGGCGTTGGCCTGTTCGCATCGACGATGAGATTGGCGTCGTAGTACCAAGGACGCCGCGCGCGCAACTCGGTCAGGCGCGCGATAGGATCAGCGCCTTCGAGCAGGGGACGGAGGCTGGCGAGCGTCTCGTCACGCTCCTCAGCCTCGGCGCTGAGCCGGTCGAAGGCGACAGCCGGAGCGACGTCGAGACACACCATGTAGCCGCCGTTTCGCATTGTCGCCAGATTGGCTGGCGTCTCACCTACCCCACCGCCGGTCGCGACTACCACGCGCGTGCGCTCACACGCCTCCGCGAGCGCCATGCCCTCGAACTCACGAAAACGCGTCTCACCGTCGGCGGCGAAAATCGCGGCGATGCTCCGGCCCGCGCGCGCGGCGATCACCTCGTCCAGATCGAGGAATGACCAGCCCAGCCTCTCAGCCAGCGCGCGACTAGTCGTCGTCTTGCCCGCGCCGGGAAGGCCGATGAGAAAAACGCGCTCGACGGTCTCGCTCTTCATGGCGTGGATTGTAGCACGGCGGCCGTCCGCGCCCGACTGGCGACGTAGCAGAAGGGCAATCCCAGCCGTGATGGCGTGAGGTTGCCCTTCCGCGGTGTCAACTAGGCGCTAGGCGTCCGCCAGGCCTCATTTTGTCCTAGGCGTCGTAGTAGAGGGCGAACTCCATGGGGGCCGGGCGCAGGCGCACCTCAGCAGCTTGCGCGCGCTTGTACTCGACGTACTTCTCCAGGATGTCCGAGGTGAAGACGTCGTCCTCGAGCAAGAACTCGTGATCGCCCTCTAGCGCGTTCAGCGCGTCGTCCAGTGAGCCGGGAACCGACTTGATGTCCTTTTTCTCCTCGGGCGGCATCTCATAGATGTTGCAATCAATCGGCCCGAAACCATGTTTCTCCGGCAAGATCTCACGCCGGATACCATCCAGGCCGGCCATGAGCAGCGCCGAGAAGGTCAGATAGGGGTTGCAGGTTGGGTCCGGTGGGCGGAACTCGACGCGCTTGGCCTTGGGGCTGTCCGAGTACATGGGGATGCGCACCGCGGCGGAGCGGTTGCGTTGCGAAAAGGCCAGATTCACCGGCGCTTCGTAGCCCGGCACGAGGCGGCGGTAGCTGTTCGTCGTCGGCGCGGCCAGCGCCAGCACCGCCGGGGCATGCGTCAGCAGCCCACCGATGAAGAAGCGCGCCATCTCGGAGAGACCAGCGTAGCCCGCCGCGTCGGCGAAGAGGGGCTGCTCGTTCTTCCAGAGGCTCATGTGGACGTGCATGCCGGAGCCGTTATCGCCGAAGATGGGCTTGGGCATGAAGGTGGCGGTCTTGCCAGCGGCGCGCGCGACGTTCTTGACGATGTACTTGTACAGCAGCACCTTATCGGCCATGCGCAGCAACGCGTCGAAGCGCATATCGATCTCGCACTGGCCACCGGCCCCCACCTCATGGTGTTGCGCCTCCACGTCAATGCCACAATCTTCCATCACCAGCACCATACGTGTGCGCAGGTCCTGCAGGGTATCGTTTGGCGCTACAGGAAAGTAGCCCTCCTTGGGGCGCATGCGATGGCCGAGGTTGGCGGCGCCATTGCGACCTGAGTTCCAGTGCGCCTCCTCGCTATCGACGACCGCCCATTGCTCGTTCTGTGAGGTGCGGAACTTCACATCGTCGAAGACGAAGAACTCAGCCTCTGGCCCGAAGTAGGCGGTGTCGGCGACGCCGGAGCGCTTGAGATGCTCCTCCGCCTTGCGCGCGATGTAGCGCGGATCGCGGGTATAGGGTGCGCGGGCGACGCCGGGCTGGGTCACGTCACAGATCAGACTCAGCGTTGGCTCGGCGGTGAACGGATCCATCACGGCGGTCGCGGCGTCGGGGATCAGGAGCATATCGCTCTCGTTGATCTCCTGGAAGCCACGAATGCTGGACCCATCGAAGCCAATGCCTTCGGTGAAAACGGATTCGTCGAAGGACCGCAGAGGGACGCTGAAATGCTGCCACAGGCCGAAGACATCGGTGAATTTCAGGTCTACCATCCGCGCGCCACGCTCTTGCGCCAACCGCATCGCTTGCTCTGGGGTCATCGCCATGCTGCTTCTCCACACTGCTGCCTGCGTACACGCTAAAACAAACGAGGGACCAGTTGCGCGCCAGTGTGTTCGGCATAGTGCACACATCACATCCCTCTCCAACAGTATAACGACCGAGTAGCCACGGCGGTAGGGCGAATTTTCCCAAATTTCGGGCAAATCTATGTGCAATATGCACAAATCATGGCGCAGCGCTAGAGATTTGCAAGAAGTGATACACGTGAAACAGCGACAGTATCCGTCAACGCAGGTCACATGCGGGCACGCCCATTCGTCTTGCGGGCGCCCATGTTGTGGCGCTAAAATATCGTCATATGACTACTTTTCGCGGCGTCTGGCCTTATCTTCGCCGTCACCTGGCGTCGCTGATCGGGGGATTCGCGCTCCTGGTTGGCGCGAACTTGCTGGCGCTCATTCCTGCCTTTCTGATCGGCCAGGCGATCAATGCGCTGCAACAACGAGTTGACGTCAGCGAGCTGACGCGCTACGCGCTGATGATCGTCGGCCTGGCGCTGCTGACGGGCCTCGTCGCCTTCAGCGCGCGCTTCACCATGTTGCGTGTCTCCCGCTTTACAGAATATGAGATGCGCACTGACCTCTTCAAGAAGTTTCAGCGCCTCGAATTGGACTACTTTCAGCAGCGCAAGGTCGGCGATCTCGTCGCCCGCGCGACGAATGACCTCACGGCGATCCGCATGATGACGGGTCCCGGCCTCACGAATCTCTGCAATACTATCGTCGCCTTCACCGTCACCGCGATCGCGATGGTGCGTATCAACACGCGCCTGACGCTCTATACCCTCACCGTGATGCCGCTGATTACCGTGCTCTTCATCGTCGTCGGAGAGGGCATCCGCCGACGCTACCGCGCGGTGCAGGATCAGTTTGGCGAGGTCTCGGCGCGCGCGCAGGAGAACTTTTCCGGCATCCGCGCCGTCAAGGCATACGCGCAGGAGGACAAGGAGCAGGAGGCGTTCAATCGCGTCAATCAGGAGTATGTCAAGCGCAGCGTCGCCTTCGCGCAATTGAACTCGCTGCTGTGGCCAAGCATGTACTTCATCGCGGGTCTCGCCGCGGCGATCCTGCTCTGGGTGGGCGGCTCCGATGTGATCGCAGGGCGCATCCAGCTGGGGCAGTTCGTCCAGTTCAACACCTATCTCGCCGCGCTCGCCTTTCCGATGATCGCGCTGGGCTGGGCCGTCAATCTCTTCCAGCAAGGCTCGGCCTCGATGAGCAGGATTCAGGAGGTCTTCGACGCGCCCCCCGCCATCGCCGACGGCCCCCGGACACGTGCGGGTTTCGCCCCTCAGCGCGGCGCCGTCGAGTTCCGGTCCGTTTCACTGCGCTATGGCGATGGACCAGAGGCGCTGCACGATGTCTCCTTCACGGTTCCGGCGGGATCGTCGCTCGGCGTCGTCGGGCATACCGGCGCCGGCAAGTCGAGCCTGGTGAACCTGCTCGCGCGTGTCTACGACGTCACGAGCGGAGCGGTCCTGATCGACGGCGTGGACGTGCGTGAGATTCCACTTGAGGCGTTGCGACGCAGCATCGGCTACGTCCCGCAGGAAACCTTCCTCTTCTCACTTCCTCTGGAGGAGAACGTCGCCTTTGGCATGCGCGACGATGACCCGGAGCGGCTGGAGCACGCCGTCGAGACGGCGCAATTGGCGAAGGATCTGGTCGACTTCCCACAGGGCCTCAAGACGACGATTGGCGAGCGCGGCGTGACGCTCTCTGGTGGACAGAAACAGCGCGCCAGCATCGCACGGGCTATCGCGAAGGATCCGCGCATCCTCGTGCTCGATGACGCGCTCTCCAGCGTTGACACAAACACCGAGGCCGCGATCCTGGAGGGTCTGCGCGACGTCATGGCGGATCGCACGTCAATCCTCATCGCGCACCGCATCTCGACGGTCAAGAACCTCGACGCGATCATCGTGCTGGAGCATGGACGCATCGTCGAGCGCGGGACACATCGCGAGCTGCTCGCGCTTGGCGGCGCGTACGCTGGCATGTATCGCCGCCAGCTCCTGAGCGAGGAACTCAGCGTAGACGACGACGAGACAGGTGTGGATGAGCGCGCTCAGCCAAGCGAGGCCGCGTCTGATTAAGGCGCAAGGTACCCGCCGCGGGTGGACGTGTGACGTGCTACAATATCGGCGTCGTGGGCTGCACGTATGTGAGTGCGGCTGCGCATGGCTCCGGTCACGCGCGCTGCGGCGCGGCATGGTCCCAGCAGGAGGTCTCATATGAGTTCGAACTTCAACAATCCGGAGCTTTATGGCGGAGCGGCGCTCCCCAGCCAGATTGATCTCACCGACATCATGCGACGGGTATACTCATGGGTCTGCGCGGGTCTGGTCGTCTGTTTCGGCGTCTCGTACTTCGTCGGCCAGGTAGTTCTGGGCACGATCAACAGTCCCACACTAGCCACCTTTTTCACCAGCCAGTGGGTCTACATTGGCGCGATTGTCCTCTACTTTGTGGTCGGGCTCACGCTTTATCCAGTCATCCAGCGGACGAGTCTGGCCGTCGGCACGCTGGTGTACCTACTGTTCACCGCGCTCTTCGGTTTCATGATTTCGACCCTGCTGGTGACGTACTCGATTAAGTCCATAGCGACCGCGTTCGTGACCGCCGCCGCGATGTTCGGCATCATGTCGATCATCGGCTACACCACCAAGGTCGATCTCTCGAAGTTCGGCCCGGTGCTGTTCATGGCGCTGATTGGCATCATCGTCGGCACGCTGGTGAACATCTTCTTCCTGCCTGGCGCTTTGTGGCTCTACTGGGGCCTGACCTACCTAGGCGTGATCGTCTTCGCTGGTCTGGTCGCCTATGACACGCAGTGGATCGCGCGCAACGCCGCCACCATCGCCGCGAAGGGCGACGAGCAGGCCGCCGGCAAGATCGCGCTCATCGGCGCCTTCCGGCTCTTCCTGGACTTCGTCAACCTCTTCCTCTACCTGCTGCGCATCTTTGGCCGTGGCCGCTAGGCCCACAGCGCGCGGTTGACGGCGCGCGGAAGAGCGTCGATGAACGGCTCCATATCGCGTCTTTGGGGCCGTTCTTCCTGTCGCGCCAGGCAAACGCTGGCGCCACTCTCGTCAGAAATCTGGCGCCCATCGTCTCGGACGCTGGTAGAATATAGTCGTATGACCTGAATCTAACACCGCGTGCGGCTCGCCGTCGCGCGCCCCTTTTCGATGACCTCTTTGTGCGCGCAGGAGTGGGATGGTTCATGGCGCAGACGTTTTTTCAGGAAGATGAGATCCTCGGCAAGGCGTATGATGGGCGTCTTGCGCGGCGCCTGTGGCGCTACATTCGCCCCTACCAGCGCACCGTCTACATCACCGCGCTGTTCGCCAGCCTGATGGTCGTCGTTGATCTGCTCGCGCCATTCCTGACGCAGGTGGCGATTGACCAGTACATCGCGCCGACGGGCGTCTCAGCGCTCTCGATTGACGAGCGCGAGCGTGGGGTCCTGTTGATCACGGTGGTCTTTCTGCTGACGCTCTGTCTCGGCTTCGTCCTGCGCTATTTCCAGAATTATCTCCTCAGCATCGTTGGCCAGCGTGTCATGTATGACATGCGGTCGAATATGTTCGGGCATCTCCAGCGGCTCTCGCTCTCTTTCTTCGACCGCAATCCTGTGGGCCGGCTGATGACGCGCATCACCAATGACGTTGATTCGCTCAACGAGCTTTTCTCCTCGGGCTCGGTCTCGCTCGTGGGCGACATCCTGACGCTTGGGACGATTGTGGTCATACTTTTCGTGGAGAGCTGGCAACTGGCGCTCGTCGTCTGCGTGGTCATCCCGCCGCTGATCTTCGTCACGATGATCTTCCAGCGGTTTATGCGTGACGCCTTCCGTGCGATCCGTGTGCGCCTCGCGCGCATCAACGCGAACGTCGCCGAGAACATCTCTGGCGCGCAGGTTGTGCAACTCTTCAACCGCGAGGAGCGCAACCTGGAGTACTTCGACGAATTGAACCGCGATTACATGAAGGTCTCGGTGCGCTCGCTCTTCTTCTTCGCGCTCTTCCTCCCCGTGGTCAACGTCTTCGCGGCGGTGGCCGTCGCGCTGATCATCCGTGTCGGTGGCGCGCAGGTGCTGGCGATCCCACCGGCGCTCACCCTCGGCGCGCTGGTGGCCTTCTTGCAGTATGTCGAGCGCTTCTTCCTGCCAGTGCGCGATCTGGCCGACAAATACACGATCCTGCAATCGGCGATGGCCAGTTCCGAGCGCATCTTCCGTGTCCTGGATGAGCCGATCTCGCTCGACGACCCAGAGGCGCCCACAGCGCTGGAGAAGGTCCGCGGCGAGATCGAGTTCCGCGATGTCTGGTTCGCCTACAATCCTGGCGAGTGGGTGCTCAAGGGCATCTCGTTCAAGATCAAGCCGGGCGAGAGCGTCGCCTTTGTCGGCGCGACCGGCGCGGGCAAGACCTCGCTGATCAGCCTCATCTCGCGCTTCTATGACGTGCAGCGCGGCCAGGTGTTGGTTGATGGCCAAGACGTGCGGACGCTGGCGCAGACCGACCTTCGACGCCATATCGGCGCAGTGCAGCAGGATCCCTTCATCTTCTCCGGCACGATCGCCAGCAACATTCGTCTGCACGCGGCAGGCATCACGGACGAGCGCATGCGGAAGGCGGCGCGCTATGTCAACGCGGCGTACTTTATCGAGCAGCTACCGCGGCAGTACGACGAGCCGGTGCGCGAGCGCGGCGCTGGACTCTCGGTTGGTCAGAAGCAGTTGCTAGCCTTTGCGCGGGCGCTGGCGTTCAATCCTGAAATCTTGCTGATCCTTGACGAGGCGACGAGCAGCGTTGACACGCAGACCGAGGCGTTGATCCAGGACGCGCTGCGCAAACTGATGGCGGGCCGCACCTCGCTCGTCATCGCGCATCGCCTCTCGACCATTCGCGATGTGGACCGCATTATCGTGCTGCACAAAGGGCATATCGTGGAGGAGGGGACACACGAGGCGCTCCTCGCGCGAGATGGCTACTATCGCCGGCTGTATGAGTTGCAATACGTCGAGTCCAGCGCCAGTGTCAGCTCCGCGGGGTAGCAGAGGGTGACGGCGAGGCTGTGGGCGAGGGAGCGGGGACGCCGGCAAGCGTTGGCTGGAATGTCGCGCCAAGCTCGCTGATGCCCCAGGCGCCGTTGAAGATGGTGAGCGTCAGCGTGACTGGATAGGTAGTGCTCGCTCCACGTGTCACGGTGTAGAGCAGCGTCGCGCTGTCATTGCTTGAATTCACCTGCTTTTTTGTCAGGATCGCGTTGGCCACGGGGCCAAAATCGGTGTCGGCCTGCCGCGCCTGAAGCACAAAGGAATCGGTCTTTTGCTGGACCCGCAGCGTCGGGCTTAAGTAGCTATCGTGCGCTGTGGCGTAGTCCTGGCTGGTGACACTGTCCCAGAAGCTAGCGCCTGTACCAGTGGGATCTGGTTTCGCTGTCAGCAAATTGTAACCGCCTACAACGGTGCCCGCGAGGCAGGCGCAGACCGCGAACGCCGAGACGAACATCACGAGCGAGAGCACCAGGCTATTGGCATGCGGTCGCTTATCATACGGAAAGCGCTGCTCGAAGTCCTCACGCAACGCGCGCAGCCGCAGGATACGGGTGTATCTGCGCGCGCGATCTTCGCCGCGCTTGGTTTCTGGCGCGATAGAGACCGTGCGGAGTTCCTGCTCGAGCTCCTTGAGCCGCTGCTTGGCTTCGCGCAGTTCCCGTGGTGAGGCCTTATGGCTCTTCGCCTTGGCGATTCTCCTCCGGTTCAGGTCGCGCACGCCCTTTTCCCCTCCACCACACTGCGTTTCCCGATCTCCCAAGCCGGGTCGCGGGCGTACTATACCGGTGGCGCGCCGAGACTGTCAAGGTGAGTGGGAGTGTTGCGCAGTGCGGGAGTCGCTAAGCTAGATGGCTGCGATGGTAAAGCAGATAGAGCATCAGGGCCTGCCGGTAATCCTGTAACCTCGCCGCGCCGTCTGCGATCACACGATCAGTCAGCGCGAGGATACCCTCGGCCATACGCAGATCCGACTCATCAACCAGATTCGAGCCGCGCAGCGCCTCGATGACATAGGCCGGGTCGCCTGGCAGATTGGGAAGCCCGTAGCCTTGGGCCGCCTTGCGCACATAGCCCTCGATCTGGAAGCGCAACTGGTAGAACACCTGCAGGTCGGTTCGCGCGTCGGCGGAGCCAGACATCGCGCCGGGCGCGGCGCCATGGATTGTGGACAGGCGCGGAATCGCGGCGGTTTCGTGGGTCGTCATCTCAGGTTGCAGATCACTGAGATACTCGCCGTAGAGTTGCAGCAGATCGGCTGGAGCTTCACGAGGACCGGCGGCAGGGGAAGGCGGTTCAGCCGCGGACCGGGCTTGCGCCTTCCTGCGTCCGAAGCCGAAGAAACCGGTCTGCGCGCCTCCCGCTAGCGTCTCAAATGCGGAATGTGAGCTCGCGTGTGGTTGGGAGCGCGTGGCCGGTGCGGCCGGGACAGGCGCTGGCTGCCCGATCTCGCGGGCCGCTTGGGGAAGAGGGCGGGCCAGGACGAGCGCGAGCATCTGCGTGTGGCGATCCTGCTGCGCAAGCGCGTCGGGGAGTGAGCGGCTATCAGGTGAGCCGAGCCAGGCGCGCGGACGTGCCGCGGGATACGGCGCAGGTGGGTCCTGCGGCAGCGCGTTCAACGCATGCTGATGGATGCTGACAGCCGCCTGCCGCGCGCGTCTGATCAGATCATGCCGGCGGTGTGTAGCGCGCTGCGTGGCAAGGGCGGGGTTGAGATTGGCGAAACCGAGCAGTGTCTGCGCGATCCAGCGTTCCATCGCCGGCGAATCGAGAGGGATGTCAGCGTCGAGCGGGAGTTGCTGGAGGTAGCGCACGATCTCCATGCGTTTGGCGTTGTCGAGCGGGCGCTGGGCAAACTGGTTGCGCCGGTAATCAAAGTAGAGGGGATAGGCGAACTGACCCTCGAGCGCGGCGGCGAGGTAGCCACGGAAAGCGTCGCGCTGGCGTGGGGACAGCTGGCGGAGTGCGGGGACCATAGACAAGCCTTTAGCTGAAAGGACGGGATATTCCTACTCTATCACGGAGACCAACGGGCAATCCTTCATAATGGTGCGATCGAGTATGATCTCCTGCGCCAGCCGCGTCTTGCCCACTCCTGGCTCCCCGATGAGCGCGAGTAGCCGTCCTTGCCTACTGGCGACTGCCTTGATAGTCGTGGCGATGGTGGCCAACTCCGCTTTGCGGCCTACCAGCGGTCCGCTGGGCTGCGCGCCTAGGAAGGCGCCGATCGGCAGCGAGATTGTCCTGTCATCACCGCGACGCCGTCCGGAGCAACAGTGACGCCGAACTGGGCGGCTCCCTCCCAGGCGGCGCGCTCAGCGGCTGTGAGATCCAACGCGTCGGCGAGCAGTGTGAGAGTGGAGCGCTGGGGAGTGCGAGCGCCACGCTCGAGCATGCTGATGTAGACGACACTGAAGCCTGCGCGCTCGGCCAGCTCGGCCTGCGTCAGGCGGGCGGCGCGGCGGGCGCGCTTGAGCGCGATCCCAAACGCAGGTGCGGCTGTGGTGGATGTGGTGGATGTCGTCGCGTCTGACGCCATACCGGCTGTCCTCCTCGCAGGTGGCGCCGGTGATTCCGGGGGTCTGCGGCAAGTGTGCGAAAGGTAGCACCGCGCGCTTCCCCTCCAGGCGCACTATATCACTCCTCTCGCCTCCATCGCGTCGCTCCATCTCGCGTGAGGCGCGCGAACGCCTCACTGTCGGTTTGAAGAGCGCTTGTCATGGACGTTACAGCATGCCATTGGGTACGGGCGCCATGCCTCCTACCGCTCCGACACAATGTGGCACATGCGCGAAGGCACACGGTGTTGCAGTGGCGCCTCCTCGCCTGCTGCGCAGCGTGACCATCAGATGGCAAACTTTATTCGCAACGCCAGGTCAGAAATGCTGGTCCGACGGCGTGTCCGATGGCAAACATTATTGCAAATCGACAGGCGCATTGCTGACAGGTGTCAATGGCCAATGGACAGGGCGTGGCGATGGCATTGAGAAAGGGTGAGGAGTGATGGAACGTGAAGCGCGCTATGGACAGCACATGTACGCGGTCAAGGTGTCCACCGCGGTCAGCAGCGCTGGCCTGATCCACATCGAGGCGGACAGCGTCACCGTCTCAGGGGCGCCCTCATGTTCGCCGCAGAGATGGATCCCCTGGTGGCCTTCGACGAGGGTAGCGATGTGCGCCCAGGGCAAGCGATCGAGCTCCCGCCGGTCGTCGTGATCGCGCCGAACGAGTGGTACTCGGTCAAGCTCGTCGACCATGAGCTCACGCCGATGTTCACCCGTGAAGAGAAGCGACGCTAGCCCGGGCGGTCGCACGGCGCTGGTCGCAACGTGCGCTGGCCTTCGCTCTACCATGCAAGCCTCAGGTGAGGGGCACAATGGCTAAGACCGCCACGGTGATCACGCCGGGCGAGTCTCCCAGGGACTCGAAGATGTCGGAGCGCCTGGAATACAGCGCACACTCGGCGAACGGCAGCAGTCGGGCGGATCACTCCAGTCAGGCTACCTGCGGCGTAACCATGTCAGCGCCGGGCCAAGCGCCAGCGGCGCCGCCAGCGCGGCAAGCAGCAGTCCCGTATCGACCGCGCCGCCGAAGGCGATGGACGGCAGCGGCCAGAACGCCGGCGCGCCGTCAAGCAGGTAGAAGCTGAGGCCAAGCAATACGGTACCTGCCGCCGCCGCGACCGCCAGCGCATCCACCGTGCGGCGCGCGGGCGCCAACCACGGCCGCGCCTCCGGCGTCAGGCGGCGCTCCAGCATGGGCCGCAGCAGAGCCACCAGCGCGGCGCCTAGGAGCGCCAGCCCCGCTAGGGTCTCGCTCCATTCGATGAGCCAGCCGAAGAACAGCGGATGTGGCAGCGCCAGCGCGCGCAGCAGCGCCGCGAATGGCGCGGGCACCTTGCCGACGCGCAACACCCCCGCCAGGAGACCGCCGAGCGTTTCCGGGAATCGCCCGTAAAGCAGCTTGTCCAGCCCTGAGACCAGCCACTCGTAGCCCAGCGCCGCTTGTAGCCCGATGAGAGCAATGCGATCTATGGTGACGGACTTCGCAAGCGAAATGAGCGTGGACACCCGCTGGGATGTCGCAGTGACGGTGGTAGCGTCTGCGGCGCGCCGGCGCTCCAGTTGTTCGATAGCCATGTGTTGCCTCCAGCGCGGAGGTGGCGCCCAATCCATCCGGTGGTCCGCCGTACGCTTCCGCGCCAGTTGGATTGTGTGGCGCGGCGGTCTCGCCGCCATCCGGCGAACACCTGACTTGCGCTCGTGAATTTGCCTGAATCTGCCATCAGGCGTTGCCTGAGTCCCGCGCAGGCGTAGTCGACATGGGATGTATTAGCATCTCATCTACCTGCGCGTGCCGCGGTGCCTACCATGATGTTGACCACGATGGGCCATAGGTGCTCATCACCTTGCCTCCTGTCATCGAGGGCCTGGCGTCGCACGCCACCTCACCCGAACTACCGATCGTAGACATCGTCGACACTGACCTGCAGCCCTCATGCCTGGTCACATGCGTTTGGAAAAGCTGCCTATCAGCACGAGACCGTCCACCGCGCTGCCCCGATCATACTGCTGACCTTCACCCAACACGGTGCCCAGTGAAAATGTGAGATACCCTTAGGTTCCTAGCGACTGGGCGAAGTCGGCTGGTGTGCGCCAATGCAACGCACTGTGGGGCCCCCTCGGTGTTGTACTCCTCCTTCCAGGCGTTCACCTATGCCCTTTTATGGCATGCAGTGGAAATTAGAACGACTGATTGCTTTGCGGTGGCCAGGTGAAATCAGGGTGTTCCAGTTCGTGACGAGAGCCTCTCTCTGCGCTTGAATGAAGATTGCGCTGACTACAGAACTGACTACATAGCGGCTGGACGTGCTTGGACGCCGCTGGACGATGTGTCACCCAAAACCGCGAATTCAAGGGCAATTTGGCCGTCCTTGGACGTCCTTGGACGGCTCTGGACAGCGCGCCGAGCGCTCCAAAACCGCAGGGTGCAGGTTCGATTCCTGTCCCACCTGCCCGATAACGCTGAATTCATGGGACCGCTGCCCTATGCCTGCAGCACAAGATGTATGCTTTGACCTCTGTTTGACCCCAATTGCACACCACTAGGAACATCACCGCAGATCTATGAGCGAGGCCCACTTGGCGATGGACTTCCTGCCACAACAGAGCTCGGCTGCCTTTGACCAGTCACTAGCAACCTGGCCGCATCCCTCATTAGC
>Ga0070706_100000423_pt1 | contig 50924 bp, 54 predicted proteins | sample KBSK5501metaG_FD_65476 | JGI IMG/M metagenome (GOLD analysis project Ga0070706, IMG submission 65476) | Corn, switchgrass and miscanthus rhizosphere microbial communities from Kellogg Biological Station, Michigan, USA - KBS K5-50-1 metaG | ecosystem: Host-associated > Plants > Roots >... | reverse complement strand
GCCTTTTAGCGAGCTACCGGGGATGATGTACTCACCGTGCTTATTACATAATGATTTCTCAGGTCTGTTTTTGGGGCGTGGATCGATGATAAAGAGCGGTGTTTCTGCTTGAATAGCCAGCTCGATCCATCCGCTATAGAGCTTTTGCTGTCCCTGACCGAAAAGTTGGTAATGCCAGATAGGTTTCTCGCGCAACGGAGGCTTCTCCCAATCTATGCGAACAAAATCATAAGGGTTCATTATGCCTCCTTCACAGCGACAAAACGATGGAAAGTAACCTGTTCTGTCTCCTCACTGAGATACTCCTGCACAACTAGTTGGGCGTAGCTTCTCTGACCCTTTACAGGATAATGTAACAAACGCGGAATACGCGCCTCGGCAAAATCTCCTTCACCAACTGGCTTCCCGACTTTTTCTGTCTGGTTATCAACTATACGTTCACCAAACAGATAATAGTGCTGTTGCTCTGCGCGTTTTTCTAGCTTCAGATAATCTATTGCTCTCAAAAAGGGAATTTTTCGCTCGATACCGATATATATTACCCGTACCTGATCAGACTCGTGTTGCCAGCGTAGCTCGAAATCAGGGTGAAAGATGCGCCCGAAGGTATACTGGGCGTACGTGTCGTAGGGGAGCGCCGCGTCAAATGTTATGAAGCGTATCAGTTCATCTCGCTGTTCAGCCCTGACAATAGAGAGAGGCAATTTCTCTCCAAGAAATGTCCCTTGCTGCAAAAATGTGCATTGCTGAAGCAAGGTGGCAAGATCAGCTTCGCTCAACACATTGCTACAGACGATCTCTGCATCCATCTCTAGTTCCTCTCTATGAGCGCCTGGTCCCATCTACCGCTGCTAATTGTGGCTGTGAGGGCCACTCTTTTACGCGACGAATAAAGTGATCAATCGTGCCCGCACGTAAGGCGGTGAACGCATCACCTTTGAAGACCCGTTGTAAGCGAATGCCATGTGGACTCTGCTCTACCGGTGGCTTCAAGGTGAGCAGATCATCACGCCATGTACCGTAACTTCCATCGCCTGGAAACGATAGCCCTAACAGGCTGTCATTTTCTAGCGCCTGGTTGCTATCGTCATCGAGCCACTTACCCAGTCCCCAAAGCTGGTCAGCACGTTCGGTTTTATCCGCACCGCGTATTGTGCTGATAACAACACCGCCCAGATGTGTAGGCCGATCTTGCATCACGATTTCGGCTTTGACCTTGCCCAGGCCACGGGAGCGCCCTGAGCCGAGCGGAATCAGCTCGTCCTCCATATCTTGCAAGACAATAAAGAGCATACCAAGCTGCCATAGCTCAAAGTTGCGCAGGTGAATATCCGTCTCAAAGGCTACATCTGTACTGACCACCTCCAGATTAAATTTTGCCCCATCACTTGCGCCACCTGTCAGGCGATCAATACCTACTCCATCGCGCAATTCCTTGATTTCTTTCGTATCAGGTGCGAGATAAGCGTCATTGATAGCACCACGCCCAATAAAGCTGGTCGAGCCAAAAAGGCGACACATCGGACAGGATGCTGCATATATAATATCTTTACGCACATCCAGTCGCTTACTGCGCTGTTTGCCCAATCCATCATCATCCTTTTTCGCGATTTTATTAAACATCTCGCCACACGATTCCCGATAGTCACTCTTGCGCTGTTCCTGATCGGCCTCTTTGTCCGCTTCTACTGAAAAAGGGTAGCAGATGACATGCGTTTTCAAGCTGCTTATGACACGCTCGACGTGGCTGCGAAAGACCCCTTTGAGTGAACTACCAGGGATAAACACCTCCTGTCGGTTATTGCGGAAGGTGAGAACAGGCGTCATGTTGGGGCCGCTCACAGTGGCATGACCAGATTTAATCAACAGTGGTCCAGTTGTTGTGATGCGCATAGTTAAGGAAGCTTCGTTCATAATTTTTTTTAGCATAACGGCCTCTCTTACCCCTTCTGATCAAAGATGTGTTCAATGTATCGACTCAGAAATTGCTCCCCCGGCTCTTGTTCGGTCGAGTATGCCCGGCTGATGAGATAATTTTGTAGCCGCTTTTTACTCTCTTCTGGACCGACGCCAGTCAGTTCGAGGGACGACACTGTGAGGTGTTGAAGTTCGCAGGCTCCCAAGCCACGCGAGCGTTTACCACCAATCATGCCAAAGCCATGTACAAACTCACTGAGCCCAATACTGATAAGCTGCAAGTCCTGCTCTATCGCATTCTCCAACAGGATACGCAATTTAAAGGTTGCACTGGCAGGTACAACCTCAAAATCATACTTTAAACCGTCTTTCGCGGTTTCGCTATCTCGGTCAATTGCTACACCGTCACGTATCTGGATACCACCTTCCCAACTATCATTTACAAGATAGAGGTCATTCACATTAATGCGCGCCGCTGCGAAAGGGGAGCCGAAGAGCCAGCAGGTACTACAAAGATAGCGGAACTCATGCTGCTCAAGCTCATAGTCTTTGCCCTCTTGCTCCAATTGACGGCGTATATTTCTAATGCCCTTTTGTCGCACCGTCGGACACGATTTATGCTCATCTTTTCGCTGCGTCTCCGCGATCTGTTGTTCTTCAGGCAATTCAATCAGTGCACAAGAAGAGAGTTTCGCATTGGGTGGTAGCTGTGGTACGAGTTTTTCTACAGTGCTACGTAATGCTCCTTTAAAACTGGAACCAGGAATAAAGGGGTGACCGGTAGGAGTTAGCACGACCGGGCTATCACTGGGACTGAGCGATGCTCTACCTCCGCCAATGTGGAGGGCCGTTTGCATTACGAGTTGCCCCTCAAAAAGATAGCGGTTACGCAATTCGTAGCGATTTGCTAATTCAGCCATTGCTTTCACTCCTCTTCTTACCTGCCTGCAACATGCCATTCTCGGCAATAATATGCTGGATAAACTCGCGAGCCAGTAGCAGCATCAATTCTTTCATTTCCGCGTTCTCTGCTTGCTTTGTCGGTTGTGAGATGATCAACTGGAATTCTTCTTGTATACGCTTTCGTTGCATCGCGGTTAGTTCTTGTCTAAGTTTCTCGTAAAACACTCTATCGACGTTACGTTCGATCTGATGATTGATGTAATCGAACACATCATCGTACTTAGAGCTTTTGATAATATTGAGCAGACCCATCATCTGGGCATCTTTGGGAAGCTGCTTCACATCTTCATGCTCCACCAGTTTACGCATAAAGGTGACAGCTTCAGGATAAAGGATGGTATCGCTCACCAGCCAGACCTTTTTGCGCTGCTCGTCAGTGAGTTCCATTGCGTCTTGCTCCCTTGCCAAAACTCACCTGAAACTCATACTCCACTGTCATCTGACGAACAAACTGGCGGATGAGCAGCAGAAGTATTCTGCGCCGCTCCTGCTTCCCCTCGTACGTCTTATCACTGATCTCTAAGTGAGCACAGATAATCTTTCGCTTATTGTCAAGCTCTTTTTCCAACTGCTCGATCAGCTTTTTGCCAAATTCACCCTGACGCCACTCTTCGTGACGAGCAGTCTGCCGCTTGATGTAGTCAAAGATATCTGAGGTCTTCAAGGCAGTCTCTGCGACATTTTCAAGCCCAGTGATCTGCGAGCGGTGCTTTTCCCCAAATGTATTGGCTGCGTGATCGCCCAGGCTCTTCGCTTCCTCATAGAAGGCTTCAGCCTGAATATTCACTTCGCGGATGATTTTCATTTCGTCTACTTTATTTTGCTGGTCCTGCTCGTCTTTCACCGCAAATTCCTCTCTTTATGAAATGGATCAGATATACAAATGCGCCCAAAGCCTTCGGCTCGTCGTTGCCCTATGCCCTGCTCTTCAAGCGTAAACAATGCGCGTGCCAATTTATCATCTAGTGGCTGCGTAACAGCAAAAAGAAACACAGAACCTGCATCTAGCGCGTACTCTTGTGCGTGTGGCAATCCCCACAACTCCTGCCAGCCCATGATGCGCCGTATACTCGCCGAGTGATAGAGCAGTTCAAAGGTATTTGCTGGAAGTCCAGCCAGAGTCTCAAGCCGCTTTCCTGAGATGATGCCGTTATAGCGCAACAGCTCATCATAGAGCATAGTTGGCGCGTGAAGCGTGAGCGCAATATACAATGGTGGATCTGCATACGCTGGCGCGCGGTCACGCAGCGCTTCGTCAAAAAGACGTAATCGCTCCTTGAAAACCTCGAAACGGTCCTGAATATCTTCCACAGGCTCCATTTCAAACGCTACCCGACCAAAGCCGCGTGTCCGCGCAGTGCCAAGACGGGCAAAATCATTGAGTAGTAAGGAACCTTCCTCTGTGCTCCCTTTATCCCAGATAAAATTCTGTAAGGCTGTTGCTACATCATCTTCAGCCTGAATGACTCCAAAGAAACATGACTCCTCTTCGTACACTTCGCGATTATAGAGTATACTTTCCTCAACGGTACCGTATTTGCGATTGATACCTGTACGCGTAAGCAGCCGTTTCTCGGGCTTAGCGGCAGCCCGTGTACCATCCTCTCCCCAACGATAGAAACCGTCGAAGCTGTCCAACGGCTCACCACAAGTACAGAGTCTACTTTGTGGTTCCTGGAGGGCTGTGATGATTTGCCCTCTTTCTTCATCTGTAGTAATGTTAGCTTCCAGAGCTTGCTCTGCTTTACCCAACATGGTAAACATTGCCCAATCAAACAGGTTATCACGTACGCCATGTCGATCATCTTCATCATCTTGCTCATCGTCAGGCAAGGGTAAAAAGCCTTTAAAGCGTTTACAGGTCTGAGCGGTGCGCGGAATGCAATAGAGAAGAGAAAATGCATTCTGCATTCTGCGATTTTCGAATGATGCAGGGTACAGATTGGGATACTGCACTTTATTGCTGAGGAAAAACTGAACAAACTCACTCTCCTGATCGCTACGAAGTAGGCGATGAGCCGAAATCAGGCAGCCCATGAGCGTTGAGCCAGGAATGTAGGGCGCAACTTCCGCACCCGTAGGCGAGTGGTCAGAGCGAATAGAGAGTGGAGAAAGGGTTGTTAGTTTCAGTGCAAGCTGTTTCACGCTTCCTCCTGTAACACCAGTGAATAGAAAGACAGGACGTTAAGATGTTGTAACCAAATTTTCCATTGCTCTGGGGCAATAGTAGTATTGTTAATTTTGAGCTGCGTAATAATACAACGACATTCACCCTTGCCCGTTGATTTATTGCCTCCCAGGCGTTCTATCATATACAATCCTGCCAGCAGCAATAACAACGAGTATGTAGACTCATCATCTTTGCCAGAAAACATCTCGTCTATCTCGGTACTGATAGGAATACATTCCAGGCTACCAACAATGCTTCCTTGAAAAACCATTTTGCGCACGCCGAATTCGCTGTTGTAAAGTGCCCCTCGTACTGCTGTACGTGTGGAACGATTGAGTCGCACCTGTGTATAGAGATCGGTTTGCATGTTCTGGTAGCGCTTTGGTGCTTTAGGAATATCGTACCGCTGCTTATCCTCTTGTTGTGCATCATTAAAAAAAAGACGGCCTGGGCAAATTTGTGAGCCGAAGACGCGTGTGACTAATGTAGGTTTTGCTCCCAGGTCTTTCAAGGCAATAGCTTTGTCATGAGGGGATGCAATCCTTGTGCGTATCGTATCGTCGCTATCCTCATAGAAACGTGCTAATTGTTCGCATAACTCTCGCACCACGCCCTTAATGGTGGAACCTGGCACATAGAGATATCCCCCACCATCGCGCATCACAGAACGGTCAATCAAGCCGCTCCTGACTCCTGTGCCGCAGTGAAAAGGAGCGGAAAATTCCAGTGCATAGCAGATTTGGATGCGATCAATCCTTGTCATATCCATCACCATCCTCTTGCGCTACAAAATCATAAAGTTCGACGAAATCGAGGAGGAGCGTTCGATACTGCTTTATGTCTTTCTCCTTGCTATCAACCAACCAGGGAAAGGTGACTATTGGAAAATGTGCCGCTGGATTCTGCTCATCCCATTCATAGAGCGGATACTTTCTTTCTGTGCTATAAACCTTTGTTACTACAAAATCTCGCTCTTCTTCTTTCCAGCTTCGCAATACTGTAAGGCTCTCAGTCACGGATGTTGAAAGATTAAGTTGTAAGATCGCTTCGCGCAACTGATGCAATTTGGTTCGTCCTAATGCGAGGCGACTTCCCTCTTGGAGCATTTCGAGCAAAAATTTGAGTCGCTCTAACGTATAAGAACGCATAGTAGCGTAGAAAGAGTGCTGAGACTTCTTATCTTTTTGATGCAATAGTTTGTACACTTTGCGGAAACTCTGGCTGGTATTGCCAGAAACAACCAGAAAGTTGATGCGGGTTTTCCCGTATTCACTTTTTTCCTTCTCAATCTCCTTTGAGCCATCCTTCTTGGCAAATTTGAGTGTATCTTCAACAAGGTTGAGCATGAGCGAGAAGGGATAGTTAGTAGGAGCTAGCACAACACCAACAGAGAGCGAATGTGTTTCAGCTTGTTCTCTGCTATCTTGCCGCTGCTCTCCATTCGTTAGCGTGTAAAATCGTTCGGCAAGGGCATAAGCGACGGGCATTGCCTGAGCTGCGGGAGTAACAAGAACAATGTCATCACCGCCGATGAGCAGGATATCAAAGGGAAACACCCAGCTTTTTCCCAGTTCTTTCACAGGCAAGCGATCACTGATAACCTTACACATTGCCCAATAGACGGCTTCATCGATTTTTTGGGCAAAATCTTGCACCTCACGCAAGGTCGATATCTCTTCGAACTTCTTGCCCATGCCATTTGCATCCGCGTAGATTAACCCTAGATAGTCTTTCGCCTGCCGAAATTCGCCAAAGACGTTGAGGTCTTCAGGGCGCTCAGTGTCATCAGGTAGATAGTAGTTATAGCGTTGTAATCGTTCAAGTACTTCTTTCCAGAGCGGACTCTCAAAGTCTTTGCGCGGCTTCTGTCTTCCTATCCATGTTGTGATATAATCCTTTACAACTCTATCTTCTACCTGTTTATTCAGGCAACTCTGACAATAGTACACTGCCTCAATGGGAACACGCTCTACAGCATAGAAGATGCCACAGGAATCACAAAGGCGCATCAGTGGATCTGACGGTTCATTGATATATGCATGAGGGTGGCCTTTTTGCTCACGCAATCGGTAGCGCAACAACGCCAGCGTATTGGGCATAGGGTACGTCATGATCATCTCTAGATCCTCTAAAGTGTCCGGTGCACCTGCTGGCAGAGATTGCACAACGTAGGTAATAGATGCACCTCCTGCTGTCAGCCGCCGATACTCGCGCTGAACCTGTGTGCCAAACTCTACTGCCTTTGCTGAGTCGATAAGGAACAGACCCGAGCCGCCGTTGGCATAAATGATCTGTTCTTCTTTGAATGAAAGATCCAGTGAGCGAGCCAAATCTACCATACGATTACGATTGAGGTAATCTAATAGCGAACTCGCTCCACGAATCTCTTTCAGCTGATCGGTACCAAAAACGTATTCTTTGATATGGTCTGTATCGAATGCTACAAGTGACAACCCCACGACTGTCTCACCTCCAGCCTCTATAGATTTGTGTTTGAGGTTTAACTAAAGCAAACACCAACACTAAAACGTACAATGTAAATCGAATTGCATAAATTTATACAAAATACCTATTCCTCTCACTCTTTCCTATAAGACCCCTACACAGGCCTCGCCCTCCCCATCCCCATCGAAGTCTTATACCCCACACCGCAATAGAATGCCAGTTGAGCCAGAAGTAGAATCTGCTGACGCACTGCTAATGGAGCTTCGTCTGTTGTTGCTTCGTCTGGGCCACGTAAATGGTACTTACACTTCCCCACAAAGCCCTGTTGCCAGTGCGTCGTAAATTTTACGGTGTGAGGTTTAAGGTTATAGTCGGCAATGATAATGCCATCATCCAGTGCATATTGCTCAACTCGATCTTCCTGTACCATACCTGCCAGTTCGGGCCGTGCTAATTCTTGCCAGCGCCTCGCTAATCCAGGGAAAACATATTGGGGTAATGGCAGCAGTGCAGGATGAGGGCCGTATATTCTATTTCGCGCGTTGCTCCGGTTAAATGTCGTTAGAGAGGCGAATTCCAGTGTCAACGGTTCCATACGACCTAACTTGAGCGTCTTTGCCCTTTCAGCCAGTTTGTCAAACGATGTGAAGCCCGTCCAGCCGGAGGGATCGTCGCTATCGGCAATTACCTCTTCGAGCAAGAATTGTTGTTTACCAAGTTGCATAAATGGAGGCTTCCTGCTACTCGAGCCTTTAGTATTAAAGTCCATCAACGCGCTGTGAAATAGTGGGAACAGTTCGCCAAGTAGTAGAGTAATACGTATGTTGTATGTCTTCTCCGGGGTCAGGGGCATATGCACGTTTTCACGTTCCGCCTCGCACATTCTTGATGCCGGAAATGGAAATTGCAGGCTGGAACAGGTGAACAGGCGGCGTTTGTTGCCTTCATGCAGCCATGATGCTACCTCAGGAGCTGCTGATCCCAACCAGTCGAGCCAGGCGGCATGTACCAGTTCACCCGAAAAAGGCATCAGTGTTCCTTCACGGAGTGGACGTAATTTTAATAGGAAAGCATATAGTTTAGCGGGAGAGGTAGGTGACAATGGCACATCCATATTATGAAAATACATCCTTTCTGCTTGGGATTATAGAGGATTGATGAACATATGAAAACTCTACTGGTAATATTTTCCTATATTACCGAACCTTCTCCCAATTTCAATATTGATGAAGTTTTCTTGTACAGAGCAAACGAGCATGCTATACTAACCTTGAGATAAGCTGTTCACTCGTTTCGCATCAATGAGCTACCTATTTCAATTGATGAGTGACATATAGTGGCACCTTTCGCGGGTGCCCAGTCCCAGCATATCAAATCAAGCCTGCTACCCTATTATTTTACCTGGGAAATCTGGGAATGCCGTAAACATTTAGGGAAAAAGCCAATACATGCAACAATTTGGTGATTTTCTTTCAAACTTGCGCAGCAATAAGAGGCTCACATTAGAAAAACTGGCAACGCTTGTTGACAGCAACAAAAGCACCTTATCACGCCTGGAAAACAATGATATTCCCCGGCCTTTCAAAGGCGCCATACGTAAACTGATCATTCATCTCGCGCAAGTGCTTTGTACCTCAAAGCAAGAAACCGAGCGTTACCTTACCCTGGCAGGGATTGACATTTCATTCTTGACTGAGGATGAAAAAATATTGGTAGGCCTTGCTCCTCACATTACAATCAACACTCCGTCAGAACCCCACACCGATGACATACTAATATTGAACTTCGCTCACCCTTTAACAGAACAACAACAAACACAAATTGAGCAGCTATCTGGCACCAGCATTGAGAACATAATCACAATACCAACGCTTATCAACGAAGAGGAACCATTAAAGCCGCAAATTACCCGGCTCATAGATGCCGTCGATCAATCCATCCACGATTGGCACAAACATCATATTCTCATTAACCCACCCGGTTACGCACCAGCCGCACTCTTACTCCTGGCGGAAATCCACGGACGCATCGGCCATTTCCCAACACTCATACGTATGCGCCCAAAACACGGCTCAATAACCGTCTACGAAGTCATAGAACTCCTCAACCTGCAAACCATCCGCGACGCCGCACGCAAATCAAGCGACGCTTCGATCACACCTGGGAAAAGGCTATGCAGTCATTGTGATGAAATATTTTATCCGGGGTAAATGCCGGCAAGAAAACAGGATCAGAGAGATTAATGCTTTGCCAGTAGATATGGCACTTACACGACCTTGCTGATTCAACCGAAGTGTTAGCCCTGGAGCGTCTGCTCAATCAAGACATCAACTCCAGCAATGTTGCCGATCAATTCCTGTGGGATAGAGTAGCGAACTTGCAGGTAGGTGGCGCTGGTAGAACTCACCCATACTCGCTCATCCTCACTCTGCCAGACAAGGACTTTGAGCGGCAGATCAAGTGCGAGCAGCGGAGAAGCAATCATCAGTGGCGTGCCAGCTTTCGGACTGCCAAAGATCAGCACATGGGCCTCTTGCATCTTGAGGCCGACTTGTTTCGCTCCTCCACTATGGTCAATATTGGCAAAGAGGATCAGATTTCGGCTGCGTATTGCCTCTTGGAGGCGTAGCAATGTCTCCTCCACGGAAAACGGACTGGGCCTGGTCACAATTCCCTCGACCGAGGGTGGTGTTTTAGACTTCGTTGGATCATTCATGTTTCTCACGCATCTCCTCTATTAACGAAGGACAGCCTCTCTCCCTCACTTCTTATCGCCCCGTCTCGCAACCATTGTATCATTCCCGTCTGCTATCAGCGAGGCAGCGTTAGTTTCGGAGGTATTACCGGATTGATTATGCACCTTAACAAAATACCCTGGACATCCTGTATGGTTTCCCGACATCGTAGACCACCAAGCGAGCGGTGCTCCCGCTCCGGGAGTGAGTCTCAATATCTCCCGAGGGTGACGATGTAGGGAAACACCTGGGGTTACGATGTGAGTAACTCATACAGTGTAGGTGCCGATTTATCGTGCACACCGCCGATTATGGCTTTTAACAAAATAAACAGGATAGCCGTAGGTGCCGATTTATCGTGCACACCGCCGATTTATCGGCCCTTCGGGAGATTTCCCGATATCCCAATGAAAAAGTTCATCAGCATTATCGGCACCTCAGAAGCATTGGTTGGTGACAATCGCACATTTGAGTACAAACGGTCTTCAATCACCTTCTGTCCGTGTCTCAAGCTTCCTCTTCGCGCTTTCGTAGCTCACAATATTGTAGAGATAACCGGTTCCACCACACATCGGGGGCGAGGGTTCCAGGTCGCGTAGGGGCGGGAGTGGTGTGGATGAGTGGTGGGGACGCTTGCGTCGCCCTGGGTGGAGCTCAGCCCCTGGTTTGTGGTAGAACCAGAGATAACCACGTACTTGCCCCTGCGAAGGTTCTTCTCTACAGACTGCTTGTTCGAGCGTCTGAATCGCAAGCAGTTCAAAGCAGAGAGCAAGCTGCTCCTTCTGCTACAAGCAACTTCCATCCCTCGCTGAAAGAACAGGACTTTTTGCAGGCGCACAGCCATCTTGTCGCCACAAAGGTTGGCTACCTCACAAACCGTAACCTCCTGGCTCAAGGGGCACATCGTGCTCCGTTACATGAACGAGTGCTTCACCCGACAAAACTTCGTGTGGCCCCGTAAGAAGCGATCTCAGGTCTTGCTCTCGCGCCCAAACCACAAATGACTTGTTGGCCTCATCCGCTGCTGCCTGGTTGTCAAAGATAGTGACACCTAACACGACATTCTCCTCTAAGCTGAAGATATCGTAGGACACAAAGCCTGGCATTCTCATGAGGGCAGGTATCAGACCTTCCTTGGCCCGCCGTACTATCTCGTCAGCCCCACCAAAATGCTTGCTGCGTCGTACAGTGACATACATAGGTGACTCCTTTCTGCATCATAGGTCCGGCGTCTATTCAATCATACCAATGCAATGCAATTTCCTATTCCTGTGAAAATACAGTAAACACTACAAAGATTATATAGTCTTGGTTCAGCGCTGTCCATTTACCCCATTCAAATAACAGATACCCGCCCCCTGTTAAACGGCCGTGGTGCCAATTTAACTGCCCCATGCCTCCTGTTAAACGGCCGTGGTGCCGATTTAACTGCCCCATGCCTCCTGTTAAACAGCCGTGGTGCCGATTTAACTGCCCCACGCCCCCTGTTAAACGGCCGTAGGTGCCGATTTATCGTGCACACCGCCGATTTATCGGCCCTCTCCTACTATCCGGTTTATTTTATATCCGGTTTATTTTTTGAAACTGCATTATCGCGACCGCCGATTTATCGGCCCCACACCACACGCCAAACAGCCGTAGGTGCCGATTTATCGTGCACACCGCCGATTTATCGGCCCCCACTGATATTTCCCCCACCTACCACATCGGCTTAACGCTAATCGTCCCCAAATGCGTGCGCAAATGCAACGTCGCAGGAGGACCCTCACCAACACTCATATTGCTGAATTGGTTGCTCACCGTACCCAGATCGGTCTTCGCATCCAGAATGAAAGCAGTATTGGCAGGTAAGGCTATGTCCACAGTTCCAGCATTGGTTTCGAAGGAATAGTGACCACCCGGCTTGATAGAACCAGCAAAGCTAATAGTGCCCGCATTGGACTCCATCCGCACGTTCGCCTCCAGATTCACATTCTTGACATTAATCGTCCCCGCATTGGTATGGGCAAAAGACTGGCTGGCAAGCGAAGCATTCTTGACATCGATGGTACCGGCATTCGTGCGGATCACCGCCTGTCCCTGAATACCATCGACCGAAATTGTGCTGGCATCGCTCCGTACGTGTACATCACTAAACTCAGGGGTGACAATGTCCAGTTCAATGCGGCCAAAATCGCCAAAAGTGAAGGTACGCCGGGCCAGGGGACTCCAGACCTCCACCCTGACCTGGTTCCCCTGTTGGGTCGCATTGAGCGGATAGGATGGGCGGCTGGGGAATAAAGAGCTGTAATAACGGGTACCTCTCACCTCAACCTTGTCGACTGGGCCACGATGAATACGAATAGCTCCGAACGGGTTATCAACGACCAGGTCTTGCCGGCCACTCACATCAAAACTCTGCACCGGCAACTGCACCGCCTGGTTAAACGCCAGCCGCCAGATGACATACGCCGCCACAGCAAGCGCAGCCAGAAAGAAAACTGAGCCAAGGATCGTATTAAAAATTGAACCACCAATAACAAGCAGCACAAGAACGGCAATAATGATCAAGATCCATTGCCTCGAGGAGATGGACTTGGATGGGCGCAATTTCTCACCCTCCGTATGCATATCGTATCCCCTATACCCTTGATCATACGACGAATAGGCAGAGGAATCCCCCCTCGGCGGAACCTGGTCCTCCGCTCGCTGCTCACCAGGATCAATATTCGCCTGTCTCTCCTCCGCTCCCTGCGGTTCATTCTCCTGAGGAGAGAACATCTGGTTACTCACTGTTTTGCTCCTTTACATCACAATGTTGAGCTATCTATTCCACATCCGTCATACCTCTATTCTAACAGACCTCACAACTCACCACTGCGAAACGTACGGGCCGATTATGTAAATTAACACAAGAATCCGGTCCCCCGTAGGTGCCGATTTATCGCGCACACCGCCGATTTATCGGCCCTCTCTGGCTTTCCACTATCCCAATTAATTTGTTAATCACCATTATCGGCCCTCGGTGGCTATTCCTAATATCCGGATTATCTTGTTAATCTACATTATCGCGCCCACCGCCAATTATGAACATGAACACATGAATCCAATCCTCCGTAGGTGCCGATGTATCGCGCACACCGCCGATTTATCGGCCCTCTCTGGGGGTGCTCCTAAAATCCGGATTATTTTTCATGTGTATTATCGGCCCTCGGTGGCTGTTCCTACTATCCGGATTATTTTTAATATGTATTATCGGCCTCCATCATCTTCCTCGTCGATTAATAGCGCCGGTACAACTTATCCTGGGTCCAACGCACTGGATTCTCGAGAATATACTGACGTATCTGCTGCAATGCAGCCTCCGTTTTAATCACCGTATCGTAATAGTCATCTTGCCATGCAAACCAAGGCTTGCCTTCCGAACGACGAATTTGGTACGATGTCGCCGCCTTAAACACGCGAACAATCTCCCACAAGGCCGCTCTGGGGCCAGCCTGTGTCGGATCCAAATCTGTCAATTCAATGATGGCGTGCATATGGTTAGGCATAAAGACGTATTCATCCAGTTTGACATGCGCAAACCGTCTGGGCAACGTGACCCACACCGACTGTGCGATCTGCCCTGAGCTCCTCAAAGACATCTGACCATCCACAATAGTGCCAAACACCGGGCGATGTTGCTGCGTACATATTGTGACAAAATAGAAGCCTGGTTGACTGTAGTCATACCCTACTAATCGTTTGGACATGGGAACTTCCCCTTTATGTGAGGACCACCACACATGCATTGAGCAGGTGAGTGATGGGCAGATGATACCAGAGCACATTCGAGTTTTCAAGACATTTGTCGTGGCCGTTCCCCCACCAGCCATCAATCGGCTCCGGAAAATCCGTCATTTGGCCAGATTTTTTCGATAATTTGCAGGATTAATGACATCAATGACGCGGCCGATAAAGGCATTTAACAAACAACTCCGGCCCTCCGTAGGCGCCGAAAATGGCATTTAACAAAATACCCTGAACATCCGTCGGCGCCGAAAATGCACATGAACAAAATACCCTAAACATCCGTAGGTGCCGAAAATGCACCTGAACAAACAACTCCGGCCCTCCGTAGGTGCCGATTTATCGCGCACACCGCCGATTTATCGGCCCTCGGTGGCTGTTCCTACTATCCGGAATATTCTGTTAAAATTGCATAACCTGCGATGGGACACGGTTCACCTTCCCCTACAGCCTCTCAATTCCGCTTATGCGACCAACTCCCATCTGTTTGCTTGCCCAAACATAATTCACAATCCCGGTTACATCAAATTCTCCCATTGACGCTATCGAACACACGTGCTAATATCAAAACAAATAATACAAACTTCACCAAGCAAAAGAACTGCCAACCATATCAACATCGACAACAGGAAACAGCATGATTGATTACAACGACTACAACCGTCAACTCATCGAAGAGTTCCGAGCAAACCGGAGCAAGTTCGAAGGGCCAGGTAGCAGACCCCTGCTCCTGCTCACAACCACCGGCGCCAAAAGCGGCCAACACCACACAACACCAATGATGTACATACCCAATGGTGACCGCCTCCTCGTAATCGCCTCCAACATAGGTGCACCCAAGCATCCTGACTGGTACCACAACCTTGTGGCTCACCCCGAAGTCACCGTCGAGGTCGGAACCCAGACCTACAACGCCACCGCCATCGTCACGCAAGGCGCAGAGCGGCAACAGTTATGGACCTGGATAGTAGAACAGCACCCCTTCTTCGCCGATCATCAAGCCAAAACAACGCGTCAAATTCCCGTAATCGCCCTCACCCAACTCAAAAGCTAATCGGATCGGCCTACCAAGCCCGTCCATAGTAGGGGCGGGGTTTATCCCCGCCCGCCTTTGCCTTGTTCCTTGCCCTGTTGAGCTTGCCCCCGCCCTGTTGTGGTGACTACTCTCCCAACGGGAACTTTTTCCCGCTTGCATCTGTCTATAATAGCAGTAGTGGAATTGTAACCATCTCATCAAAGCGGAGGAATTTATGCATCACCCTGTTCATAAAGCCGCGAAATCCTCTATGCTGCTTCTCTCAATAGTGCTCAGTCTCTATAGCTTGTCATCGTGTGGCACTAACCCTGGCTCTAGCACCCTGCATATCAACGACAAAGTAAGAGCCACCGGAACACCGGTCTCAGGTAAACCTCAAGCATCCTTTGTTCCACCAGGTGGACATTACGAATCGCTTGCCGTTGGCAACAGGGTTACCTATTTCGGCTCCGATAATGGCAACTTGTACGCGTTACAGGCCAACAATGGTAATCTTCTCTGGCACTACGATGCGGGCAATCCTGTCTACATGGTTGCCCTGGTCAATGGCAGTGTTTACGCTACTTCCGGGGCAAATGATGATGTAATGTATGCGCTGGACGCCAACATTGGAACAGTGCTGTGGCGCCGCCAGATTGACTCCCAAATCTTTGGCTCTGTTATAGTCAACGGGGTCATCTATCTCAACACCAATAACTCTAGCAGCGGTGCCCAGGGTGGCTCGGTCTACGCCTTACGAGTCAGCGATGGATCTATCCTCTGGCACCAGTTCACAAATCTTGGTATGCCTGAACCGCTCACGGTGCTTGATGGGATCGTCTACACCCGTGCGGCAGACACACGAAGACCACACTTGCCGAACTACATCTATGCTTTACGGGCCAGCGATGGCCATTTCCTCTGGAAGTATGGCATCTCCGAGTTTCCAGGACAGCCTGCAGAGGTCAATGGAGTCGTCTACGTTGTTGCAAGTGCAGGCACCGTGTACGCGCTACGTGCCAACACAGGCATTCTGCTCTGGCGCTTCACAGGTTACTCAGGCGTTCTTGCCGCAGTGCCGCCAGTAGTGGTCAATGATGTGGTCTACGTGGGGACAGACGTAGGGATCATCTATGCCCTACAGGCCGCCGATGGCACCCTGCTCTGGCACCATGATCTACCCGCTTCCTTCGATAACACACTCTCACATTATGGACTACCCGTAATCGTCAGTGACGTACTCTATGTCGCGGTAAACAGTGGCACGGTCTACGCGCTCAAGGCACATGATGGCTCTCTGCTCTGGAGCCACACCAACGGTCGTTCCGCCTTTGGGCCACTGATCGTGACAGATGACACGGTCCAGGTGTCAACGCAAGAGAACAACATCTACGCATTGCGCGTTAGTGACGGCGCTTTGCTCTGGCAACACTCCATCGGATCCTTCCAGACATGGGAGGTTCAGAGTCCCCCACGTGTCCTTAGCAATAAGATCCTATATGTCGGCACCGAAGATGGAGTCGTAACTGCGCTGCGTGCCAGCGACGGTGCGCAGCTCTGGCACTTTTCTATTAAAGAAAAGGCTGAGCTGGCGGAGCCGGTTCTAAATGCTTACGTACACTTTGACTCGTCCGTTACCTATGCAAATGCTCTGCACTCTGTTACCGATCTCGGCTTGCAGGTATTCACCCCCTGTGTGCGTAAGAACACAGCATGGCGACCAGTTGGGGCCGCAGACTCATTCAACTCGAACCCTTTCTTGTGGGTACAATCTACACCCCTGGCTCCTACTGGTTGGCTGGAACGCCTCAAGGCAATCCAGGGCGTGCAGTCTGTGCAGGAGAGCAGTATCTTTTTTTGCCCACATCTCGTTCCAGCACCACCTGGTACGACAACGTTTTTACAAAAAGAACAGGTCGGTGCTTATGTACATGTAACGTTCGGAAGCCCTGTGAAGAATTATATGTCAGCACTGGCAGCAGTAAGCAACCTGGGGTTCCGTTTAGGGAATCCTTGCTATGAGCAGGCAAAAGGAGCAAAGCCTGCGTGGAGTCCAATGGGACAAGAAGCTATGTTCACGAACACGCACACACTGATCCTCGTCACCACGAATTCGAACTCTACTCACTGGCCAGACCAGTTGCGAGCAGTTACGGGTGTAACGCAGGTAGAGACAACATTCGATGTAAATTGTTGAACAATCTCATGGACACCTTATGGCATTTAACAAACTAATCCGACCCTCCGTAGGGGCCGATTATGCACATGAACACATGAATCCGGATGGCATTTAACAAACTACTCCGACTCTCCGTAGGGGCCGATTATGCACATGAACACATGAATCCGGCCCTCCGTAGGTGCCGATTTATCGTGCACACCGCCGATTTATCGGCCCTCGGTGGGTGTGCCTACCATCCAGATGATTGTGTTCCATGTCATTATCGCACCCATCGCCGATTTGAATGACCACATTTCATCTACGCATTGAGCCAGGACTCCGTAGGGGCCGATCATGCACATGACCACCTTGATCCAGGCAATCGGAAAGGTGACAGCACTGTCATGCTGAGCGCAGCGAAGCAGCTCTCTGCCTAGCGCGACAGACCCTTCGCTTCCCTCAGGGTGACAGTGTAGGTGCCGATTTATCGGCCCTCAGTGGGTGTTCAGATATCCCGATTAATTCGTTAATCTCCATTATCCGCCCTCGCCGGATGTTACGATGTCCGCATTAAAAAATTAAAGTTCATCAGTGTGCCTGCTTGCTTCACAGAGAAAGCAACCTTATGCTACATTCCCGTCTGAGGTTTGAGGTCGGGGAAATCTCACCAGCTTTTTTGCTGCCTGTATGGCTGTTATTCTGATCGAGTCAGCATTATTCAGGACCAATCCTGACCGCTTTTGCTGCTATCATTGGACCAGCTTGCCCACTCACTGGCGACCTTGAAGGACTTTGCTTGCAATTGCGATTCTGAGCCGATTGAAGCCAATCCCCTGCCGGTAGTGGTGGAAAAGGGAATGCTGTAGCGATCATCTGCTAATTGCTTCCAAGTAAGGGGTGCTGAGATCTCACACTCAGGGAAAAGAAAGGTGGAAGCATTCAGGTTTTGACCGACGATGCCCACGAGCGGAGTTGGAAGGCGCGGACGATGAACAGGAGACCGAACACGATCCCGTAGATGCCAACCAACCAGAGAATGGATAAGATTCCCGCACCTGGATAGAAGAACAGAAGAATGCCGAACACAACGGAGACAATGCCGGCCAAGGCGAGCACCCACTCCCGGGAGACAAATTCACGGATCGCGAAAGCCGCCACGATCTCCATAATGCCCGTCACGATGGCCCAGGCAGCAATGAGGTAGAGGAGCACCAGGGCAGTTAAGGCGGGATTGGCAAAGGCAATAATACCTACGAGAATACTCAGGATGCCCTCAAACAGGATCCATCCCCAGCGATAGAGGAGCTCGCGTTCCTGTATCGCAGTGATGACGGCAATGCCGCCATCGACGAGTGCATAGGCCGCAAACACGTAGATGAAGGCGAGCAGGGCAATACGAGGAGCCAGGAGAGCAATGAGACCAAAGATGACGGCCAAGAGTCCTCTCAGCGCCATGATCCACCAATTGCGCTGCACGATTGGGGCAGCAATGTTTTGCATCATAGAGTTCCTCCTTCTTAGCTTCATGCACTTTGAGACCACCATCGTTCAGTGGTTCAGAAGCAATTATATCCTAAAAGCGCGGCGAAAAACACTGGACAAACAGTATAATTGAGGCTTTTGCACCAGGTACCTCTCGAGTTCAGTCCCAGGCACATGCCGCATGATCTTCTTGGAAGCATTTAGGCGGAAGTGGTTCATATGAGAATGATCAGGCATCCGTAATGTCTTGCCTATGTGTCTGGCAAGACATTACGGATGCCTGAATGCCATTCCTCATTGGAGAAAGGCGAAGGCAGGCCTCTCTGCATGGTCACTGCGCGGGATACTGCCAGCGGATAGCGCCGCTGTGGATGTCGAAGGCATCCAAGACCCCGGTGGAATCGCCTATATAGAGGGTGTCTCCGGCCAGCACCGGCGGGTTATGAATCTCTCCGGTCAGGGCGTGGTGCCAGAGGCGAGAGCCATCACGTATGTTCAGAGCGTCCACCCTTCCGGTATCAGAACTGATAGAAAGCATCCCAGTAGCCAGTATGCCGTAGGTAGGCGGGGTATCACTCGTGGTACGCCAGAGTTCCTTGCCTGTCTGGCCTTGCAAGGCATACACCTGACCGCCCGGACTTGCTTCGTCGTTCACACCTGCGTAGAGCACGCCATGCTCTACCCCGAACCCGTTGACCCAGCCGTTCTTCCCCTCATTGAGGAGATGGCTCCAGAGGATGGCTCCGTCTGCTATCCGTATGGCGTACACCGATGGTTTGCCCTCTTTCTGGGGTCTCATCAGGCTGGCCGGTATGATGCGCGCCTTGCCAGGCGCCAGCGCACTGGCTACCGCCAGTGGTCTGATTATACTGGCCCAGGCGGTCTGGCCAGGACCAGGAACACCCTGCAAAGCGGTGGCGGGATTGAATGTGGTAGTGAAAAGATAAAGGATTCCATCGATTACGGCTGGTCCCTCCAGGGTCTGCAAGCTCGTATTCTCAGGTCCAATCACCCGGCACCAGCGTTTACTCCTATCGCCAGCTTGCACTGCACATAGGATGTTGCCATTGGCGGTATAGATAATGCTCTGGTTCTCGGTCAGGAGAGAGCCTGTCTGACTCCACAGCACGCTTCCATCACGCTCACGCAAGGCAAAGAAGGTCGTCATGCTCCCTGAAGGGCCAGAGTTCAAGTAGGGAGAGACAGAGCCATACACCACTCCATTGCTCACAAAACTGATCCAATAAACAGAGGGAGAGTCCATCCCTTTCGTTGTATAGCTCCACAGTTTGGAGCCATCGCTGGCCCGTGAGGCGGTGATGCCCCCGCCGCTTGCTTCGTACACGATGTTATTCACCACCTTTTCCACAGAGAGGGTGTTATCTCCCTGCTGGCTCCAGAACATTTTTCCATCGCTGGCTTGTAGCGCATAGATAACGCTTGCTGTATCGCTCAGGTTTGCGTTTATATACACGATCCCATCGGCTACCACTGGTGGTAAGTACGTTGCGCCTTTCGTGGTAGTAGAGCGCCAGAGCAGTGTGCCAGTGCTCACCTTGAGCGCGTAGGTGACGTTAGCTGATGTGCTGACATAGGCTATGCCATCGACGATGGTTGGATGGACGCTGTGGTCTGACACTCCTGGTCCCCCATTGAGTATTTGCGTTGGTGTAGGGGTTGAGAGAGGCGCCTTTCGGGACGAGGTGCCGGGTGACGGCTGGCTGCCAGGAGCCTGTGGGAGGAGACGAGCGCCGACGACGACTGCTCCCAGCAGCAGGATGCCACCCGCGATCAGAGAGGGCCAGCGAAGCTGCCACTTTCTCTTCCTGGGTGTCGTGGTCTGGTTCTGGGAAGCCTCCAATGGCAGCTCTTCTCTCACGACAGACTTCTCATCACTGTTGCCCGTATCCTGTGCGGAATCAGGTTGGAACTTTTGCATAGCCTACCTCCGTGGTGACCGGTTGGCCATTGCTTTGCTGCTCGGTCATGCAGAGAATCTCGATCACCTTCTCTACAAGCATACCTCGTCTTCCTGAAATGTAGCTGAAATAGCCCTACAAATCAAGCGGAGGCGCGATGTTTCATCATACCCATGCCATACCCGTGTAGGGATGGGATGTCTCTCTCCGCAGGTAGTGCTTCATATAAGCATGAGAGCTCGATCAAGGTTGTAGCGGTGGAGAAAGAGGCGCAGGCAGGCCTCATGCATGATTCCCGATTTTGAAAAAGAGAGTGTTTTGCGGACAAAGCGAGCAAGGCGTTGCCGCAAGGTGTTGTTCCAGCGTTCTACATGGGCTGTTTCGCCTGTTTCCTTGCCGACCGCCGTATGCTGTTCCTCTGGTAGCACCGCTTGGTAGGCTCCCCAGAAGTCGGTAAAGCAGTGACTCGCTCGGTATGCTATTGGAATGGCTTCCCACAGGCGAGCGCCCTGGTCTCTTGGCTTCGGTCTCCGATCGCATAGGCGATGACTTGGCGGGTGCAGCGGCAAAGCGCAATCCAGACCCAGGTCTGGTTCGTCTTTTTCGCGACAAAGGACCACAACTCATCCAGTTCCAAGATGCTCGATGCTGGATCGCTGGGATCAGGCGGGATCACAGTCTGACTCAACGGGGGGAGTTGAGCGGCTTTTTTTTGATCCAGCTCAGAATCGTGGTGCGTGAGACCCGCAATCCGTCCGCTCAAGCCCGCGTAAGCTGCTGCGCTCCTGATAGGCACGCAGGATCTCCTCACGGCGTTCCTCCGCATAAGCGTGCGGAGTTGGATCCTCCCGACTTTGTCGCTGACACGCTCGGCAGAGATATTTCTGCTTGCCATTAGGGGCTCGGCCATTGCGCACCAGTGCATCACTCTGACAATATGGGCAGTGCAGCGTCATCGTCACCATACCATCCTCCAAACGGCTCATTGAGATGGTGTTACTTTATCACATCATTCCCTTTTTGACCACTACCCTCTCATTCACCAGCAATGAGTCAAGGCCCACACCACTCAGCCTCCCTCACCCCTACGGAATCCTGGGCCTGTATCTTAGATTGATGTCTTTTGCTCTGACCGGCTTCATGTGACGGAGAGAAAAGCGGGGATGCAAGGGGCAGCAGCCCCTTGACTGGGGTCTGGGGCTGTGCCCCAGGTTCCCTTTCCTCTTGCCGCCTACGGCGGCAAGTTGTCACATGAAGCCGGTCAGACCACTATTGGGCTTCTCACACAGCCTGCTTGCCCTTGTGAACCCGCACCTCTCCTACTGCAACGATCTCGTGAGGCCCCGCAGCAAGCGGGACGAGGTGCGTTTTGATCCACTCCGCCGCTCTTCTGTTCGACTCTTCAGCTTGCTCTAGCGTCTCAAATACACTGATGGTTATACCTACATCCTCTCCCACTTGCACCACGTCATACTCGACAAATCCTGGCACGCTACTGATAAGAGGCACCAGCTCTTCCTCAACAAGCCGTACCGCCTCATCGATTAAACCGGCTTGTATCTTTTGCCGGCGAATAGCTACATACATGTTTTGCTCCTTTCAAGGTGTCTTGTTTTCTTACTGATGGGAATGTTCGCACTCAACTTGAACGCGACGGGTTGCACAGAAATCGGGGTATCCATCCAAGAGTATATACAACAAACATGACAAATACAACAAACCAATTGCTGTGCTAAAGAAATAGCGCTCATTTTGAACCCTATTTGAACCCTAATTGAGAATTAATGGAAAAAAACAAAAATAGTTATGCGATCTCATATTGTAGGGGCGGGGCTTGCCCCGCCCTTGCCTTGCCTCGCCTTTGCCATCGCCTTACCCCCGCCCTTGCCTTGCTCCCGCCCTCGTTCGATGCGTGCATACAAATCTCCCCCTACATCTGCCTCGAATTAAACACAAACACAATAATCCCCGTCACAACCAGCACCAATCCTAGCCCTCCCAACACGAACACAAAAAAGCTTGTCCCACCTCCACCACCTGTTCCCTGCGTAGGAGAAGGTGTAGGAGTAGGAGCAATTGTAGCCGTCGGTGATGGACTGGGAGAAGGAGTTGGCGACGGCGTAGGAGAAGGAGTAGGAGAGGGTGACGGTGACGGTATCGGCGTAGGAGTTGGAGAGGGTGACGGTGACGGTGTCGGCGTAGGAGTTGGAGAGGGCGTAGGCGAAGGAGTTGGCGACGGCGTAGGCGAAGGAGTTGGCGAAGGTGCGATCGCTCGTGCCTGGTCATTTTGTACGCGCTGGTAATACACATCAGGGGGAGTACCTGGTATCACAACACTCGCAAATCCCCAGATAAAGCATGCACAACAAAACAGCAAAATCAGCAACCTTGAATATCTTCTAAACACCACTAAGCTCTCCAGAAATGTAGGGGCACCCCTTGTGGGTGCCCGGTACAGCTACAACGAATAGATGGCCATCCACATCGTTTCAACGGCGCATTCATATGTTTGCCAACGGGGTGATCATTTTCTACATCGAATAGACAGTCATCCACATCGTTTCAACTGTACAAACGTTGGGGAACGGAAACTTGTAACGTCACATCTATCCTTATTTCTCTCATCGGATACTGCTCTTAGAACTTCGTTGTCGCAATGCTTCATACAGAGCGATGCTACCTGCAACCGCAGCATTGAGAGATGAAATGTGGCCTCGCATCGGAAGCTTAATCAGTAAATCGCAATGCTCTCGTACCAACCGGCTGATACCTCTTCCTTCGTTTCCCACCACAAGTGCCAGCGGACCCGTAAGATCAGCCTTGTCATATTCCGTCTTCGTCTCACTATCTAAACCGATCACCCAGATATTCTGCTTTTTGAGAAAATCAATTGTTCGCGTCAGGTTAGTTTCCCTGGCTATCAACAGGTGTTCAGTAGCGCCCGCCGAAGTTTTGACCACAGTTGCATTGACCTCTGCCGCGTGATGCTCTGGAATAACCACACCGTGGACACCCACCGCTTCCGCGCTGCGCAAAAGGGATCCAAGATTATTAACATCCTGGATAGCATCCAGTATCAGCAAAAACGGATCTTCATTTTTTCCCCCGGCATATTCTAAAATTTGCTCAATCGTCGCATACTTTCGCTCTTCAACCACCGCCACGCAGCCCTGGTGAACCGCTCCCTCGCTGAGTTGGTCTAATCGCCGGCGTGGCACCGTTTCAATAGGAACACGCCGCCGTTCAGCCTCGTCTAAAATCGCAGCGATAGCTGGCGCACCACGTTGACCATCAGCTATGAAAATGCGTTTGACCTGTCTAGTCGAACGCAATGTCTCTAAAATAGGATTACGACCCCAAACATAATCAGGCATATACTTTTCGTTCCTCTGGAAATAAATGCATCAGCTAGGGAAGGTGTGTCTTTGTCCTGACAGAGTATAGCACATCTGGCCAGTCCCTGGCTCCTCTCTGAAATGAAGGGGCACCCCTTGCGGGTGCCCGGTGACCTGGACTCCTTTCGTCTCACCTGACCCGTAGGGTAGCTGTGCAGCAGCGTTGGTGAGACGGATAGGTGCCAGCGGGTGCCCAGCGACCTGGACAGTTAAAATCTTTACCTCCACGCGTATATAATAAAGTTAGTAGTTTTCAGCACACTACGGTTGAAATGTCTTATTATGACTTTTAACACAATCATACGCCCATCCGTAGGAGCCGATTTATCGTGCTCACCGCCGATTTATCGGCCCTCGGTGGATTTCCCGCTACCCAGATGAAAAGTTAAAAAGCATTATGAAACCAAAGAGCGAGGCGCATCATGATTTGTATCCAATGTGGATCCTACAATCCCGAAAATGCTTCATTTTGTGGAAAGTGCGGCGGGCCATTACAGCAAGCATCAAATACTCCACCATCCCTACCGGCAGAAGGAGCCTCGGCAATCAGGAGTGCACAATCTGTGACTGGGGAGGATATGCCAACCATACAGGATATGCCAATAGCGAGTAGTTTTCCGCAGAGCCGGGGAACTCCACCAATCCACGATGTTGCTCAAACCGGGTATGGTATACCTCAAGGTTATCCCATACCAACATATCCAACCGGTGACCCATACCAACCAGCAGAAATGTTCAATGCCTCTCAACCTGCATTTGCAGGGCAAGCGCCTTCTGCATTCGAAAATGCTCAAACCATACCACCTTCACAGCCCAATCAGCCTCCCTACAGCCCTCCTGTTGCGTCAACAACTCCTCCATCAATTGTGAAGAAGCCCTGGTACAAAAGCTTATCTAAACCAATCCCTATCTGGGCGTTGATTTGCAGTATCTTGCTAGTCGCCCTCCTGCTCATCGTGTTGCAGCTAACGGGAAGCGATTGGGCCGCTGGTGCAATGCGCGTAGGTATCGTAGCAGGTATCCTTGCCCTGGTAATTCTACTTATCACTGTAGTACGTATGCTCCTGGGTATGGCCGCAAAGTCCAATCCTGCGCGTCTGATCCAGCTTATCAGCGCAGCACTGGTTATCTTGCTGCTCTCGTTACTCTGTCTGGTAGGCCTGACACAGCAATCCGCCATCCATAGTTTGCAAGCGCACTCCTGGGAAGGACAGCAGCAGTGGCAATCCGCCATCAATCAATATCAATTATCAGGTGAAGGCGCTCCCACCTCTGAGAACATAGCCCGAGTTTACAACCTGTGGGGTGAGCAATTCACCTCGCAGCAGCACTATGTGGATGCACTTGCAAAATACAACATTGTGCTGACGTATTATGGATCTGCCAGTACTGGTGTCGCTCGTGCCCAATCAGATACAATCAAAGCTTATCTCGCATGGGGACAACAGGCTTCACTACAGCATGATTATACTGCTGCTACTATCCACTACGATACCCTGCTGCACCTATCCTATTGCACAGCCACTTGCCAGTCACAGGCCAACGCCCTTGATGCTACTGCTTACTACAACCTGGCGGAAAGCCAGCTCGTAGCAAAAAATTACTCCAATGCAGTCAGCAACTTCCACATCGTGGTTTCTCGCTTTGCCAGCTCGCCAGAAGCGCATAAATTACATGGGGATTACGCAAAAGCATTGTTTGGAAATGGTAAGCAACAACTAAATACCGCTCTATGCTCCAGCGCCATCCCAACGTACCAACAGCTATCGACGCAATTTGGAGACACACCAGAGGGACAGCAGGCTACCAGCGCATTAAAAGCTCCCCAGCCCGTCAAAGGTCGCTTCATCCGCTCAGTTCCAAACGATCCTGCGCTCACACCTGTCGCTACCCTCATAAACGGCCTGAACAAAAATATTCCTGATAGCCAATTCTACCAATTGCTCGGTACAGCGACAACCACGCAAATCCAGAGTAATGGTAGTTTTAGTTTCAAGCCTCTGTCACAGGGAACTTACGATCTAGCTTGGGGGACAACCAGAAGCAATGGGTCTATGAACTTTCAATTTGCTTACAAGCCTGATGGTTCATCGTACTATGTCGCCAACGTTGGTCCTTTATGTCCCTACGATTTCGGTACTCTCAATGAAAGTATCCCTATAGCTCCGTAAAAAGGCCGGATAGTTCTCGTACCGGTGCAAAGCTTCTACGGTGATGAGGAGTGGCTCCGTGTTCGCGCAGGGCAGCCAGGTGGTTTTCAGTGCCATAACCTTTGTGTTGTGCAAATCCATAAGCGGAATAGTGCTCATGCAGTTGTATCATGATGCGGTCGCGGGTCACTTTAGCTATGATTGACGCCGCTGCTATGGAGAGACACAGCGCATCACCCTTGATGATAGATCGCTGTAGAATATCAATATCGGGCAAATGTATTGCATCGAGTAGCAGTGCTTGTGGGGGGATTGCCAGTTGGGCAAGTGCGTCGCGCATAGCGTATTTCGTAGCCTGCAAAATGTTGCGCTCATCGATCATTTCGACAGATCCAATACCAACGCCAACCGCCAATGCGTGCTGCATAATAACCTCGAAGAGCCGTTCCCGTTCCCTTGCCGTCAATTGTTTCGAGTCTCGCACCCCGGCAAAGCATGCCATGCACTCGTCGGGATCGAAGCGAAATGGTAAAATAACAGCAGCAGCCACAACTGGACCCGCAAGGGAACCTCGCCCTGCCTCATCAACGCCAGCAATAAAAGAATAGCCCTGACTGAGCAGGGCCACTTCTTCTTCTAAAGTTGGTACTTGTTTACTATTCGTCGGTGCTCTCATCGCTGCTAGTAACAGGAGTCTCATTTACAGTTGCAACCTTAACCTTCGCAGCCTTGGCAGCTTCTTTAGCAGCAAGCTCTTTGCTCGTCATTGGACGCAGCTCTTTCAAACGAGCAGCCTTACCTGTCAAGCCGCGCAAATAGTAGAGTTGCTTACGACGTACACGTGCATGACGTATCACTTCAATCTTCTCGATACGAGGAGAGTTGAGCAGGAATGTGCGCTCGACGCCGACACCATGTGTAATCCGGCGAACTGTAAAATTGCGGTTTACACCGCCGCCTCTCAGGCGCATCACCACACCCTCGAACGGCTGTAAGCGTTCGCGATTCCCCTCAACAACTTTTACTTGCAGGCGCACAGTATCGCCTGATTTAATCTCCGGTATATCCTTACGTAACTGGGCGCTATCAACTGCGAGCAGCAACGCCCGTCCGGCGGGCTTGGTTACGACTTGTTTGTCAGCCATCTTCTACAATCTCCTATGCGCGTCGTGCTCAGCACGTGATAAAAAGAGGAAGCAGAGCCTTAAGCGTGAGAACCTATCTTGCATTGAGCTGCTTCATGAGACGCGATTTGCGGCGAGCAGCATTGTTTCGATGAATAACACCCTTTTTGGCGGCGCGATCCAGTTCGCTCACAGCAGCGCGTACAGCTTCTTCAGCATCCTCATCAACGGCAACAGCCTGGCGAGCTTTGGTTATTTGTGTTTTAACAAGTGATTTAACGCTGCGATTGTGCAGGCGGCGCTTTTGCTCCTGGCGCATGCGCTTCTGCGCAGCGGCATTATTGGGCATCTAAGTACTATTCCTCCCCGAATCATCTGCCCCTTCACACGGGCTGATCTACAAAAAATGCCGACAATTCGTCGGATCGAGTGCCCCTGGATTATAGCAGAAACGTATTTAACATGTCAAACATCCTCAGTACACGATCACCGGCGTGCCCCACGCAATCTGCGAATACAACCACGCTACATCATTGGGATTCATGTTAATGCATCCGTGACTTCCATTACCATTGTAAACTGTGGTTCCACTAGAATCACTGTGTGGGAAATTCATCCCTGGCCCGTAGTCTGCCCTCCACCAGCTATCATGAAAAAAGTAACCACCAGCATGATACTCCATCGCATATTGGATAGGCGTAGGTGGATACCAGAAAGCCGACCCAGGTGGCTCAGTTGATTTGAATTGCGTTGGATGTTGACGCAGGATAATGCTCCAGAATCCTGGCACTGAGGGCCTCAGATATTGTCCAGAGACAATTAAGAATGACCTGACCAACTTCCCATTATTATAGTAGCGCAGCGTCTGCTCTAAAAGCGAGACCACAAGTACCGCACCAGAAGAAGAGCCATAGACATTATAATGTCTCATCAAGCTAATATCGGTAGCATGTGGATGATTCCAGGGAGTTTTGTTGCTGTAATCGGCCTCCATAGCCCTCAAGTGTAAGAAGTCATTGTTGATCAAATCGATTGCTGACTGGTAATCATCCATCGTTTGTGACGACTGTACAGCAGCATCAGCTTCCGAACCAATTCCTTGGGCAGCATACTCATAATCCAGATTATAAACTCCACCATTGTATCCATCATGATATTGATGTGAATTACCCCAATTCGTGACCTCTTGATGAAACCGTTTCAGTAAGTATGTAGCCTGGCCCTGCACCAGCGGGAACTGGATGGAACTGGTATCACTATCGATTTGTGCCGAAACTCTTAAATAATCGCTGATACTCTTTGCTTGAGCGAGTGCTGTCTTGTCAACAGCGAGACGATGTTGGAATGAAGCAGGATTTTGTCCATATTTTTTGAGCAGATCGATCTGTGCACCGAACTCTCTCAATTTAGCCGCACCAACAAATGGAATAGCCTGTGTTGAGAAAACAGTCGTTTCTTGCAGTTGCGTATTCACCTGATCTATAAGCTGTGAGTAATCTGCTGGCGTAGTAGCCTTGCGGAAGGCCTGCAGGTCGTCCCGCTGCTCTTGATTGAGAGCTGTCACATCTAAATGTGATCCCTGCAACTGCTGAGTAACCTTGCCTAATGATACCAATGCCGCATAAGCAGGACCCATCAGATGAAGTGCTTGCGTAGAACTCCTGGCATTCTGACTGATTTGGATATAATCTTTCGGAAATTGTGCCATAGCCAATTGTGATTGATAGTATGTAAGCTGATTCGCAAAAGTCTTAGCTTCAACAAAATTCTGTGCTTGTCGCTCGGCCAGTGCATTCTCAAGTATCTGAAGGTCTTGACTGGCCTTGTAATCAAACTGTTGAGTTGACTGTGTAACCAACCCGTTTGTCTCGACCGTTAGCATTGCAAAACGCTGTGCGACGTTAGAGTAATAATCATCCACCGGTTGATTATTAAACAAACCCATTGGCGCGTTGGTATGCATCAATTGATTTTCCTGCCCGATAATCGGCTGTAGCATATAGTCAGGTACACCAATGCTTCGCGCATGAGCAATAGCGCTATCGAGTTCAGCCTTGTTCTGGCTCTCTTGTTGTTGTAATTGGGGATTTCCATTACAGGCGCTAAGTAGAATTGCTAGGAGTGTTCCTAATGATAAAATAAGCATACCCTTGCTGACACTCCGCCGGGCAAAGCGGGAATCTGGCATTTTATATTGAGCCTCCTGATATTCATAACATATACATATTTATCATATCTATTTGCATTCAGAAACCGCTGCTCTTGCAGCTAGAAAGATGTAGCCGCATCTTTCTCATCTGAATGCACAGAAGAATAAGAAAATAGAGATGTGATGCATAAGAGTACACATAACTCTATATATTACATCGGTTATTAACAACAAACGTAACAACGTCTCTCTTTTAGTGATAGAGCGAAGTAGCTGTTTATGCCAGGTGCACCTGGCATAAACAGCTACTTCGCTCTATCACTTTTCCTTGCAATCCTTGGGTCGAAAGTCTCCAATCAACAATAGGTTAAGGGGAGGCAAGAGGAAAAAAGGTGACAACCAATGCCACCAGGATTGATCTTACCTCAAGGCCTGTTCAAGATCCCCGATAATGTCCTCAATATCCTCGATGCCCACCGAAAGACGTAACAAAGTATCAGTCAGGCCTCGAGACTCCCGAAGATCTTTCGGAATCGAGCCATGCGTCATAGATGCAGGATGGGATAACAGTGACTCCACACCTCCAAGGCTTTCAGCCAGAGCGAAAACTTTGAAGCGGCGTACCAGTTGAATTATATCAGCATACGTACCCTTAAACTGGAACGAAACCATGCCGCCGAAGCCACTCATCTGACGTTTAGCAAGTTCATAGTCAGGATGCGAAGGCAGCCCGGGATAATAGACCTTCTCTACTCGCGGGTGCTCAGCAAGAAATTTCGCTACAGTTCGCGCATTCTCCTCATGCTGGCGCATGCGTACAGCAAGCGTCTTAATGCCACGTAGTGTTAACCACGAATCAAAAGGCGAAGGTACGCCTCCGGCCGCGTTCTGGTAAAACTTGATCGACTCATACACGTCTTCATCATTCAACACAAGCGCCCCACCGATCACATCGCTGTGCCCGTTGATATATTTCGTTGTGCTATGCACAATAATATCCGCGCCCAACTTCAGCGGTTGCTGGAAATAGGGGCTTGCAAATGTGTTATCGACAACAACCAGCAGATTGTGACGATGTGCCATTTCTGCGATAACCCGAATATCTATCAGCCTTAGAAGCGGGTTAGTAGGCGTCTCAAGCCAGATCATTTTCGTATTTGGACGTATGGCCTGTTCGTAAGCAGCCAGGCTATCCGCTGGCACATAGCTAGCTTCAACAGTATAACGGCGCAAAACCCGCTCGAAGATGCGATAGGTGCCGCCATATAAGTCATCACAGGAAACAATATGATCACCCGAACTAAGTAGGCTAAGTATTGCACTTTCAGCAGCCATGCCAGATGCAAAAGCCAGGCCGTATGTCCCGCCCTCGAGCGCCGCTATACATGCTTCTAAGGCCTTGCGTGTTGGATTGCTTGTGCGAGAATACTCAAAGCCTTTATGCTCACCAAGACCCTCCTGGACGTAGGTAGCAGTCTGAAAAATGGGAGTCATTACCGCACCCGTGGAAGGATCAGGCTCCTGTCCCGAGTGAATAGCTTTTGTCGCGAATTTCATATAAACACTCCTTAAATCAATATCTCTGAATGCATATTAAGTATCAATACGAAAGCGACTATATCACTTTTACCCCCAAAGATCAACGCACCTCTCTGTCCTCAATTGTCCAACTTTTTTCTTGCTCAAACGTATAAATTTGAGTATGCCTAAAATATATATAAATATGCCCAGAAACACGTTGAGCAGATAGCTATTTCTATATTGATTGGCATTGAGGAACCTATGTCATGATAATTCCCCAGACACAACATAGTGCAGACACCAACTCAATACAACCTATCATAGGTGTACTACTTGTGCATGGCTTGAATGGTAACACAGGCGATATGGCTGAGCTGCAAGATGTTTTGCAGGCTCATGGCATCATTACCAGAAACATGCTCCTACCTGGTCATGGCAGCAAAGTCAAAGATCTGTTGTCCGTTGGTTGGGAAGAATGGGTACAGGCGGTGGATAATGAATTGAATCTGCTCAAAGAGCTGAGTGATGTTGTGTTTCTGGTCGGGCACTCTCTGGGTGGCGCTCTGGTGTTGCATGTTGCAGCTCACGCAGAAATAGCCGGAGTTGTACCAATATGCGCTCCCTTACATTTACATTCCTGGTTAAAGCCTGTAGTGAGTATCGGTAAATTTCTTACTCCGTTAGTGCCAACAATACGAGAGGATGTGCGCGATCCCGAAGCACGGCGTCGCTATACCCGTGATGTTTATCGCTGGACGCCGTTGCATCCAGTAGAAAGCATGGTGCGGCATCTTCCACAGTTGCGCACAGAAATAAGGCATATAACTGCACCAGCGCTTATTATAACCTCGTTACATGACCATGTTGTACCTGCCCGTGATGGCAGAGAGATTTATCGACTCATTGGCTCTCGTGAAAAGCATCTAGTCACACTTCATCGATCGTATCATGTTGTTATGAAGGACCATGATCGCGAAGAGGTATTCGATAAAACATTGGTATTTGTATTGCATCATGCCAAAGATGCACAATCACACAGTGATCATTCAACTACAAGTCAGACGGCCTGATCGTACTAATTGGCTTTTCGTTCATCTCTGTTTCGTGTATACTCATATTTATCACTAATCAAGCGAGGGGATACATAAGGTACTTGGCTCCACAAGTGACTGATCCACCAAAACAACGGTTGCCGCGCATCTCACAACCATTGTCTGATGCGCATGTAGGCACACAATTTACTAAAGCAGGGATATTTTCCTTGCTTATTCTTATTGGCTTGTTATTGCTTTTATTTTCTGGACAACTCGTTGTGAACCTCTTCCAGTCAAACGGCGGTCACGGGAAACAGGTTACTACAAACACTCACCCAAATCCGATTCCGAAAACTAAAACCAGCACATTACTTACACCTACACCTACCCACGAACTGGATGCAACATCTCCCATCTTTACACCGGGAAATGCAGCATTACCTCCTCTCCAACTGCCTGTTGGCTCTTATATGATCTACGAGCAGACAAGTGGCCTCTATATCGTTTCCAGTTCCGTTAATATTTCTCGCAAAATCCCTGCGAATGGCTATGTCTACAGTGAAGCAGTGCCTCCAATATTAACGCCCTCAGGTCAACTTCTGTACAGCGGTAATGGCATTTGGTTGATAGATCCTCTGGGGGAAACCCCGACCCAAATCGCGGATCTACCTCCTGGCCAGGTTATCACCTCAATGGCATTGAGCTATGATGGCACGATGATTGCCTGGAGTACTGAGCCCGTGGATGGTACAGGTAATATCGATATTCATGCTGGCCCTCTAGCGGCTCCAACAATCGTCTATGAACAGCCTGCGTTGAATTGCCCTTGCTTCCGCATTTTCTCTTTCGCCAGTGGGGTGGGGTCGCAGGCTGTTCATACATTGTTGTTGACTGATGACCGTGGTAGTAATGAAGCTGTACAGTATGGATTGTGGTCGCTTGATCTTTCACAAACTCCTGCCACACCGCGATCAATTTTAGACGAAAACCCACAACAAGGACCGTTAGCTCTTATTCCTAATGGCAACGGATTATTGTATTCATCGAGTGAAGGTGCAGTGCCTGTACCCACCGATAATAGTGTACCTACCAGTATCGCAGCGCTTTCATATGCGAACGATTTGAATCTGACAACGTTGTCTGGCTCATCACTTACTCCGGGTTCATCACAAATAGTATTGGCAAAACAAGATAACTTAAGCAACAGCGCTCAGTATCACTGGGTCACAACACCTGTCTTTTCACCTGATGCGCGTACACTCGCATACATCGAGTTTTCAAGCGATTCTCAGGACCCATATGATCGGCATAGTGCATTGTATACCGTGGAAATAAGTGGCTCGGGAACGCATATCCATGCGGGTATACCCAGGCTAGTCGCTACCTCTACGGAGCTTTTGATGGAGTTGGGTGCCTGGTTCAATAATCACATCATTACCTTCTATGCCGATGGTTCCTTATATGCAATGGATTTACAAACCAACGCTTTAACAACACTGGCCCAACCCGGCCAATATGCACGCATTGTAGCCATTGTTGGCTCACCCATAATTTAACTTCTCTCCTACACTGCTCTCCGCCTTAACCTCGGCATTAATAGCGCTGCTATAATCATTCCAGCGACAAGACCTCCAATGTGATCCCAGATGCCAATGCCAGGTTGAGAAAAGCCAAACACCAGGTTAAGTCCCAACCAGAACAGCCAATTAGTTATAGCCCCTGCCCCATACCTGCCAAGTGCTTGGCGGTTCACTATGTAAAACACACCCAATGCTCCAAACACACCAAAGATTGCGCCTGAAGCGCCAGCCGCCAGGGTCTCAGGTGGCATCACAAAGTAAGTTACGATACCGCCAACCATACCAGAGCCAAGGTAGATCAGCAGGTAACGCCATTTCCCAAAAACCATCTCCACGACTCCACCTATGAGGAACAGTGAAAGCATGTTCAAGCCGATATGCAGCAGGTTGAAATGTAAAAACATCGCCGTGAAGATACGCCAGACCTGGCCCTGTGCGACTAGAAAATTAACCTGGCCACCAGCATTAATGATCACATTTTGATCGATGCCACCCAACTGACCCAAACCCGCACCAACAGTCATACTCAATATAGCTAAAATCACATATACTGTTACATTGATGCCAATCAATATATTCGTCACAAAGCGCGGATGCTGACTCATCCAGAAACGCGTGCGTACCATCTGACGCTGCATATTATTCGGCTGTGACCAGGTAGGTATAGGTTCTTGTTCGGATCTGGCTCCAGTATACCCACCTGCAATTTGCTCGTTCTGATTTTGTTGATCTGTAACATTTGGTTGAGCAGGTGTAACGCTGTAACCAGGTGTTACAGTTGGTTCAACAGGCGGGAAGCTATTATCAAAATGGCCGCCAAAGGAAAGGCGAGCGGCCCTGGCCCTGGCCAGTCCTGCATCATAGCTCTGCCCACTAATGCGCAATAAGTATGCTCGCATTGCATGTGCATAGGCATTGCCGGGATCCTCGTTAATTACCGTCTCAAGGTCCTGCAAAGCCCGCTCATAACGGCGATCTAGCAGATCGAGCAGCGCCTTTGCCATGTCACTTTCAACACCACCCTGGGGCTGTAACTCTAGTACTTTTCGACACGCCATATATACAACACCATAGGATCCAAGCGCGAGGTTTGCCTCTGCCAGTCCGAGGTGTACCATGGGATTATCTGGTTCAATCTGTGCAGCATGCGCATATGCGATAGCCGCATCGCGTCCCTGACCTTGTGCAAGTGCCTGCTTTCCACGCTCCAGGTAAGTTTGAACGTCGGTTTGAGCTTCCAAAGCATTATCCTCCAATAAAATGTACAGCGATGATTGCAAGTAGTAATGTAACTGCAATCGTTAAGAGAGCCAGGGCCCAGCGACGAGTAAGACTATGCACATCTATCAAAACAGTTTTTCCTTCTGTATAGAACACTTTCTGATGTATCTGTATCTAATTATACGTTTATTTCTGTTCAAGGTTCCTTCGTACTATCTGTACCTGTCATAGCGATTCTCATAACGACGAGAGTAGCGACGACTACGCCTGCGGTAAAGTGGATAGGTTAGCAGATGCCAGATAAACACGAATAGCGCAGCCCCAATGAACGCTCTTACAAGGTAAATGGGTGGAGTAGTATTGATCGCGTAATCAGGAATACCCGAAATGACAATCACCTGTGTCATCAGCCAGATGCCGATGAGGGCCGCAATTGTTGCACCAATGATTCCAAATGGAAGTCGCCAACCGATGAAAAACTCTGCCACCAGACCCACAATAGCCGCCACAACAAGGTATACGATTAAATTGGTGCCCAGATACAATACAGTATTGCCAATCTTAATGGTGATAGTATCAGCGAAAATCATGCTTCTCATTCGTTTTGAGTCCTCCCATGCAGTACGAACGTATCATCAATAGAAAATCAACGCGCCCATTGTAACACATTCATTGCTGGGTATAAAGCACACAGGCCTTTCGCAAACCACTGCTCTGTTGCTTAATTGTTGCTGTCTGCTATAATCAGGTAGTAGTTATACTATACGAATTTGTCAGGAGGCCAACTATGGAAAGCTCTCGATCTTTGAATAGATCTATGCGGAGGACATTTTCTTATGTGATATTCATTGGAGTTGCCATCCTCGCATTGATGATAGCTGGATTTGTCGTTGCACGACTATTCGGCGTTTTACTAGAAGTATTCTATATCACGCTCATCATCCTGGCATCCCTTCTTAGCTTCTCAACGGTATTGCTCATCTATGCCTTGTTCAAAGCACTAGATACTTTTACGTTGGTGAGCGATGAGGTAAATCCCATGATAACATCATTGCAGCACACGGTCGAAATGGTCTCACAGTCGGTAGAGGAAACGACTGAAGTCGTCAAGGACACTACAAAGAGCGCGGGTCAGACAGCTACTACTATCAGTAGTACCGCCCGGTTAGCTACCCAATATGCTATTGCGCCCAGCGTGCGCGCAGTCAGCTTTCTTGTGAGTGGGCAACAAATCTTACGTGTATTTTTGGGAAGGGGTCATGCGCGGCGTCGCTATGAGGAACGCCGGCAGCAGCAGTTGGAGTTAATAGAGTTAAATTCCAACTCTAAAGGAGAGTGACTATGCTGCTATTTATAGTGTCAGGCGATCTCGTGACTGATTTGGGACGAATTGCTGCCATCATTTTGTCTCTTTACCTGTTTCTTTTCGTTGCATTCTTTTTGGTAGTCTCGGGGCTGTTATTGGCCGCAAACACATGGTTACAGGATAAGGTCGAACTGTTACATAATTTGCGTTCGATTATACAAAACATTGATACTACCATCCACTCTCCAGTTAGCGAAACATTACCAGCTACCTTAGAATCTGATAACAACTTAGGGCAGGCGTTACAGGCGATACATATGGTGCAATCGGTGCAAGTGGTAGAGAAAGCCAAAAACACGCAAAAGCAGGTCGATAGTATTGAAAAGAGGGTCGAACCGGTTGCTGATCGTATTGCCGGGGGAGTAATTGAGTTTCGTGCGCGTACAGTCATGGCTCAAGGTATGCTCAAGGCTTTTTTCTTGCCTGGCTTGATCAAGCCAAAACCTCGCAGTCCTTTATTACTGCCAGAAGCGATTGATACTGATAGCTCAGTACCCACTAAGGTACCTGCTGGTGGTTCGAGCTTGCCTGAAGTATCCTCAAACGTTGTGATTACACAACTGAACCCACCTGTTGAGGGCGCCCATCCAACAGTGATACAAGATACTGAGCAGTTGGAAAGCGAAGGAACCGGACGAAGCGATAATGCGCCTGGTCATTGAATATATACAACAGTTCAAGCGTTTCCAGCGCAATGCCAGGTTGTTTCTTATAAGCAATGTATTAAGTGGAGTTACAGCGGGCATTTTGCTGGTACTCTACAACCTCTACCTGATCTCCTTAGGCTACCATGCCGATTTTGTCGGAGTTGTACTATTCGTCGGGACGATAGGCGCCGGTCTTGCTATCTTTCCTGCGGGCGTATGCATTGATCGTTTCAGTGGCAAAAATATTCTAATTTTCTCGAGTGCGCTAATTGGCATAGCAGGCGCAGGCCAGATCCTATTTCGCCAACCTCTACCCTTGCTTATTAGTGCCTTTGTGGTTGGTGTCGGCCTGGCTTTCTTGCTTGTGATCACCGCTCCATTCTTAACGCTGAACAGTACACCTGAAGAACGTCCCCATCTTTTTAGTATGAATATTTCTTTAGGACTGATAACATTAGTTTTGGGCGAGGTTATTGGTGGAGTATTACCTACCTGGTTTCGATCGATCCCCTGGTTCATGTCCCCTTTAACCTCTGGTGCATCCTCACTGCTATCAAGCCAGCCCGATGCTCGTTCCTACCAATTAGCCCTTCTATTTGCTGGAATAATTGCTGCTCCTAGCTTTATTCCCCTCTTCATGATGAGCAATGTTCGCCCTCCTCGACGTACCGGTCATGTTTCATCCCTTCCCTGGTCCCCAAAAAACGCTGTCAACGAAACGCCCGTGTATAGTAGGGGCGCACCCTTGCGGTCGCCCTCGTGGCGATGGTCGCCCTTGGCAGGGCGGAGAAAGGCATTCTTATCAAATACAATCTCACTCATCAACACCCTACTGCATAGCGCCTTCTTTTTTCTGGTGCTGGTCTACGTGCTCACAGGATTTGGAGCAGGCCTATTCATTCCATACTTCAACATCTATTTCGTGCAGCATCTGAATGCATCTCCTGCGCTTTTTGGCTTGATAGATGGTGGCGCGAATGCAATAACAGCGCTACTCACTTTAACTGCACCTCGGCTCGCTAAACGTCTAGGCAAGATCAACACGATTACCCTGACACGCCTTGCCAGTATTCCTCTTTTACTAACAATTGGACTGACCAGCATTCTGCCACTTGCTGCGCTATTCTACCTTTTCCGCCAGGGTACTATGGATATGTCAGCAGGTATTCTTCAGGTATTCTCTATGGAATCCGTATCAGAGAAGCACAGGGGATTAGCAAATAGTAGTTACCAGGCTGCATTTCAAGTGCCCTGGGCTGTAGCGGCTCCTATCGGGGGACTGATGATAGTCCATTTCGGCTATCCACCAATATTTCTTCTGGGAGCATTCTTTTACATGCTTACTATCATCACCCTCTGGGCCAAATTTGGTTGGAGGAGGCAAACCAGATTTGATGAGGTGACACCAACACAGCCTGTCCAGAAAACTGCCCCTTTGTAGACAACCCGTCAAATTAGAATGAAGTCGAGCAGATTCCTCGAGCTAGTAGTTCCTTAATGTCTATGCGAAAAGAGACCGGCGCAGGACTACTGCGCCGGTCTCTTTTCGGAAATTGTCCTCTTAATGGTTAATGTTTCGTTATCCGGATGAACACAATTGTTAATTCGTACAAAAATGTCATCGCTACACCAAGTATGATTGGGCTATAGGGGTCAGCTCCTGGGGTGAGGAATGTCGCTGCGACCCACATACCAACATATGCAACAGGCCGTTTTCTGCGAAGTGTCTGTGAGGTTACAAGGCCAATCTGTGCCAGAAATGTAAGCACAAGCGGAATCTCAAATACAATACCAAACGCCAGCAGGAAGAATACAGTGAAGGTAAAGTAGCTATCGGCAGTGACCAGCGGGACAAAACTGTCTGCTGCAAAATTGATTAACCACCGAACAGGGTATTGTAGAACGATGAAACCGAGCGAGATGCCAGCTATGAAGAGAACAAGGCCGATGATGATAAAAGGAACAGCATTTTTCTTTTCTCTTTCATAGAGACCAGGTGAAATGAAAGCCCAGACCTGGTAGAGAATTACAGGCAGAGCGATCAAGAAGCCAACGGCCAGTGAAAGTTTGAGGAAAACGGTAAATCCTTCTGCCAGTCCAGTCGTGATTAGCTGGCCATGTGTTGGTAAATCCGCATTTTTGGGCAGCGCGTATGTGAGGAACTTCAGAATTTGTTCGCGGAAGATAAAAGCGATGATACCGCCAATAGCGATAGCAATGAGCGATTTAAGGATTCGCCAACGCAACTCCTCCAGATGCTCCACCAATGACATGGAGGATTCATCAGTCTCTTCCTCTTCAAAAGTGCTGTCATTAACTGTTGCCATAGGATCCTGCTGATCTATGTTATTGGTTGCCATATCTTCCTCGGAAAGGTAGAATCAAATCCTAATCTTCTGTTTGCAACCGACGTTAATCGATTTTCACTTCTGCGCTTTTGACTTCACTAGCGGTCGTAGTTTCTTTGATATTGGCATCACTTTCAACCGCTTGAGCGTTCAGTTTACCTATATCAGCCGCGGTGGATGGCAGCTCTGTAGCAGTAGCTGGTAACTGGTTCTCTTCTGCATGCTCATCTTTTGGTGCTGTCAACTCGTTCATACCTTTGCGAAATTCTTTAATGCTCTTGCCTATAGCTGAACCCATCTCCGGTAGCTTTTTAGGTCCAAAGATCAGTAATGCGATAACCAGGATGACCACAAGGTCTAGTCCATGAAATCCAAATGGCATGATAGGTGTCCTTTCTTCGGTGGTTCTATGTATGCTTCTGTACTAAATGACACTACGTAAAATGATCACAAAGAGATGATTTGTCGACAGTCCTGGTATCAGGAGTACGCGGGTTTGGTAACATCCTGGCCTACCAGCGCTGCTTCAACCATCCTTACACCCTCCAGAGCAATACTCAAACCTCCCAATCCTGCTGCTCCAATAGCTACAAGGCGAACTGCATGGCGGCGACTCACACGCTGCTCCCTCAAACGAGTGATTAATTGTTGCTCTTTCTCTAACTCCACAGCTTCCAATCGTACCGAGGCGCATAATGTATGCTCTAGATCAACAGGTGCCTGCGCAGTACTACCGTAGTGGCGTAACAACAGGGTTTCGATTGAGTCGTTGCGCATAGTTCCTCCATCAGGATCAGGGCTGAGATACCATTTAGCCAGGAAATCTCACCTCAGCACGCTCTATATTACTATGATGATTGGGTGGACGTTTTTGTGACATGTTCGTGTCGTTTGTAGTTTCTGTCTTATTAACAACTTCCTCGCCACTTTCAAGCTCGTAAAAACTCTGGAATTGTTTGCGCGCGCGACCCAATCTCTGGCGCACAGCTGCCTCCTCAATATCTAACATCAGTGCGATTTCTCTTGTGGAGAACTGCCCAATCACCGAAAGCAGCAAGCAAATACGTAATGGTTCAGTGAGACGAGCCAGCGTCCTCTGTACGGCATCTTGTTCAGCTACAAATGCTTCCAGGTCAATGCCCTCAATTGCGCCGTACCCTGCTGGCTGGACAGCCGCTGCACGTTCGTTCAATACGTCCATACCGGCTTGTCGGGATGTGCTCTCGGATTCAGATGACTCTTTTTTTTGTAAACTTGAGAATGGAATGAATCGAAAAATGCTGCGTCGACGACGTTGCATACGTACCGTATTCAAGGCAATTTGCAATAGCCAGGCTTTTGCGCGAAACTGTACGCCACTTTTAGCACGGGCTGCATCAATTGTTTTCAACGCCTGGTGAAAGGTGTCCTGCGTCAGATCCTGGCTTTCTTCCCAATCTCCGGTTAAGCCATAAATCGTTTGGAAGACGAGTTGGCCATATTCATTAATGAGCGATTCTACCGCTTGAGCGGCAGGTATCATTTCCACAAACAGCCCTTTTCGTTCGCAACTATGTTCCTTGTATTCAGATGAGAAAGATACGCGAGCACAGTTTCATGCTTCCCGTAGGTGCTCTTCTATGTATTCTTCTGCTTCTCCAACCGTTGTGATCTTTTCTGCATCCTCGTCAGAAATTTGAAGCTTAAATTCCTCTTCCAGAGACATAATAAGCTCAACCAGGTCAAGGGAATCGGCGTTGAGGTCCTCAGTAAAAGAAGCGCTTGGAACGACCTCGCTTTCTTCAACGCCAAGTTGCTCGACAATAATCTTTCTAAGACGTTCGCTAACTGTTGCCACTATTTCACCTCGCTTTCAGCTTTTGGAGCGGGCTGCTGTTGTGCCCTATGAAATATCGTACCCAGAACGCCATTGATGAATCGGCTGGAAGTATTGCTGCCAAAGATTTTGGCGAGTTCCACCGCTTCGTTTATAGCGGCCTTTGCTGGTACCGTATTATTAAACAGAATTTCGTAGATTGCAAGTCTAAGAATGTTTTTATCAATTCGAGCCATTTGTTGTAAAGGCCATTCTTGTGCCGCACTTTGTATATGTGCGTCGATTTCAGCAAGATGGTCACACACCCCCAGTACTAATTCGCGTGCATATTCAACTATCCTTGGTTGCAGATGGCGATCTTCTATATGCCGCTGCAAGACCTCTTCAGGTGAATGCTGAACTGTATCATATTCGTAGAGTGTTTGCAATGCAATCATTCGCGCTTGTCTGCGTATCCCAATGGGCATGTTTTCCTCGAGCTTTTGGCTGCTAGGGGCAACCTGTATTGTCGCCCGTTCCTGGCTTCCTGGTTAACATATTTTCAACGATCGTACCTTCATTCTGTACCTTAAGAGTAACCAACTCAGGCGACATCTTGAATATAAACGTTAACTTCACGTACTTGCATTCCTATCATTTCTTCGATTGCAGAAGCAACTTCTTCCTGGATGGCAGTACCGGTTTCAACAATATTTATGCCCGAAGCTACTACAATGTACAGGTCTGTCGAGACCATGTTGTCTTTGATCGTCAAAACTACACCATTTCTTGGTAGGTCCCTTCCAAGCAAGCGCGACCATTGATCGTTGTTCTGAGCCATACGAACGACGCCAGGAATCAGTAACGTTGCATTAACCACGATGGTTATAAGCACCTGGCGGGCAACACGTACAACTCCTAGCGGTTCAGTTACCATCTGCTTTCCTCTGTATGCATTTGATCCTTATATTGCAAGGATAGGCGTTTATCAGCATCATTGTCAAGTACACTACCCTGAATGACTCGACAATTCAGGAATACTAAGTAGCTCTCAGGTTGCCTCTAGTTTAGTGATTATATCTCAACTAAAAGCCCCATTTCACGAATGATACCAACTACCTTTTCAATGTCTGTTACACTACTAATATTCAAGGTTGTAACACCCTTCGCGATACGTTTTACCATACCTGTTAGCGCTTGACCCGGACCAAGTTCAAGGAAGATTGTTACACCTGCACCTGCCAGGTATTCAATCGTACGAATCCACTGTACCGGGGCAGCTATCTGTTGTGTTAGTTCTTCGCGAATTGCCTGAGCTTCAATCAATGGCGTGGCATGGATGTTGCCAATGATCGGTATGGTTGCGTCGTATACTTCGGTGCTCTTAATTGCCTGGGATAATCCTTCAGCGGCAGGCTGCATGACCGGTGAGTGAAAAGCTCCGCTTACTGCCAATGGAATGACACGTTTCGCCCCTCGTTCCTTCGCCTGTTCCATAGCCAGATTTAATGCTCCTTGCTCACCAGAGATGACAATTTGTCCCGGCGCATTGAAATTGGCAACAGATACCTGCCCTAGCCCAGGATGACTACCCTCTGGAAGATTAGCTACCGATTGTGTTGTTGCATCCTGGCACACTTCTTGCAAAATCTCGGCATCCATACCAATTATAGCGGCCATGCCTCCAGGACACACAGTTCCCTCTTGTTGCATAAGACGGCCACGTTCACGTACCAGTCGCACCGCATCTTTCAAGTGTAAAGCACCGGATGCTACCAGCGCGGCGTATTCTCCAACACTATGTCCGGCAGTATAACTTGGAATAAGCGGCGAAGACCAGGAAGAAGTGTGTTCAGTGAGGGCCTCTTGTAGTGCTGCCAGCAATGCAAGGCTGACAGTCACAATCGCAGGTTGAGTGTTGATTGTCTCTCGCAAAACAACGTCTGGACCTTGAAAGCAGATAGTGCTTAGCGATATGCCGATTGCCTCATCTACGCTTTCAAATACACGCCTGGCTGCCGGTGATACTTCGAAAATATCGGCGCCCATACCGACGGCCTGGCTACCCTGTCCGGGAAAGAGAAAGGCGACTTGTGTCGTCATGACTGTACACTCTTGTATGAAGAAGAGGCAGGAACATGTTCCCGCCTCCTATGGAAATTATTTTTTCCTTGTTTTTGGAAAGTAGACCTGGCGACCTCGGTAATATCCACAGTTTGGGCAGGCATGGTGTGCCAGACGAGGTCTCCTGCAATTTGGGCATGCAACTAACTGTGGTAAAGTCAGGTGAAGATGCGAACGTCTTTCACCCTGGCGAGCATGCGAAGTTCGTTGTTTTGGTAACGCTCCCATAATTTTATTCTCCTCTGCCGTCCAGACTGATACTTATCTAGCCTCTACGGCTCATTTTGCAGTAATGTTTTGAGTACACTCAGCCGTGCATCAACTTCTGGCTCACATTCGCACGGACCGAGATTTAAATCATGCCCACATTGCGGGCATAGCCCTTTACATTCCTCACGGCAAACCGCAGCCATAGGCAATGCCAGCAGTACATTTTGCCGTATCGCCTCGGTTAAATCTACCTGGTGGTGAGCATCAATAGGAAAGATCTCATCCTCATCGAAAGGAGCTAGTGGCAAGCCACTGACTACGTCAACAGTTGGATAAAACTGTTCTTCAAAGTTGACATGCATCGGTAGCTCAAATTCTTTCAAGCAGCGATTGCATGAGAGTTCAAGTGTGAGTTCCACCCATCCATCCACCAGTAATCCCTGGTTTGTGCGCCGCATACGCACATGCCCGTTCAGTGGGCCAATCACCTTGATATCGTCATCAAGCTGAATATCTTCTTCTTGAAAATTATTTACTAACGAAGACCCAACCGGGGCTTTCATTAGCTGCGCCACATTAAAAATCATGCTTTCCATTTCAATCCCTCAATTGAGCTTAAGGTAATTCCGAATAAATAAATCATGGCGGTGGCGCAGCCATAGATGATATTCTGCTTGTGTGCTCGCTCATTATAGGTTAGCGAATGATCAGTGTCAAGCCCTCTGCACTCCCTTAGTTCTGCTTTGCATCCTGCGGGCGAACAGGTCCTCCCATTGTATCAACAGCTAGTGAAGCGCTTCTGGGCAATGTTTTGATTGGTGATGGGACATTCCGTTGTTCCTCACCAACTTCCTCGTATACTTCTTCCTCACCTTCTTCATCTGGTAACTCCAGACTGGCAAGCCCTTTCTCGATACTCAATATAGAGCGATCAATATCCATCTCGATGCTGGTAAGATGATCCCGCAAGGCTCGCAAAGTTTCCGCAACGTACGCATCGGCCTCAACTTTTATTTGCTCGGCCTTTACGTCTGCCATACGTAGCAAACCCTCGCGGTGTACAGCTTCTTCGGCCTTTTCTTGAGCACGTGCCATAAGCTTACTCGCATCAGCATGTGCCTGGGACAGGATATGCTCTTTATCGTGAATGATAGCTCGTGCCTGCTTGAATTCATCGGGAATGGATGTCCGCATCTGGTCGATAATGCTGAGAATATCCGCTTCTTTCACTATGATTTGATTGACCAGGGGCACTCTCCGACTACTGGTGATCAGATTCTCCAGGCGATCCACAAGATAGAGTATATCTATATCCACGCCATTTCTCCGTTCCCAATCACGCTCACCCGGCCGCTGATGGTCAGGCGGCTACGACGCACTACAGCCCGAATTTTTTTTGTAGCGCCAGTGCTACGATAGAGGGAAGCATATCACTCACCTTCCCTCCCAGGCTCGCGACTTCCTTAAGTAGAGAAGAACTGACGAAGAGCTGTTCCAGATTGGTAAGCAAACAAATTGTTTCAATGTGCGGAGCTAACTTGTGATTCATCAACCCCTGTTGGAACTCCGCCTCAAAATCATTTGGCGAGCGCAAGCCTTTGATTATGGCATGACCTCCAACTGCAGTGACATACTCCACCAAAAGTTCAGTGAACTTGTCTACCCGCACATTGGTCAATTCTTCTACGGCAATCACTTCTTGCCAGAGCTGCATGCGCTCTTCAACAGAAAAGAGCGGTTTTTTTGCAGCAGGGTAGGCATAAACGGCGATGATCAGCGTGTCAAAGAGTTTTGCCGCTCGCCGTGCGATATCGAGATGACCATTGGTAAGTGGATCAAAACTGCCTGGATACACGGCAACGCGTTTGTATGTTTTCTCATTGCTCACGCCCGAAAATCCCCTTAATTCATTTGTATCTAAGGAACAGCTAGATGCCTCCATTTAACCATATTAACGAATATTCGACAATACTCTAACACGCACCCACTTTTCTTCGTGACAGGCATGAATGAGCATGCGATGGGTGCGGCGGCAGCAAGAGCATTCGACTTGTCAGCTTAGCACTATTGCTCACTTTTCTCTTTATTATCGAATAGCGCTCAAATAACGCTCATTTTGAGCGCTATTCTTTTAGCTCAACCATTAATTTGTTCCGTACATGGTGCTTTTGGTTTCCGGCAAGTGGCTTAAAAACTGCTAAGCGGTGGCCTTGTTTGCAGTCATTCTCCGGTAGCGTCCACTAATCATTTCTGCTAAGCCTATGGCAGAGAGCCCGAGAAGAAGATGTATCACCTGAATCACCCAGTGGCTAGAACCGATCAACCAACGCGCCTGAAAAAGGCCAACCAATGCCAGTAAAAAACCAACCACAAAAGTCGCTAAAGCCAACCCAAAACTGCCTCCCTGTAAACCCTGTGCAATCCCCAACGTCCACAGCGAGAGCACTACCAGAATGCCGATCACAATATGCACAATCTGAAGACTATCTGCATTACCTGTCCAGAACAAAATGCCCAATACCAGCTCTATGAGCACTCCAACCCGTACTATATTTAAAGCTATACGTATAACCACGGTAATTCCTCCTAAAATAATAAGTCTGTGTCATGCATCTGCCGTGCAGCCACAAAGCAAACTGGATATATCATATAATTCTTATACTACTTATGGTCAAGATATATCCGGATCGAGATCACTACACATCTAAGGTATCATATAAATCACTCGTAATACACCGGCGCTTTCTTGAGCGTTTGTTACTGAAGAACACCGTTGCTAAAGATGATCAGTGACACCTGTTCACGCTCGACCAGATCCAGGAGTTTCCGCTTGCAGGTGCGCAGTTGCTCCTCGTTGGCGTCAGGCGACCAGGACTGACGGTCAGGGGTAACGAGGCGCTGCAGGACGACTGCATCGAAAGCCAGCAACACTGGGCCTGTCTGCGGAAGGCGCATCAGTATCGACTGGTGTCCAGCTGTATGCCCACTGGTTCCCACTGCCGGAGGGCCCGTTGATCGCGAACAGGCTCCCGTCAGGAACGGTAAACGTCACATCAGCAAGAATCACTGTTTTCCTGGTGCGTGTCATCATGATGCGGGAGTGATGTTCTGACTGTATCAATAACTGTGGAATCGAGTATAGCGCTTGTTGGGATTCCAGTGAAGACTGCATGTTTTGTACTCCTTCATCATCTATAGGATGCGGGCCTTTTTTCCCACCTTTAGTTGTTCTATCGGGCTGTACAAAGTGTAGCGGGAAGAAGCGGATTTCACATTGCACGTGAGATAGTTTGTGACCCTGACTTTCGATAGTGATGGAGGTAGTACTTGTGGTTGCGAGCACAGCTTTAGCCGTATTGAAGTTTAAGCCAATATGTGCTTCCAGCGCTTTGATATCTCGCAAGTAGCACTGCATGGGATGCGTCTGGTAGTTTATTCCGTCACTGTTATTGGTGAAGAGCCTCTTACGCTCGTTCTGCTTAACGCATTTTTCAAGAAATAGGGTATAATACGGTTGAATAGAGCAAGCAGAAGTTGATTATCATAACATCAATCTCAATTTGGAATATTGATTCATCCTTTGATACAGAAGAATTCACTTTATTCAAGCAGAAGGTGTTGAAGGCAATCGGCTATGCAGCACAAGAACGGGGCACTGCTACACAGTCCAGCTTCTGGGCCTTTACAGATGTCAAAAAACATAATACCAGTTCAGTTCACGCCGTTGATCGGACGTGAGCACGAAATGGCACAGATCTGCTCTCTACTGCGACAGCCTGAAGTGCGTTTGCTTACACTGACTGGCCCTGGTGGAGTTGGCAAAACACGCCTGGGGCTTGCCGTAGTAACCGCCTTGATTGATGACTATGCCGACGGCATCTGCTTCGTCTCGCTGGACTCGGTGAGCGATCCTGACCAGGTTATTCCCACGATGGTCAAAACCTTGGGTTTGTGGGAAGGCGGAGAACGCCCTTTGCTGGAACAGGTACAGGACTACCTGCGAGATAAACACCTGCTCTTGTTGCTTGATAACTTTGAGCAGATCATTGCTGCCGCACCACGACTGGTTGATCTGTTGTCGTCCTGTCATCATCTCAGTCTCCTTGTGACAAGCCGGGCCGCCCTGCTTCTCACCGGCGAATATGAGTTTGCAGTACCACCCCTTCCTACTCCCGACCTCATGCAGACTCCAGAAAGCGAGCATCTTGCATCCAATGCAGCAGTGGAGTTGTTTCATGCGCGTGCACAGGCTGTCCAGCCCAGCTTTCAGCTCACCGCTGCCAATGTGCGCACTATCGCTGAGATCTGCATTTACCTGGATGGACTGCCCCTGGCTATCGAGTTGGCGGCGGCTCGTATCAAAATGCTGTCTCCACCAGCGCTTTTGAGCCGCCTCTCACACCGACTTCAGATCTTGACTGGAGGCGCTCGGGACCTGCCTGCCCGTCAGCAGACGCTGCGCAATACCCTTCAATGGAGCTATGACTTGCTTAATGCTAAAGAACAGCGGCTTTTTCGTCGGCTTTCCGTCTTCGTGGGAGGTTTGTCTCTGGAAGTGGTGGAAGCAATTTGTTACGATACACAGCAGGAGGCTGCCTCCACACTGGACGAGGTGGCTTCGCTGCTTGGTAAAAGCCTGTTATTGCAAGTTGAGCGAGAGCAAGAGGCGCGCTTCACGATGCTCTTGACGGTGCGTGAGTATGGGCTGGAATGCCTTCGTGAGAGCGGAGAGGCCGAGCACACTCAGCGAGCGCATGCTCTCTACTACCTTGCCATGGCAGAGCAGGCAGAGCCGGAATACTTCGGTGCACAATCGAAAGCGGTACTGGATCAACTAGAGCTCGAGTATGAAAACCTGCGAGCTGCTCTGCATTGGTTGGTCGAGTCAGAAGAGAGAGAATTGGCCCTCCACCTGGATGGGACTCTGTGGTGGTTCTGGTATGCGCGCGGTCACTTGAGCGAAGGTCGGCAATGGTTTGAGCGATTATGGCCTGGAAGTGAAGGAGTAAAGGCACCTGTACGAGCGAAAGCGCTTAAAAATGCCGGGTGGCTCGCCCATCAACAGAAAGACTTTGATCAAGCAGAAACCCTGCTCAGCAAGGGCCTGGAAGTATACCGGTTACTTGGAGACAAACAGAATATTGCAACTTCCCTGCACCGGCTGGGATTGGTCGCCTGGGCAAGGGGGAACTACAAGTTGGCACAAGCGTTGACTGAGGACGCTCTGTCGCTCTTCAAGCAAGTTGGCTCTAAAGAAGGGATTGCCGACTCACTTCTCGTGCTGTCGTACGTTATCGAACAAGGCGACTATACCAGGGCACGTGAACTGGCAGAGCAGGCAGCGACGCTCTTTAGAGAGATTGGCGACCAATGGGCGATGGCTTATACGCTCCTTGGCCTGGCAAGGGTGGTCCTGTTGCAAGGAGATGCTGTCACCTCACGGACTCTGACAGAAGAAAGTCTTGCCATCTCGATTGAGTTGAGTTATATGGGGGGCATCGCTTCGTGCCTGGAGCAACTGGCTGAAATATCGGCAGCACAGGGTCAGTTCACATGGGCAGCACTCCTTTGGGGAGCAGCAGAGAATCTTCGCGAAACCACTGCTATTTCCCTGGAGAGCACCCAGCAAGCAGATTATAAGCGCGTTGTAGATGCAGTGCAGAGTAAACTGGGTGAGGAAGCATTCACCATCGCCTGGTTACGCGGGCGAAGCATGACGCCAGAACAGGCAATCGCGGTACAAGAGTCACTCATCACACAGCTATCCCTAGAGGTAAAACAACCACAAGCATCAACTACATCCCCAACGAAACACAGGGCTTCCTTTCCGGCGGGTCTGACCGCACGCGAATTAGACGTGTTGCGACTGGTTGCCCAGGGACTGACCGATGCCCAGATTGCCGACCAACTTGTCATCAGCCATCGCACAGCCAGCACTCATCTGAGCTCGATTTACAACAAGCTGGGCATAAATTCTCGAGTTGCTGCAGTTCGCTTCGCTCTCGAAAACCAGTTGATCTAAGATGAGCCCTCGCAAGAAGTCTTGCAGGAGTAAGTCGATGCTACAGGCCATCCTCAAAGAGCATATCGTCCAGCTTGTTATGCTCGTGGTGGTAAGAGGGCTTCTCCTGCTCCAATTCCAATTCCGCCAGACCCACTGCCGCCTTAGAGCGCACACGGGAGTCGGGATCTTGAAGTGCATGGATGAGGATATCGTCCAGCTTGTTATGCTCATGTTGGCCAAAGGACCGCTCCAAGTCCAATTGCGTCAAACCCACTGCCGCCTTAGAGCGCACACGGGGGTCGGGATCCTTTTGTAGAGTATAGGTGAGAGCCGCAAGAACTTTAGGTGAGGTAGGACTAGCATGACAGCGTAACGCGAGTAGAACAAACAACCAGATGAGTACTGCGGTGGCAAGCATACCTGAAAGAAAGGCAAGGAGTCCTAGAGACTGGTCTCCTGTAGCGAGGTGCGCCTTCCAGAGTATAATAGTAAGTGCTCCGAGAACTAGAAAACTGATGAAGACAGAGTTCGATTCAAGAGGATTTCCGGAGGTATTCGATGTCCTTTTCATTATTAGCACCCCTTCTTAACACCCATCACCTGGTAGTTCGATATAGCAACTTCTCTTCTACTAGTGAGTATATACAGGGTCTCGCGCCAATAGGCAAATTGCGCATCAAGATTGGGAAGCCTGAGTATCTACCTTATTCGTCTTCCCATTCGAAAAGCACAGAAATAGAATAAAGCGCAAAACTCAGTTCATAATTCTTGCCTAAAGTGTAGCAGAGAAGTAGTTGTCAATGCTATGAGCAACATCACAGATAGCCGGTGAAAGGGATAACTTTCCCTCTGTGATGTTGCTCATATTTTTGAATAGGGGTCGACCACAAGCTATCATTACAGCCTTGATGCGCCGTCTTCAGCATGTGGTTGAACCCTGATGAAATGTAATTGATAATACGTATCCTTCCCAATCATCCCCCCTTTGCAAAATACGTAGTCGAATACGTAAAGTCTCGGATATATCGCAAGATCTTCGAAGGTAGACCCGTAACGTAAGCAGTGAATGGGTTATTCTAACTATATTCGGGATCAAGACGATGTAATAGTTGAGGTGCTGGAGCGACGCAGGAAGCACAAAGCATTTTGTCCAAGCATTGCCTCTCGCTCCTCGGAACGAATGTTATGTAGGGCATCGATCACAACGCCGGGTGGTGCTTCTCGAAGTGGAAAGGGATAATCAGTTCCCATGACGAGTCGGTCTACACCTACGCGCTCAATGAGAAGACCCAGATTGTTGGTGTCGTAAGTGAGGGTATCGTAAGTAAGCATTTTTGCGATTTCAGAAGGCTTACGAGGTGTTCCGGCTTTTACATCGTCGAAGACATTCCAGGTTTGGTCGAGCCTGGGCAAAAGCCAGGGGAAGGTACCTCCACCATGAGCGAAACAGATGCGAAGGTTGGGGTGCCGGTCGAGTAATCCACTCATTACAATCGCCGCCGCTGCGATACCCGCTTCGGTTGTATAGCCCACCGAATAGAGCATACGGTACTTACTTGTTCGTTCGGGAGCGAGTACGGCTGCCGGGTGGACAAAAATGGCTGCACCAATATGCTCACAGGTTTGCCAGAATGGATCTAAAGCGGGGTCATCGAGGTTTTTCCCCTCGATGGCTGTGCCA
>Ga0070706_100000421_pt1 | contig 50995 bp, 87 predicted proteins | sample KBSK5501metaG_FD_65476 | JGI IMG/M metagenome (GOLD analysis project Ga0070706, IMG submission 65476) | Corn, switchgrass and miscanthus rhizosphere microbial communities from Kellogg Biological Station, Michigan, USA - KBS K5-50-1 metaG | ecosystem: Host-associated > Plants > Roots >... | reverse complement strand
GCCGGAGCCGGAGCCGTAGCCGGAGCCGTAGCCGGAGCCGTAGCCGGAGCCGTCAAGGCTCGCTTCGCTCGCCTTTAGGCCCACGGCCCAGCCTCCCACGCCTTCGTGGCGTCGTCGCTGGCCTCCATGACCGAGGTGACGTCGCGGAGTGTGATGGCAGGCACCGCAGGGCCTACCTTGCTGTTCTTGCTCGGGCCGTTCGCGGCCAGCCCCAGGATTCCCTTGACGTCTGCCGACCAGTAGACGCACATCCGCGCCTTCTCGATCCTGATCGTGGCCTTGTCGCTGGGGTCGCCGTAGCCGAAGAACACTCCCTTGTGGGCCGTGGTCACAACCACGGCGACTTTCTTGCTGGGCATATCCGTTTCTCCTTCAAATTCACCGACTCATTCTTCTGTAACTAGCAGTCAAAATCTCCGGCGTCGCATTGGATCTCGCCAGCCTTGAGCGGCGAGAGCGGTTGTCCGTATAAACCGCTCCGTTTCACGGGTACAAACGGCCCCATCGACTTGATCCATTCCTGTACTTCCTTGTCCTCTAGCGCAGACCGGAGCGCCATGCGATCGAATGGGTGGCCCTTCTCGGAAGTCATTTCGTCGGCATGGACGGCAATCGACGCCAGCTTGCAGAGCAAAGACAGTGGCGGTTTCAGAGGGTCTTTCTTCATCGACTATTCCCTCGATGAAGTTCCCATCTTCTTCCCGGCCCGCACGAACACCGCGCGGAGAACAGCGGGAGATTGCCCGAGCTGCTCGCCCAGCCTCGAGAGAGTGACCTCGCCCCGGTTGTAGTCGTCGATGTACTTCAGCACAGTGACGACGTGGCTCTCAAAGAGCGCGATCTCTTCCATCACCGAGAGGTTGAATCGCGCGGGGGCGGGCTTGTCGGGGATCTCCATTCGCTCTCTACCTCTTTAGTCGTTCCCGTCTTCGCCCGTGACACACCGGATCAAATGCCGCTCGCCGTGCTTCGATTCCTCGTGATTGGCGAGCGTCAAAAGACCCCCGAGGATCTCCATGAATGGGAATAGTCCCACGTCAAACGCCGCAAGCAGCTTGACCTTGAAATCCTCGCGCTTCTTGCACTCGTGGCAGTTCGGATCTTGAGCCATAGATTATTTCCTTTTTAAGGGGTGAAGGATTCTGACGCAACGGAGGCACTTCGACTTCGGGAACGCAGAATCGTTGACCGTGCGCGGGCTACCGCAAAGTGCTACCGGCCCGCTCCCGTAGTGATAGAAGCTCCCGGTGGGAGACGGTCGCCAGTCGCCGAATGGGATGCTCTTCAAGATCATAGTTACCTCATCTCGGCATCAGGGTTCCGCGCTCATGACCCCACAACGTGAACTCGCACTCGTCCTTGAACGATTCCGAGGCAACCGTCCAGCATTCCCTATGGAAGCGTCCGTCCTGAATCTCTCCATCGAACCGGCCGACCTGCTGGTGATGCTTCTCGCCCTTCAGGATCGTCTCGCCGCACCAAATGCAGCGATGATCCTTCTTCGCTACCGGGTCGCCTTCTCGGATTAGTTCAAGGCACATACTTAGTCACCTGCACTTGCGCTCTTGCTTGATTCCGCACCGGCAACAATGCCGCGCCTGGATCACGTCTCGCTGGCCCGGCCCAATCGAGATCGGCCGCCACTTGCTCCAAAGATGCCGCCGTGCTCCGAGCGTACACATAGATCTAGCCTAAAGTGTACGTTCCTTGTTCTTGCTCGCGTCCACAGGGACCGCGAACGTGAAGCCCTTGCCGTAGTAGCCGTTGTGACAGTTGTAGAGCGTGATGTACTTCCGTGCCTCGCCCTTCACGATGCTGAACTGGACGGCCTCACCTTCAGCGTACTCGAACGGAAGCGTCCGGTCCTTGAAGTATTCCACATCGAACGTCCAGCCGGGCAGGTCGGGATAGGGCGTCGGCTCCTTCGGCCACTCGCTTCCGTACTCGCCTTTCGGCCAGAACTCGGGGTCATCGGAGATGAACCATCCCCCGTGGGCGCATCAGTCGTCGTTCGTGTCGTAGCCGAGATGGACTTCGTTCTCGTCGATGAAGTTCACCTTGCCACTCCACGGCTCTTCCTTGTTCATGATCTTCATGGATCTACCCGTCAGTGTCTTTCCGTTCGTCGTTTCCATGGACACTACCTAGCAAGTTGTACGCCAATGTAAAACAATGAATGTCAGCTAAAAATAGGGTTTTCAAAATCGCATTGACGAACAATGTTGACAATTTTTGCAAGAGTGACAATAATTGTCAAGGCTTAACCGCTATAGAGTCGCGCAATCAGTGTTTTACAATGGTACACGGTCTGCTAGTAATGGGATGGAGGTTATGATGCCGAAACCTAAGAAGTGCTTGAAGTGTAAGGGTGAGTTCTACCCTACGACGACTTGGCAGAAGTACTGCTCCGCGACGTGCCGCCAGGAAGTGGTCAATGAGCTGCGAAGGCAGCCGATCAAAGAGGCGAAATGAGGCGTAATAATCGTCCTTGTGATCCAATCGGGAAGGGGAGCGGCAAGCGCCCGACTGGACTGGAGCGCATCCTTGGGAATATCGTCGTTCTTGAAGGATGTTGGGAATGGACTGGGAACTTAACGAAGAACCACTACGCGCATAGCTGGATTTACCGCGAGGTATACGAGTGGTTTCATGGGTCAATAAAGGGCGAACTGGATCACACATGCACCAATCGCTCGTGTATCAATCCGGATCACCTAGAGGACGTCTCCACCAATGAAAACATCCGAAGGATGCATCTACTTCGCGCTCGCCTTGAGAAGCAACAGGTAGCCGCCCATATACAGGCCAATCAGGATATTGAGGATATTCTAAACGGAGTTGAAGAATGACTCCCGGCCGTCTCGAATGCGCGTGGTGCAAGATCGTTCTCCGCGACGGTCCCGCGCCCGTCTCTCACGGGATCTGCTGCCCATGCAGCGCCAAGCACTTCGGGAAGGATCCCGACGACGACTGGGAGCTGCTTGACCGCGAGCATGAGGAAGACGAGTATCCCGTCAGCATGAACGCCTTCACCGACGCTATCACGTACCGCCGCAGCATGAGCCATCTCGATACGATGCGTTGCCAGCGTTGCGGACTGATCGAGCACCGGGAAGCCGTCGATTGCGATTGCGAGGAATAGCATGAACCAATTCGAGACGGCCATCAAGAAGCGCGAGGCTAAGAAGCGGCATACGTGGATTACCGCCGAGGCCCATCGGCAATCCACCGGCCACGCCGTCGCCTACGAAGTCGCCTCTGGGCGCTGGCGCTGCGAGCGGTGTCCCGCGAAAGGAAAACCGTAACCGCCCGATAGGGCAGAAGGAGAACGGCGACGACATTCTCGGAACTGGTTTCGGAGATCGAGAAGCGGCACAAGGAAGAGGACTACGACATCTCGGTGGAGATGAAGCGGAAGCTGATCTGGAAGTTCTACCAGAACGGGAAGTCGCAGATGGCATCGACCCCCGAGGAGCTGATCGCCAAGATCGACCCGCCGCCGTCCGTCGAGGCCGATCTCTCCACCGTGGACGCTGAAAAGACCCTTTAACCCTATCAGAAGCGGAAGAATCTGGAAACGCATATGAAATTGAATTGGTCTACTCTAAAATTCTTAGCCACCAGCCCTAAACTGCTCAAGTGGCGTGTAGACCACCCGGAGCCCGAATCCATTCCCCTGCGCCTTGGACGGGCGATTCACTGCGCGATCTTGGAGCCCGATAAATTCGAGGGCAGATGGATCAGCACCACGACGTGCCAAGCCCAGACCAGGGCTGGCGAACCATGCCGGGCTGAGGGCTCACGGTACTTTGACGGCCTTTGGTTCTGCGGGGTGCGTGGCCATGCTCCACCGGGAGCTACGAATACACCGGGAGAAGGAATCGAGGTCATCGACGCGGAAGGGCTCAAGCTGACCCGCCTGTGCGCCGAAAGCGTGAAGGCCCACGCTCCATCCTCAAAGCTCCTAGCGGGAGGCCACAGCGAACAGGAGATCGAATGGGTTGACGCCGAAAGCGGGATCGAATGCCGTGGGCGCGTGGATTACCTGCGTCCCGATGTCCTGATTGACCTGAAAAGCACGAGACGCGAGACGGTGCGAGACTTCGTGGGGGACGTTGCAAGGAATCTCTATCACGGGCAAGTCGCTTGGTACACGGATGGGGCGATCCAAGCGGGCCGACTTCCCGCCGATGCGAAGAATCCATACATCATCGCGGTTTCGACCGCCGAGCCCTACGACGTGACCGCCTACCAGCTATCGCAAGCCACGCTGGAAGCCGGGCGTATTCTGGTCCGTGACCTGATCGCTAAGTATCAGGAATGCACGGCGGCGGGATACTGGCCCGGCATCGCCCCTGATATGCAAACCCTCGAGATACCCAATTGGTCCCCAGGTATGAACGGAAGCGAAACCGATGAAAGGTGGTAACATGACCGAGAAAACGCACGACGTCATCCCGCAGGCCGCAAGCCTTCCGGCCCGCGCCATCATGCACCCGCTGGTAGAGCGCATGATTGCGAACAACCCAACACCCGAAGTGCTTGAAAAGGTTCTGGCGCTTCAACGGGAATGGGAGCGGGATGAGGCGAAGCGGGCATACAACGCCGCGCTAGTCGAGCTGAAGAGGGCTCTACCGCCCTTCCTCATCCGAGACAAGACTGTTGATTTCACCGGGAATACCGGCAAGCGGACCAATTACACCCATACCTCGCTCGCGGCGGCTATGGAGACGGTTACCCCGCTCCTATCGGAATATGGATTCTCGCTCACATGGAAGCCCGGTAATGCGCCTGATGGCAAGGTGCGCGTAACCATCAAGCTCGCCCACCGGCAGGGCCATTTCGAGGAGTCGATCATCGATGCTGTAGCCGAGGGTGGCGGCAACAAGTCGGGGCCGCAGGCGGTGGCGTCAACGATTACGCTCCTAGCCCGCTACGGCTCTCTCGGAATGCTTGGCCTAGCGACGGCCGACATGAAGGAGCCTTCCCAAGAGCAAGAGCCCGAAGGCGGCCAGATCGACACGGCAAGGAACATGAAGGCTATGGCCTCTCTCGTGAAAACCGGCAAGACGCGGGAGGAGATCGAGAAATATGCCGGGAAGCCGATGACCGAATGGACATCATTAGAGTTGGACAAGCTCCGGGCATGGACTGCACCCGTCGCACCGAAAGAGGAACCCCCAGGTGAGTTGATCGCGGGTCCACAAATGGCCGCGCTTAAGGCGCTCCTGAAGGAATTCAATCTGACCCCGGACGCCTTCGCGGGCCTGATTGAAGTAGAATTGGGTTGTCGCCCAAAGACGATGAAGGACATCACGACGGAGCAGTACAAGGTCATCGTAAAAGCGTTCGACACTCTCCGTAAAGGGGAGTGGCAGATCCGCGACGGGCGCTTCGACAAGCCGCCCGCTTTCCCAGCAGAGATGCCGGAAGACAAGGACGTACCTTTCTAGACTCCCTATTTCAGTCCCACCCTCTTCTCTCACCACGTTTGGAGGGGTGGGAAATCTTGGCCTTGGAGTGTGGGGTAGGCGAGAGAGAGTGAAACATTGGGGCGAGAGTAGCCAAAGTTGTAGGCGAGGGTAGCCCCATCCAAAATTGGAGGCGGCATGGAAGACGTGAAATCTCCACGGATGAAGCGGGTTGACGAGTTCTTGAAGCTGCGAGGATCCAGGGGCGCGACGACGAAGGAACTTGAAGACTACTGCGGAGTCGCGGCGGCAAGAGACTACGTACGACGACTCAGACAGCACGGCCGCCAGATCGAGACGCGGGAGGAGGGCACCAATGCGAACGGCGCCAGGGTCGTCCGATATGTTTTGCCAGAGCCCAAAGAGATGCTATTCTAGACTCGTGATCCTCGCGCAAACACGCCTTAGAAATTTTCCCTTGTGCCTGCTGAAAGCGGGGATCACCACGGGGGAGAATCTAGCCCCGCCTGCCCCGATGAACTCGGGCTCCAGGCGGGGCTTTGTTTAACGGTGAGCGGTGGGTAAGAAGCTAGAGGAGCACTATGTCCAAGTCCCCAACAGCACAAGCGAACTCCTTCTGAACGCAGGCTGGAACGCCACCCGCGTATGGCTGGCGCTCATGCGGTTCGCCGACAAGCAGGGCGAGTGCTTCCCTTCGTATGCCACCCTCCAAAGCGTCTACGGGATCCCAACTCAGCAGGCCGTGAGCGGCATCCGGGACCTCGAAAACCTCGGCCTGCTCAAGCGAAGGAAGCGGTATAGCCGATCTACGGTGTATTTTATCAGTTCTTTGCCGGACAAAGGGCAGTCCTTTGTGGGACAAAGAGATAGTTCTTTGTCAGACAAAGGCACAGTCCTTTGTGGGACAAAGCCTAAGTATCCCCATCTAAGTAGCTCCATACCTGTAAGTAGCCCCAATGGGAAGAAGTACCAGTATTCCTCCTCCTCGCTTCGCTCGGCGGCAAATGCCATAGGCCCGCTAGCCTTCGGGCTCATCCAGTCCTCCACCGTCGATGATCAACAGGCGGCCAAAGTCCTGGGCGTCCTGAAAGCCCATGAAGTATTCAGCCAGCTTGACCTTACAAAAAGCGGTCCCCTTGAAACGTTGCGGGTCAAGCTCGAGGAGTGGTATGCTTCCCGTAACGGGCACAGCGAGGACCGGCGCTGGTTCAATCGCTGCGCCTTTGTATGGCTCAAGGAAATGTGGGATCAGACCAAGGAGCCCTACCGTTGGGGAGCTGGAGCCCATTTGAACGGCGGGGCAACGTGATCCTACGCCCCGCCCGCTATAAAACCGCCTGCAAATCCTGCGGAGGAGAGATCCAGCGGGGAGAAATGGCGCTCATGGAGAAGCGGGAATCCAAGTGGGAGGCCGCTCACCCGAGCAAGTGCCCTCCAAAGAAAGAACCGATCCCCAAGAGCTTCGTCTCCACGGCCCCCAAGAGATGCGGCGATTGCCAGGATACGCGCCTGATGGCGGTAGGCGTGAAAGACGGTCAAATCGTCATGGGCCCTTGTTCGTGTCTACGTCGTGCCGCCAGACCGTGATTCGCTATGACCAACTCCCAAAAGCTACCCAAATGCTGTTGCGCTCACGCGGAGTCCAGCCACGCAGACGGCAGGCTCCGAGGCCCGATCCGCTACCGTCCCTGCCTGCATCTTCGGTGCCTGTGTGTTCAGTATCGGCCGATCAAGTCTGGAGACGATGCGCCAAGCAAGGCGAGCCATGTACCGAAGTCATGAATGGGCCGGAGACGTGTGATGTGTGTAGGGGGCTTATGGTTGCCCTAGGAACGAAAAATCCAGCCTCGAACGTCCCTTGATACCTTTTTACGATTTGCGTTGATCTGGAGGCGATTCTAGGCGTATTATCTAGGCATGGGTGAAGCGGCCGAAAAGCTTAGTGGCAGCACAACCGTAATCACTAAACGGCCTTGGCTCATCCCGTGGAAGCCTGGGCAATCAGGTAACCCAAGCGGTAAGCCCAAGGGGATCATCGGCCTTGCCGCCTACATCCGAGAGCATACCAATCAAGGCCGTGATCTTGTAGACTTCATGCTGGAGGTCATCAAGGGCGAATCGGACAAGTGGACGAAAACAGCCGACAAGATCGTTGCCGTCAAGTGGCTGGCGGATCGCGGCTTTGGAGCTGTGGAGGTAGACGATGACAGCCCCAAGCGATCCATCGACTTCTCCAAGCTTACCGAACAAGAACTCGCTTTCCTCGCTGCTGTCCATGATGGATTCGCTTCCATCCAGAATCGACTTGGAAGCGGAGAAGCAGCGCCGGAAGTTCAGTGAGTTCGTAAAAGCAAGCTGGCACATTCTCTGCCCCTCAACGCCGCTTGTTCATCACTTTGCCGTCGATGCCATCTGCGAACATCTCCAAGCCGTCAGCGCCAGGCAGATTGACCGACTCATCATCAACGTGCCTCCCGGCATGGCGAAGTCGTCACTGGTGGCTGTGCTCTGGCCGTGCTGGGAATGGGCGACGGCTCCGCAAATCCAATGGCTCTTTGCCACGTATCGCACTAACCTGACTTTCCGCGATGCCGACAAGCGCCGAGATCTCATCAAGAGCGAATGGTATCAGGAGCGATTCGGCAGGAAGTTTCAGATCACGGGCGAAGGCATCGAGTACCTCAAGAACTCTGCAAAAGGCTTCATGTACTCGACGTCCACAGGCGGCGAGACAACCGGCTGGCGTGGAGACAGATTGATTCTGGACGATCCTCAGGACCCTAAAGGCGCTGAATCGGACATCAAGCGCGAGAGCACCATCGAATGGCTGACACGCACTTGGCCCAGCCGTATGAATCTCAACTCGCAGCACAAAGGCCGCGTGTTGATTCAGCAGCGTTTGCATGAGATGGATGCCACGGGCCTATACCTTCGCAATGGCGGCTGGGAGCATTTGAAGATTCCCCTCGAGTACACCGGCAAGACCTACTCCACGTCGATTGGCTGGAAGGATCCTCGCACCAAGCTGAACGAAGTCATCAGCGAAGAAATCTATCCCAAGAAAGACCGCGAGCAGCTCAAGCGGGATCTCGGGCCTTACGGCATCTCTGGCCAGCTACAGCAGGAACCCGCTCCCATGGAAGGCGGGCTCATCAAGCGGGACTGGATCCGGCACTACGAAGACGACAACGGCAAGCTAGTGATTCGGGATGCCAAAGGCGATATCGAGTATGTCATTGATCCTTGGTCTACCGTGCGCTTCTGTACAGTCGATCCAGCCATCACCGAGAAGGATCTAGAATCCCAGATCGACCCGGACTATACCTGTATGGCCTCGTGGGCTGTGTTTCATTCCACTCGCGGTGTGATGGTCTTCCTGCTTGATCTAATTCGCCAGCGCATGGAAGGCCCGGAGATCATCGCCCGTATGAAAGCGTTCCACGCTCATTGGAAATTCGCTGTCATTGGAGTTGAGACGATTGCCTTTCAGAAGATGATTGCGCAGTACGCCAAGCGCGAAGGCTTGCCTATTCGAGAGATCGGACAGAAGGAAGATTCAATCTACCGGATCGACAAGGATAAGACCTCAAGGGCTTTGAGCGCTACTCCACTCATGGCAGACGGCCGCTTCTACGTTCCGCTCTACGCCCCATGGCTTGGCGACTACATCAACGAACTGATTCTATTCCCCAACGCCGCCCACGACGATCAGGTAGACGTAACAGCTTATGGGGTTGCTATTGCGCAGAAGCTTAAAGCGTGGCAAACTACTTCAGACAATGGCACCGGATACAAGCCGCCTCGCAGGAATTACGAGGATGAGCAGCGCGAAGAGAATCCGATGGATGGAATGAGAGTGGCGAATCCGTATGAGGGGATCTAGATGGGAACTCTGACCGCGCAAAATCCCCTTCTGATTGCCAGCGTCAGCGATCAGCTCTACGGTTACGCCCTCTCCAGCGCCTTCCGTCGCGCTTTTGTTTATGACCCTTCTTTTGCCCTTGCCAAGACTCCGGATATCTGGGAGGTGGTTCGTAACGATGTCGGCTTCAGCGCCAGCATCGACCGCTATACCAATCAAGTCACGAAGCCTTGGCACGTTGAAGCTCCAAAGAAATCGAAAGACAAAGCCGATCAGCAATACGCCGAAATCATCAGCGATGCCATCGGAGAGATTTACGACTTCGACAACGCCCGACGTATCCTGAGTGAAGCCGCATTCCTTGGCCGTCGCTATGCGTTCATCGAGAGTGAGCGCCGGATGATCTCTCTCGGCGGTGAAGCGGAGATGGAATGGATTGTCCCGGTCACTCTCAAGGACGTGGATCGCAGGCGCTTCCGTTGGTACAACGCGAGTTACCCTACAGGAGAAGAAGGCAAGCGCGATGTCAAGCTTGCGTTCTTCAATACCATCGTCGGCCAGTGGCAGGAAGTCTCTCCAGAGTTCCGCCGGGCGCTGATCGAATTCATCTGGTACAACACGGAAGACCGGGTAGGTAGCGGGCGTGGATGGTTGGAATCCATCTACTACGCGCATTTCAACAAAACTAATTCCATCTTGCATATCGCTGACGGGATTGATCGTTGGACGAAGGGTATCTGGCTCGTGAAACTGGATGCTCTTCGGAATGCTTCAACAGGAAAAACGAACGATGACCTAGTTACGGCTGGGATGACCATGGCCCGTACCATGCGCTCTCAGCACGTCGGGGTTATTGAAAATACCGATGACATCCAAGTCATCGAGACGAGCGGCACCGGCAATGCTATCGCCATGGAATACGTCCACTATTGGGACGATGCAGTTGAGCGTCTTGTCAACGGCTCGACACGTCCCACCGGGCTTGGGGGATCGAAGACGGGCGCCAGGGCTCAAGCTGAGACTGAGGAAGACACCAGCGAAGCCCACTACCAGCCTGCCCGCGATACCGGCGATGCGGTGATCAATCGGGATCTCATCGGATGGTTCATCTCTCAGCCGCTCAATAGGCAGAACCTTGAACGGCTTGGATATGCGAAAGCCAAGCGGCCGATCTTCCATTCTCGCCAGGAGAAGAAAGAGGCTATTGCGGACATCATCGCCTCTGCCACGATGTTCATGCAGAACGGACTTCCCCTCATCGAGCAGGAAGTCTACGAACGTGCTGGCGGGTGGGGTGTGCCGGGACCTGATGACAAGACCGTGACCGGCAAGACCATGATGGGTCCGACTGACATGGTGGGCGACTTCGGTAACGCCGAGGAGATCAACGCTCAAGCCGGTAAGAACGTGGAAGCGGATCGCAAGGCCAAGCAGAAGCCTAAATCTGCCGCGCAGATGAGCGAGGAATACGAGCGGGCTGTTGCGCCTATTCAGATCCACAATCACATCTCCACACATCCCGATGCGGCGCGGGCTGTGATAGACGATCACATCAAGACTGGCCTAAAGGGGAAGAAGAAGAAAAATGCCTGATGATAGTGAAGATGTAGAGGTTGATGAGGTCGAGGCGCTGATCCTCGAGCGCCTCGACGCTATCGTTAAAGAGCATATCGGCAAGTTCTCCGAAGAGGATTTAAGTAAGCGCCTTAAGCACGTTCTTTCAGAGTACGGGGCTAGGATTTCGGTCAATCCAACCTTCAACGTTCCAAAAGGTGAAGCGCCTATTGCTCAGTTTGAAATGACTCCGCGCTTTGACGTGCCTCAAGCTCCCGCTCCTGCCGTGATCGTGCAGGCTCCCAGTACGGAACTCTTGACGTCTATCGTTACTCAGCTTATTGAAATTCGGAAGATCATGAGGATGCCTAAGGAACTGACCGTTGAGCGGGATCCTTACGGGCGTATCTCTAAACTTATTGTTCAGCGAAGTGGATAGTGGTATGGTACTTCGGCTATGCTGAATGAGCGCGGGCATGTGGACGCAAGCGCAACCGCCTCTGTCATTCGTGGCGGAAGTTCTGCCGATTCCGTTGAGATCCACGGGCATTACGAAGTCGCCTGTTACGATTCCAGTGGTGCCTTGAAGTGGCGGGACGTCATCGAAAACGTCGTCACCACTGTTGGGAAGAACGATTTCCTTAACAAGTATCTGAAGGGTTCGGCTTACACCCAGACCATTCGCATGGGTTTGAAGGGGTCTGGGTCTGCGGTGGCGGGAGATACGCAAGCTTCGCATGGGTTGTGGCTTGAAGTTGGGCTCGCTAACGCTCCAACCTACACCGGAAACCGCAAAGATGTAACGATGGGGGCGGCCTCGGGTGGCAGTTCGGTAAGCCCTGTCCAAGCTTTCTCTATCACCAGCAGCGGTACGGTATCCGGCTGTTTCATCAATAACGGTGGAGCGGCAGCAATAGACGACACGACGGGCGTTCTTTTCTCGGCAGGGGATTTCTCAGGTGGTGACAAGATCGTGTCCAGTGGCGACACGATCAACGTAACATACACAGCAAGCGTTTAGGGTTTATGACAATACGAACTCGGTCGTATTCTCAAAAAGTGCTCCAGCCGAATCTCTGGCTTGGGCAGCCCGCGACTGGACAGTTTGCTATTCCGGTTTCTGCGGGGATCCAAACGCAGAAGGCCGCAACGGCCATGAACAGCAATGCAGCCTTGGTAAATCCACGTTCACGGCTTTCGTATGTGGAGATGCAAAACCGAAGCGGCTCATCGGCGGGGTTGGCGTTGGTAGGCTTTCTTGATGATCGTTATTGGGTAGCGGGGCAATGGACGGACAGCAGCACCACATATACCGACGATACCATTGACGCTCAAGACGCGGGCACTAACGACTTCGCGCTTGAAACAACTACCGTGAATGACGGGATGATCGTCGGGGCGGTCTATCCATTTGGGGCTCTATCTGTAGACGTAACCACGGCGGGAAGTGGAACCAATCCGACTCATACGTTCGAGTACTGGGATGGGGCGGCCTGGACGGGTATTCTTGCGGCCGGGCTGCTATCGGATGTCCCTCGCGCCATTGATTGGGCCAGCGGTGAAGTACTTGTGTTGTTCGATCCTCCCGCGCCGTGGGTCAAGGGCGGAACCGGAACCGGCGTCCCTCAGGATCGCTACAACATTCGCATCCGGAGAACCAATGCGGTGCAAGCGACGGCGGGATTGGCTAGGCGGATCTATGTTGGCGTGGTTCTCGCGTCTATTGACGCCGTGGCGGCGAACGGTTCTTATACCCCCGTCGTCAATGGTGGCTCTATGGACGTGCCGGATTACTGCCCTTACGTCGGTGTGGCGGCAACCGTAGCGGATGCCGGGAACAATCTGACGATCATTACCGATGTGATCGAGAACGTTTGAGGGATTCATGGTCGAAAAGGGAGTAGCCATCGGGTCCGCATCCACAAGCGGACAGGTTAGAAACGTCATTGCCACAGTGATGATTAATGGCGTGGCAACTGACGTGCTTATGCAGGTTGTTGCGCTGGCAGATCAGACCGGCAATCTGCTGGACATGAATCTGGCAGAGCGGCTTGATTCGATCATCTCTCTCTTGGCCGACATTCGGAGAGAGTCTCTTATCAACAATGAACTGTGGTCCCAGTTCGTAGGAATGCAATTTCCTAATGTACCGGCCCCGCGCCTTGAAGACGAATACCGGAAAGACCCGGCTTATACAAACGATCCAAACGTGCTGACATAACTTCATTTTTTAGGAGAACGCCGTGCCTATTTCTCAGGTGCAAGTCGGGGCTCCGTCAAATGCGTCCGCTACCGATGGCAACGTTTACAATCAGCTTGGCGGCAAGGCCGCCGAAGGTATCGTTGCCGAGCTGCATGGAAAGTACTACACCCAAACCTATCGCGGGAACTGCTTCTTTGTTTCCACGGTTGGCGCGGGCTTGGCGATTCCCGTCATCTCAACCACATCCCCGACTCTGTGCCTGTGGAATCCCACAGGTTCCGGTAAGAATGCGGTCCTGATTCGGGCGTCCGCATCAAACACGCTGAACGCGACGACGGTGCAGGGCTCGTTCCTGCTCATGGCGCAATTCAACGCTGGTAACACGGTTGCAACCGGCGCGGTATTCACGGCGTTTGCTCAGGCCGCACTTGGTACGAACCTGTTCAACTGCAATCTCGGCGGCGGAAACGTCAGCGTTATGCGCTCCTCAGCGACGGCAACCAACACCCTGACGGCCGCTTCCGTGCTTGTTGCGGCAAACATGGGCCAGATCAATCCGACAACGGTTGCGGGCGCTGTTGCGACAGGCGCTCAGCCAGCGCTGGTGTACGACTTCGACGGTACGATTATCGTTCCGCCTGGAGTGGTTGTTTACTTCGCGGCCTCCAGTGCAACGACGGCACTCTTCACGCAGAGCCTTCTGTGGGAGGAAGTACCGGTCTAAGTCGTAATCGTGCGTCATGGCGCTTCTTGACTATGTAGGTCTGGAGTCTGCCCCCGCCTGTGGGGGGATGCTCCTGAACTACGCCGCCCCCATTGGCGTAGAGGTTAAGCCGCAAGTTGAGACGTTGCCGACGCTTGGGATTGGCATTCCCGGCGTTTCCTACGATGTAAGTCTGGAAGATTCTGAAGTCCTCGCGGACTCCATTTCCGCCACAGTCGATTTTTCATCCAGTGCAACCGAGGCTTTGGCTGCGGCCGATGCGATCACAGCCACGGCGGATTTCAGTTCTGCCTTGACAGAGGCTTTGAGCGCAGCGGATTCCCAAGTTGGGGGCGGTAGTTCTAGCTTTCCGGTTTCTCAAACGGAGTCTGTTACGCTGGTAGACGCCCAAACTGGAGATGTCGCCTCAGCAAATGTTGGCGGAGGAGGGGGTAGCTCTGGAGATATCCGGGCTCGTAACGCTCGCGGGATCCGAGTCTACAAAGAACTGCAAATCGCCCACGAGCAGAGGCTTGACACCGAAGACGAAGAAATAATCTTGATTGCCGGGCTTCTGTAGGCTAGTATTCCGGCTAGATGAGCCGCGAAACTTCTGACAACCCTTCCCGCTGTTGTGTACCAACCCACTCTTCGCGGCTCATCCCCTGTCGAGTGGTTGCGGCGGGAAGGGCTGTGAGGAGTTGATGCAATTCAAGAGGGCCGTCGATGACAAAGAGGTGTGCCATATTTACACCTGTGGTTGCTGCGAGAAAACCTATATCAGAGGCCAAGGGTTGATTTCATGCGCTGTGATGCATGAGCCGGGTACATGCTGCCACTATGACGACAAGGAAATTAGCCTAACCGCGCTAAGCGCAATCAAGATTATTATCAGCGAACAATGATCCTTACAGAACAAGCTTGGAAGGACCAACCCTGCTGGGTCGTCGGTGGGGGGCCATCCTTGAAATCCTTCCAATGGGAATGGCTGAAAGACAAACCTAACGTCATCGTGGTCAATCGCGCTTTTGTTGAAGTCCCTACGGCTTCGGTCTTTTTCACAGAGGACGCTCGTTTTCTACTTCGGTTCCCATTGGAGTACCCGAAGGAGTGGGCCGCGTTCCAGGGGCTCAAAGTATGGCACGCCCTTGAGGAATCAGAAATCGAGAATGTAAAGGCCATCACGCCGGATATTCACATCATCCGCCGCACGAGGCCGGACAAATTCTGGAGCAGGCGTTTCAGTGATGGTCTGAGCTATTCAAGCAACTCAGTTGTTGGGGCCTTGAATATCGCAACTCTGCTTGATGCCGATCCGATCTTCCTCCTCGGAGTGGACTGTCGCACCGATGGCCTTTTCATGCAGAATTATCATCAGGACTATCGAAGCGATCCTATGTGGGAAGTGGGATCGAATGCGGCGGATAACTTCCTTTCAGATTTTACAGGATGGGTCGCCCCTCACGTAAAGGACCGGGAGGTAGTTAACCTCATCAATCCCTCCTACGAATCAGCTTTGACGTGCTGGCCTAAGAAACCTTGGTCGCAAGTGCTATGCTAGTGAAGGTTTGCTCGTTCTGGACCTCCGAGCCGTACTATCAAGCGGCCATGAAGCTTGAAGCCAGCCTACACGGAGAGCTGTATGAAATCTCGAAAGTCGAAGCCTCGACCTGGGCGGAAGCGGTTTGCCACAAGCCCCGGTTCGTCCTCGAACAACTTGAAGGCGGGGGCGAAATCTCCGGCGTGCTATGGACTGACGCTGACTCAATCTTGTGCCGCAAACCTGACTTCTCCGCTTTCGATGGCGTGGACTTGGCCGCGTGCTTCTGGCAAAGGTCCCCGCACCACGAGGAAGAGATCCTCACCGGCACATTCTTCATCGCAAAAACGAAAACGGGGATAGACTTGTGCCGGGAATGGGCATTCACGACGCCGAAGTATAGGCATCATTTCACCCCGGAGCAGGCGGCGCTGAAAGAGGTATTGGCGCGTGAAGAATTCAAGGAAGCGAAAATCAAAAGGCTTGGGGTTGAGTGGTGTTACGTGTTTGACGACTTCAAAGAACTCTACCCGGAAGCGGCGCCAATCTTTGAGCATTACCAACTTAGCCGCACACAAAGGAATGTGGTTCAACCCAGTTGAGGGATTGTGGTATACAACACCTGGGTAGTGTTCCCAAGCGCCACGGTTGAGAAGGCAAACTCAGCGGTGACAGCTTGGCGCAACCGTGGGTATCACACGCTTGTCTTTCAAGACCTTGGCTCGAAAGCCTGTGAAGCGGATGTCGTCAGGATGGGACAGTTCCCCGGGTACTATCGCGTTATCAATAGCTTGGTGCTTCAGGCCGTTGCCGAAGAAGGCGCGGATATCGTGACCTGTATTGGTGACGACATGCTGCCGGATCCCTACGCCACGGCTGAGGATATTGCAAAGTCGTACTTCAAGATTTGGCCGCATGGTGAAGGCGTGCTTCAAGCTACCGGCGATATGCAGGGGGTGGATGAATCAGGCGTTCAAGCCGCCGCTAGAATCTGCGGATCCCCCACGTTTGGCCGTCGATGGATTTATGAGAGCTATGAAGGGAGAGGGCCATTCTGGAGCGGCTATCAGAATTTCTACGCCGATGAAGACCTGCACGACGTAGCGTTTAGCTTGGGCCTTCTCAGGAACGATCCGCAGATTACATTCCTGCATCAACATTGGTCCTGGGGTTGGAGCGACCGAGCGGAATACCACAAGCGAAACAGCGACAATACCTGGGAAGCCGATGCGGCGCTTTACGCAAGCCGCAGGGCTGAGAAGTTTCCTCATAGCGGGTTTGTAAAGTGACCACCCCCCTCCCCATGTGGTGGCCTGTTTCCAACAACTGCGGTGATTTGATCGGAAAGTACATTGCTGAGAAGATCACGGGACGACGAGTGATGTATACCGAACTCTCGGCAGACTATGGCTACTACGTGTTCGGTGGGAGCGTCCTCAATCACCTAACGGATCATGGAGTTGCTTGGGGCTGCGGCCTGGGGACCATTACCGATGGCGTAAATCCCAAGTGCAAGATCATGGCGGTACGTGGGCCGCTCACGCGGGCTAGAGTGCTGTCAACGGGCCGGGATTGCCCAGCGGTATATGGTGATCCTGGGATGCTGTTGCCGAGGTTTTACACCCCCAAGAGCAAGCCGAGTAAGCCGTTTGGGGTAGTCAGCCACTACGTTGACGCCTACAGAGCCTTCGACAGATACCGCGACTTCATCGACGTGTTTAAGCCTATCGAGGAAGTGATCGAGGATATCGCCTCCTGCAAGATGATCTATTCGAGTTCGCTGCATGGGATCATCGTGGCTCACGCCTATGGGATTCCCGCTACTTGGGTCAAGATCAGTGATTCGCTTGGAGGCGATGGGGCGAAGTTCAGGGACTACTTTGCTTCCGTAGGAATGGACGTACCGCATCCTGTAGACCTGAGAGACGATCCGACTTTGCCGCCCGCAATCAGCTTTGTGCCGGATGTCTCGCAAGTGGCTGACGCTTTCATGAGGGCTTGCCCGCTGTGAGTATCTCCCGCGAAGTGCTGGCGAAGTATGTGAAGCCGGGAATGATCTTTGTCGAGTGCGGCAGCCGTTGGGGTGACACTCTCATACGCGCAATTGAGTGTGGAGCCGTAAGTGCTTTTGGTTGTGAGAATGATGCCTTGTATGCCAGTCTTGCAAGCGCCCATCTAAGGGAGGCGTGCCCGAGGGGGAATGCGTCAGTAATGTGCGAGCCGTCAACCCTCTATCTAAGGCATGATGGATATGCGGTACCTTCTGTTGTGTTCTTGGACGCTCATACAGAAACCCATAGCCCCGTGCTGCATGAGCTGGATTCAATAGCAAGATGGAATCTATCGCCTCGCGTCATCCTCATCGACGACATGCGCTGCATGGAAGGCTGGGGCCTCTCGAAAGAAATCATCATCTCCCATCTCAAGGCGATTGCGGATTACAAGATCAGCTTTGAGGATGGGGTAGTGCCGGAAGATATCATGGTGGCGCAGCTATGAGCAAACGCACTAAGGATACGATTGCAGATCAGTTCCGCTTTGGGATGTCCATGTCTATGCTCGCAAAGCTGTGGAAGGTAAAGCGCGTTACAGTGGAACAGATCCTTAGGGCCTACGTTAGATGAATGTCATCGCCTACAGTTTCTATCGCCACGCCAACAGCGCATACGAATCTGAACGCGCTGGCGCTGGCCGTGGCGTTTTCTTCTGTAACTACATCCGTGCCATCGTGCGTGGTCACTGGGCTGTCTATCCCGATTGGTCGCTGTGGCTGTACCACGATAATCGAGTCAGGGAGTACAGCTATTGGCCGGTCATGGAGCGAATGCACGAACGCGGATTGCTCAAGCTGATTCCCATGGGCGAGGCTACCAAGCTCTGCGGTGCGATGTGCTGGCGGCTCCTGCCGATTTGGAATCTTAGCGTCAAGCGTGTGCTGTGCAGGGATGTAGATTCGCTCTCGACTCCACGGGAGCGGAGAGCTATCGAGAAGTGGATTGCTTCTGATCGTGCTATCTCGGCCCTTCACGATAGCGAGTCCCATAGTTCCACGGCGTTGATGGGTGGAATGGTCGGCTTTAAGGCCGACTGGATGCTGGATCGGTTTTCTAGCTGGGCGTCCTTCATGGCCCTGGCGGATCAGTTCGGGATCGACATGAATCAGCACGGGGCGGATCAACGATTGCTGAATGCTGCGATCCTGCCTCATGCTGGGGGTCAGATTGCTTATGAGGATCGCACGACGCTGGGAGCGAAAGACAGCTACATTGATCAGCTAACGAATCACATTGGCGGCGCCTATCATGTGGATCCGCTGGTAGGCTGGTTCTCACGCAATCGCGGCCATTGTCCAAAGCTTGCAGAGATCGAAGAGTGCGAGAAAGGTTGGGCTGGGGTGGAATCGAATGAAAGGATTTCGAGGATATGAGTAAGTACATTGAGCTTGACGCTGGCGTTGCGGAAGTTATTAGGCAGATCCTAGCTGTTGATCTAACCAGAGAACGGTTGACTGAGGCGTCAAAGCAAAAGATACGTATCTGCATTAGCGAAATTGACGATGCGGAACGCAAGCTGGGATCTAAAGGAAAATACTCGATTGTAGAACGTTAATCATGACCACTTACGCCGTCATCGCTACAAATCAATCCGGAAGCTATGACTTCTTCGCACCGATCACGACGCTTTTCTGGAAGCACATTGTAGGCTACCGGACGCTCTGTTTCTTTACTGACACTTCCAAGGAATGGGAGAATCCGGTTGCTCAAGTAGTCAAGAACGCCACTATTGAGGCTGGCGCAAAAGTAGAGCATATCGGCAAGCTTGAAGGCTACAGAGACGCTCAGGCTGCTCAATCTTCAAGACAACACGCCGCTGCATTGGATATCCCCGAAGATGATCAACTCGTCACGGGCGATATCGACATGTGGAGTTTGGACGGGGACTGGTTCCGCCAGCATGATCCGGTTAGGTGGGATTTCACAAGCTGGTACGCCAACGCTTACGGCTGGCCCTATCCGCCGTTCCATCCCACGCCGTACATACAAGCCACCGTCAAAAAATGGCGTGAAGTCATGCAGCTTGAAGTGCGCGGCGAGATCCTCAGTCAGATGCAGGCCAACTTCGACAGGACTCTAGGCCGCTATCACGATAGCTGGATGGCGTGGTGGCAGGATGAACTCTACTTCAATTCCAAGCTGAAAGCGTGGGGCGGCTATCCTGATCGAGTGCAGATGATCACACGGGAAGGATGCCCGCCGCATGACCGGATTGACCGAGGCTGCTGGCCTGCGGAATTCGACTGGTCAAAGAAGTACGTCGATACTCATTTGATCAGGCCTGGAGCTACTCGAGAGAACTGGCCCAAGATCAGACCGATCATCGAGCATTACATTCCTGAGAAAATGGATTGGGTGGACAAGTACCGCGAGGCTTACTCGAAAGCGAGGGGATATGACTGTTAGCGTCGGGTCGATTGTGTTGTACCATCCTCGCATTGACGATCCGCTATTCCACGACAAAGGCCATCGGCCAGAACTCCCCGCCGTGGTAGTCAAAGTCTGGGACGCGGTAGTTGATCTCCAAGTCCTTCCAAGCGTTGATCTCAACGTCTTGCAGGATGCTAACGTCAAGGTGACGTTCGTTCCTCTGGTGAGGCATGGTGCGGGCTTGGGCGAATGGAGCGAACGCTAATGCGCCCTGACATTGGTTATGGGAGTCACTTCCCAGTGTTAGCTGCTGCTGTGGCTCGCAGCCTTGGGCCAGTTCTTGAGCTTGGTTGCGGGTGGACTTCAACACCAATGTTGCGGTTGATGTGCACGCGTACGGCAGGGTTGCCAATCCCGCGCATCCTTGAATCTTACGATAGCAATCCAGAGTGGGCTAAGATCTTCAACGTGCCACTAGTAGAGAACTGGTCAAAGTGGGAGCCAAAGCAGAAGCATTACGGCGTTGCCTTCATTGATTGCGCCCCTGGAGAGGAACGCCGTCACCTTGCGATGAAGCTCAAGGGCCGCGCTCGCTTTATTATCCTTCACGATCACGAAGCAGGCCCAGCGGCGGCTTACTACTACGAGTACATCATCGGCCAATTCAAGCACAACGAAACGTACCGGATGCTTCGCCCTCATACTTTGATCTTAAGCGATGTGGAAGCGTTCGGGCTTACCGACGAAGAGACGGCAATCATTCAATGAACGACCGTGTAATTGTTAGCTGCTGCTTTGCTCCGCATAACCCGGAGTACTACGCCAAGTTCGCGGACAGGCTGGAAGCGAGTCTAGGTCAGTACGGCATGGGCGCTGACGTCCATATCTACCGCAAGTTCTGGCCTCCGGGCTCGCCGTCACACCAAGAGAGTACCTACTCGTTCAAATGGTGGGCGGTTAAGGCTATGTTCGACCAAGGCTATCGCTACGTCATGTGGCTTGACGCCGGGACTCAGGCGCTTGCCCCACTGACTCCGCTATGGGATCGCCTGAAGTCCATGGGGCATATCATCCTGAGGGGGGCCGACAATCTCGGGAAATGGATCAGTGATGAGGCGCTCAAGTACTTCGGAGTGACCCGGGAAGAGGCGTTCACGAAGACGCTGTGCGGGGGCTGTATCGTGGCCCTGGATCGGGATAACCCTATAGCTATGAAGTTCTTTGAGAAGTGGGGAGAAATCGCTAAAGTAAAAACGCTCATGACGGGAGCTAATCGGCGGCTGGGGCTGGATGGGAACAACGTCATGCGCTCGCTGCTTCTAGCCGATGCGGACAGTTCGATCATCTCGCTTGACCCAAGAGTAGAGGGCCACAGATCGGATGAGAGTTGCTTTACTCTCATGATCGAGCAGCTTGGAATGGAGCCGCTGAGTTATACGGATTGGCAGACGGTATGCAAAACCTATTGACTGTAGACAACCATTCGTTCAGGGAAGACTTGCTCACGAAGGGGCCTGTCCTTGACGCTGGGGCTAGGGGCTTTGTCTTTGCGAAATGGTTTGCTGATCGGGGGCATCATGTCTACGCATTTGATCCAAGTCCGGATATCGGAGAAGCTCCAAAGGGTGTCACTCTTTATGAGGCGGCTCTAGTTGGAAAGAAGTATCCACGCGGAATGCATCTTCATCTAAGCTCTGATCCTAACGCTTGGCATACCCAAGTGGATAAGGACGCCTATTCTGTGCCGGTTGAGGCTGTTTCACTTAATGCACTTCCGATGGCTGGCGTTCAGTGGGATCTCATCAAACTCAATATCGAAGGCAGTGAGTACGACATCCTAGACGAGATTGACGGCCCCATTGCTCGCCAGATCGTCTTCAGTTTCCACGAACATACCGACCGAGCCAGAGGCCGCGCAGAGTGTGACAGGATCATAGATAAACTCAGGCGGTGGTATGTTATTCAAAATCAGGTGTGGGAAAAGCGATACGGGTGCATTGAGAACTATTGGGATGTCCTAGCCATTGAGAAAGGTCTAGCTTGAAGCGGGCTCTCGTTACAGGCTCCAACGGCTTTCTAGGCCGTCATCTCTGTGCCGCGCTACGCAAGCAAGGCGTCGTGGTAACGGCCATCTTCCATCATCTCCACAAGTCGGATCACAAAGATTTCGATAACGCCGTGTTCAGCGATTTGTCCGATGGGGCTATGTGGGATGCCGTTCTAGCCCGCCATCAGATAGATACTGTGTTCCACTTGGCAGCTATTACAGAAATAGCGGTAGGCTTGACGGATCCTACCGGCACGTTTGAAACCAACATCAAGGGGACTTGGAATATCCTTGAAGCGTGCCGTAGACAGAAGATCAGGCGTGTGGTAGTCAGCAGCTCAGACAAGGCTTATGGCCGTACAGCGCCGCCTTATCATGAAGACTTGCCGCTATCCCCGGATCGTCCTTATGAGACGTCCAAGGCTTGCGTCGATCTTATCGCCCGTACCTACACGTCCAGTTACGGCATGAGCATCGCTACGACTCGGTGCGTCAATCTCTACGGCCCTGGATGCCTGAGCCTGTCTACGCTGGTGCCTAACACGATCCGGCGAATCCTGCAAGGGATTCGTCCGATGATCCGCAACGGCGGGAAGATGCGGCGGGACTGGCTTTACATTGACGATGCGATAGACGCCTATCTCAAGCTTGCCGCCAGCGACTACACCGGCCCTATGAACTTCGGCAGCGGTCAAGGTGTGACGGTCAAGTACATCGTGGATACTCTCCTGCAACTCATGGGATCGGATCTCATTCCTGTTGATGAAGTCGATAGGCATGGAGAGATCGTAGACCAGTGGACTAACGCAGGGCTCGCCCGTGAGAAGCTGGGATGGAAGCCTAGCCATTCGCTGGAAGAAGGCTTGGCGAAGTGCATCGGGTGGTATACAAACTATTTTTCTAAAGCATGAGAATCATCGCCCTTTGCGTCCTACGCAATGAGGAATGGATCCTCGGCGCATCTCTCAGGGCCGCTATGCGCTGGTGTGACGGTGCCGCCATCTTCTTCGACCGCTGCACGGACTACACGGTAGAAATCGTAAAGGAAATCGCCAAATCATCCGATAAAGACTTCATCACGTCCGAGAACGTGGATGGAGAACACTGGGATGAAATGGATCACAGGCAGAAGAATCTTGAGGACGCTAGAAGTCTTGGTGCTACTCATTGTTCCATTACAGACGCTGATGAGATTCTGACCCACAACAATCTAGGCAATGTTCGTAACTGGTTCGGCGCGCTCAAAGACGGCGAAGTCCTAGACGTGCCGATGATCGCGCCTTGGAAGTCGCTGGATTGGTATTCGCCTCATACTCGCGGGATCATCACGCTTGGATTCAAGGATGCTCCCGGCTTGGGCTTCGCTCCACGGGGAGAAGAGAAATACCACCATCACAACAGACCGCCGCATTGCGGAATCCGCACGCCTGTAGTTGATGCCGCTGGCGGGGTCATGCACTTGCAGTTTGCGGCATGGAACCGATTCATCTGGAAGCATCGTCATTACATGATGAGCGAGTTAGTCCGCTGGAGTTATCCAGCAAGTGAGATTACCGAGAAATACCATTGGGCTTTGAAGCCGCCCCATGGGAATGACTTGCTGAAAATTCCTGAAAGCTGGTGGGGCGACTATCCCAAGAGCAAGATCAACCTGAATGCGCCCGTGTGGTATGAGCGGGAATGCAAGCGCATGGTGCGGGAGTATGGTGCGGAGAGATTCAAGGATCTTGATCTATTCGGTTGGAGGCCCTGATGCCCCGTTCCCTGATTAGTGACGTCGCCTACAAGCTCCCCGACCCTAAGGAGATTGCACCCTTGGCGGATTACATTCTGGTCGAAGTTCTAGACCGTAGCTATTCCAAGTCTGGACTAATCATTCCCGGCAACGAGAAAAGCGAATGCTTGTATGGTCGGGTAGTGCGTCTAGGGCAAGGCGAGTTCAACCCTGAATCCGGCAAGGTTTATCCCATCGCGCTCAAAGAAGGCGATATCATCATGTCGGTGCAGTACATGGGGGAGAAGGTTCAGGCGGTAGGCAAGAAGTACAAGCTGATTCGGGATCATGGGATTTGGGCGAGGCTGATCCTCAGCATGAAGAGTGAAATGGATTGGGAGATCGCAGAGCTATTCCCCTACCGGGATCACATTCTGGTCAAGATGGACAGCGAGGAAAAGACGCTGAAAGGTCACCTATTCATGCCGAGCAATCCACAGGCGATGTACCGGGTGGCTGAAGTCGTTTCGATTGGCCCTGGAGCGAGGAAACAGAAGGCCGACAAGCCGACGCCGGTATCCGTCAAGCCGGGAGACAAAGCTATCTGTATGCGCTATGCCGGATGCATCGTGCGCGTGAAAGGGATTGAATACCGCCTTGTCAGCGAGGAAGATATCGAAGCGGTGATTGAAGGCGGAATCGTGGACGTGATCGCAGGACAGGACAAACTAGCCAAGCCTGTAGACGATTACGAAGTCATCCCGGAAAGTCACCTTGACGAGTTGAACCAGAAGACGCTGGTGGATTCAGGAGGCAACTAGTGAAATGGTACTTCACTCCAGATATCGGCACCTACGGTGGTGCCGTCGAGATTGACGAGCAAGGGAACTGCTGTCGCGTTGCCTTTGCGATGCTGACACCTGACGGCGGGATGGGCCTTGTGAAGTGGATCCCGTCGCTTGACGGTATGTGCAAACCGAAATCCTACCAAGTCTCCAACATGACGCTGTACGAAGTGGATGAGGTAGGCACGAGCAAGCTCAAAGGGATGTTCGGGAATGTGATCGTGCCGGTAAACGGGAAAGGGCCTAGGCTGGCACTGTGATCCAAGCGCATACGGAACTGGATAGGTTTCTAGACCGCAAGGCGACGGTTTTCTATCAAGCCGTTATGAATCTCGCCCATGAGAAGTTTACCGGCGGGGATCTCCAGGGAGCCAGGAAGGATCTCGCCGAGACGATCCAGCGGACCATGATCCTTGCGGATCTCAATGGCCGTAAGCGATTGCTCATGGAGTACGACGCATCGAAAGCGAAGTCTGCCAAGTTTGCCGACGTGCCGGATACGTCGCCTATCGCGCCTAACTTGAGCTTTGAGGAAGCGGTAGAGGATTTGCTGATTCGTGAGCCGAGGCTTGCCAAGAGTGCCGCAGAAGTAACCAAGCTGTACAACACCAGTAAAGTCTTTGCGATGGCTCGCTCTGCCGAGATGGTCATTACCAAGAGAGCGCAGGAAGAAATCTCGAAATGGCTCATGGGTGGCGAGCCAGCTCAAGCCATCTCGAAAACGATTCAGGAGATCGGGCCTTTCTCTGAGGCTTACGCGAATACTGTTTACCGCACAAACGTTGCGACGGCTTATAACGAAGGCCGCATGGAGCAAGCGGAAGACCCTGACATCGCCGACGTGATCGTAGGTTTCAGATACACAGGGATTGCCGACAACTTCACGCGGCCCAATCATCAAGCGGGATTCGGAACGATAGCCGCAACGGACGATCCTATCTGGAATACTCACAAGCCGCCCCTCGGATATAATTGCCGTTGCGGGCTGGAATTCGTTTCGAGATTCGAGGCGGAAAGGCTTGGACTCTGGAAGAATGAAAAGCTTGCTCCGCATTATGTCGGCGGGCAGGCGTTCCATGCGGATGCTGGGTTTAAGGATGGGGCTCTCTAATGAAGATCCCCGCGAAGATCATCAACACCACAGTACGCATGAGTCTATCTTTGCGGGAGCAGGCAGAAGCTGAGGCCGATTCTCAAGGTCAGACCTATAGCGGTTTCATGCGAACGCTCCTCATTGTTTATCTCAGAGAGAAGAAAAGCTTACGTCCTTCTGGCGTCAAAACGCAGTAATTCACGGTCAAATCATCCGCATCCATAGACCCACAAAAGATAGGTCGTAATCTAGGCATCAATGGCATCCGCAACCAAACCGAATATCAAGGGCGGCGACTATACCGCCTACGATACCGGTGACGGTTGGTATGTACTGAAGGACATCCCCACTCTGGCCCCTGTCAAAAAGGGCCAGATGTACGCGCCGGAAGACATCAGCACAGATTGGTTCAACGGCGCGATCAAGTTTGGGCAGGAAGCTTACAACAAAAGCAAGATCGCCTATCCGATTCATCTGACCCATACGGACGATCAGGGAATCCATAACCCTGAGTTCGGCGGCTATTTCGTGCCGACGAAAGTAAAGGAGATGGATCTTCCGGATCTCGGCAACGTTCCGGTTGTCCACAGCGACTTCAAGATCAAGAAAAAGGTCTTCGACAAGATGGAGTCTGGGGAGCTTGGCTACGTTTCTCCTGAGGTTAGAAGCTGGAGAAAGGGCCGTATCTCCTCGGTCGCCCTTCTTGACAGCATCCCGCCGCACAACCCTTTCCCGCTCATGACTATCGGGAAAGTTGTCACCGATCCCGCAGCAAAATTCGAGGCGGAACTTCCCGCCGAATGCGCCATCGCTAGATTCTCGGATGGATTCGAGCGCGTGACGTTCGATCCCCGAGAGGACGATAAGGAGTCTGAGAAATCCAAGCTGGAGGCAAAGCCCATGGCCGACGAAAAGAAGCCCGTTCAGGATGAGCAGCACGGCAAGCCCAATGCCGCCCCCGTCGAGCAGCCTCCCGGCGCCAAGCCCGCCGTCGCTCAGGCTGGAGCGAAGATGGAACAGGAAGCCCGGGATGCCGCCCGGTTTGCAGCCATGGAGGACCGGGTTGCTGCCGCTGAAAAGCGCCTGAGTGAGCGGGATGCCGCTGACAAAGCGAAGGAGCTTACGGCGAAGGCTCTGGAAAGCATGAGGGGCTATCAGATCGGTGATCGCGCCAAGGCCCAGATTGCCAAGTTCGCCCAGGAAGGCGAGGCCCAGCTCAACGCCTTCATCGAGACGCTGAAGGAAGTTACCCCCAAGGATTCTCCTCGCACGTTCGCGGCGGCTGAGGCTGCCTCTTCCGTTGCGATCAACGATCCGGCGCTTGCGAAGTTCTCCCAGCAGGGACCGGAAAAGCTCGAGATGGCCGCGAGGTTTGCCAGCGAGTACCGCACGCTCAAGAGCCATGGCGCAGGCCGAGGCATGACCATCAAGGAAGAGGAGTACGTCCGCTTCCAGATGGAGCAGGCCGAAGGTAACGAGCGCCATTGGGATATCAGCATCGGGACCAAGAACTAGTTCTAGGAGGTAGATTCAGATGGCCGCACTGACCGCTGCTGTTTCCAATAGAAGCTGGGCTTCCGTCCATAGCTGGGTTCAGAACTACCGCGTTCTGAATGCCGGGGTCATCTGGGTTGGCTCCTTTGTTGGCTCGCTGAACGGGACTTCGACCGCGCAGCGCGGCTATGCGAAAGCCTACGCCGATCAGAACAATATCAAGTACCTCGGGCTTGCTATCGGCTCGCCGTTCAACCTGTCCACCAGTCTGAGCGTGACGGGCAACACGAACGCGACGACCACGCCGATTCCGGAAGTGACCGTGGAGGCTGGCCCCGGCATCCTCAATGGCTACACCGTGACCGGCCTGAGCGCCTACACGGACGTCTTCCGTCAAGTCTACCTCCGGAACGACAACGACATGAACATCACCCAGGTTCTCGCCCCGCGTATCGGCCGGGTGGAGTACTGGTCCACGAGCACCACGGGCGCTGTCTTTGTGTACGGCAACTTGGCGTGCGAAGTCATCTAGCTTGGAATTAAGAAGGAGATAACAGATGCCCAGCCCCGTCAACATTGGAGCCCTTCTTACGGCCGGGCTTCGCGCCGAATACAGTTCCGCATTCTCCCCTAGATACAAGGGCGTCATGGCCCGCATCGGCTCCGTTGTCGGCGAAGTCACGTCCGACAAACTGACCGAGATCTACGGCGCTCTCAAGGCGCCGATCTATCCCATCCGCTGGGATGCGGGAAAGCAGATGCCGTCGAAGGACGTCCTTTCGATCCAGATCTCCGTCACCAATCTGGACTGGGGCCGCCGGGTCTATCTCCCGCGCAACTGGGAAGACGATCAGACGAAGACCGCTTGGCAGGTTGCCCGTGGCCTTGGGCAGAACTGGGCTACCCTCCCGGAGCGTCTTTGGTATCAGTTCATCACGGCGGGCACGGATGCGGACCTCCTGCCGATCCTGACGACTTCCTACGACGGCACGGCGCTGTTCTCGGCGTCGGCCCGGGAAGGCGCGACGAGCGGCAACATCGTGACGCAGACGGGATTCGCGACGGTCCAGCAGATCATCACGGACATCTTCTCCGCGGATACCCGGTACTACGACCTTCAGAACTCGGAATCCCAGCCGTTCTGGGACGAGTCGGATCTTCAGCACTACACGATCTTCTACGGCACGAGCATCAACCTTGTGATGCAGCAGGCGTTCAAGCAGATGGCGGTGATGTCCAAGATCGCCGGGACGTCCACGACCGACATTTCGACGGCCGCCGGGACCGGGAACACCATCATGGTTTCCGGGAAGCAGTACAGCACCCAGATGTCCCAGAGGATCACGAACACGGCTATCTACACGTTCCTGACGGGGATCCCGAATGAAACCCGCGCGGTGGCTCGTCAGCTCCGCAAGGGTCTGAACGAAGCCGTGGGCAACTGGGAGACGAGCGATCACACGCGGAATACGGGACAGCCTTACGTCCAGTACGACAACCGCGAGACGATCTTCAGCTTCCTCTTCCAGAGTGCGGTCAAGATTGTGTGATGATTCGAGAAACGATATTCGGGAAGGAGATGCGCGATGGGTCGGACAGCCAAGACGCCTACCGTTCAGGAACTCACTCCGGAAGCTACGTCGTTTGACGTAACCGCGACGTCGCTCTATTGGTTCGGGATGCTTCCCGCAACCGGCACCTTCAAGCAGAAGCAAAGCACCCGCGAAAAGGATTCGCAGACCAACGACTACTTTACCTACGTTGACGTGACTTCCCAGCAGCTCTGGGAAGGCGAAGTCAATCAGTGGGTTGGGAAATGCCCGTGGAAGCAATCGCTTTCCGTGAGCGGGCTTTCATTTGATGCGTTCACCGAGACGCGCCTGCGGGCAGTCGGTCAGGACGCTTCGACGCTCAACAAGATTTCATGGCCCGGAGCCATCACGGAGCTTGAGGAAGACCGCTTCAAGCACGTCATCGGCCAGTGCTATCAGAACGTCATCCGCATGGAAGATAACGTCGGGAAGGACATCAACCTGAACGGTCCCAAGCGCGGGACGTACATGATGCTCGACAGCGGGGTGGAGAAGTCCACCAAGGAACAGTTCAATCCCAGGACCGATACCTACTTCGCGCATTACGTCTACATCGTGAAGCTAGAGGCGGATCCCAGGAAGTACGATCGGAGCAGCTACTACAGCCTTGCGATGCCGTGGAACGAGTTCTTCATTGATCCGCCCAAGAGCGTGGCGGAACTGTATCCGCTGGAAAAGAAAGAAGCGGGGAAGCCTCCCGCGCCATAACGGAGGTGCCCCATCGGAACGCCTACCCGCGCCCAGATTTATACCCAGATCCAGGATGCCGTAGACTGGCTGGAGGAGAACCGTAAGTACGGGCGCGTCAACGCAAAGAACGTGATTTCGATGCTGGACACGCTCCAGCAAGCCTATCGCGGCGATTACACGGATGAGATTGAAAACGCCGCTCAGGCCATGCGCTCCAGCATGGCGAACACCGTAAGCCCTGCTCTTGCCGCTGGGCTGCTCCGTCCGCTCATTAAGGACATGTGCAAGAGCGTGATCGGCCGTGGCGATCTCAACTCCGATGCGTCGATGAACTTTGAAATGTACAAGTACTTCATCGACAACGGCCAGCGGGTACAGAGCCGCAATATCACCTATGGCCTTCCCGTGGCCGCCGCTGCGAACACTGGCAATAACCAGATCGTTCGGCTGGTGAAGGATCAGTACAACTTCAACGCCGAGAACGTCTTCCTCGATCAGAAGCGGCTGCTGTGCATCGCGGACTATCAGACGGGCACCCAGCGAGGCGGCGAGACGTTCCAGCTACAGGGGCAGACCCCGGCAAGGGATGACCTCGAGCGGTCTGGATCCGGGCTAAATACCATCATCAACGCCCGTACCGCCGATGACTCGCTACTGTTTAACTCGACGTGGTTTAACTTCTCAGGCACGGCGGCGGCTCCTACAGCCATCACGAACTGGACCCTTACCAATCTCGCCGGGGCCGCTCAGACGGTATCGAGTTCGTTCTGCACGTTCGACGGCACGAACTACTTCAGGGCTGCGCCTAGCGAAGGCTCAAGCCCTTATGCGATCAACCTTGTAGCCTCCTGCCGCCTTAGTCAGAAGCTATCCGTGCGCGGAACGAAGCTGAGAGCGGATCGGCCTTACTTGCTCGCCGTCATCTGGAATGCCGCTGTCGGAACTGCTGTCGGTACAGCGACGTTCCGCATGGGCAAGAGCAATCGTACCGTGACGGTGACAGGCGCTACTGGGTGGAACGTGACGCTTGTGCCGCTGCCCGTATCCAGCTTCGCCCAGCAGTCCTGCTGGCCGCGCTTGTTTGAGCAGGATGACATGTCGATCAGCATCGACTATACCCGCAGCTCCGGAAGTCTCCTGATTGACGACGTGCTGTTCCTTGAAGGCCAGCCTGCGGACGGATGTTTCTATTGGGCCATCCCTGCCAGCACTTCCGCTTGGGTGCCTAACAAGTTTCTGGATGCTTACACTTGGGCTGACTTGGCGGTCAGTGATTCGAAAATCAACAAGTGGTGGTGGTGGGCGTTCAACGCCTATCTTCCGCACTCGGTCACGTCCTCGATAACTTTGTCGGACCCCTAGAGGTAACCTGACATGGCTGCAACCAAAGGCCCCGCCTGGACGATTACAAGCGGCGCGGCAACTTCCGATGCGCTTGATATGGGAGTTTCACCGGATGCATTCGGTGGGCTGGCGGGCTTCGTCATTCCCTCAGCCTTCACCGGAGCAAGCATTTCGTTTCAAGTCAGCGTTGATGACGTGACCTATCAGGCGCTCAACGATTCGTCCAATGCCGCTGTCAGCATTACTGTGACGGCGAGCAAGTCTTACGGCTTCAAGCAGGACATCCGCTCCTGCCTTCAACCGTGGAGATACATCAAAATCGTGAGCGCGTCCAATGAAGGTGGTGCTAGGTCGGTTGTGGCTCTTTACAGGTAACTATGGCTGTCTTTCTATCAGCCTATCAGAGCCGCTTCAGCACGCAGCTTCGTACAAACTGGAGCAGGCCCCAGAACAGCTCTGCAACCACACCTGACACCACGCTTGAGGGCTTGGCAGATACCGACGTGCAGGGCGAATTCAAGAAACGCGGAATCACTCCCGACAGCACCATAGACACGCACGTTACTACGGCGATGAGCGGGGTCATTGCCCGCTTGATGTTCTATACTCAAGCCCCTGGATGGGAAACCGCATGGGAAGGATTCCAGAAGGACGTCAAGCTGCTGGCCGAAACCACTTCCCGTGATCGCATCGTCCCGACCAATGACAGCTATCTCGCTCCCAGCTACGACACGGTAAACGCACTCCCGCCGTTTGATCCTGAGAACTTCCAGAACTATACGCCCAATCCTCCAACAGGACCGACGCCGCAGAACCCATGATGGAGGATCCATGCCGCTCCCGCCGGATGCTCTAGCCTCGATCAAGAAGCAGATCGAGAACCTGAGAAAGAGCCTCAAGAACCCGGATCAGGCTGTCTTTCAAGGCCGGGGGCTAATGAAGCAGATTGGAGCCTTGGGCGTAGCTGCATCCCAGAAAGCCTTCCGTGAGCAGGGTCTAGGGGATCTCAAATGGCCCGCCCGGTATCCCAGCCAAGTAGAGCCCAAGCTGAACATTGCCGGGGCGCTCATGGACTTCAAGAGCGGCAGGAAGGCTCCCAAGCCCAATCGCTTTCAGGATCGCCCTGCATTGATTGACGAGGGCCAAAGGGGTGGAATGTGGGGTAGCCTGACACTCGACGTCACCGGCCCGCTATCCGTCGCGTGGGGAACGAATAAGAGCTATGCCCGCATCCATCAGGAAGGCGGAAGGGTGTCCATCCGGTATGACGATGCCACTCGCCAGCGGATCAAGGAATGGCTGTACAAGCCTACCGGCGGGGTGCGGACGTCCACGGTCAAGGCTGGACTGGGGCCTAGGCGTACCCGTGTCGAATACGAGAAGCATCTAAGGCCCCTGCTCTATAGCGGGGTTTGGTCCCAAAGGGTCATGAAGCGGCCCTTTGTAGGGATCACCGACGAGCTTGAGAAGGACATCAACTCAGCCATTAAGCTATACTTTGAACGGATTCAACGGAGGCAGGGTTAGATGGCGGCGCCCAGCACAAGCAGTATAATCCATTGCCCTAGTACAGTTTCATTCGCCGGAACCACGCTTGGAGAAACCCGGGCTATCGAGTTCAGGCCGAATCCCAAGATCCGTAAAGTCTGGGCTGAGGAGCTAGGCGTCAATGCCGACATGTTCTACTGCGGCGCTGACGTGGAACTCAGGTTCACTCTCCGCTACCCCGACAGTGACGCGCTCTCCGCTGTGTGTCCCGGGGCTTCTGCCGCGACGTGGACTTACAACGCCACGGGATCCGCAAGGGCTGGACTGTCAAGGTATGCAAGTTCCGGAATCCTGCTTGTAACTCCTCGAGCGGCTTCCCACCCGCCGATTCGCATCCATCAAGCCATGCTGATTATCAGCGAAGCGGCGGCGTTGCTCTACGCTTGGAACAAAGAGTGGGGGCTTGAGTGCTACGCCACGGGTACGATTGACGGAAGCGCCAACGTCTACAAGGTGGGCTAACGGATGGCCGACAAGGTTCGCTTGGATTGGTTTATTGGTGACGTTACCAACGTCGAGATAGACGTTACTCCCGAACTCATGGGGGCTTTGATTGAAGCGGCGATTCAGTACAAGCGTTCGGGCGGGACGCTTACATGGGAGAAGTACTCCCTGCTCTCAGACGCTTCGCGGCTTGCGTTCGAGGCGGCGGAAACGAAAATGAAGAACCCGGAGCCAGGTAAGTGAACGAGTTAACCCTACTCACGACGCTCAAGACCAAGCTGATCGCCCAGGTCTGGACGGGTGGCGGCTCTGTCGTATTCCCCACCGGATGCGTCTATATCACGGCAAACGTAGACCTTGCCATGGAATCCGCGCTCAAGACGATGCGGACTCCGATTTGTCTCATTCAACCTCTGGACTCGACAAGCGATCCGGACTTCGGCGAGGATCCTAGGCTTACTTTCCTGAACGTCAATATTCGTATCGTCGTCATGGTTCCCGGCGATGCAGTGGGAGAGAACGCCATCATCGGCGGGAACAAGACGGGGGGCTCGACAGCCAGTGAAGGCCGTGGGCTCTTTGAAGTCTCCCAGGAACTCTTCAACGCCATTGGCCAATTGAACGACAACGAAAGCTTGCAGCTTCAGAATACTCAGAGCGGTGCGGCTAACGCTGCTATTGTGGATGACAAGACGTATGTAGCGTGGAGAGACTTCCGTTTTACTGCGAAAGGGACGCTGGTGTAGCGTGGGAACTAGGCTTCAGGGAGTTTCTATCCCGGTTGATCTCGATACCCGCCAAGCGGAACGCAAGCTTGACGAGCTTGAGCGAAAGGCGGATCGGACAGCTAAGGCAGAAGCCAGAGGCACGGCGCCCGGCTACGGCCGCTCTCCTTCCGGCCGCGTCACAGGCCAAAGCAATTCCATCTCAGGCGGCACGACGCTTGTTTCCCTCAAAGAGCAAAAGGACATTGCAAGCGGACTGTTTGATGACGTCACCAAGCTTCAGCGCATCGAACGGATGCGGAAGTTTGCCAGGATCCACATGCAGGAGGCAACGAAAGCCAACAGCATTACCGGTAAGATTGGGAACGCCGCCAATGTCATCAAGGATGCTGCTGCGCCGATCCTTGCAACCGGAGCCGCCTATCTAGCTGCAAGTACGGCATTGAAAGCTGCGCCCGTTGTGGCTACAGGAGCGGCGGCATTGGCTGGTGTGACTCCTAAAGCGTTGCTGGATCAACTGGACTTTGTGCGTTCAAGGGTTCAATATCTTGAATCGTTTGTAACATCGCTGATTAGCGGCTTTAGCAAAACCCATGAAGTCGCTGAGGCTCAGGCGTACATTACCGGAGAGATTCCTAATCTAGGGCTGGTTTATCAGTATCAAAGGAAGAGTGAATTGTACGAAGACCAATTAAATAAAAGGCTCGGAAACTTTAAAAGCGATAATCTAGCCGGTGCTGTCGGGCGTTCGCTGCATGAGATGATGAAGCAAGGGATGAATAAGTAATGCCAATCTCCAGGGAGCTAAGTGTAACTTACGCATCGCTGACGTTCGGCGGCTCAACAGCTCGCCAGATCGACGGCTATACCATCGTTGAGAAGGACTACACCACTGCGGCGTTTGAGTTCAGCTTCATTACCTCGGCTACAACCGAAGCGGCGTTCGCCACGGAATGCGCTGCTGTGGAGGCGGCGTTCAGGACTCCGAGAGGGGATCTCGTCGTCAGTCAGGGATCGGCTACTCTTCTCAGCCTCAAGCAATCCAACAACACCGGCTTTGATGCCAATCCGACTATCATCAAACAGGGCGACGTTGGAGATACCGGACGCAGCCGGTTCTATCACGTCCGTATCGAGTTCGGACTTCCCGCTGATAATGTCGCTACCAGCTTCCGGCGCTTCTCTACTGTCAACGTCGAGTATAGCCCTGAACGTCAGCGTACCGTGACGATCAGCGGGACCTATACCGCGAACTCCACGAATGGCTCGACGGGCAGCTTTGCTACCTATCTCGCCAACGCTCCCGCTTATTTCCTGTCGGTGCTGACGACGATCAGTGCAACGTCAAGTTGGGACAAGATTGGAGAGCCTCAAGTAGAGCGAAACGAAACCGACAAGATCACGAACTTTACGGTGGTCTACAAAGAGATCATCTTCAATCAGTCCATCTCCAATGTCGATGACGTGGATTTGATTGACCCGACGCTGGTTATCACGGTTGACAGCACGGCTCCAGGGGACAGCTTCGGTACGGGAATCGGGTTTGCTGGAGGCGCTTCTGGCAGCGCTGGACCCAGCGGAAATACTACGGGCGGATTTGGTGACGTCACGCAAGTCATGGGAAGCCCGCCCAATGTCGGACAGACCGGTATTGGCCCTCAGCGTCCTATCGTCATCTCTGTCAATTACACCGTTGGAATCGACAATACCCTTGTCGGTGGCTTGGCCGGAATCGTCTCGAAATGGACAGGGGCTATCCGTCCGTTCATTATCCAGCAGGTTCAAAACATCGCTGGTAATGGCGTGGTGCTGGTAGAGGACGCTCCCAACTATGGTGACCTCTACGCCTTCAAGTTCAGCGCTACGATGGTCTTTCACAGCTACACGTCGAACATTCTCAGCCAGCGCGTGACGATCTCTGACGCCACAAACGAAGGCAAGAAACTTCGGTATGTCTGGTCTGGCGATCAGGACGAATACTATGAGTATAAAGCTGGCAGGATCAGAATCAAGACGATCACTGAGGAGCGGGAAGAGACGACGAATCTAACCGACGTCAACGCTTACGTTGAAGCTCAGGTCAGAAGTAATCCGGTTCCTACGGGGATTCCTAACTCCGACAAATGGACGGTACTGAGCCGGGAGCCTAAAGGCGCTACGCTTCGCCGTGGCTTGGCTGGAGGGGTGCAGCTATTTATCGGTGAAATCACAATCACTACAGTAATGCAGTACCGCAAGAAGCGTTCTCCCAGTGTGGCTAACGCGGGAGGGTTGTCCAGCAACGTCGGCGGGGCTATAGCGACATGACAAGAGCCCTACTCGGTGGCAAGCCACTTCTAGACGCTCTCGTAAGCTGGCCATTGAGAGAGGGAACGAAGCCGGTTATTCAATCCTTTGAGATGACGCCAGACGACGCGAAGGCTGTCATTTCAGGTGGCGGGCCGATTACCCTTGAGATCACGCCGGATCAAGGGAATCCCGTCAAGGTCACGAATCTTTGGCCGATCAATCTTACTCCCGGGGATGATCCGTTTATATCGAAAGTGACGGTAGCGGATCGTCGTATCTGGATCTCATACACCCACATCATTCGCCGGATGAACATGCGGCGGAATGTCGGGACGAAGCGGCTGATCGCCAACAACCAAGTCGCCGCCGTCAATCCTACAGCCTTTCAGGTTTCCTATTGGCCGTGGAGCTTGAACGGCACGGTTATCTGGACCGGCTTGGACATGCTGAACGACGTGATGAAAGCCGCTGGGGATGCTGAGTTCTCAATGAACGGCCAGCGTCCTCCCGTCAAGATCGAGGATGAAATCGGCAGCAAGGTTAGGACATTTCCACTTGAGGATTTCGTGCTGGACGATCCAGGGGATCAGGCGCTAGCACGGGCGTTGTCCTATGTTCAGGAAGGTATGTTCTATGTGGACTACGACGGGACATTCGTAGTCACGTCGAAAGCCAGCGGCAAGGAGCGCGACATCATCGCGGCTCTCATGCCTGAGATCGAAGGCGAAGGGCACGTTGATCTCGTCAAAAACAATCTGATTCGTCCTAGCGGAACTGAGATCCTATATACGCGCGAATGCGAAACGGTATGGGACTTTACGGAATCCGGCTCAACGTCGATCACTTCAGGCGATACAGTGACGTGGCCTGTTGCGGCTACTGATACTCGGGTCATGGAAAATGTCCTACCATCTCCCGATTATCAGATTACGATTAATGGGCAGGTCATTCCTCAGGGTACTTGGATCACTTTCGATCAGGCGTTCCTTGCGTGGGGACCGTTGCCAAACATCTCCCGCAACGGTCAGGGAGTTTATCTTGGCCATGACATCCTACAGAAATGTTTTGTCCCAGGAATGGACGGTTGGGGGATGCTCAGGATCGCCGGGAATCAGCCGGATAACAGTGGCGTGACTAAGGCGTGGATGGCGAGGTTCGCCGCCTGTCAAGCGCACTATCGCACGACGTTTAGACTATCCCCGAAGTACATGGACCGTACTCTACAGATCAGAGCTTACCGGGTGGCCACGATAGACCCGCAGAGCGGACAGCGTGCGCCCGCTGCGGCCTACGGGGATTACTGCGTTCTCTACACGCAACAGACATTGCTGAAGCAATCTAGATTCGGGAACACTCAAGACGGTTCGCCTGATTGGATCACGAACAAAACCGCCTATCCCGACAGCGGCACGCTGGATGCTAACGCTGAAGTCAGCCCTGCTACTGTGACGATCTTGGATTCGGATCAAGGCGTCATCCATATCGACTACATGCCGAATCCGATCTTCGGCATGAACGAAACCATTCTGCCTAGTCAAATGACGGTCGGGACGTTGCCTACTGCCGATATCTCGAATCGTACCCGACCGATCAGCTTTGACAGCGTGACGAGCAGCCGGATTGCGCCTAGCTTGTCGCCCAGTTTCAAATTGAAAGTCATTCTGTCCGCTGTGCCCGCTGCACCTAATACGATCCAGCAACTTCATAGGATCCGCGTGAATCCCAGCGACATCGCCGACATGCTGCCTAACTCGCAAACGGCAGGGCTGGACGACGCTCAGGGCCCGATTATGCAGATCCGGGTAGGGCCACAGATTGAAGTCGCCCGCGTACAGTGGCTTGATAGTTCTGCCGCAGAGATTGACAAATGCTTTGGCCTTGGAGATGGGGAACCAAATCTGACGGGACTCGTCATCAACGAAGGCGCACCGTCAGATTTGCAAAATGGAGCATCGCTGAACGCGATAGCCAAAGCGGTATCCGCGAGGCTCTACGCTTCGCTTGTGGACCGCTTTGAAGGTAGCATGGCCGGATACATGAACGGTCAAATCAGGCCTGCGGGATGGGCCAGTGAAGTCACCCACGTTCTTCAGCCTGACGGCGTGGCGATGACCACGCTATCGCTTCCCAGTCAAATCCCGCAATTCAACTTGTTTGCATTCCTAGACAGCGCCTCTAGAATGGCGATCATGCATTTGGCGAGGCCGCAGTAAGTGAGCAAGCTGAAAACTCACGGCAGGCCGGATACCGGCTTCTGGGTCATGCAGCATCAAGGGTATGACCTTCAAGGCTTTGATCTCATCCAGCGGGCAGGCCAGCAATGCGTCCGTGTCACGGGACGCATGGATACCGAAGACGGGTTAGGCCATTGGATTGAGGATCACGACTACAGAGCCGATTGGCTGGGCTCCAACTTCTGGCTTGCGGACTTCCAGCAGCGGAAAGTGTCCGGGCACTCCTTCGGGTGGGGTGCGCGAGTCGTCAAAGGTGGTGGAGCTAAAGGCGTAGCTACGGGCGGCAAAGGCAAGAAACTCTCTACCGCGCTTCTGCCGGTCTATGACGACCGCTACACGCTGGACAACAGGTTTCGTACTAAGACCATCAGCGAACTAGACAAGGCTTCATGGGGCAAGCATCCTGTAGGAACTATCGGGATCGTTCATACCGGCACCTACGAGCGAGATCAAACGGACATTTTCTTCCCGTGCGATAGTCGCCTAGTCGCCGCGAACTTCGATGGCGACTATGAAATGGGCTCCATCGTCTATGACCTGAATGAAGATGGAGAGTACGACAAAGACAGAGGCGCAAGGCTACAGTCGGCCTTCCGCGTTCTGAAAGTCCCGCTGGGATTAAAGAACAATGCCATTGCCTTGCAGCTCGGGCAATCTGGATTGCTGGATACTCAAGGCGGCTATTTCTCAGACTTCCGGAAAGGAAAACTGTACGTCGGTCAAGGAAACTATACCGAGACGGGGCCTTTCTACTGCGGCGATGAAAAGGATTCCCACAATCACGGGAAAGATGCAGACGGGAATCCTGTCGGTGCACTGCATTGGAAGCATACTTTCCTATTGCATAAGGATAACACTGAGGATGGGCCGCTCAAGATCGAGACGTATCAACCGCCTGATGCGGACCTAAACCATAGAGTCCCGGTACATTTCGGATTCGATCAGACAGCAAAAGACTGGGGATGGTGGACGACTTCGGCGCTTTACGTGCCGACTTTAGATCCTAAACCATTACCACTCCCGCAACCGAAGCCCTTGGAGTTTGCGCCTTTTGATCCCACTAGGCCACCAGTTCCGACGCTGGATAGAACACCTGGACTGATTCCGCAGGATTCATTGACGACGGCTTTCAATATCGTTGCGATGTTAACGGCTCTTGCTACGCCAGCAATTGTCTATCGTCCTCAAAACTATTCTGCTGGACAGATCAACACAGGTCTGTTTCCCGATCTATTTGAGAACCCTAAGCCCGCTGGGGGAGCTACAGACGCCGCCAAAAAGCAGAAGAAAGCTGATAACAACCCTATCACACTAGGGACGTCAGCCTTTGGCGCTCAAGGCGGGCAGATCGGGACTTATCCGACCGGAACGTATACCGGCGGCGAGGGCGATCCTTGGGTCTTTACAAGCGTTCCAAAAGGCACCGTCTCTGCTGGAAAGCAAACTAGCAAGTACATCGGCGGCACAGCTTCCGGCGGCATCGTCTATCATCCCCCTGAAACCGACCTCCGAGACGTCGCCAGCTATGGCATGGTCCCGCCTAACGTCAGTCTGTCTACGTGCTATGTAGACGTCGGACCTGGGGCATTCTTCTCAGCGGGTATCCCTGAACTTGTCAACGGCCGCATCAAAGACGGTTTCTCATGGGGATGGGACAGCGCAACGGGAGACTTGATCTATAGGAGCCACGTTTCAAGCGGCGCGCCTTCCAATGCCGTTCGCTTCAACGTCGCTACACAGAATGTTTCTTGGTACTCGAATACAAGCTTCCAAGGAATCCTAGACCACGCCAACACAGCGGATCGCACATACACGTTTCCCAACATCAGCGGCACGGTAGCGTTGACTTCCGGGTCCGGGATCTTTACTCCCGGTTCAGTCATCTTTGCCGATGCAATCGGCGAATTGAGTGAGAACAACGCTTCATTTCTCTGGGATAACCCGAATGTCAGTCTGCGAATTGCCCAACCGTCCCTTACTGCTTCAGACTACGCACGGCTAGCATTTCCAGTAGCAGGCGGATCCGCTGCGAGCGGAGAGTACATCCTTAAAATCACGCCGGATCCGGCAATCGCCCCCGGGAACAAAAACTATGGGATGACCTTGAAGCAGTTCGGCAACGGCTTCGGGATTCGCAACAATACCCATTTGAAGTACGGCTACAACATCAGCCGCACGTCCACTGGAGCTGAGGACACGACCGATCCTGGTATCTGCGTGGCTTTCGAGTCTTACTACAGACCTGACGTTGGGCATATCCTGACAGAGGGCTACTTCCAATACTGGCCCATCGGCGGCGGCGCGGAGTTGACGCGCCCGTTCATGTTCAACGTGAACAACGACGGCAGCAACTTCATGACGACCTATTTCGGGTCGGATGACTACCAGTGGAAGCGGACTTCTACCGACGCGCTTGTAGCTCGCATGATTGCCGCCAACTATGCGTGGGAATACTACGATTCGTCGGTGCTCACCCGCATCGTCATCGACGCCGCTAATAGCCAAGTGCGGACCAGCGTCAACGGGAGCTTCTCAGCCGCGCTCACCAAGTCCTTCCACGTAGAGGGGACTTCCCCCGGCTTGTCGGCCTACGACACAGCAGCGGGATCCAACGCGAAGACGTGGGACTTCTACGCTAACGGTGGTCAATGGAACTTCCGTACCGTCAACGATGCCGGAAGCGCCGCAACGAACATCCTGAATGTCTATCGCTCCGGCGCCGTACCTACGTCGGTTGTCCTGAATGAAGACGGCGCGGATTGCGATACCCGTATCGAAGGTGACACCAACACCAGCTTGACGTGGTGGGATGCCGGGCTCGATAAGGTAGGCTTCCTGTCGCAGCCCGTCACGGGATTCGGGGTGGTGCAGGTCTACGACACCAGCACGTACACCAATGAGAACACCGGGCTCTCCATCGTCAACGCCTCCACCAGCCCTAACAAGCTCATCAACCTGGGTTATGACGCTACGTTGGACTCCGGCTTCATCTACTCCGTACATTCCGGCACCGCGATCAAACCCTTTACGATCAACTGCACCAATCTCGTTCATCAGACATCAACCTCCGTTATCAATCGACTCAGCGGAACCGCCACTACAGAAAGTGTTTTCAACGAACAGCAGGCGGATATCGACCACCGCTTTGAGGGAGATTCGATCTCCCACATGCTGTTTCTCGACGCAACGGCTACTACCGAAAACATCGCGCTAGTTACGACTGCCGCGCCGAACTGGCAGACAATGGATCGGGGGCTCTTCCTTGGGGACACCTCCAACGCGCCCTCTGGAAATCCAAGCGCGGGAATCTTCATATGGTCGGAGGGCGGTGCGGGCAAGGCTCGTGGTGGTGGGGGTACGGTGACTACGTGGGCTCCCAGCGAACCGCATTGTCCGAAATGCGGCTACGACTACATCCACGAGTGGGAGAACGTGAAGTACAAGCAGCAATACCTCGCGGTCTGCATGAAGTGTCTGACGGATGAGATCGGGGATCGGCCGTGGATCCTACGAAAGAAGGTGTCTGTTGGCCGGTAATATCACCGATCAGGTTACGACCCTCGCGCAAACGACAAACGCCGTTGCGACGACGATCTTGACCTACTCACACCCCGACAACTCGGCGCAGTATTCCAAGGCGTTCGTCACAGCCTACGACGGCTCCGGGAACGTCAAGGCGTGGGAGATGGCCCTCACTTCCAAGCGCGTGAGTGGTGCGGCGGTGTCTTTGGTTGGAACGCTTCAATCCCTCATCACTGCGCAGGGTGATGTGGCGCTTGCGACGGTCGTCGCGATCATGACGAACAGCGGGAACGATATCATTGTGCAGGCGACGGGAATTGCGCTCACGACAATCAATTGGCGAGTTCGATTTATCGCGGATATCCATACGCCATAGTTTAGTCATTGTGTGACTTATGATTCTTGAAAGGAGATGAGCAGATGGCAACCAAGGAACCCATGCTGAAGAACGAACGGAAGTCCAACGGGGAGGATCCGCAGGCCAAGCGCAAGGAACTGACGGACGCGATGAGAGCCGAGATATCCGCTAGGGCTGAGAAGTGCAATGCCGAAGTGGAAGTCATTCTCAAGAAGTACAATTGCGTGATCGGCGCTCAAGCATTCATCACCGATGACGGCAGGACTTCGGCCCGTGCGGGGATCATTCCACGATGAAGGTCTGTGCGTTCTATACCAACGACAAGTATAAACGCCTAGCGGAGCGTATGAAAGCGTCCGCTGAGGCGCTGGGATTGTCCGTTCATCTCAAGGAATATCCTGAAGTTCCAGCATGGTCCGCTGCGCTTAGGATCAAGGTCGTCTTCATCGGCGAAATGCTGAACTCTCAGACCGAAGACATTCTCTATCTAGATGCAGACACATGGGTAGAGCGGCGGCCTGACGTTCTATTAACTCCCGGAGATTTCGATATCGGCATGGGATATGTCCTTCCAGGGCATCCTCATGGCTGCGCCATGTTCTTCAGGAATAACGTAAAGGTCAAGGCGCTACAAAAGCGATGGCTTGAAATGTTCGACCTATACCCAGGGATCAAGCTGGATGAAACGCTCTTGGAATACACCATCCTTGAATTCAAGCGGCAAGGGTTGATCGTAAAAACGTTGCCTCCCGCTTACGGCTGGATGGAGTACATGAAGCCTAGATTCCCGGGAGCCGTGCCGATCATTCATCACTTAGGAGCCGGGGAAGGCAGCGATAAGCGGGAAGTTTTCCTGCATCCGACGAGTCCTTACAGGGAAGTTGTATAATCTCTAAAGACCGGGGTGGAAAGGGTGGACAAGGACTTGGACGAGAGGGACCGCCGTGAACTCGCCCGCATGGACGAGGAGTTGAAGATTCAACGCCTGCGCGTCCATGATCTAGGCGATGTCATACAGGAAGTTACCGCCCACGCTTCGCAAATTCCAATCATCTCCAAGACCGTACAGGATATCGCGGATCGGGTCAGCAGGGGCACAGCGGAAGTATCGACCAAGTTGGATGTCGCTAACCAGCAATTCAACGCTCACATCGTTGAGGATGCCAAGAGCTTTACCGAAGCGAAACTCACAGCGGCGCAGATCCGCGAAAAGATGGATGAGTCGGATGTTCTACGTAAGGAGGATTCCGAACGACGTATTCGCACCGAAGCCCAGAAAGCCACGCTTGAAAATGACAAGCTTGTCGCTATTGCGAGACTTGAAAAGGAGCGCATGGAGCGAGAGCAGAAGCGGGAGGAGCAGGAAGAAACGCGGCGGCTCTGGCGCTGGGGCCTCATTATTACCGGTGCTATAGCCTTCGCTGTCGCTTGGTATACGAATTACTTGGAAAGCAAGAACGCCAGAACGATGTTGGAGCAAATCAGGTCTGAGCAGCAGATTAAGAAAACGCCATAGGAGGGTTTATGCGACGATTCGTTTGGCTTCTGATCCTTGTCTGTTGGTGCTGCCTTACGCTCACGGGCTGCGGGCTTATGGCGGCAATCATGGGCACAACCCCTGAGACGAAAGATGCCCCGCCCATCAATTCCGTGATCGGATTCCTACAGACGATCCCTGGAATCGGTACGGCGGTTGCTGCTGGCCTTGGAATGGCTAGGTGGGCATGGGTTGAGAAGGCCCATTACGATCTCATCAAGGCTGGAAAGAAGGATGACAACAACAACGGCGTTGATGACGCGATAGAAACGACTACAACCACAACAACGAAAACAACCTAGCCTGTTTCCCCCGATGGCCCTTGCGGACCAAGCTCTCCCGCTGAGTCCGTAAGGGCTTTCATTTTGACGCTTCCGCTGATTAGTGCAGTACCAACTTGATGGCCTTGCGGATACACTCGGTGCAAGTGTGGGCGTCTGGCGTCTTCCGCCCGTCGCTGGACTTAATCTCGACGCTCCATTTGACCAGATAATGCACCGTGTCCCGCTCCCCAAGCACGACATCCCGCTCCCCAATCAAAGCGGCCCCTTGGGTTTCCTCTCCGCAACAATCGCAGAACTTCCTAAGCATCGGACCTCCTCGAATCGGTTGTTTGAGGCTTCACGAATGGAGCGGCCAACCGGAGGCACGTCTCCACCTTCTCAAGGTCGAACTTCAGGTCATCAGCCGACCGCACCTTGGTCTCCATGTCGATCCAGATTCGGCTCTCGCCAGCCGCATCCGCGATCCGTCGCAGTTCCTCCTCGATGTTCTCTGGGCCAAGCCCCCCGGCGTAGCCCTGGTACTTCCAGATCGGCTTCGGCCAGTCCGCCGGGACGATGCCAGCCCCACCAGAACGGTCAAAGAGCGGCACCACCGGAAGCTCCGCGCCGAGAGTCAGGATCGTCGCGTCGTTCACCCCGTCGTGCTGAAGGATGAATTCCTTGTCGCGACAGAGGGCGATCTGCTGGCGGAACCCAAGGACCGCTTTGTGAAACTGCCCGTGAAAGTTCAGTTGGAGACGCTGGAAGATCGGCCAAAGCGAGTTGTATTCGTCCTTGAAGGTGAGGTCGCCATGCAGGACGAGATCGCGAACCCACCAACCGCACAGGTGCGCCGACAGATCCAGCTTTTCCTTGAATGCGTAGTCCCCGAGAGCGCCAAGCCACGTACCGCTTGGATAGCGCGGCGTCCCTTGGCGGCTTCCGCTGAACAGGATTCCCCACTCAACGAACGGGTATTGCCTCGTCAGGGGTATAAGATCCGCCGGAGCGATGCTGTCGTCTGCCCCAGTGATAGTCACTCGATCAAGATTCATTCGCCTTAGTCCTTTCGCTGGAATGGTCACAGGAATGGAAGTCGATATCGCACTTCCACCGACGACACGTCGTACACCATTTCAAGAGGCGTCCGCAGCGCCCGCACCGAAGCACCTTTGTCATGCTTGCTCGTCTCCGTTGGATTTACGATGGAACTCAGGAGGCCCGTCATCGGGGATCGCCTCCGGGTACGGCAAGCACGGATGGTGAGATCCATCCGCCGCGCACCCTTTGACGGTGCAGAACGGAGCCCGGCAGACGGTACAGATGAAGGCCGCCTCCGCGCCGCATCTGTCGCATACGAATGTCATGAGAGTCATTTACATAAATGAATAGGCAGAGCCATCAAAGACACGGCAGACCCCGCATTCCCTCGAAGTCTCGACAGCGCGACGGTTTGAATAGATGCGATGTCCAGCCTTGCAAACTCTAACAAATTTAGGATGGCAGCGGCACTTACATGTACCATCAAACCCTTCTACGTGGCAACCGCAGCACTTTTTAATCTGTGATTCGCCATTGAAACGCTGGGTCATCGTTGTCACGAAACCCCCTTCGCCTTTGCCTCCATGCGGGCGCGGTCAGCCCGTTGAGCCCGGAGGAGTACGTTGTCACCAGGAGTACAGTCCTTGTGAACCTTGGAAAACTCTTCGATGGAGTCCAACACCTGATTCATCCGATAGCCCGGAATGCACCAGTAGTCGGAGCAGGGAACGCAATACACCAGCAGGATGTCCCCGTATCTTCCGATCCGTACTTCCAAGTGGTCAGGCAGTTTCGCCATATAGCTCTTCCGTCTACTTCTTCACCTTCAGGGGGTGAAGGATTCTCACGCAACGTAGGCATTTCGACTTCGGGAATCCAGAATCGTTGGTAGAGCGCGGGCTACCGCAGAGCGCGACCGGCCCGTGCCCGTAGTGGTAGAAGGCACCTCTGGGAGACGGCCGCCAGTCTCCAAACCCGACTTCAACGGTCTTCATTTTCGCCCTTCTGCTTTTCGATGTCCTTGATCGCGTCCTCAATGGGGACGCGCTTCCCCTCGGCCTGTTCCTTCTTCGCGGCCTCGTAGGTGGCGAAGTCGAGCCCTAGATCGTTTGGCTTTTCCGGGACTCCGCTGAGGATCTGACGAGCCCGCTCTTCAATCTCGTCCAACCGCTGCTCCTCCTTCAGGGTGAGCCAAAGGGCGACCGAATCGCCACTCTCAGTCCAGTTGCCCGTCGTTTCGAGACAGTCCAGGAGCTCGGTCAGGATCTTTTCCAAATCGCTCTTCTGAAGAAGGAGCCTGTCCCGTTCCTCCTTCGTCTTCACCGCCTCCGCGAGCGCCGCATTGCTTTTGTCGATGGCATCATGGAGCAGTGCAATTTCATGCTGCTGCTGGCGCACCTTCAGGCACAGCTCGTAAACGTCGGGGTGCCACATTGGGTTACTCGACGCCTCGAGCAGCTTCAGGCGTTCCTCGGTTATCTCCATCATCTCCTCAATGCTTTCTTCTAGGACTTCGGCGGCTCAGACCGCTCAATCTTCAGCGCCTCAACGTTCATCGTGAACGGTTGCGGCTTTTCTATGGAGAGCTTCGCGCCCTCAAACCCGTGGAGCGCGATCATCTCGGCCGTGCTCTCAGGGGTGATAATCAGCGTCTTGTCGTTCCGCATTTCCACTTTCATGCTGTCCTCTTTATTCCGTGTGTGACACGGCCCTCATTCGCCTGATATTTTCCTTCCGGGTCACGGCTTCGATGTGATTCGGATTCACGCAACGTCTGACCCTGCATAGATGATCGCCGTCCAGGTGCGCGGCAGTCGTGGTGATACTTGCGTGGGCCGGTCGGGCACAGATTCGGCACGGTTCCTTTACCTCTTTCCCGTCGCCTTCAAAAACCACAGCGCACACTTCGTGCAGAACTTCATTCCGACGCAAGGCAGCTTGAAGGACAGGATCATCACGCAGACGTCATCCACGCTCTTCTTGCACCGCTGGCACTTCATCCCGGATTTCTTCATTGCTAAGATTTCCGCTTCATGAATTCTCGGATGACGTTCTCAATGATCCAGGGCTCCGTGCCGCACAGAACGGCGATCTCCCGGATGGTCGTCCCCAGCTTGAAGAGGTGGACCATACCTTCGCGTTCCTTTTCCCATCGCTCCCAGTCGGTCTTTTTGCGGCCCATCAGTCTCTCGAAGGTCCTAGACCTCGGAAATCAGGATCTTGACGATCTTGCCGCTGCCCTTCTCGAGCGCCTCGTCCATGCCGTCAGGCCCGAGCCATTCCCTCACTCCCTGCTTCGTGGTGCTGGGCTCGAGATTGATGGTGGAGATGACGAGGCAACCCTTCGGCGGCCTCAACCACTTCCAGCAGTACGCCTTGACCTTATCTTTCTTCACGGGTCCCTCTGTCAGAAAGACGACACCGCCTTACGGCGTACAATCGGCTCCATGGTTTGAAAAACAGCCTTCGCAAATCCTCGCGGTGTTGCGGCTCTCAGGTTCGCTCGATCCGGACTCGGCGGCATCAGGTGCATCTTGCTCGGGATCTTGTTGAGCCGGGCAATATGCTCGTCGTGATTGTGAGCGCCGGTTGATTGGTTGATCGTCGGAAGTGGCGCTACCGGCCGCCGGGGAGGGGGCAAAAAGCCCCCCCCCACCCACAAATTGGTCCGCTTGGTGTACGTCTCAAGCTGCGGATCTTCGAGGTAACCGGCGTACTCCCAAGGATCGAAGCTCCAATCTGGTTTCCGCCAGTAGCTTGAAAGGGTAGAGACAGGATGCTCAAGCATCCACGGAGCCCCAGACGCCTCACAGGTGCGGCGACAGGCTTCCACGATCTGTAGAGCACCGATCAGAGCCTTCAAGCCCTTGGACGGCATCCAGCGAGCCCCAGACACGGCCATATCCGTACAGGGCGGAAAGGCAAAGACGATGCTCCAGGGGTCGCCGCCAGAGTCCGGAGCACGGAAGCCTTTCACGTTCGCCCCGACCGTCCAGATGTTCTTCCTTCCAGTCTTGGACGGATCTAGATAGCCGGCCGGATGCTGAAGATCAACGATGGTGCAGTGGTAGCCCGCCTCGGCCCAGTCCTCGACCATAATCCCAGTGCGGTCGCAAAGGCTCAGGACTTGCCCTTTCGGTTCCATCACAGCACCGGCTTCACGACGTTGACCTGTTCCCGCATGTTCCTGATATGTGCATATCTTTCAGTCATCTGGCTCGACGAATGCCCGAGCGCCACTTGCGTAGCCCGAAGGTCTTTCGTCGCGGCGTAAAATTCGGAACCGAAATAGTGCCTTGTCTGATGTATCCCACGCCCGTACATCCGAAGGCCAGCCTCGGCGCAGTACATCCCCCAATTGCGCTGAAGGCAGCGGATGTGAAGGTGACCCCCATTACAGACTTGTTCTGGGCCGACCTTCACGCCCTTACGCGAACGCTGGATGACGCACGGCTTCGCGTTGCCGGGGAAGATGTAGCCGTCGAAGGAATCCGCCCATTCCTTCAGGATCTTCCAGAGCGCCTCGGGTACTTCGATGGCGTTCGGGCGCAGGACGCGCTTCTTGCGGCGCGTCACCCGGAGCATCCCGTTCACCAAGTCGTCCGACTTGATGTGAACGAGTTCCGAAACGCGAAGGCCTAGGTGTGCGAGGATCGCGAGGGCTACGTAGTCGCGGGCGCTCCGATTCTTGGCGATCTCCAAGATCCGGGCCATCTCGATGCGGTTCGGGACGAGCTCCACCTGGAGTTCCCACGCGGCGTGCGGCGTAGACACTGGGACATGCCTTTTCTCCTCCCGCGCTTTAACAGGGCCGTCTACCTGACATGTCCCACCATTCGCGACCCAGGACAAGTATACCAAGAGAGCGATCATCTGCAAGTTATCCTTCGGTTTTTGAATCCACTGAGAATCATCCCTATCGTCCACGCTTCTTGAGACACGCCTTACACGTCACACTTTTCCAAGCCCAGCGATGCCGCCGCCAGTCGCTCATAAATCGCGCCCCGTTGCCACTAGCCTCGATGTTCCATGCGCCGCAGGCCGTATATGCTTGCCCGCACCACAGCCTCTTATGGATGACCATCGTTCTTGCCTTTAGCCCTTCTCTTTTCTATCGGGACACCAGCCCCCAGGACACGGGATGGGAGCAATCCTAAGCTCTGAGCAAAGAGCCGTGATCGCCTCATGGGTATCCCCTGGCGAGCAACAGGACTCGGCATCGCAACTGAATCTGCCGTGGGCGATGCACACGCGGCGGTTGCCCTGCAATTTGACGCAACCGCTGGTGGGCGCTTTCCATTGCCGAGTGCTGCCGCTGCAACCGCATGGGAGAAGCGGGAGATTCCCGCGGTGCTCGCCGTTTTCTTTGCTCATTTAGTCCTCAGCTTTCAAATCATTCCTGAGTCGTCTTACGTTCCTTGGTTTCGATGGCGCTCCCGGGCCAGTTCTGTCCAGGGATCGGGACTGGTACGGAATTGTTCTCGCGCTGAACGAACACAGGGCTACGGAAGGCGAGGGCCGCGAGGCTCTCCACTTTCGCGAGCGCGAATTCCGCAGCCTCGGCCCGCTTCTCCGCGAGCGTCACGGAGAGCTTGTTTTCCCGCTGAGAGACTTCGCGCTCCCTCTTCTCAAGATCGCCAGCGATCTTGACTTGAGCCTTCAGCCCTTCTATCTCGCGCCCGAGGTCGAGCACTTGCTTGACGCGGTTCTCCTCGACCTTCTTGGCGGCGTCCAAGTCCCTCTTCCACTGCTCCGCATCTTGAAGATGCTTGCGGAGCGTGTCGCCTACTTCGCCGGGGAGATTCTTCCTGATGAGATCCTGAATCTGATCGAGCATATAAGCGGTTCCTTTCAGTTCATCTATGAAGCCGTTCGGTTACAATCCGAAGGATTTTGCGTAGCGCACGCTGTTCACGAATTAGCTGACGTCGAAGGATCTTGCAGCTTACGCATCCATGCATTTTCATGGCGCCTCCCACTGTAGTTTGATTCCTGTAGGTGCTTTGTCCACCCGTGGCCGCTTATCTCGGCTCCATGAACCGCCGCCCCGCTCCCCGATCAGCTTCCATCCAGCGGCCTTGAGCGTCGTCCCAGGCTCCGTCTTGAGGCGAACGCATCGTGATATTCCTCGAACGGAGTTACCTCGACGGGCTCCGTATCCCTCTTCGCCACGACAAGCCACCGCACCTTCATACTTACCGTTCTTTCGCGCAGAGTTGGTAGGCCGTAGAGGAATCGAACCTCTATCGGGCCCTTATAAAGGGCTAGCTCTACCGTTGAGCTAACGGCCCATGTCACAGGTTTAGCTTTTCTCCCGTTGAATGCAAGTCTGTGCGATTCCCCTGCTGGTCGAAACGCGGACGATAACCCTTTCCCCCACGCCCTTTCACCTTGACTCCGAGTCGAATCACCTCTCCGTTCGGGCGGATCCAGATCTGGGATCCATCGTCATGGAGATACTTCATGTAGCCGCCCGCTGTGGTGTGGTGGAATACGAAACCAGCCTGATCCAAGGCCTTCGCCGCTTCGCGTTCCTTGTAGCCAGTTAAATCTGGCAATACCTGGGCAGCACCCATCGTCCCACCTTTCGGTTCTTATGTGCGCTTCCGACAACCATCTACCAGGTGAAAGCCCTGTAGAACCTCTCCGCACTTAGAGCATACGGGCTACAATCTCCGTGATAGATCGTTATCCCGCTCTGGTCGTAGTAGGGTTTCAATTTAACCACCTAGAAGGCCACGCTGACACATGTAGCCGCATCATCAAGAACGTCCACACCCTTACCTTCACGTAAAGCCTCCCGTGTCCCGCCCCGCCTCCGGGTTTCAGCTTGATCGGCTCATCCCTGTGATGGAATTCAAACCGCTGCCCAACCGTGGCCGGGCGGGACACCATCGAATTAATCATTGTCATCGACCCGCTGAATCGACGTTCACCAGATGTTCGGCACTTCCGCAAGGATCTCCCGTTTGAGAGCGCCGATCTTGTCTTCCTGTTCCTGTACTTCCCCGATGAGCGCCACCACGAAGCAGCGTTCGCCTTTCCACTTCCAAGGCGCGAGCGTCCCGTGAAGCGCCTTCGGAGTGCAGACCTCGAGAGGGCCTTCGATCTCCTCGACCATCCCAACCGCACGGGGTCCACCTGTCCCGTTGTTCGCCGGGGTCCCGTCCTTCTTCGCCCGCCAGAAGGCCAGCCGAGCGCCAGCCGCGCAAAGCTGGCTGGCGCGTTCGCCTCCTGCGGAGGCGAGGATGGCTTCTAGGTAAGCCTTCTCGCCGGAGCCGTCGCCGTAGCCGTCGCCGTCGCCGGAGCCGGAGCCGGAGCCGTCGCCGTAGCCGTCGCCGTAGCCGTCGCCGTAGCCGTCGCCGGAGCCGGAGCCGGAGCCGTCGCCGGAGCCGGAGCCGGAGCCGGAGCCGTAGCCGGAGCCGGAGCCGGAGCCGTAGCCGGAGCCGGAGCCGGAGCCGTAGCCGGAGCCGGAGCCGGAGCCGTAGCCGGAGCCG